>Ga0209709_10000037_pt1 | contig 114787 bp, 115 predicted proteins | sample ArcticOcean_MG_C_2_FD_187435 | JGI IMG/M metagenome (GOLD analysis project Ga0209709, IMG submission 187435) | Marine microbial communities from western Arctic Ocean - ArcticOcean_MG_CB4_136 (SPAdes) (version 2) | ecosystem: Environmental > Aquatic > Marine > Oceanic | place: Arctic Ocean...
GTGCTAAGCACTATACTAAACATGTATTATTTAACATAATATATATTATGCGAAGTTATACATTGTATCCTAGCAATCTGTCGGCTAATGCCCTTTTAAAGATTTAGGTTTAATTAATCATAATGGCAAGAACAATCTATTGTTTTACATACCTGATGGTTTTTAAAATGAGAATATACAACAAGGCTTGATCCTACTAGTGTTAAGAATTTCTCAAAAAATTCACTTGGATAATAAGAATTTATAGTTACTGCCGACACTAAGATTAATAACCCCACTACTCCGATTATTAGTAATAAAGACTTAAGATGATGTCTATAGCCTGAAATTAACGCATATAAGCTTACAGGTACTCCTATAATCAGTAACGATTTATGTATAGCTTCATTATCAATAGAAAATGATAAAAAACCTGATGATAGGATGATAAAGGAAGGAACAAATAGACAATGAATTACACACAATATCGATAAAGATGATGCAAGCTTATCTGAATATAACTGAAGTTTTAAAGTGTTTTGGTTAAAATTTAGCAAAGGATTTACTCAAGTTTTATAAAATTATACGGAGCTCATAACAGAGCTCCGTATAAACATACTTTCTAGTCTAAGGTCTAAAAGGTTAGATTAAATTTAATACCAACATTTCTTCCAGGTAATGGAACTGGACCTTTAACAAATGATGAATGATTTCTAGCTACATCATCAAGCAAATTATTAGCAAATAAAGTGACTTTCATTCTACTTTTATCATTAACACTAAATGTTTTTGTTACCCTGGTGTCAAGCATGCGATAGGAATCAGTAGCTGTCTCACCTTCTGCAAAATCATTCTGTCTTTCAACACTTTTCAGATTAATTTTAAAAACAGTATCATTTTGTTTATAAGATAAAGTATATACATTCCTTGCTGGATTAATTCTCGGAACATTATGACCGTCAGCAAACTCAGCATTAACTTGATCTCTTCCAAATGAGTAAGTTAAATCTCCAGATGCAAGATTTACAGTCCTTCCAAATTCTAGTTCATAACCAATAAATTCTGCATTTTCTTGAACATAAAAGGAATGAATTAAATCTGCATGATCATCATGGTCATCTCCGTGATCATCTCCATGGTCATCATCTCCATGGTCTTCATCATGATCTTCATCTCCATGTTCATCATCTTCATCCATTAAGGTAATGTAGTTATCAACTTTGTTTATATAAAAACTTGCATAACCATAGAAGTCTCCATTGTCATAATCAAAAGTTACGTCAAAATTATTTGATGTTTCACTTTTTAAATTAGGGTTGCCAACTTCAAGTCTTCCAGTAGCTAAATGAGGTCCATTCATAAAGAGCTCAATAACTGAAGGTAGTCTCTCAACACTTGCAAAACCAAAATCTACATCTAAGCTATCACCTAAGCTTTTGCCTAAAGTTACAGCAAAACTGTTAGTTGTATCATCAATATTGTAATAGTCCATATCTCCATGATCTTCATCCGTTACGCTTCCTGATCTATCAATTTGATCCATTCTTAAACCAAAATCGACGTTATACATTCCTATATCTTTACTGATGAAATATCCAAGTGTGAATTCTTCACTGGTAGCAGGATTCATAAAAGCCTCTTCACCAATAATTGAAGAATCTTCATCAAGAACATTAAATACGATTTTTTGAGTGATATTGTCGTTAGATAGATCAAAAATTGCTCCGTATTCAGTAGACGCACTCATGAAGCTTGTAGGTTCATGTTCTTCATGCTCTTCTTCTTCATGCTCTTCTTCATCATGCTCTTCTTCGGCATGAGCCTCAGTTAAGATGTAATCTGAATCACGAAATGTGAAATCAACTGAATTCACTAAATCGCCACTCATGTTTAATGAACCTTTTACAGTAAAGCTATCAGAGTCTGTAGTTGAAAAAATTCTTTCTTCTTCATGCTCTTCTCCACCCTCTTCTTCTTCATGTTCTTCTCCATGAAATGGAATACCGTAAACGCTTTCAAGGCCATCAATTGAAAATCCTAAGTAGCCCCAGTCTCCAGCTTTTGAAATACCAAATTTTGTTGCTTCTGTTTGATAATCAGAGTTGTTAACAAATCCTAGATTATCATCTTCATGCTCTTCCTCTTCGCCTTCATGCTCTTCTTCTTCATGAAGGATAGCTCCATCTGGAACATCAAAATTACCTAATTCAATTTTTGAATAACCAAAATTTACGTTAAAGCCGCCAACATTATCTTTGAAATTAAAGTTTTGAGCAGTACCATCATTAACAGATTGCTTTTCATAACCTGCAGAAAACTCTGATCCTGCAAAATCCATTTCTGCAATACAGTCATCAACTACATTGATAATTCCACCAATTGAACCATTTGCATAAAGCAAAGATGATGGACCTTTTACAATCTCAATTTGTTGAACGTTATTTAAGTCAAGGTCATTTAAATGATCTACACCAAGACTTGATACGTCGCGATTTACCATGCCATTTTTAAGGATTCTAACCCTTGGACCAGACATGCCTCTAATAATTGGCTGGCCAACAGCAGAACCATAATCTGCTATAGATACTCCCAGGTAACTGTCAATTGCCTCACCCAAACTAGTTGATGCACCATCAGTTATATCTTCGCCATCTATTACGTATAAAGGATTATTGATTTCACTTGATTCAAGTAATGAGGATGTAACTACAACCTCTTCTATTCCATCAGCGATTATATTATTTATTAGTAGAGCACTGATAATCAAAAGTGCCAAATGATAGTTTTTCATGAAAACCTCCCATCAAAAAAATTAAAATTTAAAAATTGTAAAAAATTAAATCTTTGGAGGTGCTCTTGAGTTATAGCTCTTAGGAGCTTGGGAAAAAAATTGTTGTTTTATCTGTTCTTTAAGAACTATTACGAACGAAACATGTAATAAACTAACTCTTGATATTGAAGTGTCATATAACTCATTTTCACAAAATTGACATTCAACCTCAGCAATATCATGAGAAGAAACTTCATGATATAAAGGGTCTAAGGATGCAGAGATTGCAAAAAGCACTCCCGCTAAAACGAATAGATATTTATTATTAGATAAATTCACAAAAACCATATTGCATTTAAATATTTAAAATATCAAGAAGAATCTAAAGTTTTTAAATTTATCTATGAATTATTATACCTTTATATAGTTTCCATAAAGGGGCTTTGTGTCCCCTTTTTTATTCTCCTATTTATCTCTTCTTTAATAAGCCACATACGATCTTGGCCCCAAACATAATAAGGATTACTCCCATCTTCATCTGTAATTTTAAAACTAGGCACACCCCAGCAATTACCTTCATACATTTCTTTCAAGTTATTATCTAGGTCTTGTTTCCAAGCATCTGATTTAAAGCTCTTTTTAATATCATTCCAGTCTAAATCGAGTTTAATAACTACACTTTGTAAATAGTCATCACTACCAATATTTATTCCATCTTGAAAAGATGCATTAAGTAATTCCTGGATATATTCAAAACCCTTCCCTGCTTTATCTATAGCTGGAAATAATGAATACGCTTTACGAGCAGGAAAGCCAATTGGTGAATATATAGATTTAATTTCATGTTTTTGTTTTCTTCCTTCACGAGCTGCATCTGAAATGATGTATTTTCCTTTATTGCTTGGAATTGTCATGCCACGCATCAACATTGGGAGAACTGGCTTTGTTATAAGGTTTATAGAAGATTCTTGACCTAATTCCTTAACCCGCTGGGTGCTTACATGCGTGTAAGGACTATTTAAGGATGGGTAATAAGTTAGATTAACTTTTTTACTAGAATTAAATTGATCAGGTGATTTTAATTTTAATGCACAAATAGACCCATCATCTAAGCTTCTTTTTAAACCTAATTCAGTCAATCTTTCTTCTAAATAATTTATCCTATCAAGACCCCAATATAATTCTTTTTCGTAATAAAAAGCAGATCCAAAATAGTAGCCTTTCTCATCTCTTATTTGATTGCCTGATAGTGTCATTTTAGAAACCTCATCCTGTGATGAAGGAAATGCTGAACACAGGGCATCGATAGCATCTTCATTACCAGACCATAGGGCAAAGCTTACTTTTATAGCAATTTCACTAAATTTATTCTGATTAACAGCAGTTAAAATTGAATTAGCTTTATAAATCAACTCTTTTGATGGGTAAGACTTTCCTGGAAAAGCAATATCATAAAAAGGCGCTATACGCTTAACATCCTCAAGGCAGTAATTGCTATAAAGAGAAGCTTCATGAACTGCTTTAGGATTCTCCTTACCCACTAGTATCACTTTGAATGAAATATCATAAGAAGCTTTAAGCTCTTCAATACATTGAATGGTTAGGTGTGAATATGGATCATCGACTTTGTGAAAATATAATACTTCATGTAATCTATTTTCTTCTTGTCTGCTTATTTCTGCATCTACTCTCACTGACTTAAAGAGCTCATAACTAGAATATTTATTCATAAATAGATTTCTGACTCTTGCAGTAATCGTTCTTTGAGACATAAAATTTCTAAAAGTTTTTAACATAATTATCTTATTTACAGAGAGTCTTATAACGCCTCTTTTTTTATCAAAAAATAATACTTAATCTTTTTATAAAGATGATTTAGTATATGTTATGAGTAAATTAAAGATAGCTTCTTAAATATCTCTTCTAGCTTCGCTTAATTATTTCTACTTAAGTTTTATTCAGAACCTACATAGGTTTTTTAGACCTTATGTTAGAATCTAAAAAATAATTAGTTAAAACAACTCATGTTATACAAATCTATATTAGAAACAATTGGTAACACTCCTAGCGTTAAAATTAACAACTTAGCTCCCGATGGAGTTGAGATGTATGTTAAACCTGAATTTTTTAATCCTGGTAGCTCTGTAAAGGATAGATTGGCATTAAATATCATAAATGATGGAGAGGCATCAGGTTTACTCAAACCTGGTCAAACTATAGTAGAGGCTACAAGTGGAAATACTGGCATTGGTCTAGCGATGGTTTGTGCTTCTAAGAATTACCCTCTTGTAATAACTATGCCGGAAAGCGCCTCAATTGAAAGAAGAAAAATGATGAGATTTCTTGGCGCTAAAGTTATTTTAACTCCCGCATCTGAGGCTGGATCCGGTGCCTATAATAAAGCTAAAGAACTAGCTTATAAAAATGATTGGTTTTATGCGAGACAATTTGAGACCACTGCAAATGCGAATATACATGAATCCACAACTGGAAAAGAAATCGTTGATGATTTTAAAGATATTGGCTTAGATTACTGGGTTTCAGGTTATGGAACAGGCGGCACTTTTACTGGCGTTTCAAGAGCATTAAGGCAATCGATGCCAAGCACACAGTTAATCATGGCTGAACCTGATACAGCTCCATTGATTGCTAATGGTGTAGCCCAAGAAAGAAATGATGATGGAACATTTGCATCCTCTCATCCAGATTGGAATCCCCACCCCATTCAGGGTTGGACAACTGACTTTATTCCATTAGTTCTTCAAGAATCTATTGATGAAAGCTTTATAGATGAAGTAGTTCCTGTTTCAGGCGCCGATGGCATTTACTGGTCGCAAAAACTTGCGGCAGATGAAGGTATTTTAACTGGTATTTCCGGCGGAGCAACATTTGCAGTAGCTATGGATGTCGCTAAAAGAGCTAAGCCAGGGTCAATAATTTTATGTATGCTTGCAGATACAGCTGAAAGATATTTATCAAGCCTCTTGTTTGAGAATATTTCAGCAGAAATGAGTGATGAAGAATTAACTATATTGAATTCAATCTCTAGTTAGCCTATTAAAATATAATTTGTTTACCGTCTTTCATTACAAATTTTACATTTCTTATATTTTTTATATCAGATACAGGATTGCCTTTGATAGCTATCAGATCAGCTGTCTTACCTACTTCAATCGATCCTAGATCCTTATTTATCTTTAAAAGCTTTGCTGTATTAATAGTTGCTGACTTTATAGCCTTCATTGGGCTCATGCCGTATTTAACCATAAAGATAAACTCATCAGCGTTTGTTCCATGTGGTTGGACTCCTGCATCTGTGCCAAAGGCAATCATTACTCCTCTTTGGTGAGCTTTTCTAAAGGTAGCACCAATCTGCGGGCCTACACTCGCTGCCTTTGGTCTAACAATTTCTGGAAAATAATTATCAATTTTAGATTTAGCTGCAACAAATTCACCAGCTGAAATTGTAGGCACATAATAAGTATTATTTTTTATCATTAGATCCATAACTTCCTCAGTCATAAAGGTTCCATGTTCAACAGAATCAACGCCTGCAATAACTGCCCTCTTCATACCTTTAGAACCATGCGCATGAACAGCTACCCACATTCCATAGTCTTTTGCAGCTGCTACAACTGCATCAACCTCTTCGAGTGTAAATTGCGGGTTATCTTGTGATTTAGCTAAACTCAATACACCACCAGTTACAGTTAACTTTATTCCATCAGCACCATCTTTATATCTTTGTCTTACAGCAGCATATGCATCATAAGGACCGTTAATAACTCCATCTTCGGCTGTTGGATACTCGTAAGAATCTGAATTTAAACCATTTGTTGGATCAGCATGACCCCCAGTTGTTGCAATACTTTTTCCTGAGGTAAAAATTCTTGGACCAATTAGTTGATTTGAATTAATAGCATCTCTAAGTGAGATAGCAACCATACCACTATCGCCAAGCTGTCTAACTGTTGTGAAGCCAGCTTTTAGCGTCTTATAAGCATGCTGAGTAGCTAATATAGCCTCAGTCTCCCTTTCAACTTTTATTGGACGTTTAGCTTTAGATTGATATTCACCACCAAAATGAACATGCATATCCATTAATCCTGGTAGTAATGTGTAACCCCTAAAATCAATTAGCTCATCATTTTTATCTATATCAATGAAGCCTTTTTTTATAGCGGTGATTTTATTGTTATCAATGATTATCGACGTATTGTTAACCTGAACTTCATTTATAACATCAACATACACAGATGAATAAATAACCGTAGATGAGTATAATGGGAAAATTAATAGAGCTGATAGATATTTTAAATATTTCATATCAAAATTCTACATTAATTTTAGATATTCATCTAATCCTTTGACTCAACATAGAAAACAATATCGTAACCTTTCTTTTCAAGGCAAGTCTCAAGACCTTTATATGAACCTAATTCTGATAATGCATCCGCAGATGCATAAAGGGTCCAAGTGGCTATAGCTATCATAGAGTATGGTAGAACTAGTAACGTAGTAACTACTCCTCCAGTGGTAGCTAAATCCGCAGCAACAATAAGCCCACCCAAGCCATAAGCACCACCAACTCTCTTTAGCAATCTTTTTGTTGGTGAGTTTTTATTTTCTAACTTTGTTTGGCAAAGCAGCACATCAGATTCAATTAAACTAATATTGGGATTATCATCAACTACGATATACGCAGGTGTTTCTTTAATATTGTAAGTATTTACCTCACCAGGTATTTCTTTAAAGGTATTTGAAGCGCAGGAGCTAGAAAGAATAACTAATACGAAGGTAATTAGTGAATTATTCATGAAGAATTATAAAACTGGTAAAAGGAGCACTTGGTGCTCCTTTTAAATTTCAGTAAAGATTATTTAGCAGAATAAATAACCTGACATAGCTCTATCGTCTCAGTAACAATCTCATCAACATATTCTTGTGCTTCTGCCCATATAGAAGCATATGAAGCTCCGGCATAAAATCCATCAAGAGCTTTTCCAGCTTCTTTTCCTGTATTAAAGATAGCTCTAAAATGAAACATACCTGTTTCATGAACGCCGCCACCTACTGGTGCATAGACTCCAAGTCTTACATCATGTCCTGCTGCTTGAAGCGCTGCTTCTAATGTAATCATTTTATCTGTAAATGCAGTCTCATTATTAAGCTTAATTCTCCATAAACGCTCAAAAGTATTTTGAGGAAGAATTGGGTTATCTTTTAGAGGTTTAAATACTGATGTGTATTTCACTCGTCTTAGACGTTTGTATGCAGGATCAGGATTAAATGGGTCGTAAGCCTCAACCATTGCTAATGCGCCTTCTAAATTAGAAAAAGCACTCCATACAAACATTTCACCAGGATAATTGTTTCCTGCTCTGGTAACACAAACACCTGCATCACTTGCTCCTAGAGCTTCAAATGTCTCTGTATTATTTTTCATATAATCAATGTACTTGTTTACATCTTTAGCTTGTACCATCAAGGTTGAAAATGCTCCCTCTGGGACTGCCATCAAATTGACTGAAAAGCCAAATGTGAAGAAAACAGCCAGTGTTAATTTCATTTTATTCATCTATTACTCCATTAAATATTAAGTCTCAATAATACACTTAATATTGATATAAAGGGATTCAAAGTATTAAGAATTAATTTAAAAAAATCTATCATTATTCAGAAAACTAGTTTAAATTTAATGTTCATTTTATATTTTTGTTTAACTAATTGGGGATAGTTTATATAGAAATGTCAGATTCAAGATTCTTTGATGACCGCTTAACTTATTTATCATTTGTAACTACCTCTAATGAAAAAAATGTTGTTGCTAAAGAAATTTCGAGTGTAATTAAGTCCATCTCAAAAGAAAAAGCAGCTCTAAGAATATTTGATGCCGGGATAGGCGATGGCTCCTTGCTAATGAACGTCATTAAAAATTGTCATAAAGAATTTCCATATATTCCATTTTTTGTAATGGCAAAAGAAATAAGCATTGAGGATGTTAGACTTTCTCTCGAAAAGTTATCAGACAGATTTATTGAACACCCTAATATGGTTTTTACTATTACTAATTTATATTTCAGTGAAGCTGCTTCTTTACAATCAAATAATCCTAAAAAACAAAAGAAAATGAAGTGGAACTCTTTAGCTTTAGAGGGAAATAGTTCATATGAGTTTAATAACCAGTTAACAAATATTGAGGATCTTTTAAAGGACTCATGGACTATTGATGAAGACCCTGTAACTCATAGAGCTAGTTATAAAAATCCATCAGTTTTAACTATTTATAGAAAAGATCATGAGAACTTAGTAGATAGGTATATTCCAAATCAAGGTGATGACAAAAAAGTCTTTGATCTTATTCTTGCCTCACAACCTTATAGATCTAGAACTTCAGAAAAGAAAAAAGTAGATTTTGTTATTAAACCTATGATCGACATACTTAATAAAAATGGAAAACTTGTTATAGTTCATTCATGCGGCAATGACTCGGTATCTAAAGTTATTAAGCAGCTATGGCCACAAGAAAACCCCTATCCAACACCTGCAAAAGCTATTATTAAATATCTTAAAAAGACATTACCGGCTAGAAAATTAGATGATTTAGTTTTCCATAAACCTGTTAAATTTGGATATAAACTTAAACCTATCCCTGATGATAATAACTCTATCGCAACATCATTATTTTCAGCTGCTTGGAATAATATTGTTTACGCAGGACAGATGAACTCAGATCAAGTTACTCAAGCACAAGAAGAAGGAAAATATATCGAAGTTATTGAAAAACTTTTAGCTGAGAATAATAATACTGTTCAGTTTAATAATGAGATGTTTGTCATTGAAAAAAATAGAATTTTTAAACCTTAAAATGTTTTTATCTAAAAATAATTTCCTTTTATTCCTTTTAATCCTAATAGCGAGTTGCACTATGAGTGAAGATAACAAATTAATGCCACCTTCTCCTGAAAAGATTCCATATGTAATGGAAGCACATGGTGATACTAGAATAGATAATTACTATTGGTTAAGAGACGATACAAGGTCTGATCCTAAAGTCTTAGATTACTTGAAACTAGAGAATGAATATGCAGACAAATGGTTTAAAGAAAGAACTGATTATAAAACTCAGATTCTAGATGAGCTTATTAGTAGAGTTGTTTCAAGTGAGACCTCTTTTAAAGTTAAAAAAGGTGATTATTTATATTTCGATGAAATTACAAGCGCAGATCAGTTGCCAAAGTATTATCGATCTAAGGATGGAGTAAAAGAGTTAATAATAAATCCTAATGAGAAGCTTAGCACTCAAGAATATTATTCTATTAATTCAATAGTGCCATCATCAGATAATTCACTCATAGCTTTTAATGATGACGATAATGGTAGACGAGAATTTACGATAAAAATTTTAAATTCAGATTATGAGTTGCTTGATGATGAAATTAGTAAGACTAGTTATGGAATATTTTGGTCAAGTGATAATAGATTTATTATTTATCTTAAAAAAGATCCTATTACCTTAATCGCAAATCAGGTCTATGTTCATGAGGTTGGTACGACTCAGGATGAAGATATTCTTATATACAAAGAAGATGATCCGGAATTTAATATAAATTTAGGTCAATCTAGAACAGATAAGTATATTTATATCGATACAGCAAAGACAAACTCGAATGAAATTAGATTAATTGATTCAGCAAACCCAAAAGCTGAACCAAAGATAGCTATTGATCGAGGTGAGGATCATTTATATACACTTGAACACGCCAATGATGGTAGTTTTTATGTCAGATCTAATTTAAATGCACCAAATTACAAAATTTATAAAGCATTTAATATAGATAGCTTAAATGAGTCTCTTGATGAAATCGCTGCTCACAATCCTGATGTTTTTATTTCAGATCATATAATTTTTGATGACTATCTAATTTTAGAAATAAGAGAGAATGGCTTGCCTGGTATTCAAAAAATTAAATTATCAGACAAAACATCTACAACCTTAGCTTTTAACGACGAGTCCTATTATGTCTCTCTTAGTTATAATTATGATTCTAGAGATTCAGATTTCTATTACAGCTATTCAAGCCCTACTCAACCAGTAACAATTTATTCTCAAGATTTAGAGAATGCTGAAACTAAAAATCTATGGCAAAAAGAGATTACTAATTTTAATCCAGAAAAATATACTACATCCAGACAATTCATTACAGCAAGAGACGGAGTGTCAGTTCCTGTAACAATTACTCATTTAAAAGACATAAATCTTGAATCAGCTCCCATTCTTTTTTATGGCTATGGCTCTTATGGATATACAACTGAGTCTTATTTTAGAAGTTCAATCATTCCATTATTAGAAAGAAATTTTATCCATGTGCTAGTTAATATCAGAGGTGGTGGTGAGATGGGAAAATATTGGTATGAACAAGGCAGAATGCTCAACAAGCTAAACACTTTTTATGATTTTAATGATGCTGTTAAAAGTATATTAAATATGGGTATTGGAAATAAGGATAAAGTTTTTGCACAAGGTGGTAGCGCTGGCGGCCTTCTAATGGGCGCCATTATCAATTTTGAACCTGAGCTATACACTGGCATATTAAATGGTGTTCCTTTTGTAGACGTCCTTACAACCATGTCTGATGCAAGCATACCCTTAACAACTTTTGAATGGGATGAGTGGGGAAATCCAGAAAATAAGGATGAGTATATGTATATGAAGCAATATTCACCATATGACAATATTGCACCTTTAAATTATCCAGCTGTTTTAGTCACATCTAGTCTTTTTGATTCTCAGGTTCAATATTATGAACCTGCAAAGTACACTCCTAAGTTAAGAGAATACTCAACTTCAGGTAATCCAGTTCTTATGAAAATGAATTTAATAGGTGGTCATGGTGGTAAAAGTGGCAGATTGAACCAAATGGAAGAGACAGCTGAGGAATATGGATTTTTACTAAATCTTCTTCAGGAATAAATTAATTACTTTTAAAGTCCCTTGCTTTAAAAAATTGATTTTTAGGCTGCCAAAGCTCTATAGAATATCCTTTCTTAGAGACATCATCTGAATAGCCTATAAAATAGATTGGTCTCCCCTTAGTATCCTTCTTAGTATCTCCATATAACCATGATTTCTTTTTAGTCATATATTAATTTAAATCTACTGAATATTTTTTAAGAACTTCTATATCTATTATTGTGGCTGCTTTTTTATGAGTCCGTTTTAAATAAACCTTTGGTGCAAAACCATGCTCATAAGCCTCCTTCCATCTTTCTGCACATAGACACCAAGAATCACCCTCTTTTAAGCCAGGAAAATTAAATTCTGGCCTTGGAGTAGATAAATCATTGCCTCTTGCTTTAGAAAAGCTTAGAAATTCAGTTGTTATTAAGGAGCAGACAATATGTAGACCCATATCTAATTTACCTGTACGACAAAAACCATCTCTAAAAAAACCAGTTATTGGATTAGAGCAACATTCTTCAATTGGCTCATCAAATATATTTGTTTGATTCATAACGATTATTTAAATTAGAGATAACATCTGCATAATATATGCTAACTTATAAACATAAGTATAGAATATTTCTAATGATTACTGACATTTCGATAATAAAAGAACTCTTACCTAAGCTTGAATTAAAAAATACTTTTAATACAACCCCTGAGTATTTAAATTACATCAGCAACTCTATAGATAAGGTCATAGTTCAAGCAGAGGATTTACTGTTAACAGGTCACTCTAATTTGAGCTCAATATATAAAATTAAAACCATATTTGATAGCAAGCCCCTTGATTTAAATGACATAAAAGAAATAGAACGACAGGCTAATAATATTAGAGTTTTTACTCAAAACTAATGGCTGCAAATAAAAATATTAGGGACTTATTTAGTGATGGTTGGAATAAGTTATTCGGTAAAGATGAGGAAAAGAGTAAATTAAGAACACAAAGTCTATATAGAGCTCAAAAAGGTATATTAAACGTTGGGACACCTCACGACTGGGAAGATTATAAAAAATATAAAGCTGAAGAAGACAAAGATAAAACGTAAGTTATATTAATTTGTTTCTAGTGTTTTTATTAAGCTAGAAGTATCTTGATTGCCTCCACCCTTCTCGCTAAGAACAATATATTCATCAAGAATACTCTGGACAGTTTCCAAAGACACGCCATTATTATTAGCTTGATTAATAGCAATTTTTAAATCTTTAATCATTAGATCTACTCCAAATCCAAAATCAAATTCTCCTTTAACCATAGTATGAAATCTATTATCTAGTTGCCAAGATTGAGCAGCTCCTGATGATATTGCATTAAAGACTTTAATTAGATCTAATCCTTCTTGGGCTTTAGCAAAATTAATTGCTTCCGATAAAGACTTTATAACTCCAGTTATACAGATTTGGTTAATCATTTTTGTTAATTGACCTGAACCAGAGAGGCCTATATATTCAATTACCTTCGAATAATGAGTGATTATTGGTATTATTTGTTGCAAATTAGGGTCATCACCACCAACCATAATAGATAACTGACCATTTATAGCTCCAAGCTCTCCACCTGAAACAGGTGAGTCGTAAAATGAGATACTCTTTGACTTGTATAGACTATAAATCTCCCTAACAAGCTCTACTGATGTTGTAGAGTGGTCAATAATAAAACCACCAGGATTAATCTTATTTACTAAATCATCATCAGTTAAAATATTTAATATAGATTTATCATCTTTTAGACAGGTAATAACTATATCTATTTCATTAGGTAGGTCTGCAAGAGTCTCGCTGTGTGGTTTGTTAAATTTAGTGGTCCATAGCTGAGATTTTTTAACAGATCGATTGAATACCGTAACATCGCAACCAGCGGTAGCTAAATGACCTGCCATCGGATAACCCATTCTACCAAGACCTATAAAAACTATTTTCATAATGATTTATTTTTAGTAATTTTATACTTTTTATCTATATATAACTATTATTTTTATGTTATGGTGTGACAGCACACTAATACATTAAAACAATGAAAAATATAAATTTGAATAAAGCTATTCTTACATTACAAAAAGAAAAAGAAGTAAAAGATTTTTTAACAGACCTCTGCACACCTTCTGAGATAAAAGCCCTGAATGAGAGATGGAATGTTGCACAACTATTGTATAAAGAGCAGCTACCATATAGAGATATAGCTGAAAAGCTTAAAACAAGCACCACAACTGTAACTAGGGTTGCTAGATTCCTAACTAATGAGCCTTACCAAGGGTATAAAAGAATTCTAAAAAGGGTTTATAGTGAAAAGTAGATTAACTATAGCAATACAGGGCAAGGGCCGACTATCCAAAGAAAGTGTTAATCTTTTAAACAAATCTGGTATTTCATTTTCTGTAAATAATGGGAATCTTTTAGCTAAGGCTAAAAATTTTCCAATTGATATTTTATTTGTACGTGATGATGATATTCCATCGCTTGTAAACAATGGTATAGCTGATATAGGTATTGTTGGTGACAATGTCTTGATTGAAAAAATAATAGAATTAAAAAATTCCAACATTAAAAAAGTTCTTGATCTCGGTTTTTCTAGATGCAAATTATCATTTGCTGCTCCTGCTGTTAAGAATATTAGTTCATTAAAAAATAAGATAATTGCAACATCCTATCCAAACATTGTTAGAAAATACTTAATAGAAAATAATATTACTGCAAAGGTGGTTAATTTTAATGGTTCGGTCGAGCTGACGCCTTATATAGGTATAGCCGATTGTATATGTGACCTAGTTTCTTCCGGCGCAACCTTGGAAGCAAATAATCTTGTTGAGTTTAAGGAGTTATTAAAATCTCAGGCAGTTTTAATTATAAATAATGATATAAATAATAAAAAAATGTTATATGTTGAAAAGTTAATCAAAAGAATTCAAGGAGTGGTTAATGCAAATGAAAGTAAGTATGTAATGCTAAATGCAGACTCTTCTGACGTTAAGGCCATATGTAAGCTTCTTCCTGGATCTGAATCACCAACATTAATACCATTAGAAGACACCAATAAAGTTGCAATACACGCCTTATGTCAGGAACCAGTTTTTTGGGAAACTATGGAAAAACTTAAAGCGAAAGGTGCTTCATCAATACTTGTAATGCCTGTAGAAAAAATTCTTAACTAATTTAAAAAAAATGTTAAATAATATTGGGATAACTCAAAAAGAAAATAGTGATTTATTGATGTTTAGAGACTTGGTTATCACGAATGGAGATCAAGGCATAAATGAAATTAATAGGAATCTTGGTTTGCCTGAGCTTAAAAAGTTTAAAGTATCTAGTTTAGATATTAAAAAATCTGAATTACAGGTAGATGATGATCTAAAGTCTGCAATCTTAATCTCAAGGGCCAATATAAGTAAAATACATCAAGATCAAAGATTGAGATTAGATTCAAAACAAATAGAAACAACAAAAGGTATAACAGTATGGAGTGAATTTAGGCCTATAGAAAAAGTTGGCTTATACATACCTGGTGGTACAGCTCCATTATTCTCAGCATTATTAATGCAAGCCATACCTGCATTGATAGCCGGATGTAAGGATATAGTTATATGCACTCCACCTAATGAGGCGGGAAAAGTTGATCCTACCTTGTTATGGATTGCTAAACTTCTCAAAATTACAAATATATATAAAGTTGGGGGTTCGCAAGCAATATTTGCTATGACTTACGGAACAAAATCCATCCCAAAAGTTGATAAATTATTTGGTCCTGGAAATAAATTTGTAACAAGAGCTAAACAGCTAGTATCAGATGTTGTGGCAATAGATATGCCTGCTGGACCTAGTGAGGTATTTGTTGCATCAAACAATATAAATAATTCTGAATTAATTGCAGCAGATTTACTTTCCCAGCTAGAGCATGGAAAAGATTCAAAAGCTGTACTGTGCTCATCAAGTAATGAATTAATTGATTTTGTTAAGAAAGATATAGCTCATCAAGTTAATTCATTAAGTAGATTAAGCATACTTAAGGAAAGTATAAAAAATATTTCATATATATATGCAAAGGATACAGACAAAATGATTAGCGTTATAAATGAATCAGCGCCTGAGCATTTGATATTGATGGATGATAGTTATGTAAATATGATTCCTTATATAAATAATGCAGGATCTATATTTTGTGGAGCTTTATGCCCTGAATCTTTTGGTGATTATGCATCTGGTTCAAATCACACCCTTCCCACCTCTGGTTACGCAAAGATATATTCAGGATTAGGTGTAAAAGATTTTGGAAAAATTATCTCATTTCAAACAGCTACGGTTGAAGGATATAAGAACCTGTCTCCAGTTGTAGAATTAATGGCAGCAGCTGAACATTTAGATGCACATATCAATGCCGTAACCATTCGTAGAAATTTAGTAACACACACAGATGAATATGCACCTCGCACTAGCTTTATTAGCAGAAAATCAAATGAAACAAATATATTGATCAATCTTAATGTTGATGGATCTGGTACTAATGTAATAAATACTGGTATTGATTATTTTGATCATATGCTTGAACAATTTTCCAAACACGGACAATTTGATTTAAATATTGAGTGTATCGGTGATCTTGCTATAGATGAACACCACTCAATTGAAGATATTGCTATTGCTTTAGGCAGTGCTTTTAAAAAAGCTATTGGTGATAGAGCTAATATAGAAAGGTATAGCTCTAATGAACTTCTTGTTATGGATGAAACAGAGTCAATTGTATCAATAGATATGTGCACGAGAGCATTTTTAAAATTTAAAACCTCTCCATTAAGAGAATATGTTGGAGATATGCCAACAGAGATGTTCGAGCACTTCTTTGTATCTTTTATTAATACATTAGGTTTTACATGCCATATTAAAACAGAAGGACAAAATTCTCATCATATTATTGAGTGTACATTCAAGGCTTTTGCTAGAGCTTTTTCAAAAGCTTTAGAAGTTACTAATAAGGATAATACAACTAAGGGATTCTTATGAAGATAGGCATATTAGATTGTGGTGGCGCAAATCTTAATTCTATTTACTACTCACTTATGAGGCTTGGAGTTGACTCGTTAATTTCAACAGATAAAAATGAATTAGATCTAATGGATGGAATAATTATTCCTGGTGTTGGCTCTGCTGGTAATGTAATGAAAAATTTAAAGGATAAAAATCTAATTAGTTACATTAAAAATACAAAAAAACAGGTACTGGGGATTTGTATTGGTATGCAAATATTATATGAATATTCTGAAGAGGATAATACAAATTGCTTGGGAATTATTAAGGGTAAAATTAAAAAATTCAAACCATCGCAAGCCTTACCAGTACCTCAAATGGGATGGAATAATGTAATTGATCAGAATAACAAAGCTACTGATCACTATTATTTTGCTAATAGCTATTACGCACCTGTGTCTGAATATACTGTTGCTACCTCATCATATATTAATGATTTTACGTCGATTTTAAAAAAAGATAATTTCTTAGGTTGTCAGTTTCATCCAGAAAAATCATCTTATACAGGTGCTAAGTTTTTAGAATATTTCATGAGCACAATATGCAAATAATACCAGCAATAGATTTACTAGATTCTAAATGCGTACGTTTAGTTAAAGGAGATTTTGATCAAGTAACTATCTATAATAATAATCCTTTAGATCAAATCAAATTGTTTGAAGATCATGGTATAAAAAAAGTACATATTGTTGATCTAGATGCCGCTAAATCTGGTTTAAGCACCTCTAATACAAAGTTAATCAAAAATATTGCATCTTCAACTAATATAGAAATTCAAGTTGGCGGCGGCATAAGATCAATTGATAAAGCTAATGAATTCTATGATATTGGAGTTTCCAAGATAATTATTGGAACGGCTGGAATTGAATCGGCAGAATTTTTAACTAATTTACTGACTACATTCAACTCTGAGTTTGTAATAGCTGGACTTGATTTTAATGTAAAAAATAAAATTCCCTATTTAGCTATAAATGGGTGGACTAAATCAACATCTATAAATCTATATACTTTTCTAGAAAGTTTGCCTGAAATAAAAAATATATTAGCTACAGATATAAGTGTTGATGGAACTATGGAAGGTCCTAATATTTTTATATATAAGGAAATTTTAGACAGATTTCCTGATATAAATTTAATTGGTTCAGGTGGTGTTAGTTGTATCAAGGATATAAATAACCTAAAACAAATAGGCTTAAATGAGTGCGTTGTAGGCAAGGCTTACTATGAAGGTAAAATTAAAATGCATGAAATGATTTATGTTAACTAAAAGAATTATTCCCTGCCTTGACGTTAAAGATGGTGTTGTAGTTAAAGGCATTCAATTTAAAAATCATATTAATTTAGGCTCTATAGTTCAAATGGCAAAAAGATATGACCGAGAAGGTGCTGATGAGTTAGTCTTTTACGATATTTCTGCAAGCGCTAAAGGTGAAGTTGTATCAGAAGATTGGGTAAATAAGATTGCTAAAGAGATAAGCATTCCTTTTTGTGTTGCTGGTGGTATCAAGACTCTTAATGAAGCAAAAAAAATTCTAAATGCTGGTGCAGACAAAATATCTATAAACTCCCCCGCTCTAGAAAATCCATCACTTATAAGCCAATTAGCAAATGAGTTTGGAAGCCAGTGTGTCGTTGTTGGTATAGATAGTAAATTAGTTAATGGTGAATATATTGTTTGTGGGAAAACAGGTGATATCAATACCCTCTATAAATCAAAATATAAAACTAAAGATTGGGTAAAAATTGTAGAAGATCAAGGTGCTGGAGAAATTGTATTGAATTGCATGGATCAAGACGGAGTAAGAAATGGTTATGATATTTTACAATTATCTTTAATAAGTGACTTAGTCAATATACCTCTAATAGCATCAGGTGGAGCAGGATCTGTTGAGAGCTTTAAAGAGTTATTTTCTCATACTAATATACATGGAGCATTAGCAGCTTCAGTTTTTCATAAAAAAGAAATATTTATACCTGATTTAAAAGAATATCTATTTATAAATAAAATTAATATAAGGAAACATAATGGATACACCTGATTGGAAAAAAATGAATAATTTGATCCCTGCAATTATTCAAGACAAATCAACGAGGGAAGTTTTGATGCTTGGTTACATGACAACAGAAGCTTTAGATGTAACTATTAGTTCCAAGAAAGTAACCTTTTACAGTAGATCCAAAGATCGACTATGGACAAAAGGTGAAGTATCTGGAAATACACTTATTTACAAAGACCATTACCTAGATTGCGATAATGATGCATTAATTATTATGGTTGAGGCTTTGGGCCCCACTTGTCATGAGGGTGAAATATCTTGTTTTAAAACAGAATTAGGTAATAGCTTGTTTGTATTGAATCAACTCGAAGATATTATTCTTAATAGATTTAATTCAAATAAAACAGATTCCTATATTAAAAGCCTTCAAACAAAAGGGATAAAGGAGATTGCAAAAAAAGTAACAGAAGAAGCTGGAGAAACATCTATTGCTGCTGTAACAAATGATGGAAGAGTAATATCTGAATCAGCAGATTTAATCTTTCACTTAATAGTTTTGCTTAAGTTTATGGACTTGTCCATTAATGACGTTACCAATGAATTAAAAGCAAGAATGGATTAATTGGATAGCTTTTCGTACTTAATCCAATCTATTAATAATCTCTTCTTATCATCACATAAATTTGGATTACAGCAATTACACATCTCAGATGGAGATGGCGAACCAACAAAGTTACCTCCAACTGCCATATTGATTATTAAATAAAATTTTTCATTAAATGGATAAGTAACACCATCAGTAAAATCGGATTTACTAATTTCGAAGATAGTATTCTTATTATCTAAGATAAATTTCATTGATGATTCAGTCCACTCAAATCTAATCTCATGAAAAGCTTCGTTAAAGTTATTTTCTTGCGATTCATAGAAGGTAGCTCCTTGGTATACATGACCACCATTATGGTAATGAATCGTAGAGAGGACCTCTTGTGGATTTTGACCACGATACTCCATCAAATCTATTTCCCCACTAAATGGCCAACCACCATAAATTGACTCACTTGGCATCATCCATATAGCAGGCCATAAACCTTGTCCGATAGGATTTTTAAATCTGACCGTAAGACGACCATTACTTTTAAAATCAACTTTTTGATAAGAATTAATCTTTGCTGAAGTATAAGAATACTGACCATACTCATCTTGAGCATTCTCAACTAAAGCTGTAATTTTTAAACAACCCTCTTCTATATATAAATTATTAGCACTACTGCTATAGTATTGTTGCTCGCTATTACCCCAACCGCCAATACCTTGAGCTTGACCATTACCAATGATAGATGTCCAATTATCTAAATTTAATTCACTGTCATTAAAATTATCAGACCAAATAATCTCGTAACCGGTGGTAGCTGCAACAGATGTTGAGCTATCACAATTTTCTTTAATAAAAATATCTACAGTCAATGAACTTGAAGCCGTATATTCTCCATCAGTGACATTGATTGTAAAAAAGAAATCAGATTTTGTTGAGTAACTCGGGGCTGTGATGAAAGTGATAACACCTGAAGCAGTAATATTAAAATAATCTTTATCTATTCCTGATAATGAAAATGTTAAAGAATCACCATCGTCATCTTGAGCTGAAGCTGTTATTAAATCAGTTTGATTTTCAACAACAGAAATTTCGGTTGGCAAGTCAACGAAATAAGGAGCACTATTAGGGGCTGGAGCAGGACCACTATAACTACTTTCACCCCCTCCTCCGCAAGAAATTATGACAACTAATAAAAAGAAAGTTAAGCAATTACGCAGTTGATCATTGAGCATAGTGATAATTTATTTTTTTATAACATATGAGTCAGACATAGATTTCATTTCTTTCCTTAAGATTATTAAGGCTATTATGTTTGGTATGGTCACCAAGGGTCCTATTATATAAGCTAAATTCCACACTACTTCAGTATCAATTATTGCCGCCATAAAGAAACAGGCTACATAAACAAGCCTATACCAAAAAACACTCTTTTCACCAAACACATAAGCTGCTGACCTATCCCCGTAATAAGACCAAGCTATCGCTGTAGAGAAAGCAAATAAAAGCAAACCAAGAGCAACTATATAACCACCATAAACCCCAAGAACACCAGATTTAAATGCTACAGCAGTTAATTCAGCTGAATGAACTAGTGATTTTCCAGATAAACTTAGCCCATTAGTGCTTATGACCCCATCATCAATATTTATAGAACCTTCGTACCTATCTGTTGATTCACCAATAGGGTTATTGGTATAAATAACAACATCCTCAGCTATAGATTTCTTATGAATAATGGTAACGGCTTGATCAGCTGAATCAGTAATTACTCCATTACTTACCATAACAGTTCCAGTAAATGACTCTACTTCAGATTCAAGATTATTAATAAAATACCTTAATTGGTTAACATCCTCTGGTTTATCTTCAGAGTAGGCTCCAGAGATAAATGTTGTCGATGTTTTATCAAAATTATTTTGATGCTTTTCAGACCAAGCTCCACTAGACAAGATAACTAAAGCTGTAATAGTACAAACCACTAAAGTATCAATAAATGGCTCGAGTATAGAAACAATGCCTTCTTCAATAGGATCTTCTGTTTTAGAGGATGCGTGAGCAATAGGAGATGAACCCTGACCAGCCTCATTTGAAAAAGCTCCCCTAGCTACACCTTTTTGCATAGCTAATGCAAAACTAGCTCCAAGAAATCCACCTACAGCAGATGAGCCTGTAAATACCTGAGAAAATATTTGTGAAAATGATGGAATTATATTCTCATAGTTATCGATAATTACAACCAGCGAACCAGCTATATATATAAAGCCCATTATCGGCACAAGCTTGCTAGCAATTGTTGCGATTCGTTTAATTCCACCAACAATAACCATTAAGAGGAGCACTGAGAGCACTGAGCCTGTAATAATTGGTTTAATTGAAAACTCTGAACTTAATACTTCAGCTATATTATTAATTTGTGGCATATTACCTGTACCAATAGCTGTAATCATCATTAGAACTGCAAATACAATAGCAAGCCACTTCATGTTCATCCCATGCTCAATATAATAAAAAGGACCACCAGAAATTGATCCATCCGGTAAAGTCGTTCTATATTTATGTGCAAGAGAGACTTCAGCAAATTTTGTTGTCATGCCTACAATAGCTGTTATCCACATCCAAAAAATAGCTGCAGGACCGCCAATCCATATAGCAAGACCTACACCACCTATGTTCCCAGTTCCAACCGTTCCAGATAAAGCAGTTGATAAAGCCTGAAATGGTGTTGTCTCGCCCTTTGTTGTATCTTTTATGTATTTACCAGTAAGTATTCTCCAGCCATGCATAAAAAATTTGAACTGAGGAAAGCCAAGATAGACTGTTAAAAATATACCCGTTCCAATAAGCATCATCGGAAACCAAGGAGCCCCACCAATGTAACCATCAAGATTAATTAAAAATTTATTAAATTCAACCATAATTTATGTCCTATTTTGGTGCCAAGCTTCGAGATCTGTATAACCACCTATTGAATCTCCATCCACTATAATTTGAGGAAAGGTTCTAGCAGTTGGAAATATCTTAAAAAAACTATCACGATCAAAATCCTCATCAAGTTGTTTATAGACATACTCTAAACTATTTCGTTCACACAAAAATTTAGCTTTATCGCAGAATGGGCAATTATGTTTTCCGTATATTTCTATCATGTTAGAATCCTTGTAATTAGAAACTAATTATAATCATAAAATGTCACTATTTAACTTAAAAAACAAATCAATTTTAATAACAGGATCTTCAAGAGGTATAGGAAAAGCTATTGCTAAGCATTGTGCCCTTCATGGAGCTAACGTGATTATATCTAGTCGTAAAGCAGATGTGTGCCAAGCAACTACTGATGAGATAAATGAACTTGTTGGTGAGGAGCTTGCTCACTCTATTCCGGCCAGTATTAGTGAGCCTGAGCAACTAGAGCAATTGGTTTTAAAAACCAGAGAAAAACTAGGAAAAATTGATGTCTTAATTTGTAACGCTGCAACTAACCCATTTATGGGATCTATGCTTGATATGCCTTCTGATAAGTTTGATAAAGTTATGCAAAATAACATTAAATCAAATCAACTTTTATGTAATTTAGTAATACCAGAGATGGTTGAACGAAATGATGGTTCTATTATTATCATTTCTAGCATAGGCGGTTTAAAGGGTTCAAGTCTCCTAGGTGCCTATAATATAAGCAAGGCTGCTGATATTATGATGGTAAAAAATATTGCTGCTGAATTTGGTAAAAATAATATTAGAGCAAATTCTATTGCTCCTGGATTAATAAAGACTGATTTTGCAAAAGCTTTATGGGAAAACCCAGATATTTTAAAATCAGTTCTGGGGAATACTCCAATGCAAAGAATTGGTGAGCCTGATGAGATTGCAGGTGTTGCAGTTATGCTTTCATCGAAGGCTGGGGAGTATATAAATGGACAAACTATCGTAATAGATGGTGGAACGACTATTGTTTAATTAAAGAATCTAATTTAAATATAAAATATTTAAATGAATGATTTTCGTTGATACTTGATACTTTAATCATCATATTTCTTAAACCATTTAACTCATCCAAAGCGTTCGATAGATTTGAGGTTGATATATTCAAATCATTTAAAGATTTAAATTTACCAGAGTAAGGCGTATTCGAGAGTTTTGCTTTTAAGAGGGTCTTAAAGAAATCTATCAGTAGATTAACTTTTTCAATTGAGCTCATATCCATATCAAGAAGATATTTAACAGTTTGATTAATAGATAGATCTTTATTACAGAATTTTAATATATTATTAGAAAAATCTATAAAGTCATTATTTTTACCCTCTTCAATGTATTTCAGAATTTCAATTGGCGCAAGGTAGGTTGGGTAATCGTAATAATTAAAATCCTCAATACCTTGAGATCTTACCCAATCTGTTAACTCTATCTGATCTAGATCTTTTATAGTTAATTTACTGCATCTGCTGTATATAGTCTGATTTAAAGCTCTCCTTTTGCTGGATGTCAGTAAAATATACGTATTAGTAGTAGGCTCTTCTAGAGTCTTTAGAATTGCGTTCTGTGAAGCAATATTCATATTTTCACAATTAGTTAAGACGATAACTTTGGATGATGAGACTGATGAGGACAGTATTGAGAAATTAATCATTTCTCTTATTTCATCAACAAGAATTTTAGAATCATCTTCGTTTATAAAAAAATCTGGATGAGTGGATTGATCAAAAAGATTACAAGAATGGCAGCTATCGCAGGAAGATGTTGAAGATTCAGAGCACAGAAGCGTTTTTGCTAGCTTGCTAGCAAGAATAGATTTACCCAAGCCCTTACTTCCTTCAATCAATGAAGAATGAGGAAGCGTTAAAAGATTAGTATTTAAAAAAGCTTTATTTAACCAAGGAAAATTCTCAAGGCTGCTCATCTGATGTTATTAAAATAACTAAGGATTTGATCTGATATTGAGGAAATATCATTAGATGCATCTATAACCTTAATTCTTGAGGTGTTTTTTGATGCTTGCTGTAAATAACCATTTCTAACTCTAGTAAAAAAATCTATTCCAGCTGATTCTATTCTATCCATTTTGTCTTCTGATTTTCTGTTAAAGCCTTCTAGTGGATCTAAATCAAGCAGGAAGGTTAAATCAGGTATGGGGCAATTAATATTGTTAATGAGGGAGTCTATAAAATCTAAACTAAGACCCCTGCCGTAACCCTGATAAGCAATTGAAGCATCATAGAACCTATCGCAGAGTATAAAGTCCGTTTGAGGATTTAATAAAGATGTTTTTACCAACTCTGCTCGTGAAGCAAACATCAAAAGTAACTCAGCTTCTGAAGAAATATTAAAATCAGTATTTAATAATAAATTTCTAACTTCTTCACCAAAGGCTGTAGAGCCAGGTTCTCGAATAATACTTGAAGTTTTGCCTTGTTGAATAATATGATCATTCAACATCTGTATTTGTGTTGATTTACCAACACCTTCAATGCCTTCAAATGTAATTAATTTCATCATTTTAGTTGGTAAAGTTTAACAGCCTCTAAGTGCTCTTTGTAAGTTTTTGAAAAATAATGAGACCCTTTTTTATTAGCAACAAAATATAGGTAGTCCCCAGATTCGGATAATATAGCTGCCTCAATCGAGGTCTTACTTGAAACTGATATAGGCGAAGGCGGCAAAGATTTTATAGTATAGGTATTATATAAATTATTTTTATCTTTAAGGTTAGATCTCGTTATATCACCATTAAAATTAGGCATAAGGCCATAAATAATAGTTGGGTCAGCTTGAAGTTTCATACCAACTTCTAATCTTTTTAGAAAAACAGAAGCGATTTGTTTTTTTTCAGAATCATTACCAGCTTCTTTTTCAATTATTGAAGCAAGAATTAAAGAATCTTTGATGCTTGATATCGGATTAGTGTTCGATTTCTTTAACCAGACCGACTCTACAAACTTAATTAAATTATCTGAACTCAATTTAAGTAAAGTCGAGGCTTTCATGTCTTTTTTATAAAAATAAGTGTCAGGTAAGACCATCCCTTCGCTAAATCCATAAAGGTTATTTGTACAAGTAAGATTTATGCAGTCATTAATAAGATAGGATTCATCGATCATTTTAGTAATATCAAATTTATTCATACCTGGAATAATCAACAATTCATGAGTTATGGTATCGCCAACTAATAACTGGTTATGAGCACTGATGATTGACTTGTCTTGCACTTCGTACTCACCTGATTGGTAGGCTCCATTATTTAAGAATAGAAATAATTTTATATATAGAAGTTCGAGCGAATTAAGATTTGATTTAACCTGCTTCAGGATTTGTAAATTCGATGAACCTTTTTCAATATTAATTATTTGAGATGCTGGATTCAATTGAATGTTTAGAAAACTATTGTAAGGGCCTATAAAACCAAATGTGACAATAAAAGTTAGTAGGAGTAGTTGAAATAATCTTAATTTCAATTAAGTATATTTTTTAAAAATTAAAGTAGAATTTGTTCCGCCAAAGCCAAAGGAGTTATTCATAGCTATTTTTATATTAGCTTCTTTAGCTACGTTAGCAGTAAAGTCCAAATCACATCGAGGATCCTGATTATCAAGATTAATAGTTGGTGGAATAATCCCCTTGTTAATAGCCAATATACTAAAAATAGACTCTATTGCTCCAGCTGCTCCAAGAGTATGACCTGTCATTGATTTGGTAGAGCTTACTGACGGCACATTATTTTTAAAAACACTTTTCATAGCCGTGGCTTCCGCTAGATCACCAAGAGGAGTTGAAGTTCCATGAGCATTTATATAATCAACCTCGTCTCTAGAAATACCAGCATCATCTATTGCATTAGTCATTGATAAGGCGGCTCCCTCTCCATTTTCTGGTGGTGCAGTCATGTGAAATGCATCTGAACTCATTCCAAAACCAATCACCTCACCATGTATAGTGGCCTTTCTTTTGATAGCATGATCAAGTTCCTCTAAAATTAAAGCACCTGCTCCATCAGATAAAACAAAACCATCACGATCTATATCCCAAGGCCTACTTGCTGTTTGAGGATTCTTTGATGTGGATAAAGCTCTTGCAGCTATAAAACCAGATATAGCCAATGGCGTGCTTGCCATTTCACTTCCCCCAGCAACCATGACATCGGATTCACCATAAGCGATAGATCGTGCAGCTAGTCCAATAGAGTGACTTCCAGAAGAACAAGCTGTAACTGTACTCATATTTGAACCCCTTAAACCAAATTTTATTGATATAAAGCCAGATGTCATATTTATAATTGAGCCAGGTACGAAGAATGGTGATACTTTTCTGTATCCTTTTTCTAGAAAAAGTTTGTGATTATTTTCAATTGTTTCAATTCCACCTATACCAGAACCAAAATTAACACCTACTCTATTTAGATCAGTAGCTGAATCTAAAAAGCCAGAGTCATTGATAGCCTGAGATGCAGCAATAACTCCATATTGAATAAATGTGTCTAATCGTCTTGAGTCTTTTGGATCAAGATAACTTGAGAAATCTAAATCTTTAACTCTTCCGCCAATAGTAACTGGGGAATTTTCAATTTTATTATCAAAAGTTGTAATCCCAGAAATCCCATTAGTACAAGCATCCCATGAGGAATTAACGTCGTTACCTATTGGTGAAACTAACCCTAGACCAGTGACTACAACTCTTCTTTGTAGCTTCATGGAAATAAGTTAAGAATTTGCGTTTATATAACTTACAGCTTCGTTAACTGTTGAAATCTTTTCAGCGTCTTCATCAGCAATCTCAAGATCAAAATCTTCTTCTAAAGCCATTACAAGCTCTACCGTATCTAAAGAATCTGCACCTAAGTCATCAACAAAAGATGAATCTGATTGAATTTCTTCAACATCTTTGCCTAACTGATCACTAACAATTTTTTTTACTCTCTCTTCAATACTCATTTGTTACTCCTATAAACTTTGTTTTATTTTACAACTTAATCTGTAAAGATGCATACATTAATACATAAACAAGCCGCCATCAACAGAAATTGTTTGCCCTGTTATATAGCTTGCTTTCTCACTAGCTAAATATAATACCAATTCAGAAATATCATTTGTATCGCCTAGTTTTTGTAAAGGTATGTTTTTAATGATTTCAGCTTTTGCCTCTTCTGAAAGATAAGCAGTCATATCTGTATCTATAAAACCTGGAGCAATTGAATTAACTGTTATATTTCTGCTTCCAACCTCTTTAGCTAAAGACTTGGTAAAACCATTTAATGCTGCTTTAGCAGAAGAGTAATTAACCTGACCGGGATTACCCATCAATCCAGAGACCGAAGAGATATTTATAACTCTTCCAGATTTAGATTTAACAAGATGCTTAATAAAAGCCTTGGTGATATTAAAGACTCCATTAAGATTTGTATCAATAACATTGTCCCAGTTTTCATCTGACATTCTTAGAAATAACTGATCAGCTGTAATGCCAGCGTTATTAATAACAATACTAGGCATAAGGTCTAACTCCTTTAAGACAGATGGGAGATTTTTTACCTCATCTCTAGAGGTAATATCAAGCTGCATAGCTACCATTTTAGAATCTTGATTTACTGGACTAAATTCAAAAACACCTCTTGCAGTTCCTACAACATCATAGCCATTAACATTAAGAGCATTGGCTATAGATAGCCCTATACCTCTTGAGGCTCCAGTAATAAAAGCTACTTTGTTCATAAAAGCTCCTCTAATCTTGAATTAAAATTTTCTGCTGATGTGTTTAGAATATCAGACAAGCCATTAGATCTACCAATTCCTTGAAGAACTTTACCGGGGCCACACTCAATAACTATTGAGTTAGTTGTTTTAACTTTTTTCATAATATCCATCCATTTAACTGAACCTGTTAGTTGATTAATTAAATTCTCTTTAATCATCTCTTCGCTATCTGAAACTTCACCAGAAAAGTTTTGGAGTATATTTGTATTAGGCATACATATAGATATTTTATTTAAATAGTTATTAAATTCCTCTGCTGGCTTTTGCATTAACATGCAATGAGATGCAGCACTTACATTTAACAATATAGCTCTTTTAGCACCAGCTTCCTTAGCTAAATTACATACGTTTGTCACTGCATCTACTGTTCCTGATATAACTATTTGCATGGGTGAATTTAAGTTAGCGCATGAAACAGTTGAATTATTAAGATTTTGCTCATTTGTACATAAACCCTCAAGAATTGATTTTTCTAAACCCATAATTGCTGCCATAGAACCCTTCGATGCAGACTCCATTAAAATACCTCTTCTTCTTACTAATTCTAGGGTTTCAAAAAAATCAATCGAATTTGAAGCCACAAGTGCTGAATATTCACCAAGAGAGTGACCAGACATTAGTATTGGATTTAGGTTAGTAGTATTTTTAAAATTTAAAAAATGCAAATATGAAATGAGCAATATTGCAGGTTGAGTAAAAGATGATTGGTTTAGAAGATTATTGGGATCTTCATTTATTAACTCAATAAAGTTAATACTTAATAAATCAGAAGATTTAGTAACTATGTCTTTATAGTTTAGTAATAGGTCGGGAGTCAGCATCCCTATATGTTGAGAACCCTGCCCTGGAAATATTAAACTAATTTCCTTAGGCATAAATTACTCCTCGATTTTGTCTTCGTCTTCCTTAATAGGTTTTCTGAGATCTTTAACTAATCTTCCTTTGTAAAAGCCATCAGCTGTCATCTGATGACGAACATGTCTTTCACCTGTAACTTGATCAGTTGATAGAGTAGATGCAGTAAGAGAGTCATGAGAACGTCTCATACCTCTTCTGGATCTAGTAACCTTACTTTTTTGAACTGCCATCTTATACCCTTAAAAAAAACGTATCCTAACAAACTACAATCAATTTGTGTAGTTATATATTAATTTAAATAATCAATTAATTCAGCAAAAGAATCTTCAAAAGGAGCTTCAACTTTTATTAAGTTGTTCTCTTCATCTTTAAATTCTATTAATTTTGCATGCAAAGCCATTGATTTAATTCCTGATAATGCAATAAATTTATTAAAATCAGAATCTCCATACTTAATATCATTAGCAACGTTATGGTTTAAAGATTCTGCCTGAACTCTGATTTGATGAGTTCTACCTGAATAAATATCAATTTCTACTAGTGTTGATTTTTTCAGTTTTTTTATAGGTCTAAATAAAGAACTGGCATATTTGCCCTCTTCGCTATCAATGTTTACTTTATGATCTGTGGAGGATTTTATTGTATTAATATTATTATCTATAAATAGATCTTTTTTGAAGCTGCCCTTAAGGATTGCTATATAGGTTTTTTTTAGATCTTTATCCCTAAGCGCAAGATTTTTATTAAAAAATCTAAGTGCAGTTTTGTTTTTAGCAAAAACTAGACATCCAGAAGTCTCTTTATCCAACCTATGGCATAAGTCTATAGTTTCACTATAAAAGGACCTTAATATGTCTATAGCTCCAATAGTATTGCCTGAACCGCTATGAACTGGTGTTCCTGTTGGTTTGTTTAAGACTATGTAGTTTAGATCTTCAAATAAAACTCGCTGTTTAAATCTATCTTGTAATTTGTTTGAAATTGGCCTTTTGGGCTGATTTTCGTTATTTAAATAAGGTGGGATTCTTATAATATCTCCCTCTTTTACCTTATAAAGGGGCTTCGTACGACCTGAGTTAACTCTTACTTCGCCTTTTCTAATCATGCTGTAAACTTTAGACCTAGGTAATTCTTTGTACGTAGACATAAGAAGGTTGTCTAAACGTCTTTTAGCATTATCTTTATCTACAGTTAAATTTTTGACACTCATAGGCGAAGTCTATAGGATAGGGTTATTAAAGACGAACTTTAAAACTATTATATTAGTTTAAGTAATAATTAAAAAGAAAGACTAAGTAAAAACAGATCTTGCCTAAGCCCATTAAATGGGTGGATTTAATAAGCAGCATAGTAAGACTTATTAAAAGATATCTTCAGCATACTGACGCTGGTCTTTCCCATACAAGGGAAAAAAATGAAAAGAATATTAATAAACTCATCCTACGGGAATGAATTACGCGTGGCTTTAGTTGATGGAGCTAAGTTATATGATCTTGATACCGAGCTAAGCGACAAAACGCTTCTTAAAGGAAGTATATTTAAAGCAACTGTATCTAGAGTTGAATCAAGTTTAGATGCTGCATTTGTTAACTTTGGCTCTGAAAGGCATGGTTTTTTACCATTAAAAGATTTATCAAGTGAATTCTATGAAAAGAATAAAGAAGGAAAACGCGTTTGTATCCTTAAGGAGCAACAGGAAATAATCGTTCAGGTAACTAAAGAAGAACGTGGAACCAAAGGAGCAGCTCTAACAACTCAGATAGCTTTAGCTGGTCGTTTTCTGGTTTTAATACCAAACTCAGACAGAGCTGGTGGAATTTCTCGAAGAATTAGTGGTGAAGAGAGAGATGAAATTAAAGAAGCGCTAAAAAGCTTATCTATTCCTGAAGGAATGGGAGCAATTGTAAGAACTGCTGGACTAGGAAGAAGTTCTGAAGAATTAAGTTTAGATTTAGCTTACTTACTAGCATTGTGGGGTCAAATTGATCAAACAACATCCGAGGCTCCGAGTCCAAGTTTAATCTATAGAGATGATAAGTTAATTGTGAGAGTTGTAAAAGATTACTTTAGAGATGATATTGAAGAAATACTTATTGATGATCAAGCGACTTACGACGAAGCAAAACAGTTTATAAATGCAGTAATTCCAGATCATGCTGATAAAGTTAAATATTATGATGAAGAGATTCCTTTGTTTAATAGATATCAAATTGAATCCCAGATAGAACTAGCATTTCAAAGAGAAATATCACTTCCTTCAGGTGGATCCATAGTAATTGATCCAACAGAAGCAATGACTGCGGTTGATGTTAACTCAGCTAGATCAACCAAAGGAAAGGACATTGAAGATACCGCTTTTCAAACTAATCTTGAAGCAGCTAAAGAGGTTGCTAGACAGCTTCGCTTAAGAGATGTTGGTGGTCTTATTGTTATTGATTTTATAGATATGAGTGAAACATCTAATCAAGAGAAGGTAGAAAATGCATTTAGAAAAGCAGTATATGGAGATAGAGCAAGAGTTCAGATATCTGGAATATCAAAATTTGGATTATTAGAGATATCTAGACAAAGATTAAGGCCTTCATTGAATGAAACTTATGATATTGAACATGTTCTAGTTAGAGGACCAAGATCTTTAGGGCAATCAATATTGAGAATAATATCTGAAGATTCTATTAAAGAAAATACTGCGGAAATTCACGCATTTGTTCCTTCAGATGTTGCTAGTTATTTGTTAAATGAAAAAAGAAATGAATTAATGAGAATTGAGAACGCTTCTAATACAAAAATTTGGGTTATCGCAGATCCATATAAACCCAGACCTCAATATAAAGTTTTAAGAATTAAAGCATCAGATGTTACGCCTATGGATTCATATAATATGACTCCAGATAGCCCTACCCCGACTATGGATTGGAGAGATGATAAAAACCAGTCTAAAGTTATGAAACCTTTGGTCAATGCAATAACGCCTCCAAAAATGCCAAAAAAAGCCGGACCAGGTTTAATGCAGACTATAAAAAAAGCTATAGGGATGAATACAAAAGAAGAAGTTAAGAAAAAACCAGCTACACGTAAACCACAAAATAGAAATAACCAACAACGCAAAAGGCCGCAAAATAGAAATCAGCCTGTAAAAAAACCGGTTAACAGCAATAACCCGCAGCAAAATAAGCAACAGCAAAATAAGCCACAGCAAAATAAGCCGCAGCAAAATAAGCCGCAGCAAAATAAGAATCCTAATAATGCTCAAGCCAATAAAGCTGATCCAAAAGAGAATAAGCCAATGCAGAAAAAGGTTGAATCTACTCCAAATGTATCAAAGGCTGATAACAAGAAAGTTATTCAAAAAGATCAAGCAATAAAATCTGAATCTAAAAAAGTTACACCTAAGACTCAGGACGAGATGCCGAAACAAAAACCAGTTAACGATACTAAAAAATCAGAGGCTGTAGAAACTAAAGTCAAACCCAAAGCAAGTGGTTTGAAGCCTATAGAATCGAAACCTAAGAAGAAAGCTGCAGTTCCAACTAGAGCTGCAAATGATCCTCGATATAAGAGTTAATTAGCTTTCCAGCTATTGAAGTTGGCGGTGGTATATTTGGCAAATTATTGATGTCAAACCAATCCGCCTCTTCAATCTCCTCACCATCAGGCTCGGGATTTCCAGTTAAGCATTCACAATAATAACCAAGCATTAGTTGGCTTGGGAAAGGCCAGGATTGACTAGCAAAATATCTGATATTAGAGACTTCAATATTTACCTCTTCCTTAACTTCTCTAACTAAAGCTTCTTCAGCTGTTTCGCCGGCTTCAATAAATCCTGCTAATGCACTAAACATTCCTTCTGGAAAAAGCTTATTTCTAGCTAGAAGAATTTTATTACCATTTGTGACAAGAGTTATTATACAAGGTGAAATTGCTGGGTAAGTATAAGTATTGATACAAGAGCAATATAAGGCCTCTTCTTTAGACTCAAATATATTTTTATTTCCACAATAAGAACAGTATCTGTTTGACACAAGCCAATGTAGAAGTTGTTTAGCTCTACTTACAAGCTGAAATTCATCAGATGATAACTGAGGAAGCATAAAACGAAGGTCGATTTGATCTAGATCTAAATTAGAAATATTTTTAGTGCCTATGTCTTTTAATTGAATCGCGTATATACACTTACCGTCTTTAATACCAATACCAATTCTGTATTTTTCATAGTTACTGTCTAAATATAATGATTTTGGATCAAATAAATAAGATTTAGTAAGATTATCGTATAAAATTGCATCACCATTAAAAAGAATGAAAGAGTTCTCCTTTAAGTTATCGAATTCTATAAATCTTTTTAAGAGCATATAATAATAAGTGGAGTTAATTTAGATGAATATGTTTAAGATTTTATCAAAGATGTTTCTGGGTAGTTCACCAATTTGGTACAAGTCTACCATATTAATTTTTTTAGCATTAAACCCGATAATCCTACTATCATTAAATAGCTTAGGTATGAATGGATCATTTATAGTTGGCTGGTTATTTTTATTAGAATTCATTTTTACATTAGCATTAGCTCTAAAATGCTACCCTCTTCAGCCTGGTGGATTATTAGCAATACAAGCTATTGCTTTAGGTCTTACAACAACTGAATCTGTTTTTAATGAGATAAGTAATAATCTTGAAGTCATACTGTTATTAATATTTATGGTTGCGGGTATTTTCTTTATGAAAAATCTAATGCTTATGATTTTTACAAAGTTATTAATTAAGGTTAAATCTAAAATAACTCTGTCATTCTTTTTTCTTTTTTCTGCTGCTTTTTTATCAGCATTTCTTGATGCCTTAACAGTTACAGCTGTTCTTATTAGTGTAGCTATTGGTTTTTATAGAATATTTCATACAGTAAGATCCAACAAAGCATTTACTGATAAAGATCATGACTTTCATTCAGATGAAAATCTACCTATAGAAGCTCAAGCTGAGTTAAATGAATTTAAGGGTTTTTTAAGAGATCTAATAATGCATGGAGCAGTTGGTACAGCCCTAGGTGGTGTTTGCACTATAGTCGGTGAACCTCAAAATCTTTTAATAGCAGGAGTGGTTGGTTGGAATTTTATAGAATTTTTTATAGCCATGGCACCGGTAACAATGCCAGTATTATTTGCAGGTATTCTAACCTGCCTAGTTATTGAAAGGTTTAAGCTTGCTGGCTTTGGTCATCAATTGCCTGAAAATATTAGAGTCATTTTTAATGACTATGATTTGTATGAAACTTCCCAACAAACAGATACACAAAAAGCTGAGCTTTACATTGAATTTATAGTTTTATTATTTTTGATTTTTGCATTAGCTTTGCACCTTGCAGCGGTTGGAGTTATCGGTTTAGCTGTAATTATTCTTTTAACATCATTTAAAGGGATAACTGATGAGCATAAACTTGGACCAGCTTTTCATGAGGCTTTACCTTTTACAGCTCTGCTTGGAGTATTCTTTGCCATAGTAAGCGTTATTCATGATCAGCATTTATTTACGCCTGTTATGTATTATGTCTTAGAGCAAGATCCAGCTATACAGCCTTCAGTTTTCTTTATGGCTAATGGTATCTTGTCAGCGATAAGCGATAATGTATTTGTTGCTACCATATACATAAATGAAATAAATCAGGCATATTTAGCAAATACTATTAACCGCGAACAATTTGAAGCATTAGCAGTTGCCGTTAATACAGGAACTAATATACCTAGTATCGCCACACCTAATGGCCAGGCAGCTTTCTTATTTCTCTTAACATCATCTTTAGCGCCTCTGATTAAACTGTCTTATATTAAAATGGTTAAGATGGCTTTACCTTATACAATCGTTCTTACAATAGTTGGTCTATACTCAATCACCTACTTTATATAAAGATGGACTCTCATAAGATTTGTGTAGCTCCAATGATGCAATATACAGATATGCATGATAGATTTTTATTAAGGTTAATTTCTAAAAATATATTTCTTTATACTGAAATGATTTCTACTGGTTCAATTATCTTTGGTAATTGCCTTAATCAATTTGATTTTAATAACGAAGAACACCCAGTTGGAGTTCAGCTTGGTGGTTCCAATCCAAAGCACTTAGCTGAGTGTGCCAAGGTTGCTGAAAAATATGGATATGATGAAATCAATTTAAATGTAGGATGTCCATCTGAAAGAGTTCAGAAAGGTAGATTTGGCGCTTGCTTGATGCTTGAACCTGAACTTGTTGCTGAGTGCGTATCAGAAATGTCTAAAAGTGTTGATTTGCCAGTAACAGTGAAATGTAGGCTTGGTATTGATGATAGGGAAGATTATGAATTTTTAAGTAATTTTGTTGAGATAGTAAAGTCTGCTGGGGTTTCAACATTTATTGTGCATGCAAGAAATGGACTACTAAAAGGATTAAGTCCTCGACAGAATAGAAATATACCTCCTCTTAAGTATGATTATGTCTATAGACTTAAACAGGAAAATAAAGATTTAAATATCATTATTAATGGAGGCATAAAAGACTTAACAGAATCTAAAAATCATTTAGAGAAAGTTGATGGGGTAATGATAGGAAGAGCTTCATACGATAATCCCTTTATGTTAGCTGATGTTGATGAACTCATTTTCAACGAAACTACAAATAGAAAAAATAAAGTTGAGATTCTTAACGAGTATTTAGATTATGTAACGGTAATGCATTCAAAGGGTCATGATTTATCAAGAATGCTTAAACATCTATTTGGTCTTTCTAAAGGTGATACGCAGGCAAAAGCATTCAGAAGAAAAGTACACGAAACAATACTCGATGGGGATATAGTCAATTCAAGAAATGAACTTATTGCTCTAATTTAATCCTCTAGCAAGAAATCATCTAAATCTTCTAAAAAGTCATCTTCATCACTGAGCCCATCAGAAATCTCATAATCTCTGGATTGAATATAGGCATCCTTAACAAAGGTATATCTATCTCCTGTAATTAAGGCTTCAAAATCTAAATATCTTTCTCTTGTTTCTAAAGCATCTAGAGCAGTTAATGCTAACTTTACATCGGTATCAGTCATAGCAAATGTACCGGATAAAAATGATGATATTGGTCGGCTCATTAAATCTCTAACGTTGCTCGGGCCAATAATAGGCAGCATGATGTAAGGGCCACTAGGAACACCCCATACTCCAAGTGTTTGTCCAAAATCCTCGTCATGAATTTCCAATCCCATTTTGCTAGCAACATCGAAAAAACCAAATAAACCAATAGTAGAATTTATGGTAAACCTTCCAAAGTCCTGAAAAGCTAACTTTGGCTTTCCTTGTAATGCTTGATTAATAAATGTATCAATTTCAGCAAGATTTTTAAAAAATCTAGTAACCCTATTTTGAATAAATGGAGGTGTTATATCGCCATAAATCTGAGCTGCTGGTTTAGCAAGCGTATTATCTAAAGCTTCATTTACCGCAAAGGTTATTTGATTAATATCTTCAAAAGGATCATTAATCTCTTCAGTTAACGTATGGGTGCTAAAGGTCAGTAAAGATAAGGATATAAGTAAAAATTTATTCATTAATAAGTTTTTCTAAAAATATTTTTAAATCAGCAGTTAAATTTAATGATTTATTTAATGACATATTATAAATGTTTTCATCAAAAGGTATTGATGTTATTTCTGGTATATCGGGTCCAAAATTTATCTCAGGGGTATTTTTAATAGGTAGTGTTGTATTTTTTATGTACCCAAGAATAGGTATATCTAATTTATTGAATGTACTAATTGATTTAAAAGTGTCACCTATAGCTAATACATTTGGAGTAGATACGAGAATAACACCATCTAGAGGTATTTCAGAACAAACTGTTAAATAAGCATCACCAGTACCAGGAGGCATATCTATAAAAAGTATATCAAGATGGCCCCAATCAGTTGTTGTCATTAGCTGCTTTATAGCCCCACTAAGCATGGGTCCTCTCCATATAGCTGCTTTATCATCATCTATGATTGAACCCATGGAAGCTATCTCAATTCCATAAGATGTTAAGGGTTTAAAACACTTTTTAGAATTTTTAGAAATTATTTCAGGTTTACTATTTTCAATTTCAAATAAAATATGTTGATTAGGACCATACACATCTGCATCTAAAATCCCTACTTTATAGTCTTTAGATAGAGATAATGCAGCTAAAGCTGTAATGGATGATTTACCGACACCGCCTTTAGCAGAAGCTATGGCTATAATTTTTTTAATATTCATTCAATATTGTTTAATTGAATTGAATTATAATATATATAAGCAAATCATTAACTAGATATAACATTAACAAGCAAAGAAAGATAATAGTTACCCATGCATTACCTTATGCAAATGCACCTTTGCATCTAGGGCATATATTAGAATCAGTTCAAACTGATATATGGGTTAGATTTCAAAATCAGGTAGGTAATGAGTGTTTATTCTTTTGTGCTGATGACACGCATGGCACACCTGTAATGCTTAAGGCTAAAGAGTTAGGAATTGCTCCTGAAGATCTAGTTAAAGAGGTTAGAGCTAATCATATGGCTACATATAAAGCTTATGATATAAATTTCACGAATTATTACACAACCCATTCAGATGAAAATAAAAATTTCTCTGAAATGATTTATAAATCAGCTCTTGATAAAGACCTTATTATTAAAAAAACAGTTAATCAGTATTATGATGTCGAAGAAGGCATGTTCTTATCAGATAGATTTATTTATGGCACATGCCCTAAATGCACCTCAGATAATCAATACGGAGATGGTTGCGAAGATTGTGGAGCGACCTACGAACCAAGAGATTTAATTAACCCAGTTTCATCAATATCTAAAACTACCCCAATTCTTAAAGATAGTGAGCATATCTTTTTCGATCTTCCAAAAAAAGAAAAAATGCTTAAAGCTTTTATGGAAAAGGTAAATATTCAATCTTCAATAAAAAATAAATTAAATGAGTGGATGGAGGATTTAAGACCTTGGGATATTTCAAGAGACGCACCCTACTTCGGATTTCAGATACCGGGCGAACAAAATAAATACTTTTACGTATGGCTTGATGCTCCAATTGGTTATATAGCTTCTATAGATAATTGGGCTACTCAAAACAGCGATTCAATTAACAATTACTGGTCAGAAGACTCTGAATATGAAATTGTTCATTTTATTGGTAAGGATATAGCTTATTTTCATGGATTGTTTTGGCCAGCAATTCTGGATAGTGCTAATTTTAAATTACCTGACTCTATTTTTGTTCATGGATTTTTAACGGTTAATGGTGAGAAAATGTCAAAGTCTAAAGGGACTGGTATAAAAACAGACTCTTTTGCTAAGCATTGTGATCCTGAAATGCTCAGATATTACTTTGCAGCAAAATTAAATGATAAAGTCGAAGATATTGATCTAAATCTAGAAGATTTTACTCAACGTATAAATTCAGATCTTGTTGGTAAATATCTAAACATCTTAAGTCGATCCTCAACCTTTATTCAAAAAAATGATGGCGACTTGGCTAATTCAATAGATATAAGCTTAATCAGTGAGATAATTAAAAATGCTGACCAGATAAAAGAATTTTTTGAGGTGCGTCAATACTCTAAAGCAATAAGATTAATAATGGATATGGCAGATTTAACTAATAAGTATATCAATGATAAAACGCCTTGGAAGTTGGACAATGATGATGCTGTTTACGTAGCAACAACAGCTATTAATGCATTTAGACTGATATCAATATTTCTTCACCCCGTTGCACCAAAATTAATATCTAAAGGTTTTGCTTCACTTGGAGTAGATATACAGAATTATAATAATCTTGAAGATCATCTTGTAAGTACAAAATTAGCAAAATATCTTCCATTATTAACAAGAATGGACCCTATGACACTTGAACTATTTAATGAAGAGGAAAATAATATGACAAATGATGAAAATTTAAATGATATGAATACAATTGATATCAATCAATTCTCTGATGTTGAACTAAGGGTTGCTAAAGTTATCAATGCTGAGGATATAGAGGAAGCCGATAAGTTGATTAAACTAACCCTAAGTGTTGGTGATCTAGGTGAGAAAACTGTATTTGCTGGAATTAAAAGCGCTTATAAAAAAGAAGACTTGTTAAATAAACTTGTAATTCTTGTTTACAATCTCGCTCCAAGAAAAATGAAATTTGGAGTTTCTGAAGGCATGGTTCTGGCATCTTCTAATGAAGATGGAGGAATATATTTAATTTCACCGGATGATGGTGCGAAGGAAGGGCAAAGAGTTAAATGAAGGAAGTTGATATAGTTGTAATTGGTGCTGGACCAGTCGGTCTTTTCACCGTCTTTGAAGCAGGACTACTTGGTCTAAATTGTGTACTGATTGATAATCTAGATAAGCCAGGCGGACAATGCGCTGAGCTATATCCAGAAAAACCAATATATGACATACCAGGTGTTCCCTTCCAGACTGCTCAACAGCATGTTAATGCTTTGCTTGAGCAAATTAAACCATTTGATTATGAATTATTACTTAATCAAAGAGTTAATGAGATAAAAGTTATTAATTCTGAGAATGATATTAATACATGGGAGGTTACTACTTCTGATAATAATGTCTTTAATACAAAAAATGTATTTGTAGCTGCTGGAGCTGGCTCTTTTGAAGCCAGAAGACCTCCCAATATTGATAATCCAGATCAATTTCTTGGGTCAGGAGTTTCATATGCTGTTAGATCTAAAGATCTATATAAGAATAAAGATTTAATTATTTTTGGTGGTGGTGATTCAGCTTTAGATTGGAGTGTGGAGCTAGCTGGTATTGCTAAATCTATAAGCTTGGTTCACAGGCGTGATGAGTTTAGGGGAGCACCTCATACTGAAAAGCTTATGAGGGATCTTGTTGCTGATAATAAATTAAAACTTTTGACGCCTTACGTTATTGACTCGATTATCGGTGATGATAGTGTTAGCGGCGTTAACTTAAAAAACTTTGATACAAATGAAATCAAAACATTTAATGCTGATGAGCTTTTGTTTTTATTTGGATTAAATAAAAAACTTGGGCCGATATTAGAATGGAATATTGACCTTGATGGTAAAAAAATAGATGTAGACACCTCTACATATTCAACTAATCTTGATGGTGTTTTTGCAGTTGGAGATATTAATAATTATGTGGGTAAGCTAGATTTAATACTTTGCGGATTTCACGAAACCACCATAGCCGTTCAAGAAGCTTATAGACGAATAAACCCCGGTAAAAGAGTTCCATTTGCTTACACAACCTCAAATACTAAACTTCAGGCTAAGCTTGGAGTTAATTCCTAAAGATCGTGGAGCTTATAAAGCTGATACATGATGAATTGCCTCAAATTCAATGTGGAAGATGTGATACGCCTGGTTGTTACCAGTATGCTGAACAGATAGCTAATGGTGGTATTCATGATAGATGTGTACCAGGTGGAACGAAAACACTAAATAACTTAAATAAAATTTTAGCTAAAAATATCACTTCAGTTGATATGAACTATGGCCCATCTATTCCACTTCAGATTGCTATAATAGACGAATCTGAATGTATTGGATGCAAAAAATGTATTACAGCCTGCCCTGTCGATGCAATTGCTGGCTCCGTTAATCTTATGCATAATATTATTGATGAGCTCTGTACAGGATGCGAGCTTTGCATAGAGCCATGTCCTGTTGATTGCATAGACTTGGTTGAAACTTTTAATAAGGATAGCCGCGTTGTTTCACAAGTAAATTACGACGCCACAAGCAGTCTTCGTATGAATGAATCTAAGCAAAAAAGAATGGATACAGCTAATCATATTAATAAAGAAATAGGCGGTGTGATTAATACTAAATTGGAAAATAGAAATTCAGATACAAGCGAAAACCTAAAAAGTCTTCAATTAAAAATCCTTAACGACCAATTAGATAATTTTCATAATTTAAATGAAGATGAAAAAAATACATTTATTAGAAATCTAAATACCGAGGACTAATTGATGATTAAGGATAGATTTCGTAAATATCTCCCAGTTGTTGTTGATCTAGAGACGGGAGGATTTAATCCTAAAAATAATGCCATTCTAGAAATTGCTGCAACACTTATTCATAAAAATAGTGAGACTAATAAATTAGAAGTAGGTAAAACCCATAGATATCATATAGAGCCTTACGAAGGACTACTCGTTGAGCAAGAGTCCTTAGATTTCACAAAGATTAATCTTAATCACCCTCTAAGAAATGCCGTATCTGAAAAAGAAGCTTTAGATGATCTTTTTAAAATTATTAATACAGTTAGAACTGAAAATGGCTGCTCAAGAGCAATATTAATAGGTCATAATGCTCATTTTGATCATGCGTTTCTTACAGAATCTATCTCAAGAAATAACAATAAAAAATCTCCATTTCACCCCTTTTCAGTTTTAGACACCGTTACTCTTGGCGCTCTTCATACCAAGCAGACTGTTTTAGCCAGAATTTGTGATGTATTGGATATAGATTATGACTCTAAATTAGCGCATTCTGCTGCCTATGATTCAGATGTCACTGCTCAAGTCTTTTGTAAAATTATTAATGAATTTGATCACTAGCTTTTTATAAATGATTCTCATAAGCATAATGATTATCATTAATTAAATACCTTAAATCAGTACTTTACAAATTAATACTAATAAAATATATTAGTAACTAGAGTTTAATAATTAATAAAAAAAAGGAGTAATTATGGAGATGAAATCACTAGATTCAGTGGAAGTATGCAATATTCTTAATGAAATAATGGAATATGAATTAGCTGGAGTTGTTAGATACACTCACTCAGCGCTAATGGTAAGTGGTCCATACAGAATACCCATAGTTACATTTCTTAAAGATCAGGCTACCGAATCATTACTACACGCTCAACAAGCTGGCGAATTAATTGCTGGATTAGACGGTCATCCTAGTCAAAAAATTGCTAAAATTGAAGAAACAAATAGACATTCAATTAAAGATATTCTCGAGGAAGGACTTGGTCATGAACTTCACGCTTTAAGTTTATACAAAAGATTGCTTATAAGTGTTGAAGACGCATCTGTATATTTAGAAGAATATGCTAGAAGCATGATTGGTGAAGAAGAGCAACACTCTTTAGAGCTCAAGGCGATGTTAAAAGATTTTGGCTAATCTACTCTGAAGTAGCCTTTATCATTTTAGATAACTCACCAGATTCGTGTAGTTCAGTAACAATATCAGCTCCCCCTATCAACTCACCGGCAACAAAAACCTGCGGAAATGTAGGCCAGTCAGAAATGGAAGGTAATGTTGAGCGTATTTCGGTGTTAGCAAGAACATCAACATAAGAAAATTCAGCCTCACAATCAATTAAAGCTTGAACTGTTTTAGCTGAAAAACCACAACGAGGCTCATAGGGAGTTCCTTTCATATAAATAAGGATATTATTTTTAGCTATTTGCTCTTTAAGTTTTTCTTCAGTACTCATGATTAACCCTTAGTAATGTGTATATATCTCTTTATAGTATCTCTAAAGCCATAATTCAAGGCATCAACTATTATTGCATGACCAATTGATACCTCATCAATAAGATTTAATGCTCTTAAAGCTGGCAAGTTCTCTAAATTCAAGTCATGACCTGCATTAATTCGCAAACCTAATATTTTTGCGTGTAATAAAATATTTTTATAACTTTCAATAAGTTCAAGTGTATTGGTATTATTATTCTTATAACTCTTAGAATAGTCTTCTGTATAAAGCTCTATAGTGTCTGCAGTTAATGAAAAAGCATAATCAACAGACTCTATTGTTGGGTCTATAAATAAACTTACACGATCAGCATAGGATTTTAAAAGAGTAATAGTTTCTCTTAATTCATTGTCGTGCTCACCGGATGACCAACCATGATCTGATGTTATTTGGCTTAGTGTATCTGGAACTAATGTTGCTTGAGTGGGTTTGCATATCTTGATTAATTCATTAAACCCAAGATAGTCCCCAGTTTGTTGTTCAAATGGATTTCCTTCAATGTTAAATTCAGCCCCTAGATCTTGTACTATTTTACTTAATTCGATAACGTCATTTGAAGTTGCATGTCTATGATCAGGCCTAGGATGAAGCGTTATACCCTCTGCACCCTCCTCTAGAGCCTGTACAGCAAATTCTTTAAGGTTTGGGTAATCAGAGCCGCGTGAGTTTCTAAGTAAAGCTATCTTGTTTAAATTAACGCTTAAAAGCATGAAATGGTATCCTAGTTACCAGAATGATCGTCAGAGTAGTCAGATACTAAATTTATAAAACTTTTAACACCTGCATCTAAAGCTGAATCATGAACAATAAAGTAAGGGGTATGATTACCAGGAGCTGATTCAACACCTTTACCATTAACACCTAACCAAAAATATAATCCAGGTACTTCGTTTGCGAAGAAAGCAAAATCCTCGGCGCCCGTTGAGGCTAATATATCTGAACTAAACATTCCTCCTGTTGCCTCAATTAAAGATTGAGAATAATTTTTTACTAAATCAGGATCGTTTACCGTAACTGGGTAAGATCCATATATTGCAAAATCAACAGTCGCTTCTACGTTATGAGCTTCAGCAATATTTGTAGCAATTGTTCTCATCTCTTTGTGAATTAAACTTAGCACTTCATTGTCAAAAGTTCTTATAGTTCCTTCCAGCATTGCTGTCTCAGGAATAATATTATTTCGTGATCCTGCTTTAACAATTCCTACCGATATCACTGCTGGATTTTCTCGTATATCTATTCTTCTGCTTAGAATAGTTTGTAAACTAGTGCCTATATCAAAAGCTGCCATAATTGGATCATTAGAAGCCCAGGGTGTTGAGCCATGTGACTGAGTTCCTTTAATATTAATTCTAAAAGCTTCTGCTGAAGCCATTGCAGGGCCTGACTTAACAGCAACAGCACCATGATATGAGTTAGTTACATGCATACCAAAGATAACATCAGGCTTTTCTTCAAAAATACCCTCTTTAAGCATTAACTCAGCGCCCCCCTCTTCGCCTTCTGGAGGGCCCTCTTCAGCAGGTTGAAATATTAATAAAATATCACCATGAAGCTTATCAGTATTCCTTGAAAGAAAATCTGCAACTCCAAGCATGACCGCTATATGCGCATCATGTCCACAGGCATGCATAACACCAACTTCATTTCCTTGATAGGTAGTTTTTTCGGTAGAGGCGTATGGAAGATTAGTCATTTCTGTAACTGGTAATCCATCTATATCAGCTCGCAGCGCTATGAGAGGACCGGGATGCTCACCTCTAATATATGCAGTTAAACCTGTATAGGCAATTTCAGTTTGCACTTCTAAACCTAGATCTGTAAGAATTTGCTCTATGCGTTTGGAGGTTCGGAATTCTCTATTACCAAGCTCAGGATATTGGTGAAAATAATGCCTCCATTTAATGACTTTTGACATTAATCCGTCAATATCTTGGTTTAAAGATTCTTTCAATGGGCTGGGATTTATTAAAATAGTATTATTTAAAAGAGATTCCTCGTTAACACTCATCAACTGTGCAGAAACAGGAAATAAAAATAATAATAATAATAATTGCAGTAATTTAGATTTATACATAGTTTCTTTAATTTAAAAGAAAATAGGATTAATTTCCATACAAATCATCTTTTTTTAAAATGCCTAGAGCTTTGGCATTGGTTGTAACTTTTGTATTGTCTTTATAACCATTTATTAAAACAATGGGTTTTCTTTGATCACCTTGACCCATTAGAATAGAGGCTGCTGCTGCAAGCTCATCACCTGCAGCTATCTCAGTTGTGACCAAGGTATTTCCATACATATCACTCGAACCTTTTTTATCTAACAGACAATTAATACCCGAGCTTCCGATTGCAAAGCCAGTTATTCCGTATCTATATGCCCGCGTCATTGAATCGCTAATAATAATATGTACCTGTATTCCAAGTAATATAGATAGCTCATTGCCTATATCTTCTGCACTTTGATTAGGATCTTCTGGAAGCAATAAGACCTGATTAGTTGATTGATCTATATTAGATCTATCGATGCCAGCGTTGATATTTATAAATCCAAGTTTATGCTCGACAATTAAAACATTATTATTTGAGCTAATAACAGAGTTAGATTCCCTGAGAACTAATTCAATAAAATTAGCTGATTTATCTAACTTTTTTGATAGTTCAATTGCTTGATTAGATGGGGTAACGGTATCTAGATTGATATATCTATTCTCTGATTTAGAAACAATTTTTTGAGCAATGACAAAAATAGTTCCTTCTAAAACTTTAGTATTAGTTTCAGTTATAGATTTAAATATTATTTCAGCTAGATTATCACCTGGGTTTATATCAGGGAGGTTATCTAAGGATTGAAGTGTTAATGAATTCATAGAAAATATTATTTTAAATATTTATATCTTTTAATAGTTAGCGCAGCTAAAGCGTAACAAGTTATTGGAATAAATATATATAAGAGCCATAAGAACGTTAAGCTTTCAGGAGTATTATCTGCTCCTAATGATGGTTCAAATGATGAAAATAGACCAAGAACAACATATGGAATTGCGGCTGATAGAGCTGAACCAAATTTTAAAAAGCTAGTAAGAAATGAATACATTGATCCAGAATTATCAATGTTATTGTGTTCTTTGTCTTGCTTAGCTAAGTCAGCAACCATAGCGATTATTAATGGTGTAACACCTGCATAACCAGCTCCAATCATAAATAATGAGATACAACTTCCAAGAAGAATAAATTCACGATTATCAAAGAAATAAAACTCCCATCCTAAGTATGCAAGAAATGAGACTATAAATAGATAGATGCAACAATAATATGCAGCTCTATGCTTATTAAACCTTAAAGCTAAACGTCTCCAAAATTCTATTCCTACTATTGCTGATGCGAAAAATAAAAGAATCATCCTTGCGCTGTATTCTGGAAGACCTAAAACATAATCAATTGTAAATAAGGCTAAAGCTCCTGAAGAGCCCTGGGCAACTACAACCAAGACACCTGTAGCTATTAGTATTTTTAAATTGCTATTAAAAAGGAAACTTTTAAATACAGAAAATGGATGTGCTACATCAACATAAGAATCCCTTGAATCTGGTACCTTGATTAATGCAGTGATAACAATAATAGGTAGTAAAACTATTACAAATATTCCTATTGCTAGAATTTTAGTTTCAATTGGAGAGCCGTAATAAATCTCAACAAAAGCAGGTATTGCAAGAACAAATAAACTAAAGAATACATTTACGGCTTCTCTTAAAGTTAATAAATTGGTTTTATCATCGTAGGATGGTGCTAAAAAAGTACTCCAAGAGAGCTGAGAAATCGAACTTAATGTAAAACCTGTATAAAGTAAAAATAAACTCAGAAATAAATACCAGCCAGATGGATTTGGATTAACGGGTAGATATAACAATACTGTAGATATCATTAATACCGGCAGTGATAAGGCTATCCAATGTTTATGCTTACCCCATCTTGAAGGGTATCTATCAATCAAGGTTCCCATTATGGGATCTGTAAAAATGTCTAGGACTCGTCCAAATACAAAGATAAGTCCAACAGTAGTAAGACCTAATCCTAGATTGTTTGCAAAATAAGGCAATATATATACAACTATTGGCATTGCTGCTGCAGCGCCACTAAAATTTAATAATGCATAAAATATCTTTGACGATGTCTTAATCATGGCGTAACGATAACATAACTTTAATATATTGATGTCTAATGTATAATCAAAAAATGAATAGCTTTGATGTAAAAATATTAGACGTTTTAGTTTGTCCAAAGACAAAAAAACCTCTCACATACAATAAAGAAACCCAGGAACTGATTAACGAAGATAATTCTTTAGCCTATCCTATAAAAGATGGCATACCTGTGATGTTGATAGACGAAGCTAGATCTATTTTATAGCAGCTAAAAACTTTAACTATTTCATATTTGCGCCCGTAGCTCAGCTGGATAGAGTACTTGGCTACGAACCAAGGGGTCGGGAGTTCGAATCTCTCCGGGCGCGCCATTTAAGACTTTGAGTTTATAATGATTATTAATTTAATAAAGGATATTGAATGGAATTTTTAACCAAAACTGATGAACAATCAGTAAAAGAATATATAAACGAACTTATATCGGACTGTCTTCAGTTACATATCTTTGCAAAGGCGGAAACATTACAAGCTCTAGATGAAAAAAATCAAGCTGGTGTTATGAGTTTTTATTTGGAATATGGTGACGAGCCACAATATCAATTACTTAGGATGCTTGGTTTTTACAATGAGATTAATCCTCAAGCTCAAAAAGATATGCTTGTTAAAATATATGGACTTGTCGATGTGGCGAAGATATACGTTAATAAAATTAAAGCACAATCTCCAGAAGATAGAAGGATAAGAGGCTCTGCAGAATATCTTTATTTAGATGGCTCTTCACCGAAAGAAATTGTAAGTGAGATGATTGAGACTGGGGTATTGGATGAATATGATGATCAGAAAAAACTTCTTTTTAATATGCATCTAAGTAGAATTAATTCATATGTTCAGAATTTTCCAAGTTTTAAAATCATTGAAGAAATGAAGCAGCAAGACGATTGGGATACATTAGACCTTGGTGCAATCGAAGAGCTAGAGAAAAAAGATAAACAATTAAGATCTATTTTGGTAATGCGAGAGGACTTGCATTAATCTTGCCCAAAACATACTGGCTGACATGTGCAATCCTAAATTTTAGATAATTCAAGATTACGTTTTTCAGCTGCTATCCAATCCTTTGGCAGTTTACGAGCAACAACTAGAAAGCTAATAATTGATGGAACAAACATGCAAAAAGTTAACGACATTGCATAACGCATCGACTCAATGTCGTTATAATTTTCTTTAAAGACATCAATCATCCATCCTGCAAAAGTTGGGCCTCCACCTAGTGCAATCATATTTAAAACAAAGAAAAATAGTGCAGTAGACATAGCTCGCATATTAATAGGAGCAAGAGTTTGAGCAATTGCAAAACTTGGTCCTAGGTATATTCCAACGAAAAGTAAAAATAATGTAGAGAGGAGAAGATTGAGTTCTATTGTTGGCACCCAAAAACTACCAACACCTATTGGTAAACATAAAGCAATGGCAATTGCTGGCACCCAGCCGTATGCACGAATATCTTTGCTGCCCCATTTATCAGCAAGCCTTGCTCCAAAAAAGGCGCCTCCAGCGTAAGCTGTTCCATTAATTATTCCCAAAATAATTATAAGATGTTGGAAATCAAAACTAGGATCTAAGGCTATTAAATATTTAGTATGGAAAGTTGAAAGAGCATAGGATGCAAAAGAGCCAAAAGCTATCCCAAAACACATAGCCCACCAGGCAGGTATTTTAAGTAGAGTTTTTAATGACTCCATAAATGGTGGCTTCACCATTTCTGCTTGCTCACCCAATTCCATGGCTCCACGAATAGGTTCACGAAGTACTAACTTAACTATAACTGCAAGCCCTACTCCAGTGACACCAAGAAATATAAATATTTTTCTCCAATCAACAAACGTATCTTCACCTTGTGATGGCCCTATAATCCATGCTGTAACAAAGTAAGCTGCCATAATTCCGAAGGGAATACCCATTGAATAGACGCCCAGTGCTCCCGCTCGCTCTTCTTTGGGATACATATCAGAAATAATAGAATGTGATGGTGGGCTTCCACCAGCCTCACCAATTCCCACTCCCATTCGAGCAAGACCTATTTGCATGAAATTTCCTGCCAACCCAGTCAAAGCAGTAAAGCCGCTCCAGGTAGCAAGTGCAATAGATATAATATTTACCCTGCTATAACGATCAGCTAACCAAGCAATAGGTATGGCAACGATAGTATAAAAGGTAGCAAATAAGAGTCCGCTCAGAAGACCTAATTGTGTATTTGATAAACCAAGATCAGCTTGAATGAATGGTGCCAAAATACCTAAAATTTGACGATCAACAAAATTAAATCCATAGACTACTGTGAGAAGTATTAATGCAAATGTACGATAGCCCTTACTTGGCATTTTTTGATCATTCATGATGTTTAATTTCCCTATTATTGAGCAAAAAGTGTATCACCTCTTGCAACTAAATATGAGAGGTCAGCAATAAAAAACTGATATTTAAGGTTCGTCTTTAGGTTTTAAGAAATCATTGGTTTAAATGCATGTCAACCTTAATGGATTAACACGCAAAGCTAGTGGCTCAGGAGAGTAAGCACTAAAACCTAAAATCTGCTGACTATCTCACCTCTCCCCAGTTTTGTAGTAATCTTTGTAGCCTTTATACATATCCATTAGTCCTTAACAGATAAGCAATAATAAAAGCTATTAAAAAAGCAACGACCACTAACTTGTTTTGGTGTTTCATCATATAAGCAAGCATTCAGACCTCCGTGTTAAAAAATTAGCATAGCACATGCTCAACTCCAGGTTTTTCTATAAGCCATCAAGATTTTGGTTTATAATTTGGAATAAAAAAATTAAAGATACCTCGCAATGACCGCTGTTAAGTATATAAATAATAGACTAAGTATTGATAAAGTAAGTTTTCAAGAAATTGAAAAAGCTTTTTCAACTCCTTGCTATATATATTCTGAAGTTACCATATTAAATAATCTAAATGATTATAGTAGCAATCTTTCAAGTTCCGACTTGGTTTGTTATTCAGTTAAATCTTCTAATAATTTAGCAATTTTAAAACTAATAGCATCAAATGGTTATGGTTTTGATGTAGTTTCAAAAGGAGAGCTTCAGAAAGCTTTGTATGCCAAAGCTGATCCTAAAAAAATTGTATTCTCAGGAGTCGGTAAAACAGAGGAAGATTTATCATTCGCAATTAAAAATAAGATAAAAAGTATCAATGTTGAAAGTTATTCAGAGCTTAAGCTTATTAACAAGCTATCAAAAAAGTTTGATGAAGAAGTAAATATTGCTCTTCGTTTAAATCCAGAGGTTTCATCTAAAACACATCCATTCCTTGATACTGGCTCAAAAGATACTAAGTTTGGGCTTTCTGAGGATGAGCTAAGTTGCTGTATGAAATTATTAGAAAATGGAGATAACATTAATCTTAAAGGCTTGGCATTCCATATAGGGTCAGATATACGAGACTTTTCATCGTATGAAAAAGCTATAAAAGTGATGCTTAAAAAATTTAATACTATTAGTAAAATATATCCACTTGAGTTTCTTGATGTTGGGGGTGGATTAGCAATAAAGTATTTTGATGAAGACCAAACAATTAAAATTAAAACTTTTGTTGAAAAAGTTAAACAATCTATTCCAGATAATATTAATTTAGTATTTGAACCTGGTAAATCAATCATTGGAAATGCCGGATTTCTTTTAACTAAGATCACTTATAAAAAAAATAAAGATAACCCTATACTAATAGTTGATGCAGGAATGAATGATCATATAAGAGTCCCTTTATATGGAGCTAAACATAAAATACTACCAGCTCATAAAACCAATAAAACTCAAAAAAAAATCTCGGTAGTTGGTCCTATATGTGAATCAGCTGATTATTTTGATAAAAACTTTAAGTATGATTTGGATGAAGGTGATCTTCTTGTTATTTGTTCTTCAGGAGCATATGGATTTTCAATGAGCTCTAATTATAATGCGCGCCTAAAAGCGCCGGAAGTTTTGGTTAAAAATGGTAAAGCTAAATTAATACGAGCAAGGGAAACCTTTGAAGATCTAATATATAAAGAGTTAGATCTTTAATTCCCTATTATTAAATAAAGCTATATCACCACTTGGTACAAAATATAATGGGTCAGTAAAATTTAAGATCTTAATTTTTTTAGCTTATACTTTTGTCTATGAGTAAAAACCTTGATACCAAAACAATGTTAATTATTATCCTAATATTTTTTATTTTAGGAATGATTTATTCTCAGTCGGATTTGGTTGCATGGCAGCACTTGATTCAGAGAAGTACCTATCTGAGTTAATGAGCTGATGGATAAGTATAAAGAATATTATGTTTCAATAATTCTTGGAATAGTGATGATAATTTTGATTAGTTATATTTTAGTTAATAGTAATTCTGATAGAAAAATGCAAAAGTGTCATCAAATTGAAGATCCACAATTACAGGTAAACTGTATAGCAAAAGTTTTCCAAGAACATCCAGAACGTTAATCTTCTTTTTAATTATCTGAGCTCGGTCTAGAAGAAACCTCTTCGTACCACCTACGCAAGCTTTTTAATTCATCATCCGGCTTTAAATCTACCATTCTTGATGCAAAATCAACAGCAGATAATAAAGTTATATCAGCGATCGTATATCTATCCCCAGCCACAAATTTTGAAAAAGAAAACTCCCTATCTAATCGCTTATAAAAGGAATTTACATTTTTATCACTTGCTAATTTAGCAGCAGGTATTTGTTCAAAAATACCCATACTACCAACGATAGGTCCATTGACCCATGATGTTCCTATCTGGGTCCAGAGTTCTAATTCGATGTGCCTGTTTCTACTTTCTATAAAAGCAAGCTCAAAGGGATCATTGCCAAAAAGATTAGGTTCTGGCTCTAGACTTTCCAAATAACGACAAATTGCTACAGATTCGGATATGCATCTTCCATCATCTAATTCAAGGACAGGGATCTTTCCGCTGGGGTTCTTTTTAAGGAACTCCTCTGACTTGTGTTCTCTTTTAGACATATCGCAATTAACTAGCTCAAGATCAATTCCTTTTTCTGCTGCAAAAATTTTGACGCGCCTTGGGTTGGGCGCACTCGGAAAGTCATATAATTTCATTTTTTAGCTCCTTAGCTCAGATTAGGGTTTTGGGGATCTTGGTTTTTACTCATAGACAAAAGTATAAGCTAAAAAAATTAGGTTCTTAAATCTTGATGACTTATAAAAAAGCCTTGTGATGAACTAACAAGTACAAAATCTATTAAAGCCGTCGCGATAAGGGAGAGGATGTACTTATTAGAAATGGTAGTTTAAATGCAAAAGTTGCTGGTGTAAAAGAATGGGTTTTTTTATTTAGTAAATTCCTTGAGCATTACAAATTAAAATATGTTGTTGTTCATTTACTTTTTATCTTTCTCTTGTTTTTCCCATAGTTCTTTTTGGTTCAGCCTATCTTTTAATTATTAGGCGGCTTTAAGTGATTTAAAAACCATTTCTGAGCTGAAGCTAATGCTAACTCATATCCGTTACCTTGGTACATGTCATAATGAGTTCCAGGTATAGGAATATATTCTGTTGTGACCTTGCCTTCTAAAAAATTATAAAATTTCTCTCCATTGAGGCTTCGATCAAAGAGCTCTTCATCTTTAGCATCAATAATTAGTGTAGGGATTTTTATTAAATGCCAGTATGAAGCAGGATCATATTTTTTAATTGCAATTAAGTCTGGATATCCTACTAAACCAGGGATGGATGATTCTGGTCCAGGATAAGAAGAAATTTCACCTTTTGCTCTTTGAGCTTCCCAGATAGGAACTAAAGAATCAGGTATCATCTTAAAATTAGCTTTATTATTTACCGTCCCCATTTGCGAAATTAGTGCTTTCACTCTTTTATCTTGAGCAGATATAACTAAAGCAATACTACCGCCAAAACTTGTACCCCATACCCCAATATTATTAGGCTGGACATTTGATTCTCCAACCAAACGCGAGAGCGCAGCACGAGCATCAAGAATCATTTTATCTGGATTTATGATTGATCTTATTTGCTTTCCAGCAACTAGTATTTCTTCATCTTCAGCACTTAATGGAATTAATTTATTTGAAAGAAAGAATCCCTCACTATCGCCCCATCCACGGAAATCAAATGTCATTACTACAAAACCAGATGCTGCAAATTGTGGTGCAAAAGATTTATTAAGATTGGCCCTATTCCCACCCCACCCAGTTATTAATAATATTCCTGGAAGCGTATCTTCTAGATTTAAATTAATTGGTTTGAAAACATCACCTTGCAGCCTAGATCCATCACTCCAAAAACTAATAGTTTCTTGCTTTACTTGAATTTCATCAGCAAGAATTAATAGCGGTATCATCGTGAAGCAGAGAAAGATATTTAGAAGATTTTTCATGGATCAATAATGCCATAGAGATTTGTATTAATAAAATAGATTCTTTACCATGGGGTATGAGAATAAGAGATTTCATCTTGGCATTTATAGTGGGTATAGTCTCTTTCTCTTTAGCCTATTGGATAACAACACTCTTCTTATAAATCTGAAAATAAGAATTTATTTACCTAGAATTTCTAACTCTTCTGCTTTAGCTAGCCAGGTTTTTTCAATATCTTCAATTTGATCTGTTAGCTCTATTTGATTCTTTAATAAATTTTGTAAATCATCTCTACCATCAATATTGTATAACTCTGGATCAGCTAGCTCTTCATTAACTTCTTTTAATTTCCTATTTAAACGCTCATTACGCTTATCTAATTTAGATATTTCTGATTTTAAAAGTCTAATATTTTGAGAATTATCTTTTTCTACTAATTTTTCAACTTTAGCCTCTTTATCAACCTTCTTGGCTTTTGGATTATTAATATTAAGTATGTAATCCTTATAGTCATCTAGATTACCGTCAAATATCTCTACCCTTCCCTTATCTACTAAGTAAAAAGTATCAACTGAACTACTTAAAAGATGTCTGTCATGAGATATGAGTAAAATTGCACCTTTAAACGATTGAAGTGCCATCGTTAGGGCGTGACGCATTTCCATATCCAAATGATTGGTAGGTTCATCCATTAATAAAATATTAGGTTTTTTAAATGCAATGATTGCAAATGCTAATCTGGCCTTCTCGCCACCTGAAAATAGCTTAATTGGATCTTTTACCTTATCGCCTTTAAAGTTAAATCCACCTAAATAGGTTCTAATTTCCTTTTCACTTATATTTCCATCAATTTTTTGAATATGTTGAAATGCAGATATTGATAAGTCCAAGTCATCAACTTGATGCTGAGAAAAATAACCAACTGTAAAATTTACTCCCCTCTCACGCTCACCAGATAATATAGGAATGCTGCCTACTAAACTTTTAATAAATGTGGATTTACCAGCGCCGTTAGGTCCCAGTAGACCAATTCGATCGCCTGGGCATATCGTTATATCGATATCTTTTAAAATAACCTCGTCGTAACCAAGAGAGGCCTCGTTAAGTCTTACTAAGGGGTTAGATATTTTATCCGTCTCTGGAATCGTAAATTTAAAAGGAGAGTCTATGTGAGCTGGAGCTATTAGCTCCATTTTCTCCAATGCCTTAACTCTACTTTGAGCTTGTTTTGCTTTTGTGGCTTTTGCTTTAAATCTTCTAACAAAACTCTGCATGTGCTCAATTTCTTTTTGCTGTTTGATGTAGTTACTTTGTATTTCTGACATTCTTTCAGCTCTAATTAATTCAAATTGAGAATAATTACCCCTGTATAGCTCAATAGATTGTCTGTATAGATGTGCTACTGAGCCAACGCAATCATCTAAAAATTCTCTGTCATGTGAGATTAATAGCAAAGCCCCTTTGTAATTGTTAATCCAGCTAGCAAGCCAAAGTATGGCATCTAAATCAAGATGATTTGTAGGCTCATCTAAAAGCATTAAGTCTGATGGTTGCATTAAAGTTTTGGCTAAATTTAATCTTACCCTCCAGCCACCTGAAAAATCTTTTAATGATTTTCCGAAATCCTCTGAAGCAAAACCTAAACCAACCATAAGCTGCTCAGCTTTAGATTTAGCAGAATAACCATCTAATGCAGTATAGGTTTCATATAAATCACCCAATAAATCAAATTTTTCATTCTTCTCAGCATCATCAATTTGATTTTTAATTTCAATAAGCTTTGCATCTCCAGATAGCACATATTCAAGAGCAATCTCATCATTTGATGGTACCTCTTGAGCTAAATAAGAAATTCTAAGTCCTTCAGGATAGGAAATGGTGCTTTGATCAACGTCGATTTCTTTTCTAATGATCTTAAAGAGGCTTGTCTTCCCAGTTCCATTGGCACCAATTAAACCAACTTTATGTTTGTGATGGATAGTTAGTGAGACATCATCAAATAGGGTTTTACCACCTAATACGAGCTCTAAATTATTAAATGAAAGCATGATATAAAAATATAGTTAAAAGATATCGATTAAAAAGTTATCTACGTCTTCTGGAATTAAATCTTTTCTTAAAGCCTCTTTGGTTATTAACTTTCTTTTTAGCGACTTCATGATTGGTAACTGGTATTGAATGATCCGGCTCAAAACCATCTATTATTTTTCTATCTAAAGTCTGCTCAAGAAGTCTTTCAATATCCTGTAATAAATTAAATTCATCTGCACTTACTAAAGATATAGCTTTACCAAATTTTCCAGCTCTGCCAGTTCGGCCAATTCTATGAACATAATCTTTTGCTACAGTAGGAACATCAAAATTTATTACTTGCTGCATATTTGGTATATCAATACCTCTGGCGGCAACATCTGTTGCAACTAAAATACGAATTCTGTTATTTTTAAAAGAGTCTAAGGCCTTCATTCTATTATTTTGAGTCTTATTGCCGTGAATCGCAGCAGCCTTTATATCAACTTTAAGTAGTTGTTTGGTTAAACGATCTGCGCCATGCTTAGTTCTAGTAAAAACAAGAGCCTGTTTCCAATTTTCTGTTTCTATCAGTTCAATTAAAAGCTCGGCTTTTCTAGATTTATCAACTGGATGGACATAATGATCTACATTAGCTGCAGTCTCATTGTCACTCGTAACGGATATTTCGGTAGGGTTATCAACCAACTCATTTGCTAGCTTCCTAAATGAATTAGAAAAAGTAGCTGTAAACATAAGGTTTTGTCTTTTTTCTGGCAATAAACTAATAATTTTTTTAATATCGTGGATAAAGCCCATATCAAGCATCTGATCAGCTTCATCTAATACTAAGATTTCCACTTTATTAAAATTAACTGATTTTTGATTATATAAATCAAGCAAACGACCTGGAGTGGCTACAAGTATATCAACACCTTTTTTGAGTTTAAGTTGCTGATTATGAATTCTAGCGCCTCCATATATAGCAGTTGATCTTAGATCTAGATTACTTCCATACGTAAGTACATTTTCCCTTACCTGAGCAGCTAACTCTCTAGTTGGGGTAATAATAAGCGCTCTTACATGATGACCTTTGTGATCATTTTTTGGATGAGAGAGGATATTTAATATAGGCAAAGTAAAGCTAGCAGTTTTACCAGTACCGGTTTGTGCTGAAGCCATAACGTCTTTACCCTCAAGGATTGCAGGAATAGACTTTTCTTGAATGGGTGTTGGGTCTTTGTAGCCTTTGTGTGATAAAGCCTTGAGAATAGGCTCAGATAGCCCTAGATTTTTAAATGACATAAATGTGCAAAAAGTGTTATGTGCAGGTTATAGAGATACCTAAATAAGTCAATGTTTATTGATTAATAACTAATGAATCACTAGCTACAATTATATTACCACTAAAGCTTTCCTTAACGTCTTTTAAAATAGAAAGGTCATTAGAACCCCAATATAAAATATGAGAAAGTACTAACGTATCTATATTTAATTCATTAGCAATTAATCCAATCTCTTTTGAAGATGTATGGTGTGCTTGATGATAAATTTTCCAATCATCTGTTTTAGTTAAAAAGCCTTCACTTGAATAAACTTCATGAACAAGTATTTGGGCACCTTGAGCAAATTTATTTAAATTTGTACTTGGAGCTGTATCTCCAGAAAAAACTATTTTTTTATCTTTAGTTTTAAAAACAAAACCATATGAATTATTAAGGCCACCATGATTATTGACAAAAGCTTCAACACGAACATTTTTATCCATATAAATTAAGCCTTCTTCGATTTCATGTGCATTAATTTTAAAGCCCTCTGGATTAGAGGGTTGAGATCCATTAATTCTATAATCTATATCTAATTTATAAGCTGCTAATAAATGTTTGGACATATCTTTTAGTCCTTGGGGTCCATATAACTCAAGAGGCTCCTCTCTTCCCATAATCCAAGGCGTAAGAACTAAATCAGCTAGACCTCCCGAATGATCAGAATGAATATGTGTTAAAAATGCTATTTTAAGATTTTTAGCATTCAGTTGATTGAATTTACCACCATATTGAGAGCTTAAAACAGATGCGCTTCTTACAACTCCATATCCAAAATCTACTAAATATACATCTTCATCAACAATAACCGCATAAGCTGAACCGGATCTTTGTGGGTCTGGGTTTGGAGTACCCGAACCAAGAACAATTAAATGTGTCTCAGCCTCAACAAGAATAGTAAAAAGGATTAGTAATAAGTAAAATATTTTCATTATTCAGATCTTTGTTTATCTCTTATAGATCTAAATTCATTATCCTCATACCAGTTAGGCCATTCATTGGAGTTAGCTAGTTCAAATGAGACATTAAATATTGTATCTACTGTTTGCTCTATACCACTCATCTCCCAATCATTGGTATATTCATCAGAGGGCTGATGATAATCGTTAAGGGTATAGTCGTATGAGAGCTCAAAAGCAGCTCCTCTTCCACCATCAACTAAATCAGCACCGTTATTAGAATAAAGCATTGGTACTCCTTTTTTAGCAAAACTAATATGATCAGATCTGTAAAAAAACCCTTTTTCAGGAGAAGGGTCTGGGTTTATATATCTATTATTTTTAATGAGCTCAGTTTCGAGCAAGTCCTCAAGTTCAGATGCCCCATAACCCACTACAACCATATCATTTGATTTGCCTGATGGAAAAATTGCATCAAAATTAAATCCAGCTACGATATCTTTTAAAGGAATTGGAGAATTGTTAGCGAAGTATTCAGATCCAAGTAGTCCAGATTCTTCAAGAGTAACTGATAAAAATAATATAGATCTATCTGTATCTAGACTTGAGAATCTTCTAGATAGTTCTAATAAAGCAGCGACACCAGTTGCATTGTCGACAGCTCCATTATAAATATTATCATTACCGCTAAGATCAGCCTCATCTTTACCAATATGATCCCAGTGAGCGGTAAACAGAATATACTCATCTGGTCTGGTAATGCCTTTTTTTACGGCAGCTATATTATGAGATTTAAAATAATTAACACTATTATAAATATCAGAATTTAGCTTTAATCCTCGTAAATTAAAGGGTTTAAAGGTTTTGGTTAGAGCTATTTCTTGTAAAGATTCTAGATTAAAACCAGTGTATTGTAATAATCGATTTAATGTATCTTTGTGAATCCAGCTCTCTAGTTGAAGGGGAAGAGGTTCACTTGCATTTCTTTGAAGTGATAATTGAGATCCAGACCATGAAGATTCAACAACGGACCATGGATAAGAGGCCGGCTCTTCATCATGAATAATGATTGCTGCTGCAGCACCTTGTCTTGCTGCTTCTTCATATTTATATGTCCATCTTCCATAGTAAGTCATTGATCTGCCATTAAATAATCTCGGACTTCCTGTAGCAAAACCAGGATCATTTATAAGTATAACTACTGTTTTACCTTCAACATCTATCCCATCGTAATCATTCCAATTGTGTTCTGGGGCAACAATTCCATAACCAACAAATACAAGCTCACTTGATCTAATTTTTTCATAATCTGAGGTTCTTTTTGTCCAAAAAACAACATCTTCTCCAGGCATAAGTTTTTCATCTACATTTCTAAAAGCAATAGAAAAAAATGAATCTGGTTTTTGTTTTATATTAACAGCTGGAACTTCTAAAAAATAACTCTTATTATTTATTGGCTTTAAATTATTGTCTTTGAAAGCCTTTGAGATAAAGTTTTTAGTAAGCTTGCCACCCTCTGTTCCAGGAGCCCGTCCGCCAAACTCATCTGATGCCAATATAGCTATTGAATCTTCTAGTGTTAATGCTTGCATGACTTCTTTTTTGGGTGAACATGAAATTATTAAAACTAATAAAAAACTTATGCCTATTGTACTTTTCATTATTGATCTCTCTTTGGTTAAATCTAAGTTAATTCTACTTTGCATTCTATATAATTATAAGATTAAATAGGCAAACGAAATAATCATTTTAATAATTTTTTTAATTAGAATTTAAAAACTCTATAAATTATTAATAAGGAGCAACTATGTATCTATCAAAACTAAGAAATATTTTCTTTCTATTAATCACTTTTTCTATTGGAACTACTTTTGCCTACGGACAAGCTGAATTAGATGTACCTGATATTGAGTATGAAACTTTTACACTTAGTAATGGATTAACAGTTGTGGTTCATGAGGATAGAAAAGTTCCAATGGTGGCTATAAATGTTTGGTATCACGTAGGTTCAAAAAATGAAAAGGTCGGTAAAACAGGTTTTGCTCATTTATTTGAACACTTAATGTTTAATGGAACTGAAAATTACAATGCTGAGTACTTTGAACCTTTTGAAAAAATTGGTGCGACTGATCAAAATGGAACTACAAACAGTGATAGAACAAATTATTTTCAAAACGTTCCAACTAATGCTCTTGATTTAGCTTTATGGATGGAATCTGAAAGAATGGGTCATATTCTTAATGTTATTGATGAAGATAAATTAAATGAACAAAGAGGCGTTGTTCAAAATGAAAAAAGGCAAGGAGAAAATGCTCCATACGGAAAAGCTTTTAATTCTATAAATGAAGGCGCATTTCCTAAAGGGCATCCCTACTCATGGTCGGTTATTGGTTCAATGGATGATTTAAATGCTGCAACTCTTGATGATGTTAAGGAGTGGTTTGAAACCTATTATGGGCCTACTAACGCAGTAATAGCGCTAGCAGGTGATATTGATCTAGAAACTGCTAAAAGAAAAATTGAAGAATACTTTGGAGATATTCAAGGTGGACCTCCTTTAACAAAACCAAAAAAATGGATTGCTAAAAGAACTGAGCAAACCAGAGAGGTTATGCAAGACAATGTACCTCAAACAAGAATCTATAAAGTATGGAATGTCGCTGAGGATGGTACGGATGAAGCTATAGCGTTAGAGTTAGCATCATCAACGCTTACTGGAAGTAAAAATAGCCCAATGTATCAAGAGCTTGTATATAAAAGCGGCTTAGCAACGAGCGTTTCCTCTTTCTACTATGGTAGAGAGATAGCTGGTTTATTTATAATCACAGCAACTGTCGCACCAGGTCAAGATGCTAAAGAGGTCGAAAATGTAATGGATGCCACGTTAGTAAAATATTTACAAAAAGGGCCAAATCTTAAGCTACTTAAAAATGTAAAGACATCAACAATTTCTAGCTATACATTTGGCCTTCAAAGAATAGGTGGTTTTGGTGGTAAGTCTGATATTTTGGCCACTTATCAAACTTTATATGGTGATCCTGGTGCTTTTAGAGATCAGCTAAGAACTTATTTAGACACTCCAGCTAAAGTTATAAAAGAAGCTTCAAATAAATGGTTAAGCTCAGGGGACTATGTTCTTACTATTGTTCCAGCTGCCAAAACATCTGTTGTTAAATCTACTGTTGATAGAAGTAAAGGTATCCCCTACCCAACTGAAAAATTATCTTACTCTTTCCCAGAAATACAAAGTACCATTTTAAATAATGGTTCAAAGCTAGTTCTGGCAGAAAGAAATAGTTCACCTTTAGTTGAATTAGAGATTATTTTTAATAAAGGATATGCAGTTGAGACTAATGACAAGCTCGGCCTTGTTAATTTTACTATGAGTATGGTTGATGAAGGAACTAAAAATTTCTCCTCTCTAGAATATGCTGAAGAGCAAGAAAGTTTAGGTTCTGGTATTGGATTTGGGTCATCAATTGATACAACCTACGCATCTATGTCATCTTTAAAAGTAAACTTAGAAGCAACATTAGATCTGCTTAAAGAAGGCTTACTTAATCCAACTTTTCCTCAAGTTGAACTTGATAAAGTTAAAAAACGTTGGCTAGCTAGAATTGATCAAGAGCTTAACAGCCCAGCATCAATGGCTAATAGAGAGATAAGAACCCTGGTATATGGTTCTAGTCATCCATACGCAAAAGCTTCTAGCTCTGGTATCAAATCAACAGTTGAGACTTTTACAAGAGATGATCTTGTTGAAATGTATTCAAAATTAACAAATCCAAGTAATGCCACTTTTATTGTTACTGGAGATATTAGCTTAAATGAAGCTGCTCAATTGTTAAATGATAAGTTTTCAAGTTGGACTTCTGATAACAGCTCTTCTGTAGAAGTAGACCTATTTACTGTTGAGGATCAGACATCACCACGAGTATTTTTAATAGATAAACCTGGTGCAATTCAGTCATATATCCTTGCTGCTCAATTATTACCACCAACTAATTCAGATGATGACATCTTGATTGATTATATGAATTATGCCATCGCTGGAAGTTTCACTTCACGATTGAATATGAATCTAAGAGAAGATAAAAGTTGGTCTTATGGTGTCAGAACATCAACTGGTTATTCACAAGGTCAGAGACTTATGAGAATGACTGCTCCTGTTCAAACAGATAAAACTGCACCTGCGGTTTTAGAAATTTTACGTGAATATGACGAGTACATTAATACTACTCCTGTAAACGCCGAAGAGTTATCTAAAATAAAACAAGCTAGAACACTGCGTTTGCCTGGTCAGTATGAAACATTAAGTGCCTTACTTGGTGGAATTGAAGATATCGTCAAATATGACAGAGATTTTGATTATTTAGATACTATTGCTGATCAAAGAAATTCTATCAAACTTGAGGATGTGCAATCAGCATCAACGAAGTATTTAAATACTAATAAGTGGACTTGGGTTATTGTTGGTGATCTTAAAGAAATTGAAGCACCAATAAGAGAACTTAATATTGGTAGTGTAGAAATTATTAACAATTAATTTTCATGTCATACCCACCTATTAGCGAAACTGCTCTTAATACTATAATTAAGAGCAATGCTTATGAGCCCTATTACCCTTATAAGAGCCCTATTGATTTGTATGACATACATCAGTTTACTAATGGTCAACCTTTTAGTGCCTATGATGAACTAAGAGAAAATAGTCCTATTTACTTTCAAAAGCCACCTGAATGGGATGTAGAGCCTGGTGCCTGGATGCTCACCTCTTATAAAGATATTATGGAGGTTTCATCAAACCCAGCAATCTTCTCCTCACAGGCATCAACAGGTAACTTGATGACATTAGGAAATCCTGAGACCAGACATCCTAAGTTATGGCAGACCTCTATAGATCATATGCTTAATCTTGATGGGTCTTTTCATCTCGATTTGAGAAGAGAACACATGCCTTTTTTCAAGCCAGGATATGTAGATGAGTTACATAAAAAAGTAGAAATTAAAGTTGAAGTATTACTAGATGCTATAGCTAAAGTCGGTAAATCGAATCTTGTTAAAGATTTATCACAACAGATCCCTATTTTTACACTATCTGAAGTTCTAGGAATACCAGAAGAAGATAGACATAAATTATCAACCTGGATGGAGTTTTTAGAATTAGCTCAATATTTTGCTGCAGAGGGTATGAAGAAGACACAAGGTAAAACTGAAGAAATGGAAGTTGATACCTCAATGATTGAGTTATTTGAAAATATGATTGGAGAAATGTTTGAATATGGTAAACATATTCTTCAAGAAAAAAGATTAAATCCCAAGAATGATCTTTTATCAGCTATAGCTAATGCTGAGCTAGGTGGAGCTAAATTAAGTCAAGAGTATCTAGATGGCTCATGGTTACTAATAATCTTTGCAGGCAATGACACGACTAGAAATTCTATTAGTGGAGCCATTAAACTTTTAACCGAATTTCCTGAACAAAAAAAGAAGTTGTTGAATAATTTAGATCTTCTTCCAAACTTTGCTCAAGAAACTATTCGAATGGTCTCTCCAGTTATACATATGCGAAGAACAACTACCTGTGAGACTACTTTAGGTAATCAGAAGTTAGGAAAAGGTGAAAAAATAATTATGTGGTATGGAGCAGCTAATAGAGATCCATCCATTTTTTCTAATCCTAATCTATTTGATATAGAGCGTGAAAATGCTGCAAAGCATTTAGCATTTGGAATGGGAAGACATACATGTATTGGTAAGCCTGTAGCTTTAATGCAATTAAAAGAAGTCTATAAACAAATTCTTACTAGATTTCCTGATATGCAGATGGATGGAGATTGGAAGGTTGCGCCAAATAACTTTGTACATGCAATTCAAGAAATGCCAGTTAGTTTTACTCCAGAGAAATAATCGCACCAGGCTTGGGTATTACAAATAAATTTTTTAGATTAAGTCTATTCAACTCTTCTTGTATTTGAATTGGTGGATCTAAAACCGGTTCATCGGTTAACGTAAAGGTCCCCCAGTGCATGCCTATCGCAAGACTTGTCTTTAAATCGATAGCAGCTTGAACTGACTCTTGTGGATTAAGATGGCTGTCTTTCATAATAGATCTGGGTTCATAAGCTCCAATGGGAATAAATGCCACGTCAGGTGAACCAAGTTCGTTGTTTATAGTAATAAAATCATAGGTGTAGCCCGTATCACCTAAATGAATTAACTTTAATGTATCGTTTTCAAACCACCAACCACCCCATAGCATTTTATTTTTATCGAATGGTGTTCTTGATGACCAGTGATGAACAGGTACAAAAGTTATTAGCGAGTCTTTAATTGTTATGGTGTCCCACCAGTTCATTTCGACAACATTCTTTATGCCTGAAGATTTAAGCAACTTACCAAGACTCATTGGAACTAAAAATAATGTATCACTATTGATCTCATATAATTTAATTAATGAAGGTAAGTCAAGATGGTCATAATGAGCATGACTAACAGTAACAACATCAATAGGTGGTAAGTTCTTAATATCAATAGCTGGAGGTATTAAACGCTTTGGTCCAATAAAAGAAAATGGAGATGCTCTTTCAGAAAAGATAGGATCTGTGAGTATATTAATATTATTATTATTTATTAAAAAACTAGCATGGCCTATCCAGACTGCATAGGCATTAGTGGGTAGATTATTGGCATCATTAAATTCACTACTTACTTCAATAGCTATTTTTTCAGGATTTTTGCCATTAAATTGCCATTTTAGAAAATCTTTAAAAGTACTATCATCGCCATGTATATTATGATTATTTTTATAAAGCTCTTCAGTTAATGCATTATTAACAAAAAGAAAGAGGGCCAATAGAATTAAAGGTCTGAAGTTTATTTTTAAAGGATTAAACAGAATGAAGTTTTTGTTCAGAAATTGAATTTTTAATATCTGTAATATTATTATATTTATCAAAATACACTAATGTAGGCTTATGAAGAGCAACCTCTTTAGAGTCTAAAGATGCATAACTGCAAATAATTAGAACATCATTCATAGACACCTTATGAGCCGCAGCGCCATTAACAGATATGGTTCTAGAATTCTTTTCAGCTAATATTAGATAAGTTGAGAATCTCTCTCCGTTTGTAACATTATATATATCTACTTTTTCGTATTCACTCATGCCAGAAGCTTCTAAAAAATTAGAATCCACAGCACATGAACCCTCATAATCTAGCTCGACTTGAGTAACATTTACACGGTGCAATTTAGCTTTTAAGAATGTTTGTTTCATAGTAAAAAAGAATTATGAATTAATTGATGATTAAACTCAAACTTTGATCAAAACTTACTGATTATAATATTATCAATAAGTCTTATATCACCAAGATATGCAGCTATAGCAACAATGATAGTAATAGTGGAGTCATTTATCTGACCTAAGCTTAATGCATCAACTGCTTCTAGATAATCAATTTTAAAGCCTAATTCTTGAAGGTTCTTGGTAGCTTTATCTTTCAATAAATTTAAATTGTTTAAAGTGTAATTTGTCTTTATTGAATTAAGTTCTATATAGATATTAGCAGCGAGTTTTACTTGGTCGTCATTCAATAAATTATTACGTGATGACAATGCTAAACCCGATTTATTTCTTTCGGTTGAGCAGCCTATGATCATTAGATTTGGGTAATATAAGGCTGCATAATTTTTGATGAGAAGATATTGCTGATAATCCTTTAATCCAAAATAAGCTATTTTAGGATCTATTATTTCAAATAATCTATTTACAATAGTTAGGACACCATCAAAATGGCCAGGTCTAGATTTACCACATAATGTATTAGATAAATCTTGTGCTTTAATTGGTTCAAGATTAATCAAGATTGCGTTATCTGGTATAAACACAAGATCACAGCCAGCTAACTCCAAAATCTCAAGATCTACTTCTAATGATTTAGGGTAATTATTTAAGTCTTCAGGATCATTGAACTGTAAAGGGTTTATGAAAATAGATACAACAACAAAATTTGATTTAGATTTGGCATTTTTAACTAAAGCTAAATGACCATCATGTAAATTCCCCATAGTCGCAATAAATGCTATATCACTATGCTTTGAAAAACTATATTCAGTTGACCTAGCTACTATCAAGGCTAAAAGAAGGTATGTTCTTCGGCAGGGAAAATTCCAGATTTAACTGAAATGTTATAAAGCTGTATTGCTTCTTTAATCGAACCAGCCTCACTCATAAAATCTTTAACAAATTTTGGAGGTTTCTCTAAGCATGAAATACCAAGTAAATCATGAACAACCATGATCTGACCATCAGTTTTAGCTCCAGCACCAATTCCAATAACAGGGATGTTTAATTGTGATGTTATAGATTCAGCTAGCGCATCAGGAACGCACTCGAGAAGCAGCATTGCAGCTCCAGCAGACTCCAAAGCCTTAGCCTCCGCAATCATTAAATCATGCTTATCGGTGTCTCTACCTTGGACAAAATATCCACCAATTCTATTTATAGCTTGAGGAGTTAAGCCTATGTGAGCGCAAACAGGTATTCCTCGTTCAGCTAAAGTATTAGCCATTTTACATATCCACTCACCACCTTCAATTTTTATTGAGTGGGCACCACTTTGCATTAATTTTGTTGCATTCTCAAAGCCAAGATCGTCTGTGGAATAACTCATAAATGGCATATCAGCCATTATATGAGAGCTTTTATTACCTTTCACAACACACTCAAGATGGTAAATTAATTGATCCATGGTTACTGGCAAGGTGCTGTCGTGACCTTGCACAACCATACCCAAGCTATCTCCAACTAGTATTACATCAATACCTGCATCACTAATAACTGATGCCATGGTCGATTCATAAGCCGTTAAACATGTAAACTTCTTTGATTCACTTTTTAGTTTATTTAAGCTGGCTATTGTTGTTAAAGATTTATTATTTTGAGATGACATAATTTAAGTTTTAATTAAAAGTTCAATAGATTTTATAATTTGTTTAGCAATTTTAAGTTTTGAAGTCTTAGAGAGTTTTATTACATCATCATTGGTAATAAGATGAACCTCATTATCATTCGAATCAAAGCCTATTTCTTTATTCAAAACATCATTACAAATAATCATATCTAAATTCTTTTTTAAAAGTTTAATTTTTGCATTTTCAATGACATTATCTGTTTCTGCACTAAATCCTATGACTAGTTTATCCGTCATATGATCAGAAGCATATTGTAAAATATCTGGATTTTTGATTAGTTTTAAAGATATTTCCTCATCATCCGTTTTCTTAATTTTTAATTTTTCAAAAATAACAGGCTTATAGTCTGCAACTGCTGCACAGCCAATAAAAATATCAATTTGATCAGTTAAAGCTTTTACCTCTGCAAGCATTTCATCAGCAGTATTTATATTAATTAATTTAATCCCATTAAAAGGAATAATATTTACTGGTCCACTAACTAAACTAACATCAGCGCCTGCAAGATATGCTGCTTCGGCAAGAGCATAGCCCATTTTTCCAGAGCTCTTGTTTGTTAGATATCTAACTGGATCGATAGCTTCCTTGGTAGGACCTGCTGTAATGAGAATTTTTTTTCCATTTAATAAAGAAGAAGTAAATGATTCAGCTATTTTTGAAGCAATAAAATCAGGTTCTGACATTCTACCTTCACCTATATCACCACATGCCTGCTCACCACTATCAGGACCAATAAATAAAACATCTTTTGATTTAAGTGTCGCTAGGTTCATTTGAGTAACTTTATCTTCCCACATTTTTACATTCATAGCAGGTGCTATAAAAAGCTGCGCATCAGAGGCAAGAATAACTGCACTCATCAAGTCATTAGCCCTTCCTTGTGCCAATCTAGACATGGATTCAGCAGTACATGGTGCAATTAAAATAACATCTGCCCATTTAGCTAACTCTATATGACCCATACCAAGCTCAGCCTCCTCATCAAGAAGTGAGTAATGCACTTGGTTTCCTGAAACAGCTTGAAGCGTTAAAGGTGTTACAAATTCTTGAGCAGACTTCGTCATGATAATTCTTACTTCAGCTAAATTCTTTTTAAATAAGCGTGTAAGTTCAGCGGTTTTATATGCAGCTATTCCGCCTGTAACACAAAGTAGAATTTTTTTATTTGAAAGCCTAATCATATTTATTGCTAAAAATAGCTTATAGATATGCAATCATAGACTTTTTAAGATGAATATCAATTTCTATGAGGGCTTTAAGGCTTTGCAATAAATATTTTTGTTCTTAAGGGGTTATTTTTCAGTCTATATATTAAAAAACTAAAATTAAAATACTATTTTTATAAATGACTTCCGTGGATTGAAATTAAGAAATAATTCCCACAAACCTAGTTATGATCCAGTAAAAACCCATACCGCCAAGTGCATAAGATCCTATTAATGCAGATTGATTATAAAAATTATATTTGTGAGCTAGCCATATAAAAAATCCAAAGAAGGGAATAAGGGCAAGCTGCCCTGCCTCAATACCTAAATTAAAGAATAGTAATGATAAAAGCATCTGATCATTAGCTATACCTATATCACTTAGTGCGCTTGCGAATCCAAGGCCGTGTAAAAGCCCGAAGCAAAAGGCCATTATCCACGGTGTTTTTTTAAGTTTATATGAATCATTAATCTCTAATGCTAAGTAAACAATAGTTAATGCTATCAAAACCTCAACTGTGGCTTGAGGCAATGAAATAATATCAAAAACGGATAATCCTAAAGTAATGCTATGCGCAATAGTAAAAGCGGTAATTGTTTTAATGACGTTGAGTAAACCTGTAACTAAAAATAACAACCCTAAAATAAATAATATGTGATCAATACCGCTAAAGAGGTGATCAATGCCTAACGTAAAATAAGTAGTCGGATAATTTTGAGCCTCTATAGGTATAAGTATTATTGATGATTTTAAATTCATTAATCCCTCAAAAATATCATCATTTAAAAAATTAATTGTAATTAAAGCATCAGTTAAAACACTCAGATTTATAACTTCAATAGAATGACCTTTTAAAGATGAATCACAGTTAAGTATAATTTTTTCAATTAAGTACTTTCCTTGGGGATACGGCGATTGAGCTTCAACAGAACAGTGTTCAGGAAATATAATTTCTGCTCTTTGGCCTATATTTTTTAATGGATACATCCATTTTGCATCATAGCTATGTTCAGCAGTAGTATTTTCATCTATGACTAAGTGAGCTGGATTAAACTCGTGAGATTCTATATCAATGACAAAAAATAAGAATAAATAAACAAAGAGTTTAGTCATTAAAATTCTAAATCAGGATTAATAATAATTTTATATTCAGATTTTATTTGATCAATATAAGTCGTTACTGCAGATTCTTTTTGGGCAGCCAACAAATCAACCTCAACTTGATTAAGCACTTCGGTAATTAAAGGAAAATATCCCGGCTTTGAGTCTTTTAAAAGAACTATATGATGACCAAACGAACTTTTAAAGGGACCTGACCATTGATCTAGAGAAATCTCGTTAAAATTAGAACTAAAAATTTTTCCAAAATTTCTTGATATTTCATCTTTAGTTTTATCAATAAAGTTTTTACCTAGAAAAAATGGGTCCGACTTGATCTTACTGCTTGAGCTTAAGATTAATTTAATTGCTGCATTTGATCTGGCTTTAGAATTATTTTCAGCTGAAAAGTAATAATGCGTAAAACTAAAAGTTGGCTGAATATAGTAGTTATTCTTATTAAGTTCATAAAAATTTATAAGAGCTTCATTGCTTGGTTTATCAGTGAGCGTTTCTTGTTTTAAAAAAGTGATCTTTTGAGCTAATCTTCTTTTAATTATTCTATCCTCTTTATCTAAACCTAATAATAAAGCCTCTCTGTATAGAATCTCTTCTTCTATTAAATTATTAATAATTCTAGCTATTTCATCTTCAGTTGGATTTCTACCAACTTGGGATTTCCATGCGCTTATAAGACTTGTAATCTCTTGATCAGAGATGTAAATATTTTTAGCATTATCATCAGGATTTAACCCTATATCAATAAGATATACTAGTAACCCAATGCTAAAGAATATAGATATTTTGGCTTTCAATTTTGATAAAAAATTAAGTAAAAATTGACTTAACTATCTCCAATTGCTATTGATCCACCAAGTGGAATTACTGTAATGTCAGATGGAGCTGGTACATACCAAATAGGAGATGACCATGCTCTCTCTTGAATAGTTTCATGAAGATCTTCTCTGGGCTTAAAGCCAGCCTTGATTGCATCCCATGTAGACCATCTGCACGTTGGATTCTCTAAAACTCTCACATAGTAAAAGGACTTAGCGCTTGAATCAAAATCAGGATCATTCCAAACTGTTTTTAATTCCGATGCTCCTGCGTCTTGACTAATAGAGCAATCATTAATATTAACTCTAGCGCCATTATCAGGACATCTATTGGAAATTGGATCAACGCTCATACCATCAGAGCATGCAACATCATAGACTTCCTCATGAGGTGTGCCGCTATTCATATCAATCCATCCTTTTATAATTTGAATTCTTTGCAACGCAGCTCCGTTCTTATCTCTTTGTGCCCAAACAAGGAAGTCAGGAGCTTTATTGCCCTCATTCATTAAGTCTGATCCCATAGTGACACCTTTAGCATAAGCTTCACTTACCAATGAGTCAGCATTTAGATCAATTGAAGATAAGTCATAACCTGCAAAGAAACGAACCGCTATTCTAGATCCGGTTGTTGCAAAGGTCTCTTTTCGTTTGAAAGCTTTAAAAATTGAATCACGAGTATTTTCCTCAGCCCAGGCTCCTGCTAATCCTGAGGCTCCCCACTGTGTAAAACCAGTATTGGCATAACTGCCCTGATCTAATTCAACTGTGCTTACAGGCTGGTTAAATGCGCTCATGTATTCTTCTAATAATTTACCCTGCGCTTGATTAAGTGGAACACTTCCTCGATTTGAAGGTCTGCCATCTAGCAGACCAACTTTAGACCAATAATTTGATTCATCAAATGATCCGGCTCCTGTATGTGTATCAGTTGAACCAATTAAGCCAAATTTATATGGATTTCCTTGTTTAGTAAAATCTAAAGTTAAACCATCTTGATACGCTTGTCTTACGTATGAACCAGAAGGCTTACTGTATGTTGGAGGTCGACTACCTACTCTTTTGTCCATAATCTCAAAATCTGCCCATTCGTCATCTGGTGATAACAATGGATGAGTATCTGACGTTCCTTTAACCTGAGTAATTTCAACGATTGGCTCATTTCTCATTCTTTTTTCAGCATATGCTCTATTTATAGCATTACCTTTAAATGTTTCCATTTCAAACATCTGACCATTTGAACCATTACTATTATGAGGCATTGAGATTGTATCTATACCTTTATCTCTTAATCCATCCTGCCAGGTCCATAAATCCTCTGGATTTAAAGAATCAATTCTTGTCCAAGGTCTTATTGAGGCTATTGATGAATTAAAAATAACATTTCTATGAAGATTACCGCCTTCTGTATCTGTGGAGGTTGTAAATTCATAACCTATAAAGGCTGTAAAGTGACCAGGATCATTGTGCTCATTAGCTGATCTAGCAATATCTGACCAAGCTGATTTATGAATATCATAATCAAATGAATTTAATGCTCTTTGGGTATTTTTAGTAAACCATGCCTTTAAGGTATCTGGATGCCACCATGGATTTGGTTGAATTATTGCATTAGCTAAAACTGAACTAAATATATTAGATCTTTCAGCAGCTGATTCAACATTAAGATTTTCAGGCCTATTAAGATTGTTAAATGGTTTAGCAAAATCTTCTTGTGAGATATCTGTAGAAGTATCGGCATAGGCTTGGATCATTCCCATATAAAAACCATGGTCAGTTACAGAATAAAAATCTAAGGGTTCGCGTAGTTTCATCTCATAACCCAAAGGATGAGAGATTCCTTGGCCTTTAGCATAATTATAGGCATCATCAGGTGAAGCAGTTACACCAAATACATATGCATCAAAAGAATATTTCGTATGGACATGAACGTCACCAAAATAAGCATTTCTCTCTGGATTGACTGCAGGCATAGCTTTGCTTGATGCCGGCTTATCAACTGAGTAATCAACTAACTGTAATGCAGAATCTGATTGAGTTTTCTTAAATAAATTTAATATAGGTCGTGAGTCATAGACATCAACAAATATTAAACCTAAAACTATAATAAAAATTAAAGGTGTTCCAATTAAAATTTTTCTTATATATGTATTTTTTTTCATCATATTTCCTATAATTTATTAAATTCTATCATCTCAAGATAAATTGTCATAGAGTATGTCAATTTATTTTATATTGCCCAGTCAGACTTAATTAAATCTGAAGCTTTTTCACCAATCATAATCGTTGGTGCATTGGTATTTCCACCAACTAGAGTTGGCATAATTGATGCATCAACAACTCTTAAATTTGAGATTTTATGAACCTTAAGTTCATTATTAACAACACTCATTTCATCACTTCCCATCTTGCAAGTACCAACTGGATGATAAACAGTATCAGCTTCTTCTCGTATTGCTTGTTCTATATCAGCATCATCATTAATATCAATAGGCCTAGAGGCATCTTCTTGTATATATTTTTTAAAGGGTTCTGCATTAAGAACTTTCATCATAATCTTATAACCATCAATCATATCTCTCATATCGTCTGGATGACTTAAAAATTTAGGATCTATAAGAGGATCAGCAAAAGGATCAGCAGATTCGAGTGTAACCTCACCTCTCGATTTAGGCCTTAATAAGCATGAATGGCAACTCAAACCAGTCCCCCACACAGGAGTTCTTCCATGATCGACCACCATAGCAGGAGCATAATGAAATTGAATATTTGGAGCTTCTAATTCATCATTAGTTTTAATAAAGGCCCCCGCCTCTGCAACAGTTGAAGTAAATACTCCAGTTCTCATTATTAAGTATTTTATAATTTCTAAAGGATATTTAAAAAAGATTGTCTTTAAATTAAATCCTATTAAATTCATTGAGTTATATTTATGAACTGTAAGATAATCAATGTGATCCTGCAGATTCTTTCCTACTCCAGGAAGATCAACTAAATGATCAATGCCGTGTCTAGTAATTTCATTAGCTGGGCCAACACCAGATCGTAATAATATTTGAGGAGATCCGAAAGCTCCTGAGGAAAGAATAACTTCTTTAGTAGCATGAAAAATAAAGGTATTATTGTCTTTATCTATACATTCAACGCCTTTAGCTGAATTGTCTTCAATAAGAATTTTGTTTACATGAGTATCTGTTAGTACAGTTAAATTTTCTCTTTTAAGTGCAGGTACAAGATAAGCTTTAGCCGCGCTACATCTTTTTCCGTTAATTTGTGTAGTTTGGTAGTAACCAAACCCCTCTTGATCCTCTCCATTAAAATCATCATTGTAGTTATATAAAGCTGAACCAGCTTCAACAAAAGATTCACATGATTCAGGTTGATGTCTAATTTTAGTAACATTTAAAGGACCATTTTGACCATGGTATTCATTATCATGCTCTTCGTTGTGTTCCGCCTTGATAAAGTAAGGTAGAACCTCATCATATGACCAGCCTTCATTACCAATTTCAGACCAATGATCATAATCCCAACGATGCCCTCTTACATAAAGCATTGCGTTAATAGAGCTTGAACCACCAAGAGTTTTACCTCTAGGCTGATAACCTTTTCTGTGATCAAGAGTCTCATTAGCCATCTTATGAACACCGCCAGCTGAATCAACAGCTACTGAAGCAGGCTCAGTGACAGTCACTTTCTCAAATTCTTTTTGAGGAACTGTATCGTATGCCCAGCTATATTTACTTTTATCACCAAGGAATGCAAAACCAAGCGGTACATGTAATCTAGGATCACTATCTTTTGATCCAGCTTCAATTAAACACACTGAAACATCTGGATTAGCGCTTAGCCTATTTGCTAAAACACAGCCAGCAGATCCAGCACCTAAAATTATAAAATCAAATTTATCCATATATCCCCCAATAATATGTAACCCAATTATTTTAATCTAGATATGATGATAAGTTATATAATTTGTTAAATAAATAGTTTGATATTTTTGCGCCTGTAGCTCAGTTGGATAGAGTACTTGGCTTCGAACCAAGGGGTCGGGAGTTCGAATCTTCCCGGGCGCGCCAGCTATTTAGGATTATAAAAACGTAGCGCTGAATCTTTCAATCTCCAAATCCTGACATAAAAAATATCTAAAATATAATTTTGATAATTTCTCCAAGGAGCTTTTTTACCTTGTTGAGGTAGTCTATCTAAAGCTCTCTGAACATAGCCAGAGGAGAAATCTATATAGTTATCCTCAGCTTCTGCACTAGGATCTTCTTGAGCCATACAGGCAGATACACCCTCTTTATCCATCTGATTAATAAGTCTACATACGTATTCTGCTGTAAGATCAGCTCGCAGAGTCCAAGACGCGTTTACATAACCAAAAGAGAAGGCTAAATTTGGAACCCCGCCTAACATCATTCCTTTATAGGCTAAATGATTATGAGGTTCTACTTTTCTGCCATCAATATTAATAGCTATATCACCCAATACATTCAATTCAATGCCTGTAGCTGTTATGACTATGTCAGCATGTAATTTCTTTCCAGATTTTAATAAGATTCCATCTTCTATAAATCTGTCAATATGATCTGTTTCAACGCTAGAGGTTCCATTTTTAATAGATTTAAAAAGATCACCATCTGGCACCAAGCACATTCTTTGATCCCATGGCTTATAGCTAGGAGTGAAATGCTTTTCTACGTCGTAATCTTCACCCAATTCTTCCTGAACCATCTCAACAATTCTGGTCTTTACTAAATCAGGATATGATCTAGCAAAATAAAACATAAAATATGTTGATAAAATGTTTTTCCACCGCGTAATAAAATAAGCTAACTTAAGAGGTAAAACTTTTTTTAGCTTTAAATTAAAAGCATCCTCTTCTGGTCTGGAGACAACAAAGCTAGGCGACCTTTGAAGCATATAAACATGCTTAGCTTTTTTAGCTAGAGCTGGAACCAAGGTAACAGCAGTAGCGCCACTTCCAATAACAATAATATTTTTATTTGTGTAATCTAGTGATTCATCCCAAAACTGAGGATGCATAATCTTTCCATTAAAAGCCTCTTGATTATCGAACTTAGGTTGGTGAGGTTTTTCATAACTGTAGTAGCCGCCACACATAAATAAAAAATTACATGTAATCTTGTTTATAGACTCGTTATTTTCAAGAACCTCTAATTCCCATTTTGATTCAGCAGTAATCCAGTCTGCTGATATAACCTTTCGATTAAATAAGATCTTTTCTCTAATATTAAATTCATCAGTGGTCTCATTAAGATAATTTAAGATAGCTGATCCGTCTGCAATGGACTTATCATTAATCCAAGGTTTAAACCTAAAGCCTAAAGTATGCATATCAGAATCAGATCTGATTCCTGGATATTTAAATAAATCCCAAGTACCACCGAGCTCATCCCTTCCCTCAATGATTGAAAAGGATTTTTCTTTACAGCTTTTTTGTAAATTATAGGCAGCACCAATACCAGAAATTCCAGCACCGACAATAATTACATCTTTATGCATTATATTTATAGTTAGAGTATGTATTTATTAAATTCATTATTGTTAATATTATATCTTTTGTCATATTATATATGTAGGTATTATGAATAATGACACATAGGATGTCACTAGTTTTTAAGGAGATAAGCGATGCATTTTTTACCACTGGTTTTAGTATTTTTATTAGTTAGCTGTTCAGATGAAGAGAAAATATTAACAAATGAGTTAGTTATAAATCAAGGCATTATTCAGGGCTATGAAAATAATGATACAAATTATTATCTTGGAGTTCCTTATGCTCAGGCGCCCGTCAATGACTTGAGATGGAAACCACCTTTAAAACATAAAGGCTGGGATAAAAAACTCCTTGCATTGGATGTTTCTAAATCATGTATGCAACCAACGGGATTTGGCCTTGACCCTTTTATAGGTCTCTGGTTAGAAGGCTCTGGAATGAGCTGGTTTCGAAAAAATCTAATATATTTTGGTGCTGGTCTTGTTCCCTTTGTTAGCGACACAACGGAGACTCAATCTGAAGATTGTCTTTTTTTAAATATTATTACTCCAAAAAAAATGAAAGGAAAACTACCTGTAATGTTCTGGATTCATGGTGGTGCATATAGATATGGTAATGGATCAGGGGCTTATATTGGTGATGATTTGGTATCTAAGGATGTAATTTTAGTAACGATTAACTACAGACTTGGATCTCTAGGTTATTTTGCTCATCCCTCTCTTTCTAAAGAGTCACCTTTTAATTCATCTGGTAACTATGGAACATTAGATCAGATAGAAGCTCTTAAGTGGGTAGAAGAGAATATTAAAGATTTTGGTGGAGATCCAAATAATGTAACCATTTTTGGTGAGTCTGCAGGTGGGCACGCTGTAAGACAATTAATGTCATCGCCTCTTTCAGAGGGTTTATTTCATAAAGCTATAGCTCAAAGTAGTTACAACATTGGCAATACACTTAAATTAAAAGAAGCTTCAGGTATTATTCAGTCAGCTGAGAGCTCAGGTAAAGATTTTGTAAGAGTATTGGGTTTAAAAGAGGATGATGATTTATTAATGAATCTAAGAAGTCTTCAAGCTTCAGACCTTCAACAAGTTGGAGAAGGCCTAGTAGTTGCTGAAGATATTTCTGGTTCTACGGACATGGTTATATCTGCTGCCTGGATGCCAAATGTAGATGGATGGGTATTTGAAGACTCAGCATTAAATACCGCTAGATTAGGTAAAACTCATGATGTTCCTTTTTTAATAGGATTTAATGGGTTTGAAGGCTCTAGTTTGCTTCCTATGTTTTATACAAAAGATCAGCATGCAAATGACAAGAATTGGATTAAATCCATATGGGAGCTATCAGTTCCAAATGATCCTTATTCAATTCCAGAAGGTTATACACAATGGGCTGAAAGCATAAAAATAGATTCTTATTTAGCATCTCAAAAATTATGGGGTGATATCCAATTTGGAAGCTCTACTTATTACTCAGCACTAAAACATAGCAAGGTTAACCCAGATACTTATTTTTACTACTTTAATAAAGCTCCAGCATCAAAAAAACAGATTATAGGAGCAAGTCATGGGATCGATGTTATGTATTTATTTAACTCCTTTATACCAGGATGGCCTAAAAATGAAATAGACGATCAGATTGGCGAACAAATGCGAACTGATTGGACTAATTTTGCCAAGACAGGAAATCTTCTTTCAAAGGGATGGATGAGGTTCTCATCAGATAATCAAATTCAGAAAAATTATGATGAAAATATAACCTACTCAAAACTAGTAGAGGCTGAGTTATTTGAATCTATTTATGAATATTTAGATGCGACTGATAACTAAGAGTCTAAGTTGCCGCCATTAGAAACCCACTCAGATAGACCGCCCAAGTTATAAACATTTTCAAAACCTAGGTCTTGCAATGTTTTAGCGGCTAAGGCTGATCTCACTCCCGCTGCACAATAAACTAATATAGTTGAGTCTTTCTGAATACCCATAGGATTATTTTGAGCTTCTGGATTTAACTGAAATTCTATAAGCCCTCTTGGAATATGCAAGGCATCACTAACCTTGCCTGATTGGGCAATTTCTGACTCTTCTCTAACATCAATAATAAAAGCACCTTTAAGTATTAACTCATTAGCTTCATCAAAATTTAAACGCTTAACTGAATCGTTTGCGCTATTTAAAAGATCTGTAATTGTGCTCATAAAAAACTCCTCGTTTAAATATAGACTGTAAAAAAATGAATATCAACTAAGTAGATGGCTTGCTTGTATTGGCAACAAATATTCCAGTTAAAACCATAAGACAACCAATAACTACAATATATGTAACTTGTTCATTTAAAAAAATATTACCCCAAATAATTCCAAACACTGGAAGAAAGTAAGCAACAGTTGAGGTTCTTACTGCTCCTATTTTTTCAATTAATCTTATATAACCAATAAATGCCAGACCTGTGCCAACGCCGCCGAGCCAAAGTAAACTCAAAATAGCTTCTCTAGAGGGCATTTCTGCTGGAAAAGACAAAATTGTGTAAGGAAGAAAGATTAATCCACCAACAATAAGTGACCAACCTATTAAAACTAACTTATTAACCTCGGTAGCAAACTTTTGAATAAATACATTAGCTGTTCCGTAACAGGATGCAGCTAATAAGCATGCCATGCTGGCTAGCAAGGTTGTTTGAGCGTTAAATGGATTAACTAGAATTATAATTCCAAGAAAACCAAGCATTAAACCAAATACCTGCTTTTTACTAACCGGCTCACTAATCCAGAAATAAGCAACAACCATGGTAAATAACGCTGCAGAGGAATTTAGTATAGCTAACATATTCGAGTTAGAAGTCAGAGAGGCGAAGGAAAAAAGCGTAAAAGGGATACTTGTGTTAAATAAACTAAGAAATAAAATCTTACTTTTATTGCCACGTATTTGTTTTAAATATTTAGGCATTAATAGAAAAGGTAGAAATAATGAACCAGCTAGCAAAAGCCTTAAACCAACTAAAGTTATAGGGCCAAATTCAGGCGTTGCTATTTTTATAAACATAAAAGAGCTTCCCCAGATAGCACCGAGTAAAACTAATAAAAACCAATATCTTATTTGCATATTTTAAAATAAAAAAAACCCCCAAAAATTAATTTGAGGGTTTTATAAAAAACTCTGTTCGTTATAAATTATAACTTATAACTTACAGTCAAAAACTTATGATTTGCCTTTTGTCAAAAAGCGAACCCTCCATTTCCTGATTTAATATTAATACTAATAGGACCACCTCCTTCGTAGGGTAAGAATAAAGGTATTTATAAATCCCCATGTCAATCTATAAATACGACACCCATAAAAATTATATATAGAGAATTAAAAAAATACTATAGAAAAAATGTGAAAGATCTTACTTATTTAAGGCTTCACTAACCCCTGGGTGAGTAACCTCACCATTTTGAGTATTAAGTCCATTTCTTAAATGGATATTCTGACTTAAAGCTGCATCAATGCCCTGGTTAGCTAATTCAAGAATGTAAGGAAGAGTGACCTTATTTAGAGCCTGAGTAGCTGTTAAAGGAACTGCTCCCGGCATATTAGTTACGCAGTAATGAAGAACTTCATCAACTAAAAAAGTAGGATTATCGTGAGTGGTTGGCCTACTTGATTCGAAGCAGCCACCTTGATCAATTGAAATATCTACCATTACTGTTCCTGGCTTCATATTTTTTAGCATTTCTAAGGTAACTATCTTAGGAGCTTCTTTGCCAACAACATAAACTGCCCCTATAACTAAATCTGAAACTGAGATAGCATCTTTAATATTTTCCGGTGAAGATAAGATATATTCCATATTCTCATTACCAAATTGTAATTTAAGCTCATCAAGTTTATTTTGAGAAAGATCAATAACTTTTACGAAAGCATTATTTTCAGTAGCCTTCGTGATAGCTTCAGTTCCTGCAACACCTCCGCCAATTACTGTTACAACTCTTGGAGATATATCCCCAAATGAGCCTATTAAGACTCCTTTTCCTGAATTGTGCTTAAGTAAATGATATGAGCCAACAACTATACTTATCTGTCCAGCTATGGCGCTCATAGGAGCTAATAAAGGCATAGATCCATCAGCAGAAGTTACTGTTTCGTATGCAATAGCTCTAACACCTGTAGAGATTAATTTTTTTGCTTTCTCTGGATCACCAGCAAGATGAAGATAAGTAAATAGAGTTAAATCATTACGTAAATATTGATATTCAGATTCAATGGGTTCTTTAACTTTTATTATAAGTTCAGCTTCCGAGTATATTTGGGCAGCTGACTGAAGAATAGTAGCTCCAGCTTTAATATATAAATCATTTGTATAACCAATGCTCAATCCAGCTTCCGCTTGAACAAAAACAGTATGCCCATGACTAACAATAACTTGAACTGAATCAGGGGTAAGGCCTACCCTGAATTCATTGTTTTTAACTTCTGATGGAACGCCTATGATCATTTTTGTAATGTACCATAATCAGGCTTTAATATAAGTGAAAAAAAATTATATTAGTATTCTAAAAAGTTATACATCATTATTGTATTTAAAATCATTTAAAAAACTTATAAAGCTTTTATTGATGAGTGATAAAGGATTTGATTTTGAGTAGACAATCTCAAGACTAAACTCAAGATCAGGTTTTAAGTCTAGTATTTTTATATTTGGATGAAACGAGCTCTCAGCAGAAATTCTATCAGTAATGGTGATACCCATTCCTTTGGAAACAAGAGCTAATGCAACCTGATATGTTTCAGTATTAAAGGTTGGATCTAAGTTAATAGAATTCGTTAAAAGATATTCCTCTAATTTGCTACCAAGTGGGCCTCTTGGTCCGACCTTGTCTGTTATTTTTATAAATGGTTGAGACTTAATATCATCAATATTCAGAGATGATTTATTAGGAAAGAATGACTGAGGTGCTATCACAACAAATTTACCTTTAATAATGGGCTTATTAATAAGATCACTGTGCGGGACTGGATCATAGACTATACCTAAATCAACTTTTAACTCTAAGACTTGTTTTATAATTTCATCGTAATGCAGCGTTACAGTTTCAAAAGTTGCCTTGGAATTTAAAGTACTAAATTTAGAAATAGCTTCTGGTAGATAATCTATACCTAAAGCATGAGTAGCTGCTATGTTTAGATCTCCTTGAGGTTTTTTAATAAGATTTGAGGAAACCTTTTTAAAATTTGATAAATTATTATGTATCTTTTCGACGTAAGGAAATAATATTTTAGCTTCTTGAGTTGGAATCATTTTCTTATTCAATCGATCAAATAGTTTAATTCCAAGATCGGATTCAGATTGACTTAAGATTTTGCTAATAGAGGGCTGGGTAACATTTAAATCTTGAGCTGCCTTAGTTACAGATCCATGAATGAAGACAGAGTAGAAAACTTCTATATGGCGATATCTCATAGAGATAAGATATCTTAATTAGTGAATGATGTATAACAAAAAGATATAAATATTAAAGAATTTTAATCTCTGCTTTTGTGAGAGACAGCTCAAAAATATCAAACATTTCATCTATTTGATTCTTTGTAATTATAAGTGGCGGGCACATTGCAATAACATCTCCTATAGCTCTAACTATTAAACCTTCATCTTGGCATATTTTTGCTACAACTCTTCCAGCTGAACCCATGGGAGTGAATCCCTCTTTGGATGATTTATTACTTACAAGCTCAATACCACATATAAGACCAATGCCTCTTGCCTCACCAACACTTTCAAACGAATTTAATTTATTGACTCTAGATTGAAAATGATCAGATACAGATGCCACATGATCGAATATTTTATCTCTTTTATAAATCTCTAAGGTCTTTAGAGCTACAGCGCATGATACTGGATGACCAGAATAAGTATAACCATGACCAAATATTCCTATATCACCACTTGCGTCTTTGATTGGGTCATAAAGCTCATCAGGAACTATTACTGCACTAATGGGAATATAACCTGATGATAATGCCTTGGCGATAGTGATTGATGATGGTTTCATATCAAAAGTTTCAGCACCCCAAACATTACCAGTTCTTCCGAATGCACAGACAACTTCATCATCAATTAATGGAATTGAATACTTGGTTAATACTTTTTGAATACTAGGAAAATAGTTTGTAGGTGGAATAATTACACCGCCAGCTCCCATTAAAGGCTCAGCAATCATTGCAGCTATAGTCTCAGGACCTTCCTTGCAAATAAGATCATCTAAATTTTGAGTTAATCTTTGTACATACTGCTCTTCATTTTCGTTTTCTAAAGCTCCTCTATAAAAATGCGGAGTGTCGATATGAAAAAACCCGTCAGCAGGAAGGTCAAATAACTTATGTTGAGCAGGCAAACCTGTCATGCTTGCGCTAGCAACTGTCACACCGTGATAACCTTTTATTCTAGAGATAATTTTTTTCTTTGAAGTATTACCTAAGGCGTTATTGTAATAAGTGTAGAGTTTAAGCTGAGTATCATTAGCATCAGATCCTGAATTTCCAAAAAAAACTTTACCTTTATCATAAGGCGACATCTCAATTAACTTTTCAGATAATAAAATTGCTGGTTCATGGCTTTTAGATGTAAAGAGAGATGCATAACCAAGTTTAGTCATTTGTTCTGATGCGGCTTCAGCTAATTCTTTTACCCCATATCCCAAGGATGTGCACCAAAGGCCTGCTAGACCCTCAAGATACCTTTTTCCTTGTTTATCATAAACATAAATACCCTCTCCTCTATCAAGAATGAGAACATCTTCAGAAGTGTGTGATTTTAAATTAGTTATAGGATGGAATAGATTGGTCTTATCTATTTGCTCTAAATTTTTTAGTTGATCATTATTCATTATTTTTCCTTATTAAAATCTATTAGATCACCCAAACTATCAAGATAGTCTTTGTCTTGAGGTATATCCATTAATTCGTTAAAACGATTATCCCTATAACTCTTTAAATTTTGACCTAAATTCATAAACCCTTTAATTCGAGAATTATGTGATACATCAAAATCAACATCAATAGTAAATAAATCTTCTCTGTCAGATGACTGATGTAAGATATTTCCTTCTGAGTCTGCAGCAATAGAGAGCCCGCAACCCTGATCACCACAGCTATTAACATCAATATAATAAGCTTGTTGCTGAGCGGCAGTAGTTCTTACCATTAATGTTTCCATTTCTCTGTCTTTGGTAGGAGTTAGTGTTGGATTAATAATTAACTCAGCACCAGCAAGAGCTAAAGCTCTGCTCGTTTCTGGAAACCAGAGATCGTAGCAAATATGAAGACCTATAATGCCCTTTCCAGGTATTTCAAAGACACAAATACTAGTTCCACTATCTACATTTATTTCATATGGAAGCCATGGATATAATTTTCTTGCTTTTGTAACAAGGTCGCCATTAGAATTAAAAACTGGGGCTGTATTAAAAATACTATCGCCATCATTCTCATAAAAGGTTCCTGGAATAAGCCAAATATTAAATTTTTTAGCTAAATCTGAAAAAGTATTTATATATCTATCCAAGCTATGTTCTGAATTTTTAGCTCCAGGTCCGCCTACAGCTAATTCACTTAAAACAAGTAACTCAACGTCTTTATGTTTATTGCAAAAGCTTTCAATAGAATTAATAACATAATTAAGGTTATTAGTTTTGTTTAAGCTTAGTTGCATAGCTCCAACTGTTAAAATACTCATCTAGCCTTTCTCTTTGTTGTAACTGACATATACAGAAAAAACCAGAGCAGCAAGAAGTGCTATGGTTGCTAAATTAAGAATAAAATCAAAACCATTAGTCATAATAAAGAGAGATCCAGCAAGAGGTCCTGATGCTAGGCCCATTTTAGATACAAAACCAGCTAATGCAGCCATTTGTCCATGAATATCAAAGGTTGCACATAAGCCTAGTAAGTAGGGGATAGTAAAGGCCCAAGCTATACCAGTTAAAGTATTAGCAATAAAATAAATAGATACATTATCTGAATAATGCAATAAATAAGTAAAAATTGAAGCAATAGATATACCAATTAAAAGTGGTATTGTTCTGCCAAACTTGGTTCCTATAATATAGACAAGAACTCCACCAAGAATTGAAATAATATTTGCGACTGTAAGAATATTACTTATTTCATTGTTTGCTAATCCGATATCTTTACCAAGCTCAAAGGCATAATCTGCGACACCCATATTTGCAGCTTGAAATAAAAATAAACCACAAAGAACAAGAAACAACATCATACTCATTGGAATCTTAAAGAAACTAGAAGGTTTAGTATCTTCCTGAGAAGGAGATTCAACATTTGGTACAAGTGGCAAAATTAAAAGAGTCATTAATGTAAAACTAATTAAGGCACCAAAAGCAGCTCCATATCCAAAGACCTCAACAAGTCTCGGGACTACCCATATACCTAGGCTACCGAAGCTATACTGAACGACTAAAAGCATTCCAAAAATTTTGTCTGGGTTATATGTTCTTGCAATGATTGAAAGACCTATACCAACCGAAAGGCCGCCAATAGTGCCGTGTATGAATCTAAGAATAATTAAAGTTTGTGGATTTGTAAATTGTGTAGATATTGCATCAAAGGCTATTAAACCAATAAATAAAATTCTCACCACCTTTCGCCATTCAACTTTTTTAACAATAAAAGTGGCAATAAGAGCTCCAAATGCAGCCCCATATTTATTAGCACTCACAATATAACCAGCAACATCCCTCTCTACTCCCAAACCATCAACAAAAGCTGATAAAAATGCGCCTCCAAGATTTACATAAAATAAGCCAGCTGTAGCGACGATGCTATAAAGAATTGCTGCTATAGCACTTGATTGACTAAAGGTTGATGATAAGTTTGATGTGTTCATGAGTTATATTAACAAAAAGGTTTGATAGAGTTAGATGAAAATACTGCGGACTCCCAAGCGTAAGCATATCCATCACTAAAATAATAATAAGTCATTCCATTGGGAAAAAAAGCAAAAGTTATTCCTCCAAAGCCAGACATAAAGGGTATCCATATATCTTCTTTACAATTAAAAAGTGATTTATCAAACTTTCTAGACCAAAAACCATTATTGTAATAAATATTAGCTTCAGGAATAGCTAGCAAAGAATTCTTATCATTTGGATTTAGAGCTTCATGCAAAAAGGATAAATTAGAAGATGTGTCAGCCATAATTTTTTGCATAATATTTGAAATTTGATGAAGATCGTCTCTAATGAAAAACATTCCCCACCCTGTATAGGGTTGTTTGTTGATATCATTAGTTTTTAAGGTTGATTGTGAGGCTTGGCTAAAATTACTCTTTATCAAAAATGGTATCAATATATCTTCAAAATAATCATCATAAATAGTATTAGATTCTAAAAAGCTATTCATAGCTGAACCTAAAATATAAGTATCAGAGGTGTGGTAAACAAATTTTCTGCCTGGTTTAGTTTTTCTAGGAAAAGCCTTACATGCTTTATTTAACTTATCTTTATGGGTTTGTAGTTTAAAAATAAATTGAACTGATGCTACTCCGCTTTCATCTCTGTCATGAATAGCATTTATATATTGACCCGTTGCCATATCAGAAACATTATTTAATGAGACTCCTTTCCACTTCCTTTGATTACATTCAGGAACGAGATCATTGATAAATAAATTATTAATAGGACCAAATTGATTTTCTATGAGGGACATACTTAAAGATCCAGCTATAGATTTAGCAAGTGAATAGGATGGTAATAGTATTTGATCACAAAAAGGAAATTCACCTAATCTAGTATCACAGTTACTAACATAGTGATCATTTCCATCAATAACTCCAAATATTGATATATCCACAGGATCAACATAATTAGTATTTAAAAAAGAGTTTAAATTTAATTCAAATTCAGAATATAAATTCTCGATAGGTTTAATATTATAAAGATTCTCTTTAGCAGTATAAGAAGTAATGTTTTGATTATTTTTAATATCAGATGCAATAAATTGTGCTGGCAAAAGACCAATATAATCAAATTTATAATAGGCACATGTTTCACTAGCTAGTTCAAATAGAATGTTAGAAATCTTATTAAGATTTGATATAGAAAAAACTCCTATGCCGGAATGTGTGCAATTAGCTGTCTTATGAATAAGATTAAAGGGTAAAACTAGTAAGGTATCTGAGCTTATATTATCTGCCCGGCTTGAACCAATTCCAAATTGGATATTCCAAAAAGGATGATCAGTTTCAAGAATTTTTGAATTAGATGGATAAACTCTACCTCCATGTGAAGCAAATTCTAATGAGAATGTAGGGAAATCTTCATGACTTTTTTTGTAGAGTTTTCTGTCATCCACCAAGACCTTGTAACCTTTACCAATTGCATTTTTTTTTATGCTTAGAGTTCCATTAATTGGCCTTCCATCGTCTAAACCATCAATAGCTAATTGGTTTATTTGACTGTAATTGAATGCATTTAAGAGCTTTTCATTGCCCCATAAAATATCCACTAGCTCTTGCGAAGCTAGTGGAAGACATATAAAGATCAATAAAAGCTTTTTCAAAAGCTTTTATTTAGAAAGTTCTATTTAGAGAAATTCCAACTGTTCTGGGTAAGGCAAAAAATTCTCTATTATTGCTACCGTAGAATCCTTGAGATGGAGATGGCCCAAACGCAGGGTTTAAGAATGCTCCTGTCACGCCTCTCTCATTACCTATATTTTTTACGAAGATGGATAAATAAGTATTATCTTGAAAAAATGTAGAGGACATATTAATGATTCTAAAACCATCAAATTTAGCGTCATATTGTGAATTCTCTCCAATATAATTTCTAGTATCAGATTGCGAATAATAATCCATGCGCTGAGCCACACCTATACCTGATTTGAAGTAATGTGTATAAGCTAATCCAATATTAATCATATGCTCAGGACTACCAGGTAATTTAGCTCCCTTGCTTGCGTATAGAACTGGTATTGAAGCAGGTGTATATAAATCTTCAGTTAGATTTGTATCATTGAAAGCATAGCCTATATTCCAATCTAGTGAACCGACTACACCTTGCAATTCAATATCCATACCTTTAGTTTCAGCTTCTTGGCCATTGATAACAGCATAGTAGCCATAAATTGGTGTGGATGTATTTAATTGAGGATTATCCCAGGTAATATTATAAAGACTCATATTGTAATAAGTATCACCAATGAATCCTTTAACGCCTATCTCAAGGTTAGTTACAGTATCTGATTGAAATGGCACCCAGCCTGCTTCCTCAACAAACGTACCTTCTGTTGGAACTGCATTAACTCCACCTCTTCTAAAGCCTTCGGACATCGTTGCAAAATAAGTTACATTATCTGCAGGCTTGTAAGAAAGATTGGCCTTTAACAATGTGTCTGAGTCGCTATTGGATGATGAGTCTGTAGCAGGGCCTATATTGTATAGCTTGAAGGCCATATTCATACTAGCATCAGCGTTAGAAGTGAAGTCTCTGAAACCCAGAGTTAGGTCATACTCATCCGCTAGATGAAATGTAAATTCACCATAAAACGCTTCATGATCTATTGATTCAGAAACATTATAGTCAAAATCTTGTTCATTTGGATCTATCACGTAATCAACACCCCAGTAATAGCCCTTCCATGCATTTACACCCTTTATATAAGTTTGTTGTGATCTAGACATTTCCTCTGTCTGATTAAAATAACCAAGGATGTAATCGAACGTATCTGAGACTTCTGAAACTAATTTAATCTCAAGGGTATCAGCTGCATCTGTATATTGCCTATGAGCTGGTGAGTATGGTCGTGCTGGCGTTGTCCAAATACCACCTGCTGTTTGATTATAGTATCCAGCTAAAGCAGATGTATAAACTTCTGCTCCAGCAAAGTATCCAGTGTTATCTGTAATACTTGAACCAGATTTTTCATATGTTGAATATGAAACTATTAGGTCATAATTATCAGCATCATAAGTTAATTCAGATGCATAGACTTCAACCTCTCTTTCAGAAGGTTCTAGCATTAAAGCGCCATTTTCAAATTTGCCATATTTACCAGTTGAATAACAATTTGGATCTTGCAAAGTAGTACAGTTCTCATTCAAAATATATTTAGTTCCAGTAGAAGATTGTCTTCTTCCACCAACTTCATCTTCTTGAGTTGTGGCTGTAAACATTAGCTCAATATTCTCATTTATATCAAATAAAAATTTATGTCTTAAGAAATTAATACCTACAGTATCTGCATCTTGTACTGTTTTTATTGACGGAGGTGAGGTTATAAAATCTGGAAAACCTGTACCTTCTTTAGGAGTTGGAACTCCATAAGAGGGATCAACTGGTCCGAACCAAGAATCAAAACCTGGAATATCGGATACTCTAAACACATTAACGTAATCGGTTATTCCTGGGTAATCCGCATATGAATATGCAACTCTATAGGCCATCTTGTCTGATATAGGAACATTTAAAACCAGATCAATAGCGGTTCCTAATGAGTTTGAACCTGTTACATCAGAAGTAGTTACGTTAATAGTTCCAGCCATTTCACCAATAATAGGATCATTGGTTATATATCTAATAGTGCCACCTAATGCACCTGAGCCATATAAAGTTCCTTGAGGGCCCCTTAGAACTTCTACTCTCTTTAAATCTTTTAAGAGAAAATTTGCAAAAACAGGAGTTTTATCAACATAGGTAGAAACTGATGCAACTGAGCTTACTGGATAATCCTGAAGCGCAGATGAATCTACATTTAAACCTCTGATTCTGGCGCTATTGGTTGTTCCAGCATTTCTATAACCTCTATCAATGGTACTGATCCCTGCAAAATTTCTTAAGAGTTCAGTAGCATCCTGAATTCCTCTTTCTTGAATATCAGATCCCGATATTGTTGATATATTGTAAGGAACATCAAGTAATGATGATTCACGGGATGTTGCTGTAACGACAATCTCCTCAACATCTGTAACGCCGTTATTAATAGTTTGAGTATCCTCTTGAGCTAATATAATTAAGGGTGAAAAAGTGAAAATTGTTAATAATAAAAATCTGGATGAAATATGCATAAAACCTCCCCGTTTGTTTGCATTTAAGTAATTTAAAAATACCTTAATACTCTAATAATATAAATTGAATTTTATCTATTATATTATAACAATAAGTTATGTTTATAAGGATAAACATAAATTAAAACTATACTTTAGAGTTAAGTCTGATTAATAATAGTAAGTATGAAAATATCTAATACTTACATCAATGGAGTCTTTTGTGATGAAGAGACGGGTAAAAATTTTGAACTTATAAACCCAGCAACTGAATCCAATTATGCTTCTTTAATTTGTTCAAATGAAGAGCAGGTTAACAATGCTATTAGTATAGCGCTTAGTAATGAAGATGTTGCTGCAGGTCTAAAGGTTGTTGAAAGAATAGAAATATTAAATCAAATATTAAATGGTCTTAATGATAGAAGTTTAGAATTAGCTAATGCAATAACTTTAGAGATGGGAGCTCCTATCAAGTTAACCACTAGTGCGCATATTCAGATGGGAGCGGATCATCTGCAAAATACTATAAAGACTTTACAGGATTATTCTTTTGAAGAAGATTTGGATGAATATCAACTAGTTAAAGTACCAATTGGCTTAGTGGCTTTAATAACACCATGGAACTGGCCATTAAACCAAACTTTAACAAAAATATCTTCAGCTATAGCTGCTGGTTGTCCAATTGTAATGAAGCCAAGTGAGTATTCGGCGCTTAGTAGTAGAATCCTTATTGAAATAATCGATAAAAGCTCTCTACCGAAGGGATGCTTTAACTGTGTAAACGGGATTGGATCTGAAATTGGTCCATTAATATCATCTCATCCTGATATAAAAATGATTTCATTTACGGGATCAACTCTTGCAGGAGTAAATATACAAGAGTTAGCAGCCACCTCTGTTAAAAGGGTTTCTCTTGAACTTGGTGGCAAGTCAGCTCATATTATCTGCTCCGGAGTTGATCTTGAAATAGCAATTCCTAATGCTATAGACCAATGCTTTATTAACTCTGGCCAATCATGTTCAGCGCCGACCAGATTGTTAATTTTAAAAGAAGATATAAACGAAGTAAGAAGGATATCGAGTGAGTATGCTACCTCAATTATTACAGGCAATCCGAAAAATGAATCTACAAATCTAGGTCCTGTTATAAACTTCAAACAATACGAATCTATTCAAAAATATATAAAATCTGGTATTGAGGATGGTTATGAAATTATTACTGGTGGTCTAGGTAAGCCTGATAACTGTATTAATGGATATTATATTAAACCCACAATATTTTTAAATGTAGATAACAGTTCTCTTATAGCTCAAGAGGAAATATTTGGACCTGTGCTGTCGATAATAAGTTATTTAGATATAGATGATGCTGTCAAAATAGCGAACGACTCAATATATGGTTTATCTAGTTATATAACCTGCTTAGATGATGGTGAGGGAAAAATAATTGCCAAAAGACTTAAAGCTGGTCAAACAATAGTAAATAAAAAAGGTAGAGGTTCTGCCCCTGCTCCGTTTGGTGGCTTTAAAAAATCTGGAAATGGCCGAGAGCATGGCCAATTCGGATTAGAGGAGTATCTGGAGGTAAAGGCAGTAATTTAAAACATTGCTAACTGACGATACTCATGAGTTTCTTTGGGCTCAGTATTTTCAATATCATTTTTAATTGTTTCAACTATCTGACCAAAGTTTTGAAGATAAGAATCTAATTTATTAGAATCTCCACCGAAGAATTTGAATGCTATTGTTTTAAAAGCAGCATCTTTATCCAGCGCTCCGTTCCATTGTTCTATTATTGGATCAGCTTTATTTATGTGTATTACGTTATTCATAAAACATAATATACTGTATAAATATACAGTAGTCAATGATTAAGCAAAATTTGAATCAATAAGCACTGCTATAAAAAGAGCTGGTTCATCGCCAGATGCAGACCAGGCATGGTTTGTACCTCTTTGGACAACAACATCACCAGCAACTAAATTAACCTCTTCTTTGTCTAAAATGAGTGTAGCTGCTCCTTTAATAAGAATAATGTAATCAATTGTTTGCGTTATATGCATTCCAGGATGTTTAGTGGTATTCACCCTTTCGTGTTCTGCACCAATAGCTTTAAAGCCAGCTGCAAACATTAGCTCAAGATCTTCAGCAGATACTGATAAATCCTGAGGTGCAATACTAAAATAACGTATTTTAGTACCCTCCCTAGGCGGAGATAGAATTACTGGTCCTAGTGATCTGTCAGTCGTATCTTTATTATCTATACTAGATCCGTCTGTATTCCATAATTCAAGAAAGATATTATTTCCATTGATGATATCAGGCTCGATTATAGAATTAATCTTAATTTCAGACTCACCATTACTATTAACACCTGTAACAATTCTTCTTGGTTTAATCATACCCATTACTCCTAAATTTTAAATATCTCTTTGTTATCTTTAAATGCCTTAAATTCAATAGCATTTCCGCTAGGGTCTTTTAAAAACATTACTGCCTGTTCGCCTGCCTTGCCTTGAAATCTTGTAGAGGGTTCTATAATAAAATCTATATTTTTATTTATCAATGAATTACTTAATTCTTGAAATTCGTGCCACTTAAGAATTATTCCAAAATGCGGAACCGGAATATCCTCTCCGTCTACATAATTACTATTAATGCATTGAGTTTGCTGAACTTGGTGACACACAAGCTGATGTCCGTAAAAATTAAAATCTGACCAGAGATCACTAGATCTTCCTTTAGAACATCCCAGGGTATTTTCATAAAAATTAATTGCTTTAGTTAAGTCAGAAACTGGAATAGCTAAATGAAATGGATTCATATAATTATTAAGATAGATTTTTATAATCTATTAACAATATCTTTATAAATTGAAATTACTAAAACAGATACTGCAAAAACTACTAGCGTGCCTAATATGTCACCTACTACATATCTAAAAATAGTCCACAAGGGAATATCAACCATCTCGAATATTTGTTTAAGAGCATTACCAAAAACACCATTTATAAAAGCAGAAAGAATAGTAATTAAACCTATGTGCCTGTAATTAGTTCTATTAAGTAATACCTCGCCTTTAGAGTAATTAAAAGAGAAACCGAATAACTTAAGAGCTAGTAACGATAAATAAACTGTAAAAGCTTTAAATACTATTAAGCCTAGACTTGATAAGGATGAAACATCAGGTATTGATGTGAAAAATTCTAAACCAATAAAGTCAGCAAGTATGATTGCTGGAATAGCATAGAGGCCAAAAATACATGTACATATTACTCTTGCAGCATGTGGTAAAAAAACCAAGCTGCCATCATATTGGCTTCCAGGTAGCCCAATCGAGCTAGCCCAGACAAACCAAAGAGTCATATAAGCAAGAAATGTGAAAGAGAAGGTCTGTAAGAAATACTTCATAGGGTATTTAGTTATAGAATGATTTATATAGTTTTATAAAATAACTTCAATGTTAAATTCTCTTCTATCATTATCTGATTGCTGAAGAGCAATAAGTTTCATAGCTTCAAGGAACTTAAGAGATTTAAAAACAGTTGATCTAGATAAATTTGAGTACTCAATAACATTTGAAATATTACAATCCTTGGAATCATTTTTTTTCAAGAGAACCGAATAAAGAATCTTCTTTTGGCTACTTGTGAGTGAGACAATCCTGATGTCCTGCTCTAAGTTTGAAACAAGAGAGACAGCTTCTGAGAGTTGCTTTCTGAATAGTGACATAAGTTTTTCCGTTTAAAGTGTGTATATATCCTAAGTAGCAATATTGATGCCAATAAATATAACTAATATATATATATTATAAAGTATAGTCTCTTTTTAAAAAAAACATACATAATAAATGGCGGAGAGGATAGGATTCGAACCTACGGTAGGTTGCCCTACACTTCCTTTCCAAGGAAGCACCTTAAACCACTCAGACACCTCTCCATTTAAAGATATGCATTATATGACAAATATAAAAAAAATATTAAAGATAAAAGACTTTAATCTTTTCACTCATTTTTAAAAAAAGGTAATCTATAGGAAGCAGGTCTTTTTCTGATCTATTTTTAGTTAAAAGATTAAATTTATTTTCACCTTTTATTAACAGAATAATTTGTTGAGATTTATTTATTTCATTTAAGCTCAGAGTTACCCTTGGGACATCTGGAAATCCATCATTTATATTAATTAATGCTGAATTATCATTAAGTGCTGAGGAGAGATTGGACATGTTAGGAAATATTGAAGCAAAGTGGCCATCTTCTCCAACGCCAAGAATAGATAAATCATATGCATCAATTAAACTTAGTTTAGTTTCAACATCTTCATCCAGCAAACTGATAAAAGAATTATTGAAGCTTTGATTGTTGATAATAGACTTAATAGCTCCCTCTGTGCTCATAGGATTTGATAATTTAACATTTCTTTCATCTGATAAAACAATTTGATAATCAGGCCAGTTTATTGGTTCGATTGATAAAAGCTTATAAAAATCTGTAGGGGTGGATCCGCCTGAAAAAATAATATTAGATACTCTATTATTTTTGGTGCCCTTGAAGAGTTTCAATAAAGTAGAATTTAACTCTTCGTTAGAATTAAATTTATAGATATTTTTATTGTCCAAATTCACGATGATTAGAGAAGACAGAGGAAGATGATGACGAGCGAAGAGGATTGATATCAATTCCACCTCTTCTCATAAAACGACCATATACAGAAAGTTTAGATACATGAAACTCATTCTTTGTAGCTGAAAATATTTTATCAATACATAACTCATGAAATTCACCAATCTCCCTAAATGAAGAAAGATATTCAACCATCCACTGAATATTGATCTTTGGTTCTGATGAGATATAGATAACAGCCCAATCAGGTTGATTTGTTACTGGGCATAAAGACCTAAAAGCATCAAATTTATATAGTGTATTTGATTTAGTAAAAGCTGTTTTAGCATCAATTAATGAATGTGCATTAGGCGCTTCTGAAAACGTCTTTTTAAAATTCACTTTGACAGAGGCGCCACATAACTTAGACAAGTCCAATTGGAGTATGTTAAGAATATCTTTCTTGCTAACATAAGATTGGTTATAAAAAGAATTTAAATATAATTTCATTGATTTAGATTCTACAGTTTTAGATGAATTCATTGGAATAACTATTTCAAGAACATTTAGACGAGGCTTAAGATCTATATCAAGATAAGAGAATTCATATGCATTCCATATATCAATGCCATGCTTAGCTAAGATTAGATTATTATATTTTGAAGTTTCAACACCTCTATCTATTGGGTCTAGAATAGAAAATTGATCTTTAGATAAAATCTTATTTGATTGTTTTCCTAGATACTTTCTGCTCACTGCCTAATACCAATACCTTTATTTAATAGATAGAGACAAAAACCTGTAAGAAGCCCTATAAATCCAAAAATCATACCAAGTGCAAAAGGAATTGAAACATCACTAATTCCAAGCATTCCTTCTCTAAAAGAGCTCACAACATAAAGCATTGGATTAACCATAGAGATATTTCTCCACATTTCAGGAAGCATATTGATTGAATAAAATACTCCTCCTAAATATATCAAAGGGGTAAGAATAAAGGTTGGAACTATTGATATAGCATCAAAACTATCTGCAAAAACTGCATTAACAAAACCCATTAATGAGAAAAGTATAGAAGTTAACACTAGTACAAGTATAGTTAGAGCTGGATTTGCTACTTCAAATGAAGGGTAAAAAAATAAACTAACACAAAAAACTATAACGCCTATTAGAGTACCACGAGCAACGCCGCCTGAAATAAATCCTAATAAAATTGCCCAATTAGGCATAGGTGAAACTAGAAGTTCCTCAATTGATCTTTGAAACTTAACGGAGTAAAAAGAAGAAGTTACATTTGAATATGAATTCGTAATAACAGATAGCATGATTAATCCAGGAATCATGAACTGAATATAATCAAACCCATCCATGGTACCTATACGAGGGCCTATTAATGTCCCAAATATTAAAAAATAAAGTGACATGGTTACAGCTGGAGGCACTAATGTTTGAATCCAAATCCTTAAAAATCTTCTTACCTCTTTTGTAGACAAGGTAATTAATGAATTTAAAATCTCTCTTCTTCTTGAAATCATTACTTTTTCACCATTTCTATAAAGAGTTCTTCAAGTCTATTTGATTCGTTTCTCATTGAGTTAACCTGTATAGAATGATCACTTAATAATTTAAAAAGATTATTAATATTATTATCTTTGGATACAGCAGCAACTAAAGTGGTTGGATCATCTAGCCTCAAAGGAAAACCTTCGATATGTGGAGCCTCTGTTATTGGTTTATCTAAATCTAAAACGAAACCTTGAACATCTAATCTGCTGAGTAGATCTTTCATACTGGTGTTTTCTACAATTTCACCATGATCGATGATTGCAATATTTTTACAAAGCTGTTCAGCCTCTTCAAGATAATGTGTTGTTAAAATAATTGTTGTACCTTTAGCATTAATTTCTTTTAAGAATTCCCACATCTCTCTTCTTAACTCAATATCTACTCCAGCTGTTGGTTCATCTAAAATTAAAAGTTTTGGTTCATGAATAAGAGCCTTAGCTATCATTAAACGCCTTTTATAACCTCCAGAAAGAGTTCTTGCTTGGTCTTTACGTTTATCCCAAAGACCTAAACGTTTCATAACTGATTCAGCTTTAACTAGAGCTTCCTTTGCAGGTATTCCATAATAACCAGCTTGGGTAACTACTATATCTAGGACTTTTTCGAAACCACCAAAATTAATCTCTTGAGCAACAACGCCCAGCATGCGTTTAGCTTCAGGGAAATCTTGATCAATATCTATATCAAATATTTTAACTGAGCCGGATGTTTTATTTACTAATGATCCAATAATACCGATAGTTGAAGATTTTCCAGCTCCATTTGGACCTAGAAGAGCAAAAAAATCTCCTTTAGAAACTTTGAGATCTATACCTTTTAAGGCTATGACATTATTACTATAGACTTTTTGTAGATTCGATATTTCTAAGGCGTAACTCATGGTCGACTATTTTAAACTTTATCTTCATCAGTTCCAACTACAAATATACTTAATAATATCCCCATCAGTAAACCAACCCAGGCACTAAAGAATGTTATGAAAACTGCTATTAACAAAGCAGATGCCATTTCAGAATTTGTTTTTGGAATAGCCATAGCAACATAAGCACAAGCAAAACCAGTCAATATTAGTGTGAGTGTTAATGCCATCTGCATCAATGGTTTCATTAATGTTATAAAAGGTAGGGTTACATACAAGAAGGGTATTCCCATTAAATAATAAGAACCTAAGCCATCGAAGATGGAGGGCATTTCTTTAGGACCTTTTTTCCAACGCTCAGCTATAACAACATGCACTCCTGTCCATAATGCCCCTTGAGTTGGGAAAAATGGATTTATAAGTAATCCTAAGAAATTTCTTACAGCAATAGATAGATGAGATCTGTCTAAATTGACATCTAAAGGCTCATCAGGTCTTTGAGTTTGAGCATCATTTAAAACCTCAGTACCTGTAATTAAATCACCAAATAACAATGTGTAACCTATTATTACTAAAGGTATTGCTTCTAGATACATATCAATAGATGGAAAGCCTATAGCTAATGGTGAGGTTCTGTTAAAAAGAGAAACAACATCAGGAATTCTAAAACCCCATTCAATATTAAAAGTTACTTCATTTAATATAAATGCAACAAATGCTGCTAAAACAAACCCAGGCAAAAGACCCAAGGATCCAACTATTTTAAAAAACTTATTATTTGCTGCTAACTTCTTAAAAGGCACTGAGAAAGTGGTGATGACGCATAAAGATATAGCAACAACCATTGATATAGGTTGAATCATAAGCTTATCAATATCTGTAACAAAGACCTGATAAAAAGCTGCTAATGCAGCACCTAAAATAATACCTGCTTTAAGGCCATTGGGTATAATTTCAATAAGCCTTTTACCCCACCCTGTAATACCCATGATAAATAAGAGCAAGGTGAATTCAATACACATTGCTGCCATGAATTGGAAAACTTCTGGATTATAAACACCATTAAATTGCCCTTTTGCTGCAAAGGCAGCTATAACTATAGGCACTGCAGGCGTTACCCACCCTGGAGCCATTGGCTCACCAAAAAATATAGGTCCAGCACCAATTAGAGTTCCTGCAATAAAACTTAAAGCAACTCCTTCTTCAAATGTAAGGCCAAGACCTATTGCGATAGGAACAGCCGCAAATGCTGTTGCGCCAGAAATAACCATTCCTTGAAAGAACTCCCCAGCTCTTAATCTAAGATGAATAAACGGAATTCTAAGCGTAAAGGGTCCCCATTTAATGCCTTTACTCGTTGTTGTATTACTTAAAGTTTCATTGATCATAGTTTTTCCCTATATATAAAAATGTCTTTAAAAAATTATAACCCCTAGAGCAAACTCTAGGTCAATACTAATTTTTACTAAATCTATCTGAAGAAGATATTGTTGTTATATTCATTTTGATAGACTAGACATCCCCTCCTCTAAACCTTTCAATGTTAAGGAATACATTCGATCGTCAAATAGGTCTTTTAAAATAGTAACTGACGAAGTGTAATCCCAGTGATCTTCAGGCACTGGATTTAACCAGGCCATATTTTCGAAATGTTTTGAAAGTTTTTTAATCCACAAAGCGCCCGGATCCTCATTCCAATGCTCAATACTTCCACCTGGATTAGTAATCTCATAAGGAGCCATGGTTGCATCACCAACGACTATAACTTTATAGTCAGATGTATATTTGTTGATAATATCTTGAACCAACATTCTCTCCTGACTTCTTCTTCTATTATCTTTCCAGACTGACTCATATATACAATTATGAAAGTAATAATATTCAAGATGCTTAAACTCTGTTTTGATTGCTGAGAAAAGCTCTTCACAAAGCTTAACGTATGGATCCATAGATCCACCCACATCAAATAGAATAATAACTTTTACATTATTAGCTCTTTCAGGAATCATATTAATATCTAAAAAACCTGCATTTTTTGCAGTTGCCTTGATAGTTCCATCCATATCAAGCTCTAGCTCATTACCTTGACGTGCAAATTTTCTTAAACGTCGTAAGGCCATTTTAATATTTCTTGTACCAATAGTAATTGAGTCATCTAGATTGCTGTATTGGCGCTCTTCCCAGACCTTAACTGCTTTCTTTTGACCACCCGTGCCTCCAACCCTTATACCTTCTGGGTTTTGTCCTCCATGACCAAAAGGTGAAGTACCATTTGTTCCAACCCATTTCGAACCACCTTCATGTCTTTCTTTTTGCTCTTCTAAACGTTTTTTAAACTCTTCCAATAACTTCTCAAGACCACCTAAGGATTCTATTTTTTTTAACTCTTCAGGATCTAGTTCTTTTTCAAAAGCTTTTCTTAACCAATCATCAGGAATAAGTGCTTGGAAGATATCTTCAAGTTTTTCAATTCCTTTAAAGTAGATATCAAAAGCTTTATCAAATTTATCGTAGTGTTTTTCATCTTTAACTAAGATTGCGCGAGAAAGGTAATAGAAATCATCCAAGTTGGCATAAGCAACTCTTTTTTCCAAGGCCCCTAATAAATCCAATAGCTCTCTTAGGGAGCAAGGGACACCGGAGGATTTAACCGTTAGAAAGAGATTAATTAACATAAATTATTATTTATTAGCTGACTCTCTCCTAGACATGAATGCTAATCGCTCTAATAAATGAACATCTTGTTCATTTTTTAATAAGGCTCCATAAAGTGGTGGTATGGCTTTTGATGAATCTGCATTTTTTAAGATTTCGTCTGGCATGTCATCAGATAATAATAATTTTAACCAATCAATTAATTCAGATGTAGAGGGTTTCTTTTTTAAACCAGGAATTTTTCTTAAATCAAAGAAAATTTCTAAGGCGTCATTTACTAACTTTTTCTTAATCTTAGGATAATGAACATTAACAATTTTGTTCATAGTCACTCTGTCTGGAAAACTTATGTAATGAAAAAAGCATCTTCTTAAAAAAGCATCTGGTAATTCTTTTTCATTATTAGAAGTCATAATAATAATAGGTCTATGCTTTGCTTTAATGGTTTCTCCTGTTTCGTAGCAAAAGAACTCCATACGATCTATTTCTTGGAGCAAATCATTTGGAAACTCAATATCAGCTTTATCAATCTCATCAATAAGGAGAACTACCTGCTTATCTGAAGTGAATGCTTCCCATAACTTTCCTTTCCTGATGTAGTTTGCAATATCTTTAACTCTCTCATCACCTAGTTGTGAATCTCTTAATCTTGTAACTGCATCGTATTCATATAAGCCCTGAGTAGCCTTTGTAGTTGATTTGATATGCCATTCAATTAACTCAAGCCCTAGCGCTTCGGCAACCTCTATAGCTAAAAGAGTCTTACCTGTCCCAGGTTCTCCCTTAATTAATAATGGTCTTTCTAGAGCAACAGATGCATTTACTGCCATACTTAAGTCGTCTGTAGCTATATAATTTTTAGTTCCTTTAAATTGCATAATCAATCCTTTGGTTAATTTATATTGAAATTTTTTCTTCTGATTTTAGTATTCTAGTTAGTTGTCTGCTCGAAGCAACTAAATTACCCTCTAGATCCCAAATATTACAATCTTGTTCAAAGTATCCATTATTAATATCTTTTGCTAAAAAATCTAAAACTAGGACTTCTGTTTTGGGCATCTGTCGAATATGAGTAGTTAAAGTTAAAGTTGGAACCCATCCCAGTGGACCATATTTATTACTAACTACAGGAGGAAGAATATCTGAAAAAAAAGAAATTGCGTATTGATCTGGTATTCCGCCAGGAAGAGATATGTATGCTGAGCATCTAGCTTCAGCATCTTCATTTGAAATTTCACGATCCCACCAAGCATGATCTGGATGAACAAAACACTCAACCTGTTTAACAAACGCAGGAGTAAACCCAGCTTTAACATTATCATAATCAAGATTCTTAAAATCTTTCTTATCAATAGTTTTAAAAATTAGAGGGATTGGTGTGGCTAAACCGTTATAACCTTTCATGTGCTCAAAATCAGAACATGTACCTGTATAAATACATTTAACTAAATTATCTTGCATGATAGTAACTCGTCCAGTTGAACTACCTCTACTGACTCTTATTACATCTACATGTATATCTATTTCTCTAGGCTCAGTTCTATCAAGATACTGGATAGATGAGCTAATTGCGCATGAGTGAGGTAAAGACGAAATGAGGGCTTTATGCATTATTGCCATCAAATAACCACCGTGAGGAGTGTTGCCTACAAAAAATTTCTCACTGGGTATTATTTTGTATAATGAATCTGAAACCTTATTTATCTCAATCGCGTCTTGAAACTGTTTAAATTTATCCATAATGTTAATTTTTGTTAGATAATTGTAATTCATAAGACAATAAGAATCTTTATATAATGAACCAATTATTTGATATAGCCTGTAATTTCACTCACGAATCATTTAATGATGATTTAAATAAAGTTATTGATGATGGCTTGGCTAATGGAGTTAATAGGTTTCTGGTTGTTGCAGCTGAATTAGATGATGCGGAGAAGATAAATAAATTAATTCTTCAGCATGATGATTTTTTTTGCTTTACCACAGGAGTTCATCCTCATCATGCAAAAAGCTTTAATTCTGATTCTAGTGACAGAATGAGAGAATTAATTAAAAAGTATTCACCTAATGCACTTGGTGAAATGGGCTTAGATTTTTTTAGAAATCTTTCAAGTCATGACGAGCAGGTTTTTGCATTTGCAGAACAAATAAAATTAGCAATAGAATTTAACAAGCCTTTATTTCTTCATCAAAGAGACGCACATGAATCGTTTATTAAAGTATTAAATACTTATAAGGCTGATATTGATAAAGCTGTAGTTCATTGTTTTACTGGAACTCAATTAGAGCTTGATGACTACATAGAGTGTGATTTTTATATTGGATTAACGGGCTGGATATGTGATGAAAGAAGAAATAAAGATCTAAGAGCTTCTATTAAGAATATACCTCTAAATAGACTTATGCTCGAAACAGACTCTCCATACCTAATTCCTAGAAACTTAAAACCAAAACCGAAGAGTAATAGGAACGAACCTAAAAATCTTATGCATATCGCTAGTGAAATTGCAGGTTTAAGAAGTGAAAGCATTGAAGAAATTTGCAATGCAACTTATCAAAATAGTTTAGATTTTTTCAACCAAGTTTAGATATATCTAAATCATATAAATTAGATACTTCGTCATTGCTAGAACCTGATGCGGCAATAATAGATTTATTTTCAACTTTAGAAACTGAAAATCTAGGAGCTGGAGCTGGTTCAGCAAAACCGTTTACATCCATAAATGTATTTCTAGATTTGTGATGAGGGTGTAATGGTGTTTCTGTAAGACTTAAAACTGGAGAAACGCATGCTTCTGAAGCATCAAATACTGCAGTCCATTCATCTCTAGTTTTTAACTTAATAACTTCACTCATTTTTAATTTTAATTCTGGCCATATAGCTCTATTCATCTGATCAGAAAACTGTTTATCATGAATATCTAGTTTTTCTAAGAGTTCTTTATAAAATTGGGGCTCAATTGCCCCTATTGCTATATGCTTCTTGTCACTGCACTCGTATGTATCATAAAAGTGAGCAGCGCCATCTAAAAGATTTGATTCTTTTCCCTCATTCCAAAATCCCATCTGCTTGAATGAGTAAAACATACTCATAAGCATTGAACTTCCATCAATCATTGCAGCATCTACAACTTGACCTTCACCAGTTCTTTGAGCATGAAGAAAAGCTGAAAGCATACCAACTGCAAGCAACATACCTCCTCCACCGAAGTCACCTACCAGATTAAGAGGGGGTTGTGGATTCTCACCCTTTCTACCCATAGAATCTAATACGCCGGAAAGAGCTATATAGTTAATGTCATGTCCAGATTGCAATGACATAGGGCCCTCTTGACCCCAGCCAGTCATTCGACCATATACTAATGATTGATTTAAGTCCTTACATACATCAGGACCTAAACCTAAACGCTCCATTACTCCAGGTCTAAAACCTTCAAAAATACCATCCATTTGTGCTATTAATTTTTTTACTTCTTTAATCGATTCTGGATTTTTTAAATCAACGGTTATAGACTTTTTATTTCTATTATGAATGTCTGCCTTGTTGTGGTTTCCGTGAGTTGAAGACTTATCAAGTCTAATAACTTCAGCACCTAAGTCAGCTAATAGCATTCCACAAAATGGTCCTGGACCAATTCCAGAAAATTCTAATATTTTCAAACCTTTCAATGGACCCATAAAAAACCTAACTAAAAACCTTAAACCTAACTAATAATAATGGAAGCAGCGTTAAGGAGCTAATAAAAGCTAATAATAGAGCTATTGCTGTAAAAATACCAAATAATGCAGTAGGAGCGAAATTAGATAATGCGAGAATAGAGAAACCGATGGCTATAGTAAAAGCAGTATAAAAAATAGCTCTGCCAACACTTAGGTGTGATGCTTTCATACTCATCTCTGGACTAATCCCCTCTTCTACTGAGGCTCTATAACGATATAAATAATGGATAGTATTATCTACAGCCATTCCAACGCTTATCGATGCCACTGTAATAGTCATAATATCAAGAGGGATCTTTAAAATTCCAAGCAATCCCAAAACGCTTGAGGCAACAAATATATTTGGTAAAACTCCTATAAGCATTATTTTAAAAGATCTAAATAAGACTAAAAGCATGAGAGCAATAACTGCAAAGACTAGTGCTAATGATCCAATTTGAGATGTGAAAAGCGATTGCAACATATTATTGTAAAGAACTGCTAAACCCGTTATTTCGAATTGATCTTCAGATAAATTAAATTTATTAACAAGATCATTTTCTATCTTTTCAAGGAGTTCTTTTCTATTAAGAGACTTTGCTGACTCAATAACTCTTGTAGAAATTCTAACCTTAGAGTCATCCTTGTTAATATATGAATATAATAAAGTCTCGCGAATATCTTCAGGTAAGACAGAGCGAAGTAATGCTAGTTCTAGATCATTTAGGTTCTCACCATCATTAATTTGTCTTGCTAACTTCATGCCGCTAGCAACACTCAAGACTTTACCTATTTCAGGCATAGCATCTAAATGATCATGAATTGCTTCTAATTTATTTAAACTATATATATTCCACCAGTAACCAGAAGCTTCACTGTCATCATCTTCGAATAGATCATCTGAAAATAAGTCATCTTCATCATTAAAAATTACATTACTAGGTTTAATTAAAGGTTCGCTAATGATGATATCCAGAGTAGCAGTGCCCCCAAGATCCTCATCTAAAAGTAGCATTCCTTGATATATTTCAGTCGATTCATCAAAGTAATCTATAAATCTATTTTCAACTAAGAGTTTTGATATCCCAAAAAAGAAAACTATAAATAAGATTATATAAGTAGCAGATAAAGAGCTTTTATTAAGATTCGTGAAAGTAACTATTTTATTCAAAACCACTTTGATATTAATAAAATCCTTAGTCTTTCCAGTATTTACTAATGCAAATGCTGCAGGCAAGAAGCTAAATGTAAATATAAGAGCAAAAGCCATACCTACCGCCATCATTTTTCCGAACTCTATAACCGGCTTTAAGTCCCCAAATGTTAAGGATAAAAAGGCTATTGCTGTTGTTAATGCAGCAAACAGACAAGGCATAAAAATACTATTAAATGCTTTATGTAATGATGCTTTTTTATCAGAAGTCTCGATATCGGTATACCTCACCATGACATGAACGGTTAGAGAGATAGTAAGTATCAAAAGTAAAGCAACAAAGTTAGATGAAACGACGCTAATTTTCCAGTCCATTAAACCAAGAACGCCAGCTGTAAAAATTGTAGTTATAAATGCATTAACCAGGGGAAGAATTACAAACCAAAAATTACCAAAAAATAAATAGAGCATTAATGCAAAAATCAATGCAACTCCAGCTCCAAATACAGCTAGATCAGACTTGATAAATGACATCATATCAACTGCTATCATTGAAGGGCCGCCAAGAAATAAATCAGCATTGCCTCTATAGGATTGCAAGATAGTTCTTATATCAGCTACAAGAAGAGTTTGGTTCTCTGTTTCTAAATCATTTAAAAGGGAAATTTCTTTATTTAATAAGTCGATATATTTATTATCTCTATCCAGAGCATCAAGCGCTTTGTATCGCTCAGTAATCAAATTATTTTTTTTAGTATTTTCATCTATAACAATCTGAAGTGCGGTAGTTTTACCATCAATACTTAATATTAATTCCTTATATATGGGGTTATTTAAAAACTCCTCTTTAGCTAAAGATAGATTGATATTTGGAGATTCTAGGTCTTTTAAATTATCAGCTACATCGGTTAATGCTACTTTTGGTTGAAAAAATATAGGTGCATCTAAAAGTGAGAATACATTATTAACACCTCTCAGATCACCTAACTCGTCTTCAAGAGATTTTAATGCAGCTAAGGATTGAGATGAAAACAATTCATTGAAAGGCGTATAAGTAACTATTAAGAAATCTGAACCACCAAATTCATTACTAGATTCTCTATAAATTTTAAAAGCAGTATCATTTTCTAATACCAATGCCTCGGAGGATGCGTCTAGTTTAAAGTTTGAGAGTCCAAGAGAGCTAATAATTAATGTGATAAAAACAAGAAGGAGCACCCTTTTTGGTTTATTGATTATCAAATTAATATAGTTGCTAATAATATTCATAGACTGTTAATTAACGCAATCCGGGCTATCAATGGCCTTTGGATTAGATTCATACTCTTTTAAGTCATATAGATGCATAGAAAGCGCATGGATTAACTCCATAACACCAGATAATGCCTTGTAAACCAATTGATGACGCTTTACTAGCGACAATTCAGAAAATGCATCTGAAACAATAAGTAATTTAAAGTGGCTTTCAGATCCCACTGGAACATTGTGCATATTACTCTCATTAGTGACTTCAAGGTGCAAAGGGTTAAATGAACTATCTAAAATTTTTATAATTTCTGATTCAACTATATTTGATGACATAGAATTATTATAAGTTGAAGTAAGTATGATTGATTGGATTTATCATAGATTTCTAGCTATCAAGAGATCTTGCATTATTAAGTTCTTCAATCATTGCTATAACCTTCTCCCATAGCATCCAGTTCTCATTATCTAGCATTGAAGCATACTCAGCTGCTTTCATCATAGCAATGGTGCCAGCATCATCACCATACTGAGAAATCAAATCTATAGATAATTTTCTAATCATTATTTAATATTTCTTATTAATCTGGATTACAAATGGCAAGATAAATTGTTTTATACTTATCAAAGCAAAGCTTTATTAAAAAAATCATTTTAAGCTATTGGATACACTTTTTAAAAATTATATGAAAATTTGGTGGTACAAAGATAACAAAACCGGTCACATAAAGCAGGTTTCTGTTGTTATTAATGAGTTAAAGAAAGAATTTGATATAACCATAAAAGAGGTAAGCTGCAAGAAATCTTTTTTTAAAGATATATTAAATCTTTTTATTGCATATTTTTTTAAGAGCAATAATGAGAACCCAGATATCTTGATAGGAGCAGGCCATAGCGTTTATCTTAAAATCCTGGCTGATAAAGTTAAATATGGCACCAGTAAGACTAGGTCGATAGCTATTCTTAAACCAAGTTTTGCAAGAAATTCGTTTGATCTAATATGTGCTCCAGAACATGATTATGACAAAGCAACAGAGAATAATACTTATACATTTAAGGGCTCTTTGGCTAAAGTTATAGATATAGTCCCAGATAGTGATGTTGGTCTTATTGCTATTGGTGGTAGTAATAATCATTATGAATTTTCGAATGAAGAAATATATAAGCAAATTCAATTTATAATTAACCTACATAAAAAAAATAAATGGTACATCTATAATTCCAGAAGGACTCCAGAAGTGTTAACCAATAAATTACATGCATTAGCTAGTAATTCTGTTGATTTTATAGATACAGATAATAAGTCCTCGCCAAATTTAAGTGACACTATGGGTAAGGCTAGTATCAAAATCGTCACGCCTGATAGTGTAAATCTAGTTTTTGAATCTCTTTCTTCGCAAGGGTCAACATACCTATTACACCTAAATCCAATAAAAGAAAATAAAATCACTAGACTTATGTCTAATTTAGTTGAATCCAGAGATCTTGGTTACATGAAAAGCTTGGTTCTAGCTGGAGGTCTCCAGACCTACTCGTTAAAAAATCCTATTGATCAACATCAAACATATGCAGAAGTAGAAAAAGTTGCATACCAAATATCTCAATTAATTAAATCATGAAGATATGTCATTACCTTTCTAGTGCTAGCTTTGCTGGCATTGAACAGCATGTTGCTGAGCTAGCAGCAACCCAAGCAAATGATCATGAGGTAACTATTCTTTGTAATACTGAGATTGCGTCTAACTATAAAAATTTTAATGTTATAAATATCAAAAATGCTAATAGAAGATCTTTGATTGGAGCTTATAAAATCTTCAAAGTGCTTCAATTAAATAAATTTGATATTGTTCATGCGCATGGATCTAAGCCAGCTTTTGTCCTTAGTGTAGTGAGGTATTTTATGAACTTTAATTTTGTTGCAACAGTGCATGGAATAAAAAGTAATGTGCAGAACTTCAATAATGCTGATTATGTAATAGGCGGGAGTCAAAGGGCTCTTGAGGGAATAACTAAACCTAGCTCAGTTATTTATAACTGGTATCAATCATCATCACATGAAAAACAAAGTTCTACTCATGCTATTGCTGTTGGAAGACTTGAAAAAGTTAAAGGTTTTGATTTATTGATTAAATCCTGGTCTAGCATTAACACCCCTCTTCTTATAGTGGGTTCGGGAAAAGAAAAGGAGTCTTTGAATCAGCTAATTAATAAGTTAGAGCTGACTCAATTAATAACAATTATTGACTGGGTAGATCAAGAAGAATTAAATAAGCTCTACTCCAAATCAAGCTTACTAATTATATCCTCAAGAAGCGAAGGCGGTCCCAGGGTGGCACTTGAAGCTTTAGCAAATAATCTGCCAGTTTTATCTACAGATGTTGGTCATATGAATATTATTTTGCCAAAAGAGCTTTTAGCAGAACCAGATAACCTTGAGTCACTTAAGTTACTGCTTGAAACTTACGTTAAAAATATAGATCAGCTAAATCAATCAGCTATCTTTGAATTTGTTAGAGATGAGTTTTCAATAGAAAAGCAGACTAGTAAGGTAATGAAAGTTTATGAGGACTGCTTTAATAGCGATCTGTAAACCTCCAAAGTGCTATCAATCATCCTTTCAGAAGTAAATACATTTGCTTTGGGTTTCATTTCCTCTTGAGATAATAATTCAATTGTTTTGTTTTTAAGGGCTTTCTTATCACCAAGCTCAACAAGGCCTTGAGGGAATAACTCATTAAGAATTTCCATAGTGCCACCATGATTCCAGCCCATAATCTTAGTGCCTACACTTGCTGCCTCAATCGTTGTTCTTCCAAATGGTTCTGGTGTTTTTGATAAGTTGTAGACTATATCTGATAATTTATAAACATTAACAATATCTGATCTTGATCCGCAAAAAGTAATCTTTGACCCAAGATTTAAATTAGCAACTTTGGATTGAAGTTTATTGAAATATTTTTGCTTGCTCTTTGAAACTGGCCCTACAACTATTCCATGAATACCCTCATCATTGATAAGGTTAATTAAATCAATAAAATCATCAACACCTTTCCATTTTGTTATTCGAGCAGGAAGCATTAATATTTTTTTATTTAAAGTTTGTGGGAATTCCTCAAACCATAAATCTTTCCATGATTGACTTAATGGCTCTTGATTGAATTCAACCAAATCACAACCTCTAGGTATAACAGTTATATCATTATCGGAAACTTTATAGGTGGTCTTTATGTAGTCTTCAACTGTTTTAGAGATACTAATAACATGATCTACTCTTGCCATAACTTTGCTATAAATTGGAAAGCTGTAAAGGCCATGGAAAGTTGAGACATGTATAGGTTTGTTTGATTTAAATCTTTTTAGAGCATGATATGTAACCCATGCAGGCATTCTTGAACGCACATGAACAATATCAGGATTTATATCTGCAATAACTTTATATAAATCTTCAGCTAATTTAAGTGTTTTTAGTCGTTTTATATGAATAGGCATACCAATATGCTTACCACCTGAGGCTATCAGAGAGGACTCTAGCTCGCCTCCATTGGAAATTACGTAAGACTCATGCCCTTTTTGAACTAAGGCCTTAGAAAGATCGCAAACACCACGTTCAACACCACCAATATTTAACTCTGGCAGTATCTGTAGGATTTTCATTTTATTCGTATCTTAAGGACAATGCTGGATCAAGCTTGGCTGCTCTTCTTGCTGGCCAAATTCCAAAAAATAAGCCAACTGCTGCAGAAAAAGTTATAGATCCTATGATCGCCCATGGCGGAATATAAAAAGTCCAGTCTTGGGCTAATGCAAATAAATAGAACATCCCAGACCCTAAGATGACGCCAACAATACCACCAAGCAAGCAAAGTAACATTGCCTCAACAATAAATTGCATCATGATAGCTTTATGAGTTGCGCCTAATGCTTTTCTTAATCCTATTTCTCTTGTTCGCTCTGTGACTGAAACAAGCATAATATTCATCACTCCAATACCGCCAACGAGCAAGCTAATTCCGGCTATGCCTGTTATTAAAATTGTAAAGATGGCTGTAGCTTCTTTTTGTAGGTCTGAGTATTGACTCCAATCATTAATTCTAAAGTCATTATCAACACCAGGACCAATATCGTGCTGTCTTCTTAAAACCTGCTCAATAGCTACCATTGCTTCTTCTATATTTTGCTTATTAGAAATACTTACTCCGATAGAATTTACAGTTTTTCTACCATAAAGCCTATCGCTTGCGGTCAGTAATGGAATGTAAATATTGTCATCAGGAGATCTCCAGCCGCTTGAACCCTCGCTTTCTAGTATTCCTATTACTTTGTAAGGAACTCCTCCAATGAGCAAGTCCTTATTAAGCATTTGGCTTTTAGATGTTTTTAATTCTTGAGGAATTTTTGAGCCTATGACAGCAACTCTTTTTCTAGCCAGATTCTCGTTATCACTAAAATTTCTACCTGAGGTAATCTTGTAACCTTGTATATCAAAATAATTGGTCCAATGGCCGCTAATCCCGGCACTCATATTGTTACTGCCAAATTTGATCTGTCGACTGCCTTCAATGCTGGGTGAAATCTTCCAATCTATTTTTTTATCATTTTGAAGAGACTCGGCATCTTTGATAGTCAGCGGATTACTTCCGTAAGTTACTCCACTTCTTTTTCGTTGACTTGCATATACTGATAAGACTCTACCACCTAAATCATCGATTTCATCATTTAGAGCACTCTGCGCCCCTTCTCCAATTGCAATCATGGCAATAACTGAAGCTGTACCAATAATGATAGCTAGGGAAGTTAGAAACGATCTCGTAGCATTGGCTCTAATTGCACTAATTGCTGAATAAAGAGACTCAAGAAATAACATCATTAATTACCAAATGTTGATGAGACTCTCTTTCTAAATTTTTCTTGATAGTCAACGAGGCTTTGGCTTGGTAAAACAAATACTTTATCTCCATTTACAAGTCCAGTTATAACCTCAACATTACTTAAATCTGATTTTCCTATCTGAACCCATGCAAGTTCTGGACCTGTATTTGATTCTTTGATTACTATAAATTTATTAAAGCTCTCACCTTTAACTTTATTCTTAAGAAAATCAGCAACCTTTTGTTCAGGTATTTCTAGCATTGCAGCAGCTGATTTAATATCTTTTCTTGTTCTCAGTGATCCTGTAGGAATACTAATGGAAACACTCTCATCCAGAATTTGAATGATGACATCTGTATTCATACCTAAAAGCAATAGATTATCTTTATTATCTATATCTATAAGAATAGGGAATGTTGTTACATTTTGCTCAACTTTAGCTAATGGTTCTATTTTTGAAACTTTTCCAAAAAATTGTCTATCTCTATAGGCAGAGACTTTAATAGAAACTTCTTGACCTACCCTAACTTTACCAACGTCTATTTCATCAACTAAAGCTCTAACTCTAACGCTACCTAGGTCTGCCATTTGCATAAGGACAGTTCCCCCACCCACAGCAACGCTTGGTGATGATATGACTTGTCCTACCTCAACATTTCTCTTGATTACAGTTCCTTCTGTTGGTGATCTGACGATGGTGTCATCTAATGATATGTTTGCATTCTCAAGATTTACTTCTGTTCTTATAACTGAAGATTTAGCCGAAGCATAGGTTTCTTGAATATCTTCAAAAGCTTTATCGGAAATACTGCCTTCATCATGCAGCGCCTCACCTCTTATAAGTTGTGATTGAGCATTGCCTAATCTAACTTTTGATAGCTCTAAGTCAGCTTGAGCTTGAGCTAATATATTATTTGGTGTTCTTTGATCAATTCTAGCCAGGACATCGCCCTTTTTAATATAATCACCAACCTCAGCTCCTAAAAATAAGACTTCTCCAGAAGCTTTAGACTTAATTTCAATTGTTGATATAGCTTCTATCTCACCAGATGCCTCTATAGAAAGCTCAAGACTTTTATTGGTAGCTTCTTCTTTTGAATAATATTTAAATTCATCCTCGCTGGATTCCTCAGAACCGCCACAAGAAACCAAAAAGATTGACGCTAATAATACTGTGTAAACATTTTTCATATTAATCCTATACTAATTTATCTGTTTCAATTAAACCATCTTTGATGGTTATAACTCTCTCGGCTTGGATTGCAACATGCTCCTCGTGAGTAATAATTATAATGGTCTGTCCATCCTGGTGAAGCTTCTTAAAAAGATTCATTACATCCTTACCAGTTTGAGAATCAAGATTACCTGTAGGCTCATCTGCAAATAGTATACTTGGAGAATTAACTAGGGCTCGAGCTATAGCAACTCTTTGCTGTTGGCCACCGGATAGCTCAGATGGACTATGGTCCATCCTATCTTCTAACCCTACATCCTTTAAAGCTTGAGTGGCTCTCTCTATAGCTCTATTTTTCTTTTCACCAGCATACTTTAAGGGCAGCATTACATTATCAAGAGCTGAACTTCTTGCAAGAAGATGAAATGACTGAAAAACAAATCCTATTTCTTTATTACGAATTCTAGCTAAATCATCATCCAATAAAGTACTAACCTCTTGATTGTTTAATAGATATTTACCACTAGTTGGGGTATCAAGACAGCCTATAATGTTCATTAATGTTGTTTTACCAGAACCGGAAGGCCCCATAATGGCTATGAATTCTCCAGCCTGAACCTCTAGATCAATACCTTTTAAAGCTTCCACGGATTGTGATCCCATTTCAAAAGATCTTTTTAATTCAATTGTTTTGATAATACTCATAATTTTTTAGACATTTTACACTATGTAAAGTTCACTTTACATATTTATGAAATTATAGAAATTTATTTTAAGAAGAAAGTGCTTCTAGCTTGCTGTATTTTGAAGATAGTCTATATATTGAAGCCATGGTTCAACCATGCTCTCTTGACCAAGTTCACTCGATATAGATAGATATTTAACAGCATTATTAAAGTCTTCTAATTCAATAAAAGAGATGCCTATAAAATATTCTATTTTTCCTTTCTCTTTGTCCCAACCTTTATCTTGAGCTAACTTAAATGAATCAATCGCTTTATCCCATCGGCTTAAATTTAACTCAATCTGTCCAAGCCTATAAGATAATTCCGGATCATCAGAAAGCTTTGTAGCTTCTTGAAGTGTATTTGCTGCCTTTATATTCTCTCTTGAAGCTAAGTAAGCATTAGACATAGTTTCTAAATTTTTAGCATTAGTTTTTATCTTCTTACGCTTAAAGCCAGCTTGAAGAACCTTAACTGCATCATTAGGTACTGCTTTATACATATAAAAATTAGCTAATAATAGGTAATCTTTTTCTGTTTTAAGTAGGTCTTGAGTATAGCCAAACTCTAGTGAAGATAAGGACTCTATTTCGAACTTAAGCTGGTTATACATAGCTCCCATTTGTTCAAGATATTTTTTTTCTTTTGGAGCGTGACGAACTAGATCCTGAGAAGTTTCTAAAGCTAATAAAAATTCATCAAGCCTATAATGTAAGGCAAACTTTAATTCGTACCATGGCTTTATAAAAACATATGATTGCTCTGTAGCAATGCTTATATATTTAATAGCAGGCCTGTAGTCTTCCAATTGAGCATAACAAATTCCAATTAACGCTATCCCTTTTGGAGTAAGATCAAAACGTCTCTTCTTGCCAACCTTGTACCAATCTAAAAGATATTCTAAAGCCTCTTCATATTTTCCTAAACTTGCACTTATTTGTGCAACAACATATTTAACATTATGAGCATCTCTATCTTCTAACGCTTTTTTTCTTAGGCTCCACTGAAGATGCTTTAAACCTTCAGGAACTCTATCTTGAGAAACTAAGAAAAATCCATATCTCTTTAAAATTACAGCGTGATCAAAAGATCTAGATGACCATGAGTTATCTAATAAATCTAAGTAATCAGCATCAACTTCAGCATATCTGCCTTGTTCAAGCTTATCGTCAATACCTAAAAAGTCGTAATAAACCCAACCTGAAATTGTAGTTTCATTATTACTAGGTGCTGTATGGACAATTCCTAATGAAAATAGTAATGATAATAAGAGTAAATGCTTCATATTTGAAAATCTATCCTGGTGATACCTCTTTGTTTAATAGCAACCCCGCCCTCAACTCTTGGTTTGAATTTCCATTTTAGTACAGCTTGGACTGCTGACCTATTGAAAACTGTACTTGGTCTGGATTCTTTCACAATAGCAGATAAAACACTACCTGACTCATCTACCAGCAACTCAACTAATACATACCCCTCAGTACCTTTTAATAAAGCATTTCTTGGATATCTTGGCGCAATTCTTACTAAAGGTATCAAACCTCCATCACCTAGATACTGGCCTCCGCCAACAAAAGCTCCATTTGTATCAATAGGCATCTTTATATCGGGAAACTGTATATCTAATTTAGGAGTTGGTAATGCTTGAACATCAGGTGTCTCTAATTCTGGTGGTGGTGGTCTTTTTGGTGGTGGCGGTTTATCTGGAAGCCTTCTATCTCTTTGATTTAGATTATCATCTTTTTTTAGTCTAATAAAATCTACGATTTGCTTGTCTTTTAAAGCGCCTATATCTAGATCGCCAGGAAGTATAAGCAAGTACATGAAAAAGAATAGAAAAAAGGCAGAACTAATCCCACCTGCTACATAAACTGAGTTTTTTTTAATCTTTATCTGCTGCAATAGATACATTCATAACACCTGCTAGCCTAACTTGATCCATAGTTTCTACAAGCAATCCTGTCTTAGAATTTTCATCAGCTTGAATAATAACTGAACCTTCTGGGTTTTCCGCTTTCATTCTTTCGACATTAGCTCTCACAGCTCTAATATCAATCATTCTTTTATCTATCCAAATTTCATTATTCTCAGTAATAGCTATTAATATATTACCCTTTTTATCTGAGACGGCTGTTGATGCATTTGGTCTATTGACCTCTACACCAGTCTCTTTAATGAAAGTTGTAGTAACAATGAAAAAGATAAGCATTATAAAAACAATATCAAGCATGGGCGTGATATCGATATTTGAATCTTCAGGTATTCTTTTTTTTCTTCTAATCATTTTTCAAATACTTCAGTTTTGTGGGTAACTTTATCATTAATAAATCTTTCTAGAAAAGTAATAGCAAATAAACCTGTAATTGATATAACTAAACCAGTCATTGTAGGAAGTGTGGCCTTAGAAATGCCACCAGCCATTAGTCTTGGGTTACCAGTCCCGGTAAATGCCATAACATCAAAAACCTCTATCATCCCTGTAACAGTTCCCAATAATCCTAGTAAAGGACAAAGAGCAACAAGGCCTTTAATTTGATTTAAATTTTTATTCTTCTGTAAGTTGATATCAGCTAACGACATATCTTTAATCTTATTATTTAGCCACCTGTCATTACCTAGTAATTTTTTATATGTGTCGTGTGTATCTTTAATCAAATTATCAAGACTAAATTTATAGAAATACAATCTCTCAGTTATAAGCATCCACATATAGGAGGCTACAAAAAATAAAACAAGTAATACTACTCCACCCTGATTAATAAAATCATTAACTAGACTAAAAGGTAAGAGTAAGTAGTAAAGCATTAATTATTTTGAAGCTATTTTACCTATAGCCTCTTCCTCAATTAATTGAATAATCTCACGACTTCTAGTGTCGAGTTGATTATGAACAAATAATAGTGGAACTGCTGCTATCAAACCAAGCATAGTAGTAACAAGAGCTGTAGAAATACCTTCAGCCATAAGCTTTGGATCTCCGGTACCAAATAAAGTAATAGCTTGGAAAGTACCAATCATTCCAATAACTGTTCCAAGAAGACCTAAAAGCGGAGCAACAGCTGCTAGAAGCTTGATGGTGCTTATGCTTTTTTCATACATAGGTCCTGTACTTGATAAAATAGCTTCGATTTTGGTTTCTAGCTGATCTTGATCTAGGTTAGCTTTTTGCTTTAAAACATCATCTATATCTTTTAAAGGTGAGCCTTCAGCATATTTACCTGATTCTAATTCTTCAGTAAGAGACTTTTGACTATTAAATAAGAAAACACCTCTAAGTCCGCCTAAAGCAAGACCGCTAGCAAGTATTAGTAAGATAATATAACCAACAAACCCACCCTGATTAACTCTCTCAATAACACTAGGATTTTGAAGAATTAAATTAAGCAAAGAACCTCTAGTAGGATCAATAGAAAATTCTACATAGTCACCATTTTCAAAATTTGTAAGTTTCTTTAATGAAGATCTAGTCCCATCTGGATTTTTAGATAAGAACTCTAATGACTGCTCTTCAGAAATGAATCTAAGATAGTTTGAGTCTGCAATAGCATTAAACTGACCAACTCTGATAACATCCTGTAAAGATGAATCGCCACTTGTATCAAGAACTTCTGATGAAAATTTAGAAACTTTTCCTGAAGCATTCATTTCATTCAATAATTCATACCAAAGTTGCTCTAATTCAAAGACTTTTGGAAGCTCCTTACGTTCAGCTAAGTTACCTAAAAATTCAATTCTAGATGGAAATTCTAAGTTAGTTAATGATTGACTATAGGTACTTTTAGCGTCTCCACTCAACTGACGGACAACACCAAATAATTCACCAAGAGTACCAATCTTAAGATTAAGTTGTTCCTCTAGATCAGATAAATTTGAGTCATTATCTTCAAATTGTTTTGTTAGTTTCTTTTCACGATTACTTTGAACTTTTAATAACCATTTAGCATCGGCGAGAAGTTTTTCTTGTTTTTGCTTACTTTTATTAAAATCCGCTAATCTCTTACTGTCTTCTACTGATCTTAACGTGGAGCTATCTTTAACTAACTCTAATAGTTGCTCAATATCAGTAACAACGACTGGCGCAGACATAGAGACTTCTTGAGCATTAAGCTGGAAGCTGGTAACCAATATAATTGGTAGAATTAAGGAATTAATTATTTTTTTCATAAACTGTGACCGGAATTTTAATTAATGACGGAGGTGACTGCTTCAATGCAATTTTCAAACCTTCTTCAGTTGATCTTTTGAGAGCGCTAGAGGATTTTTCCCAACTATTGGTAGCTTTATTCC
>Ga0209709_10000038_pt1 | contig 112880 bp, 96 predicted proteins | sample ArcticOcean_MG_C_2_FD_187435 | JGI IMG/M metagenome (GOLD analysis project Ga0209709, IMG submission 187435) | Marine microbial communities from western Arctic Ocean - ArcticOcean_MG_CB4_136 (SPAdes) (version 2) | ecosystem: Environmental > Aquatic > Marine > Oceanic | place: Arctic Ocean...
TCGAGAATTTTTCTGCAGTGGAGCAAAAAGAATTTACATCATAAGGTTCCGTACCACGATAACCCATTAAGGTTCTTTTGAATTTCAATCTATTTAATAACTCTAATGCATAACTTTTACTAAATGGTGGAACTGCAAATACAATATCTTTCATTAATTCTGAATAGATACCGCCCATACCAAGAATCACAATTGGACCAAACTGGGGGTCACATCGGACTCCCAAAATCATTTCTTGGCCCGGTAATAACATCTTAGCTATCAATACATCATGCCCGAGATCTAAACTCATTCTCCTGTAAGCAAAAATTAACTCTTGATCTGACTTTATATCCAATACAACTCCATCTTTATCAGACTTATGATGCAATCCAGGAACTGCTGTTTTAAGAGCTATTGGGTAACCAATTTCCACAGCAGCCATCAATACATTCTTTTCAGAGGATGCAGATTGATGTGTAACAACTGGAATGCCAAAATCTGCAATTAGTTTCAATGATTCACTTTCGTTCATTGCTCCTTTATCTCTGAGAGTAAGTTGCCAGTGCTTAACTAATTGAGAGTCAATTGGTGATGGATGAGAAGTATCTCGCTTAAAAAAATCTCGGTATAAAAATAATTTCTTTATTCCAATAAGAGTATTAGTCACGCCATCTAATACTGGATATCCAGCATGTGTAGTTTCTATAACACTACAATCTGAACCTGTTCCTTGACGTGACGATACCAAAATAATTGGCTTATCGTGTTCTGCTTTAGCAAGCTTCATATATTCGATGTAATCTGAATAAATTAATCCTTTTGGCGCTCGATTTAATATCAAAGCTGCAATCGAAGTATCTGGGTCTCCAAGCATTAATGTAGCACTTTTTGAAAATTGTTGAGATGCATTTGGGCCACCTCGGCTCCATACATCAAGGGGATTTGTAGCGGGTAATTCAGGATCAATTACTTTCTCTAATTCTGTTACTGTATTCACATCTAATATCGTTAATGGGACTTTTGTCTCATCTGCTAGATCAACGAGTAATTGTCTCTCGCCACCAGAATCATGCAACGTTACTAAGCCCCCATCGCCAATAAGACCGAACTCTGAAAATAAAATTAATGCTGTCGCTAACTCATCCATATCTCGGACACGTTGTACACCATACTTATCGAATATCGCATCATATGTATCATCATCGCCAGCCATAGCTCCTGAATGAGAGAGTGTGAGCTTTGCAGACTCTTTTGTTCGTCCTACTTTTAGAGCAACTATTGGGATTTTTTTATCGCGAGCTTTCTTAAGTGCTGATATAAACCCATCAGGATTACGCGCTGTCTCAATAAATAAACCAACTACCTTCGTCTCAGGTAGATCTAGAACAAAATCCAAGTATTGGTCCATAGTTACCGATAATTCATTGCCCGTCGATACAGCAAAATTAAATCTTAGCCTCGCTTCACAATCTAATATACCGGACATCCCAGCTCCGGAATGACTAATTAAACTGACATTACCCGGAGAATAATGAGAACTACTATCAAAACCACATGCCCAAACATGGTCCCTGATGTTATAAAAACCCATTCCATTTGCACCACAAACAAGGATTTCTGAATCAGATATTTTCTTTTGAAGCCGATCTTTTAAAAATGGTTTTCTATCATCATCCAGCACTAAGGGTGAGAAGATGACGGCAGCTTTAATCTTTAAAGCAACAACTTCATCAAAAACTGACTCTAATCGTTGATCTCCAATAGCAAAAATTGCAAGATCAGGGGTCTCTGGCAATTCTTGAAGACTATTAAAACATGGAATTTCTTGAATTTTTTTATAGGACGGATTAACCGGATAAATAACTCCTTTGTACCCACCTTTGATTAGATTTAAGAGCGCCCATTCTCCGACCGAATTGGACTTTTCTGATGCTCCAATTACAACGATAGATTTAGCTCTTAAGAGAGGATCAAGATTATGTTGCAATTTAATGTCTACCCAAAAAACATATCAATTGATAATTTAAAATGGTGCGGGTGGAGTCATTCCTCGCCTGGCTGGAAACCAAAAAGGTTTATCAACCACTGTGGCTTTCGCCATTACCCGATTCCAATGCATTTCTCGTTGATAATAAACTTCTACCCAAACATTATCACCAGGTTTCCCATGCGGTGTGCGAACAGTTCCAAGGGCTATATTTTGTTTACAAACAGGTGACCACGCAGCAGAAGTAATGAATCCAATTTCATCTGAATTCTTTTTATCATCAGCATAAATATAAGAATGATCCGCTGTTTTATTTCCCTCAATATCTAGTTTAACCAAACGCCACGTCGAACCTTCTGCCTTTTCTTTAAGAAGTGCCCTGCGTCCATTAAAGTTATCTTTATTAAAATCCACCAACCATTCCATGCCTATTTCCAGAGGTGAACGAGTTCTACCTGTCCTGACTGTGGTTTCTGCGGGCAAAAAATCTTCAAATGGAGCAAGATAACCAGCTTCTTTTCGAGCAAGATCTAATGCATGAGTTCCAATCGCTTGTATGCCATGGAGTTTTCCTGCTGCAAATAAAGCATCCCATAGATCTATTGCCTTATCGGGGTCAATCCATAACTCATACCCAAGATCGCCGGTAAATCCTGTTCTAGACACCATCAGTTCAGTCCCGAATATCTGATGATGAATTAGTCCAAATGGCTTCAAACTATCAAGGCCATCGATTCCCATATTCTTTAATACGCTATAAGATGTTGGGCCCTGTACGGCAAGTGCGGCTATTTCAGCTGTCTCTTCCTTAACTGTCACATCAAATCCTATTGCGGCAGTTGTTAGCCAAGCGAGATGTCTTTCTTGTGAACACAATCGATACTCGCCTTCACGTAAGTGAAAGATTGTACCATCATCTATCACTTGCCCTTGATCATCACACCAAATTGCATAAGCAACTCGACCAGGTTTTATTTTTCTCATGTCACGAGTAACCAATCGATTAAGGTAATCGAGTGCATCTGGTCCTGTAATCCTATATTTTGTCATCGGTGTTATATCGAAAACACCTGTGGAATTTCTAATTGCAAAATACTCCATATCTTCGCAGTACAAAGCTTCAGCACTCGAATAACCAGCCCAATTATGCCATGTATTTAAGCTATCCAACTCAGCTAATCGCGGATAAAAAGGAGACCGCAACCTACCTGTATTTATACTTACTGGAGTCATTATCTCTTCTCCCTCTTTAAAATTACCTGCGCAGCATTTCGACCTGATGCTCCACTGATACCTCCGCCTGGATGGGATCCCGCTCCGCATAAATAAAGTCCATCAATTGGCATTTGATATTGTGCCGATCCAGCAACTGGCCTAACAAACATAAACTGATCCAGAGTAAGTTCGCCATGATGCCAATGCCCTCCGGTTATATGAAACTCTTTTTCCAGATCTAAAGGAGTTAATATTTCACTAGAGAGGCAACAATTTTCAATATCAGGCATATGCTGTTTTAACACTGAAAATATATCATTTTTAAAATTAGTTCGCGCTTCTTCATTCCAATCGGATTTTTGTTGATAAGGCGCATACTGAACTACTGCTGACATTACATGGCATCCCGAAGGAGCCAAGCTACTATCTTTTATACTTGGAAATGTAATTTCTAAAACAGGCAATGGAGAACTTTCTCCGTATTTTGCAGAGTTAAAGGCTCTTTCGACATAATTCTCATCTGGTGCGATGAGTATCCTTTGACTGTAATCCGATTCTGAAAAACCTTTAATTGTGGGTAATTTATTGAGCGCAATATGCAGTTTTGCTGCATTACCTTTCATTCGAATATTATCTATTCTATGTGTAAAGCGAGTCTCCACATTACGGGCACCAACCAACTCCAACATTGTCTTCTTTGGATCCGCATTAGAAACCACAATTTCACTATTATAAATAGTGCCGTCATTAAGCTCGACACCAGTAGCAGTTCCCTTTTCTATAATTACTTTTTTAACTTTAGCGTTTGTTATAATTTCAACACCAGCTGCTTTAGCGGAATCACTCATTGCTTTGGTTACACTTCCCATACCGCCCTTAGGGGTCGATAGTGTCCCATGCTTTCCAGCCATTCTGAAGAGGTAAGTCAAGATCGTATTAGGAGATCGTGGCCCTAAATGAGTGCCTAAGACTGAGTCTAGGCTTAGTCCACCTTTCAGTAGAGGGCTCTCAAAACGCTCGTCCAATTCATCGTAAATATTCATGCCTATGAGACGAAGAAATTCACGCATCTCAACTTTTCCCATTCTGCGAAGATCAAAACCTAACATTGCAAGTGTAAATAAATCTTTTTTATTTTTTGTACCTAATCTTGGCGGTGGTTTATTGAGATATGTGTTTAGTAGATCCGAGAATCTGGTCATTCGTTTAAAAAATTCAGCAAAATTCTTTTGATCGCTCTCATTAACGCCCGTAACCTTATTACCACAATAAGTTACATGCTCACCAACTTCTGATAGAACTATTGTCGAGAGATTATCACTGGCAAGATTGATATTTAAATTCAAATCTTTTTCTACTTGGGGTTGCATTTTATACAATAAATGAGCACATGCAGAGACTGAATAGCCATCGGCAAACTCTCTGGTAATGGCTGCACCACCCACTTGATCATTTGCCTCTAAAACCAAGACATTTTTACCTGCTTTTGCTAATAAAGCAGAACACACAAGACCATTATGTCCTGCACCTATAACTATCGCATCATATTTATCAATCATCGCCAAAATTCTCAGGTACGGTATTTTTTAATTTTAAATCATAAAGTATTTCACGAGCTGCATTAGCCCCTGGCGCCGCCATTACCCCTCCACCTGGATGAGTACTAGAACCACACATATAAAGTCCATTAACTGGTGCACGATATTGAGCATATCCAGGAACCGGACGATTAAACAAAAGCTGATCCATAGTCAATTCACCATGAAAAATATTGCCTTCAGTAATTCCTATTTGATCTTCAATATCTTGAGGAGTTCGAGTTTCAACATGCAAAATCAAATCTTTGAAATCAGGGCTGTAATTTGATATTTGATCAATAACACTTTTAGTAAATGCATCTCTTTCTTCAGAAGTCCAAGCTCTTCCTTCAATTTGAGCCGGACAATATTGAACAAAGCAGCTCATAAAATGTTTACCTGGTGGTGTCATCGTCGGATCAACAGCACTTGGAATGGTACAATCAATATAAGGATCTTTTGACCATGTACCATCTTTCCAGTCATCATAAGCACGCTCCATTCGCTCCATGGAGTCAATGAAATGCATATCTGCATGTCCAATTAATTCACTTCCAGGAGGTAATGCAGGAAAAGTAGGCATACCATCTAAGGCGATATTGAGCTTGCCAGATGAGCCTCTAATTTTAAAATTCTTTATACGGTTATAGAAGCTAGCCGGAAGGTCTTTCTCATCCATGCAATTTAAGAATGTACGTTTTACATCCATATTTGAAACTACGACTGGTGCATAAATTTCTTCTCCACTCTCAAGAGCAACGCCTTGTACACGGTTATTTTTTACAATTATCTGATCAACACCAGACTCTGAGCGTATTTCTCCACCATATGACTGCAAAGCTCCAGCTAATGCATTAGATACAGCTCCCATTCCTCCTCGAGCAAAACCCCAGCTTCCTACATTACCATCTACATCACCCATATAATGATGTAATAAAACATAGGCAGTCCCTGGTGAATGAATACCTAAAGCAGTACCAATAATTCCACTACCAGATAAAGCTGTTTTGATGACATCTGTTTCGAAGTATTCACCGAGATAATCCGCCACACTCATCGTCCAAAAACGAATTGCTTCGTATAATCGATCTTCGCCTAACTCAAGGAATTTATTTCCAAGCAGCATTAATTCTTTTATATCTCTTGGTTTAAAAGAAGTTGGATCTGGCGCTGTTCTTAATAAAAAATTACGAATTAAACGGCATTGACGCATAGTATCAGTTGAATATCTTGTATAGGCATCTGCATCATGCTTTGAATGTCTTGCCATCTCGCGATGCGCAGCTTCTGGGTCATGATATGAACCGAAATAATCACCGTTTTCCATAAATTGAACTGAACCACCATAAGGTGTTATTTGGAGCCCATGTTTATGCAATTCAAGATTTCTATATATTTCAGGTCTTAGAAGACTGCAGACATAAGAGCAGTTTGAATATTTCCAATCTTGGTATAATTCACGACTGACCGCCGCGCCACCTATATAGTCATTTTTCTCTACGCACAGAACATCCATTCCAGCTTTAGCTAAAAACGCCGCATTTGCGAGACCATTATGTCCAGCACCAACTACTATCGCATCGTACTTTTTCATATGTTCATATCACTCTATGATTTGACTCTTAATTTATTACTTGTAATGTCTACTGCTTCTTCAAATTTGTCCAGAGTTTCTTGTAAACATTTCATATCATGAGACTCAGAAAGAAACCATGGCTCTCTTGAATCAGGCTCAACCAATACCCCAAGATCATGTAAGTTTGGTGCTAATGCATCATAAAAATCATAATTTGAATTCAACCAGCCCCGATAATCATGAGGAACCTCTTCTGCAAAAAATAACCCCATCATTGAAGGGTGGCCGGAAAAATTATGAGCTATATCTCTTTCTGTTAAGAGCTTACTCATTCCTTGTTGTAATTTTATTCCATAATTTTCAATATTCTTTAACGCATCAGTTTCATCTAATATTTCGAGTGTCTTGGCGGCCGCCGAAAGTGAAACTGAATGACCGGTAAATGTCCCTCCATGCACCACTCCATCACCACCGATACAGCGCATAATATCTTCACGCCCTGCGATTGCTGAAATTGGATAACCATTGCCCATTGCTTTAGCGAATGTACACAAATCAGCCGTTACACCATAAAGTTCCTGCACACCTCCCTTAGCGACTCTAAACCCTGTTTTGACCTCATCAATGATTAATAAAATATTATATTTAGTACACAGAGAACGAATATCAGTCATATATTGCTGATTAGCACTGATACTGCAGCAATTTCCCATAATTGGTTCCACGAGAAATGCACCAATATCGTCTCCAGATTTTTTAAATAAATCTTCAATAGCCTCAGCATCATTTATCGGGGCTGTATAATTAAGTTTTTTTGTGATTTTTGGAATACCATCTCCATATGGTAACAATTCTGGGTCGCCGCTACTCGGATCCCAATCTTCAATCTCTGAATACCACATCACTTCACTAAAGACCCCATGATAGCCACCCTCTAAAATGACATGACCGTCTTTTCCTGTAAAAGCCCTAGCAATTCTTAATGCTGCCATAACTGCTTCTGTTCCAGAATTTGAAAAACGAACCAACTCAGCAGCTTTGACCATGCCGCTTATTCGTGTAGCAATCTCATATTCAAGTTCAGTTGCTAATGCAAAAACACCACCAATATTCATACCATCTTTTGCGGCTTGATCAACTCTTGAATCAGCATATCCTAAAATAATTGGGCCATAACCTAAACGATAGTCAATATATTCATTGTCATCGAGATCCCATATGCGTGCGCCTTTTCCGCGCTTTATATACAAAGTTTTATCATCGCCCCAGTAACGAAAATTAGAAGAAACTCCCAAAGGTAATTTTGTAATTGCCTTTTTAAATTGATTATTGGATTTATTCAGTTTACGTATAGGCATTTCTTACATTCCGTCCAAACCACGTTTCTTAAGCGAACGTGCAATTATTAATTTTTGTATTTCACTCGTTCCTTCCCAAATTCTATCGCATCGCAATTCACGGTAGAACCGTTCAGCAACATTCTCACGCATATAACCACGGCCACCAAATATTTGAACGACTCTATCTGCAATTCGATTTGCCGCTTCTGAGACGAATAACTTAACCATCGAACAACGATTATGAAGAGTTTTTACATCCATACCATTATCATCCGCGGTGGCGGCTTCAAATGTCATTAATCTTGATGCCCAAAGTTCAGTTGCGCTATCAGCTAACATAAATTGTATTGCTTGCTTTTCACTTAATGGAGCTCCATCAACAATTCTATTATCTGCAAACTTTTTTGCCTCTTCTATTAATCTCGCTGCAGCACCACAACTTCTAGCACCAATCATAAGACGCTCATGCCTAAACCAACTGTGCGTATAAGACATTCCATCACCCGTTTTTCCGACACGTTGACTCTCATCCACCTGAACATTCTTAAATTGATATGTAGGATGGTGAGCGGCATAAGTATGACTAAAAAGTGGGGAAGCAATCATTTCAATACCTACCGTATCTATATCCACCAAAAATAAGGCGTCTTCCTCTTCATCCGGTAGATAAGCTTGAAACCAAAAAAAATCGGCCAGATTAGCGCTGGTTACAAACCATTTCTCACCATTTAATACATAACCATTATCAATTTTTTTTGCGGTTGCCTTTAAATTTGCAACATCAGAACCAGATTCAGATTCGGTGATGGCGTAACAATCTTTTCTCAGACCTTGCACCATAGGTAAAATATATTTTTCAATTTGTTGCTCAGAACAAGCCTCAAACATCCAGGATTGTGCTTCTGGAAAACACCAAGATAATGCATTTGTCACTCTCCCTAGCTGCTCCCAGATTGCCACTTGCTCAACCATAGAAAGCTCCAATCCACCATATTTCTTAGGAACATCAATCGCCGTAAAACCTAACTCAACAGCACGCTCTTTATTGCGTTTTGTAATTTCTTTAGAAAGTTCGCCATTATTTAATTCGGCTTCAACTTCGTGAGGTTGGAGAAATTCATCTGCGTACTCACGGGCGATTTTCTGCCATTTTTGTGTATTCTTATTTAAGTTAATTTTCATACTTTATGCAGAAATTCTTTCGGCCAACTCTTTTAAAATCCATTGGATATAAACACTCTCGGCATCTTCCATTCCGGAAAAAGGGCCAGGTTTATAATATCTTGAAGCAACACCTTTACGGTTATTTACGATTATAGTTTTATCGGTTTCTGTTGTGATGTCCCATAACCACATCAATTGCTCTTTATCATAATCCTTGCCTTCTTCGGCATCATTTCTTACTAACCAGTAGATTTCACATTCACTTTTATCTATATCTATGGGTGTAAATACATAGGCAACAACATGATCACTATAAGCAAGGAGGAACGTAAAAGGTCCCAATGCAAAATCTGACGCTCCACCATCATAATCCTTAAATTTGCCTAATAATGGTGCAATTGGCTCTCCATTCTTACTGCCAGTTTTATAACCTTCAAACAATGCAGTTCGACTGTAGCCATAACCTTGTTGACCCTCAGGAGCTTTAATATCAATACAATCAATTTCAATATCTTTTAACCCACAATGCTCCATTTTCTCAATCATATGGGCTTGAACACGATCACGCTTATTATCATCAAGAGTCAACGTGTGCATCTTCGCATAATCTGGATGCGCTGTTGCACAGTGATAACATTCTTGATAATTCTCAACCGATAATTTCCAATTTGCATCAATTGGATAAGTTTTTTGCGCGGCAACTTTTAGGTTTTCAAAATCAAACATCGCCATGGGTTCTTTCAAATCAGTCTTTGCACCATCCAATGAAGGCGGCGAATCAGAGAAACAGATAAAAATCATTCCATGCAAAACATCAATAGAAAGCTGATGAAGACTATAATCCGCTTTATCGAAATCACTGGGCATATTTCGTGCCGCAATTAATTTTCCATCTATGTCATAAACCCAGCCATGATATGGGCAGCTAAATTTACGAGTTGAGCCTTCCTTTTCCAAACAAACTAATGAGCCGCGGTGGCGACAAACATTGGCAAATGCATTTAGTGAGCCGTCTTTTGCTCGCACAATAATAGCTGATTCATTAGCAACATTCAGTACCTTGAAATCACCAGAATCTGGGATTTGAGATTCATGTCCAGCAAAGATCCAATTTTGTGTGATTATATGATCCAATTCTAATTGGTAGATGTCTGGATCAGTATAAAACCTCTGATCAAGAGACCAGCCAGGTTTTTGGGATGAGATTAAATTTTTTATATCGATTTTCTGATTCATAGTTTGCTTATCACGGTCGCGCCTCAATCGGCTGTATCATAAAGACTCTTATTATACCCTTTCCTTTACAAACAAGGTCAGTAAGTTCCCGTATTATGAAATTTATTATTACATTTAATTATACACATTCTTTGAACGTGAGAATATTATGTTAAATTAGTAAAAAATATCGAATTAGATTGAATCACGGAGTAATAAATGAAAAAAATTCTAGTTATGTGCTTACTAACTTTATCAATTATTGGATGCCAACAAGATCCAAGTGTTTTTGCTAATAATCAAACTTTAGTTGGCAAATTTCATGAGGATACAGATATTGCTGTCTTTTTAGGTGTTCCATTTGCCGAGCCACCTTTAAAAGATTTAAGATGGCACAAACCATTACCGTTTAAACCGAAAAATTCAATCCGCAAAACACAACAATTTGCCTCTGCCTGTATGCAGAAAATGGGAATCCTTGAATGGTATCGTGACCTAGCTGAAATATTTGAAAACGAAAGAAGTGTCGTCTCTGATCTTGCCATTGATGAGGATTGCTTATATTTAAACATCTGGACACCCACTCTAGATACCTCTGCCAATTTACCTGTAATGGTTTATATTCACGGGGGAAGTAATGACAGTGGTTGGTCATTTGAGCCAAATTATCACGGGTACGGATTGGCAGAAAAAAATGTTGTTGTTGTAAGTATAGCTTATCGATTAGGTGGTTTTGGTTTCCTTTCACACCCTGACTTAGAAGACTCAAATGGAATAGCTAATTTTGGCCTTTGGGATCAAGTTGCCGGTTTACGATGGATTAAAGAGCACATTGCTCAATTTGGTGGGAATCCTAATTTAATTACTGCCTTTGGTGAATCAGCTGGTGCTCAAGATATTTTAGCCTTAATGTTCTCGACTCCGGCGAAAAACCTTTTCCAGCAAGCCATACTTCAGAGTAATGCCGGTTTTGGTTTACCCGAAGAGACAGATGGTAATGGGCATGTTAAATCCAGTATTTTGAATGAGCAAGATCGAGGATTAGCCCTTGCAAAAAGTTTAAGTAAGAACAATATTCCACTTACTTTGAAAGAATTAAGACAAATACCTGCTTTTGATATCTTAACGGAATATCATGAAATTTTTCCAAATCACTATCATTCTCCTGCGGTAGATGATCAATTAATAAAAACTGCCACATGGAATGATATTCATCAAACAGATTTATCCCATATGAAAGTAATTATTGGTACAAATGCTGACGAATATTATGCTAATACACCAGAAGAAAGCGACCGGGAGATGGTCAAAAATATCACCTCAATGCTGTTCAAAGAAGAAGGTGAGATAGCATTTAATGCCCTCAAAAATGAAAGCGATCCAAGAAATTCCATAGATCGATTATATACGGCTGATGGTATGTTATGTCCTTCTCAAGTATTAGCTGGCCGGATTACATCTGATCATGGAAATAGCTGGGTCTATTATTTCAATCGTATCAGAGAGGGCGAGGCGGCGAAACATCCGATGATCAGAGCTTACCATGGAGCTGAGTTACCTTATGTTTTCAATACTCATGATAACTGGATGACCACCAATGATGTAGATTTAAAAATTACTGATATTATAACGGACTACTGGATTAATTTTGCCAAAACGGGTAACCCAAATGGTGAAAATACGCCTACTTGGCCGATGTTTAATAATGATTCCAATCTGGTACAAAGCTTTGGTAATACCGTTCAGACAATCCCATCAACAGAGCCTATTTTATGTAAATTATATGCGAATAGAGACAATAAAAGTTAATGTTATTTAAGGTTAAAATTCATGTATCTTGGTTTAGATCTCGGCACATCATCAGTTAAGGTCATAGTTATTGATGAAGATGGAATGACGGTGGCACAATCCAGTTGCTCACTATCCATCTCTCGTCCACATCCATTATGGAGCGAACAAAATCCTGATGATTGGCTAAGAGCAGCCGAAGAGAGTATTTTAAGTATCCCAAAAGAGATTCGACAAAATATTCAAGGTATAGGGCTTTCTGGCCAGATGCATGGTGCAGTTCTGCTAGATAAGAAAAATCGGCCATTAAGGCCCGCAATACTCTGGAATGATGGAAGATCTTTCAAAGAATGCCGTGAGATTGAACTCAATAACCCTCAACTCCGTTCAATAACTGGTAATCAAGTCATGCCAGGGTTTACCGCTCCAAAGATTACTTGGCTAGAAAAACACGAACCTAAAATTTTTTCCTTGATCCATAAAATACTTCTTCCCAAAGATTATTTGAGACTCATCTGGAGTGGAGAATATGCCACTGATACATCGGATGCTTCAGGAACATTATGGCTAGATGTAGAAAAAAGAATTTGGAGTGAAGCTGCAATTAACATCTCTAAATTGTCTATAGAGCAACTACCTAAAGTGTTTGAGGGGCATGAAATAACCGGATCAATCTCACAAACAACTGCACAAAGACTAGGGATCCCTCAGGTACCTATCGTTGCTGGAGCTGGGGATCAAGCTGCTGGAGCTATTGGTGCTTCAGTAATAAAACCAAATGATGCTTCTTTAGTACTAGGAACATCTGGTGTTTTGTTTATCGTAACTGAAGGTTTTTTACCGAATACTAAAGAAGGTGTACATGCATTTTGCCATGCTCTTCCGAATAAATGGCATCAAATGGCTGTAATATTGTCAGCCGCCTCAGCCATTGATTGGGTTGCAAATCTTACTGGCTTTATTTCCCCAGAAGAAGCTTATCGGGCGGCAGAGAGAAAAGGCACATCAGATGATGTTATGTTTTTACCTTACCTCAATGGTGAGCGAACTCCTCATAATGATCCGCATGCAAAAGCTATGTTGCATGGATTACAAGCAACTACTGATAAATCAGCCATCGTGCATGCGGCATTGGAAGGCGTTGCTTTCGCATTAACTGATGGCTATGAGGCATTAAAAAAAGCAGGTGGTTTATGTGAATCAATCTCAGTTATTGGGGGTGGCTCTAGATCTTTATATTGGGGAAAAATTATCGCTAATTGTCTCGATAAGACTTTAATATACCGAAATGAGGCAGATACGGGTCCTGCAAAAGGTGCGGCATGTTTGGCCTTTAGTGGTATCAGAGGTAATAATATTGAATCAATCTCTAAACCATTACCCATTAAACAGGTAATTGAGCCGGAAAAAAATTATACTGAATTTTATGCTCAAAAATTTCAAAGATGGCAATCTCTCTATCAAGAAACCAAACATTTCAATTAAATAAAGAACGATCCCTATGTCACATAAAATATTTAGTCATATTCCACCCATTGAATACAAAGGCGCTAATAATAAAGATCCTATGGCATTCAATTTTTATGAAGCAGAGCGTGAAATATATGGAAAAACTATGCGTGATCATTTGCGCTTCTCGGTCTGTTATTGGCATTCCTTTAATTGGTTAGGTAATGACGTATTTGGGGACGGGGCCTTTCATCGCCCATGGCTAACAGGAGAAAATGATCATCAAGACGCCCTTCATAAATTAGATGCTGCTTTTGATTTTTTTGAAAGATTGGGCGCTTCTTTTTTCTGCTTCCACGATGTAGATATTGCGGCTCGTGCTAACTCCGTAAAAGAATTAACTGAAAATATAAAAAAAATATCAGAGCCATTAGCCAAAAAAATGTTGGATACTGACATCAAACTTCTCTGGGGAACAGCCAATCTTTTTAGTCATCCACGATATATGGCTGGCGCAGCGACCAATCCAAATCCAGAAATATTTAAATGCGCTGCTGCTCAGGTTCATTGCATGCTAGAAACCACTCATCAACTTAATGGAGAAAATTACGTTTTATGGGGAGGCAGAGAAGGTTATGACACGCTTTTAAATACCGATATAAAACAAGAATTAGAACAATTGGCTCGATTCCTCTCTTTGGTGGTTGAACATAAACATAAAATTGGGTTCAAAGGCACCCTTCTTATCGAGCCAAAACCGCATGAACCAACTAAGCATCAATATGATCGTGATGTTGCCACTGTGGTGGCTTTCCTTGAACGATACGATCTCCAAGAAGAAATCAAATTAAATATCGAAGCTAATCATGCCACGATGGCAGGTTCATCTTTTGAGCATGAAGTGGCAAATGCTTTTGCCCTGGATGCATTTGGCTCAATAGATATTAATCGTGGTGACCCTCAAAATGGTTGGGATACTGACCAGTTTCATAATGACCCTAAAGAAATAGCCCTAGTAATGAGGCATATCCTTTTAAATGGTGGCATGAAAAATGGTGGCTTTAATTTTGATGCAAAATTAAGGCGTCAAAGCATCGATGCTGATGATCTATTTATCGCTCATATTGGAGGGATAGATAATCTGGCAAGAGGTTTGATAAATGGCGTTAAATTAATTGAAGAAAAAGTTCTTAATGATTTTTTAGAAAAGCGCTATCAAGACTGGTTTAGTGAGGAAGGTCAACGGATTTTATCCGGTGAATTATCATTAGAGGAATTATCTAAATTTGCTCAAGATCCCGAACCAACATCAGGAAAACAAGAATTTCTTGAGAATTACGTCAATCGGATCATCGGATGAAAAATTCAATCCTGATAAAAGCTTTATTTTAATTTGATAATTTTCATAGAAAAGTGGCGTAAATTATTAACGACTATAAGATAATGAGAAATTATAATTTACCTTGAATGACTTCCCCTGCAATTAATACCGCTGTTGGGGTTGTTTTAGAAATATCATAACGACTTACATCAAATATATTTTGGTCAAGCACAACCAGATCAGCTTCCTTTCCAACCTCAATACTTCCAAGACTATCTTCATAACGAAGTTGGTAAGCACCGCCTTGTGTATAACCATTTACAATATCTTCCAAAGCAAGTCGCTCACTTATTGGAGATAAAATTTCTGAACTAGGTGCAGCGCCAACTTCTTGACGATTATGTCCAATTTGCATGCTAAAAAATGGGCTAGTTCGATACAAGCGTGTCATACCTGTTGTATCACTTGAATAACTCACAGTGGCTCCATCATCAATTAATGCTTGGATACTAAATCTTCTGGCAGCTCTCTCTGCCCCGATTGGTTTTTTCCAACCGGTAAGATATCCAAAGCCATTCCAGTGAAGTGTAAAATTGGCTGGAACATCGAGCTCACGAAATCTTGAAATATCATCTTCATGGATTAACTCCAGATGACATGTGCTTATTCTTGTATCCAATCTTCCACCAATAATGCTTCTTGCTTTTTCAACAGCATTAAGAGCTATATGAGCAGATCGCTCGCTATTAGTATGAAGATGAAGGTCTATCTTTTCTTTATGTAATTCGAGAATAAAATCAGTTAATACTTCACCTGAAAATATAGTGTTACCCCTATTCTTTGGATCATCAGAATATGGTTCAAAAATAGCTGATGTTCTAACTTCATGAACGCCATCATAATGAATTTTTATAGTATTAAATTTCAACCTATCACCAGAATACTCTGATCTCAGTCGTTTTAATTCTGAGATCGCAATTGGAACTTGGTCGGGCAACCGAATATGGTAAGTTCCCTCATACCTTAACGGGAGACGTCCTGTGTCATCGAGTTTCTTTACAGCGGCATAAACTTTATCTTCCGCACCTGAATTTCCACCATCATAGAGTAGAGTAACTCCGTATTTTGACAGATGACCCAATACCTTATAAAGATTCTCAACCAGTTGAGGTTGATCTGGTGCCATATAATCTCGTTCACTAAACCACGGCATCACGGCCGCTTCTTTTATCCATCCAGCCGGCTCTCCATCTAGTTTTCTTGAAAAAATATTAACTCCTGGTGAAGGGTCTGGTGTATTTTTATCAATCCCAAATTTTCTAAAGAAGGCAGAATTGACCCATTTACTATGCCCAGTATCATCTAAAAGATATACTGGGCGATCAGGAACTACTTGATCAAGATCTTCTTTTTTTGGTCCATCCAATCCAAATATATCTACCTGCCATACACCTGCCACAATCATTTCAAGCTCGGGATTGTCTTTAGCATATTTTTCTAGCCAAACAAGTATTTCTTCTTTGCTAGCCGGGTACGGCATATTTGGATATCCAGATTTTTTTATGGCATCGTAATTATCCCTAATTGCAATTGAGCCTGGATGAGTGTGGGCATCGATGATCCCTGGCAAGACCATTGCATTATTTAGATTATGCTTTTTGGTATATTGGCCAATAAACTGACCAATATCTTTATTCTTCCCGACGAAAATAAATTTACCATCTTTAATGGCAATAGATTCTACCCATGGTTGATTATCATTTACAGTATATATTTTTCCATTAGTTAGAACTATATCAGCACTATTATCTGAGGCTTCACAGGAATACAGAAATAAAATAGATATAAGTAAAATAAGCAAACGAAGTGATTTTATGATCTCCATATAGATCATAATGATCAGATATTAAAGCTTAATGCAAATATTTGTTAATTCAGAATAAAATTCTAAGGAATGCAAACCGCCTTCACGACCTACACCCGAAAGTTTAATTCCACCGAATGGAGTTCTCAAATCCCTTAAAAACCAAGTATTAACCCATACCACACCAACCTCTAATTGTCGTGAGACACGATGAGCTCTTTTAATATCCTTAGTCCAGACAGCGGCGGCTAAGCCATATTTACTATTATTCACTTTCTCGACTAGTTCTTTTTCTGAAGCAAAAGAACTAATGTGGCAAACTGGGCCGAATACCTCTTGTTTGACCATGTCTGCTTCCTCTGAAAGTCCAGTAAATATGGTTGGCTGTATCCATGATCCTTTTTTTCTCGAATCTGTAAATTCTGGCACTCCACCACCAGTGACTAAATTACCACCCTCTTCTAAGGCCCTCGCAAAGCAGGCCAAAACTTTTATTCGATGTTCTTGAGAAATTAATGGGCCTAATTCTGCCGATTGACCTTCAGGCCAATTCTCAATTAAAGCTTCGGCGCGTATTTTTAACTCTGAAACAAATTTCTCATATATTGATTCATGAACGTAAACCCTCTCTGAGCACAAGCAAACTTGACCACAATTAGAAAATACTGATCTAACTGTACCCTCAATAGCAGCATCAAAATCTGCATCATCAAATACGATGGCAGCATTCTTTCCTCCTAACTCGAAAGAAACTGGCTTAACATCATTCGCAGCCACTTTCATAATCTCTGAGCCAGTTGCTGATTCACCCGTAAATGTAATCGCATCAATATCTTCATGTTTTGTTAGATACTCGCCTGTGGAGTCTGGGCCAAAACCATGTAATAAATTAAATACTCCAGATGGTAAGCCAACTTCATGAATGACCTCCGCCAATAAGGACGCAGTTCCGGGCGTTTCTTCTGATGGTTTAGCAATAACACAATTACCCATGGCCAATGCAGGTGCGAGTTTCCAAGTTAAAAGTAATAAAGGTAGATTCCACGGGGCAATAACTGCAATAACGCCCATGGGTTTCCTAACTGCATAATTTAACGCTCCAGATCCATCAGGAGTATCCATCTCGAAACACTCAGTACTGACCGTTCTAGCTAAATCGGAGAAAAATCTAAAATTCTCCGCCCCACGAGGAATATCAATTGCTCTTGCATGTGATTGAGGTTTGCCTGTATCAGCAATTTCTGCATCAACAAAATCATCAAAACGTGCTTCAATTCCATCCGCGATTCGTCGAAGTAATTTACAACGCTCTACTAAAGGTAGTTTTCCCCATTCCCCTTTTAATGCCATCTTTGCTGCTACTACGGCTTTTTCTACCATCAACTTGTCAGCCTCAGCCACCCTAGCAACCAAAGACCCATCAACAGGGTTGATATCGTCAAAAAAACGATCAGACGAAATAAATTCACCGGCTATATAATTTTTATAAATCTTTGATGTCATAAAATTCTACCGTAAAAATAATTCAAATTAATTGTTCCTTAACGTTGATATTTTAATTCTCCTCCAACATAGGTCATATCTATCAACGTTGATGGTATATCGCTATCTTTTATGGTGAGTAAATTTTTTGATAACACTATAAAATCAGCGTATTTTCCTGGGGTAAGCGTTCCTTTGAAATTCTCTTCAAACGCGGCATAAGCATTGTTAATGGTATACGTTTCTATTGCTTCCACACGAGTCATTTTATGTTCTGGATAGAACGCATCTCCATTGATCATTTTTCTCGTAACAGAAGAGTAGTAAGAAGCAATCGGATCAATTCTCTCTACTGGCACATCAGTACCGTTAGTAAGTATGGCGCCTGTATTAAATAAATCACGCCATGGTTGGGAAGTAGCTTTTGCACGAATATCACCTAATCTACTAGGGATCCATGGACCGTCTGAAGTACCATGAACTGCTTGAATTGATGCTATTACACCAAGCCCACCAAATCTTGGCACGTCTTCTGGGTCGATATGTTGTGCGTGCTCTATACGCCATCGCAATTGTTTGCCATCAACATCCAACTGCTGCCAAATATTTTCATACAAATCCAATATTTCACGATTAGCTCGATCACCAATCGCATGAGTATTAACCTGAAAACCATGTTTGACACCAATCTCGGCTGTGCCTGATATATCCTCAACAGTCTCTAAGACCAATCCGTCTGTTTCGGGTAAATCAAGGTATGGGTCAAGAAGCCATGCCCCATGGGCACCTAATGCACCATCTATTTGACGTTTTATAGAGCGCACGGTCAAAAAATCATTACCTTCAGAGACCATTTTGTATTGAGGTAAAGCCTGATCCATAAGAGCATTTGATTCACCTCTCACCATCACATAAAGACGTACATCTAACTCTCCCTCTGCCTCCAATTTTTTAAAGAAATCTATAGTCTCAAAACTTGCACCAGCATCATGAAAAGAAGTAATGCCATTTCTTAAAGATTCTTCTGCGGCAAGTTTCGCTCTTTCTCTATTTTGCAATTCAATTTGCTGCGGCGTCAGACGACCATCATATTCACTTCTTGGCCCACGAATTAATCTCTGGGCTGTCTCTCTCATTAATCCTGTAGCCCTTCCTGATGAGTCCCTAACGATAGTGCCACCTTCAGGATCAAGGGTATCGTCATTGACTCCTGCAATCTCAAGTGCGGCATCATTCCAGAAAGCAGCATGGCCACTAGCATGACCTAATATAACTGGATTCTCTGGTGATATTTTATTTAAAGTTTCATTAATTGGTACTCCATCAACAGCATTTGATGGCACACTTTGCCATTTATCTTGATGCCAACCACGACCAAAGATCCATTCGCCAGGCTTCGATTTATCCACCGCCACCGCGACCTTACGAACAATTTCCGACCAATCACCAACATCATTTAAATCAAGTATCTGTTTGGAACGACCTAAACTCATATAGTGTCCATGTCCTTCAATAAATCCTGGCATAACAAAGCGGCCATTTAATTCAATTACTTGAGTTTGCTCCCCAATATACTCAGAGATTTCTTTATCACTTCCAACAGCAGTTATTTTGTAATCATTTATGGCCATAGCAGAAACGTTGCCATAATCAGCATCAACCGTAGCAATATCGCCGCCAAGTAAAACCAAATCTGCTTGGTTTTCCATTTCATTTGATTTGTTCTCTGATGAACCTAATTGCGATCTATCTCCACAAGAACTTATAACAATCATCAATATAAGGCCGATATTTACGGTAATAACTTTTCTAAGCATAATCATTGATCTCTTTTTGTAAAATTAATTGATACTTTCTTTAAAAATAAAAATTACTGCATAAAGATTTATGGAAATTTGACATGAATCTATTAATTAATTGCTAAATTTTTCACACTTCATAATTACAATAATCTTTTCATAGTGTACATTATACGGGAATGGTAATTTACTAGAAACATTTGAATTCAGACTTGAGGTTAATTATTTTATGCGCCAAATTATTTTTTCGATAACTATGTTAATGCTAATCAGTCCAGCTACTTGGTCCGATGCAATTCGCCAAACAAAGGGAGATTTCTATGATGCCTTTCGCCAATTAGATGTTGATCTTCCCAGCCCTAACGTATACAGAACTGCCTCAGGAGCTCCAGGCCCCCAATATTGGCAACAAGAAGCCGATTACCACATAAAACTTAGTCTTGATGAAAATCAGCGTCATATCGAAGCTTCTGAAGAAATTACCTATAAAAATAATTCTCCTGACACATTAAATTATATCTGGTTGCAATTGGACCAAAATAGATTTGCTGATAACTCACTTCAACGAAGGTCTGCTGATGTTGGAGGAAATTCAAATAAAGATGGAAGTGATAGGCTGACTTACAATCAAATAGCCGTCAATCAACTTGCTAAAGATATAGATTACGGTTATGACATAAAGAAAGTAGTGGATAAAAATGGCAATGCGATTCCTTACGCTATTGTCGATACTATGATGCGGCTAGACCTAAAAGAAGCACTCTCTCCGGGTGATAAAATTACTTTCTCTATTGACTGGTCTTTTAATGTGCTACTCGAAGCTCGTGTGGGCAGTCGAGGTGGCTATGAACATTTTCCTGATAGTGATACCTCTATCTATTTTTTAGCACAGTGGTTTCCACGTCTTGCCGCATATACAGATTATGCAGGATGGCAGCATAAAGCCTTTCTTGGGCGTGGAGAATTTACATTAGAATTTGGTGATTATACGGTTGAAATAACTGTACCTGAAGACCACATCGTCTCAGCAACTGGAGAACTGCAAAATCCTAAAGAAGTACTTACAGCTATTCAAAGAGAGCGATTAAAAGAAGCGGATAAAGCAACAAAACCTATCTTTATCGTGACGCCAGAAGAAGCTTTAGAAAATGAGCAGGAAAAATTGACCGGACAAAAAACTTGGGTTTTCAAAGCTGATAATGTTCGAGATTTTGCCTGGTCGAGTTCCAGAAAGTACATTTGGGATGCCATGACGCATCATCAAGATGATAAAAAACAACCGACCGTTTTAGCGATGTCTTTTTATCCAAATGAAGCCGAACCTATTTGGTCAAAATATTCAACACATGCGGTAGTTCATACGCTCGATGTCTACTCCAAATTTTCATTTGCCTACCCCTACCCAACTGCTCAGTCAGTCAATTCATGGAAGAGTGGTGGTATGGAATATCCCATGATTACTTTTAATGGTTACAGACCTGAACCATTTGAAAGCAACAAAAACGAAGAGAGTGATGTAGAAGATAATGACGCAAGTGATGAAAAAGTCAAAGACCCAAAAAATACTTACTCAAGAAGAACTAAATACGGTTTGATCGGAGTTATTATTCATGAAATTGGTCACATTTACTTCCCAATGATCGTGAACTCAGATGAGCGTCAATGGACCTGGATGGACGAGGGTATTAATAGCTTCTTAGAATACCTTACTGAATTTGAGTGGGAAGAAAAATTTCCCGCGTATGGCAATGATGCAAATGTTCTTGATTATATTACTGACTATATGCGCAGTGAGAATCAGGTTCCAATCATGACAAATTCTGATTCAGTATTGAGACTAGGACCAAATGCATATTCAAAACCTACTGCAGCCCTAACAGTATTGAGAGAAACCGTCATGGGCAGAGAACAATTTGATTTTGCATTTAAGGAATATTCCAAGCGATGGAAGTTTAAACGCCCAACCCCATCAGATTTCTTTAGAACAATGGAAGATGCATCTGGTGTAGATCTAGATTGGTTCTGGCGTGGTTGGTTTTATTCTACTGATCATGTGGATATTGCTTTAACCTCGGTAAGAGAATATAAAGTATCCACAACAAATCCTGAGGTCGAATTTCCATTCAATATGAATGAATATGATGCGCGAACACCAGAGGCATTAACACAGATAAGAAATCGCGATGAAGAAACAACAACTTACTTGAAACGAAACCCCGAATTAAATGATTTCTATAATGAGAATGATAGATTTACAGTCAGTAATAAGGATAAAAATAAACACTCCTCTCTCATAGATGGCCTGGAGACTTGGGAATATAATGCCCTAGTTAGAGCTATTGAAGAAAATGATTTTATTTATTTTGCTGATTTTGAAAATCTAGGTGGATTGAATTCTCCATTACCTTTAATGATTACTTATACGGATGATAGTGAAGAATTTTTGACTATACCTGCTGAAATTTGGCGTCGCAATTATAAGAAAGTTACTAAATTGTTAATTAGGCAAAAAGGAATAAAATCGATTGCATTAGATCCCCGGCATGAGACGGCTGATACGGATTTTTCCAATAATTATTTCCCAAGTCGAATAGAAAAATCTCGTATCGAGCTCTATAAATCAGACTTTAAAAGACGGGATTTAATGGCAGATATGTTAACAAAACTTAGGAAAAGAAAGACGGGAGAAGATGAGACAGAACGAACCGTCCCACTTATAAAATCTAAGTAACTATTTAGGAAATCATTATCCTTTTTTATAAAAGTATAGTTTTCCTTCTGCTGACGGTAATTGCGTCGAGCGCATTTGCTCATCGTGAGCCAGGGATATTAACAACCATTGAATGGAATAATGGGATTGAGCGAACCGAAATTATTCATAGAGTACATACGCATGATGCTGAAATAGGTGTAGCTATAGTAGATAACCTACCATTATTGTCGGTTGCAAATGACGAAGGATTAGCACGCATTGCTCTTTATGTTGAAAGTCATTTTTCTATTCTTAATGCAGAAGGTCCCCTCGATATTGGGCTCGTAGGGGCTGAACTTGTTGGTAATTATGTTTTTATATACCAAGAATGGATAGAGCCATTATCAGCCAATATCTTCATAAAAAATGACATTCTTCGCGAAATATATCCTCTGCAAATCAATCAAGTCAATATTATCTCTGGAGATAGTATTCGAACATTAATCTTTACTGAAAATGAAACCTTACTTCCTTATCTAGAATAATCGAATCTCATGTTTCCTTGAGCTAAAATTCTTGTTATATTGCGCCCGCGCAGAATAAATTCACATAACAATTTGAATTTCTACATGGGACTATAACGTGAGCATTAACAAAAAAAAACAAGACAACAAAGATATAAAATTAGGCCTGGTATTGGTTTTAGTTATTATTTTATCAACGGTAATAATGTTACAAAAAACTGCCGATCTCGTTAAAGACCGACGAGCGTCAAAATTTGAAACCATTGATTCAAGGATAGAGCCATTTGGAAAGGTAAATATGCCAAGTTCAGGCACGGTAGAATCAGTGGCAGTGATTAATTCAATAGAAAAAAGTGAAACTATTGCAAAAGTTTACACTGGATCTGAAATTTATAATATGGCTTGTACAGCCTGTCATACAGCTGGCATCGCCGGTTCACCTAAATTGACAGACACATTAAATTGGGAGCCCAGAATTAAGCAAGGTATAGATACTTTAAGAGCGCATGCAATCAATGGTTACACGGGGTTAGCTGGATACATGCCTCCCAAAGGTGGTCGACTAGATCTTTCAGACATGGATATCAATAATGCGATCGATTATATGCTCTCACAAATCCAGCAATAAAGTTCATTCTACCGGCCCCTATCTCACAACTCTTGAAAATGACTTAAACTTTCAATGGAAATAAACATATCAGCGTGAATAGAAAAGTATTAAAAACTTATTTGGCATTCATTAATAGTGTATAAATAACTAATCAATACTAAAAATTACTTAATTACTAATTATGGAAAAATATTTAAATAAAATTATTCACAAGCTAAAGGAAAGTATCCCTAGTGATGTGGAAGTTCTAAAAAATGATATAGAAAAAAATTTCCAATCTGCGGTCAGTGCGAAAATCAAAAAACTAGACCTCGTGACTCGCGAAGAGTTTGAAATTCAAGAAAAAGTACTCCATAGAACACGTGAAAAATTGGAGCAATTAGAAGAGCAAATGGAAGTGCTTCGTAAAACCGAATAACTAAAAGACTTTTCGTCGTAAAGGAATTTATTGTGCTGCGCTTCCCACTCTGCCTATCATTCTTTTTGATAATAGCTCCAAAAACCTTATACGCACAAACTCTTAATTCTGGTGATACCGCCTGGATGTTAGTCTCAACGGTATTGGTTTTATTTATGACATTACCCGGATTAGCACTCTTTTATGCTGGTCTTGTGAGGCGAGGAAATGTCTTATCAGTGCTTATGCAGTGCTTTACCATCGCATGCATCGCCTCATTAGTTTGGGTTATCTTTGGTTACAGCATAGCTTTTAAAGGCGATGGTCTTTTTATTGGCGACTTAAGTGCAGTTTTTTTAAGTGGAGTATCGAGAGACACCCTATTTGGAACAATACCAGAAACAGTTTTTATTATGTTTCAAATGACATTTGCTATTATAACTCCTGCTTTAGTAGTTGGTGCGTTTGCAGAAAGAATGAAATTTGGCGCCATGTGTATATTTTCTTTTCTTTGGCTTACCTTTGTATATCTTCCCGCCTGTCATATGGTTTGGGGTGGAGGAATATTAGCTAAAATGGGCGTAATAGACTTTGCTGGTGGTCTTGTGGTTCATGTAACCTGCGGAATTGGCGCCCTTGTAGCGGCAAAAATATTAGGACCGAGAAGAGGTTTTCCAGAAACCGCAATGCCTCCTCACAATAGAACCATGGTAGTAATTGGGGCATCAATGTTATGGGTTGGATGGTTTGGTTTTAATGCGGGTAGTGCTTTAGCGGCAAATACAGATGCTGGGATGGCGATGTTAGTCACTCATATAAGTGCTGCTCTGGGGGCGCTTACCTGGATCTCTATTGAGTGGATAAAACAAGGCAAGCCAACCGTCATTGGTATAGCAACTGGGATGGTTGCGGGGTTAGCCAGCATAACTCCTGCAGCTGGCAATGTGGGGCCCCAAGGGGCAATTATAATTGGAATATTAGCAGGCTTTATATGCTTCTATGCAACTCAAGCAATCAAAGGTTTCTTTAATATAGATGATTCACTAGATGTATTTCCAGTTCATGGAGTTGGTGGGATGCTTGGGCTCATAATGTTGTGTTTTGTCGGTACAGAAAATAACTTAATAGGTTCAGGAGCTAATGGTTTATCACCAATTGCTGCAGGAAGCTCAATGCTGCAATTAGTAATTCAACTTAAAGGAATATTACTAATAGGCATCTGGACGGCTATTGTATCTTGGATTATTCTTAGAACAATTGGACTTTTTACGGATCTTCGAGTCACTGAAGAAGAAGAATACGAAGGGCTTGATAAAAGTTTACATGATGAAACTGGATATAATTTTTAAGCCTTAACCTCCGTGTGCCATTTAATGTATGTTATAAATTAAATAATATTTTGAAAAAGGTTTCGCTATGGATATTCGAATTGCAACTCGTAAAAGTGAGTTAGCTCTATGGCAGGCAAAGCATGTAGCTGGCCTATTAAATGACCTTCCAGAAATCAATAAGGTTACTTTGGTTCCCTTAAGTACCAAAGGTGATCAAATACTAGATACCAGTTTACAAAAAATAGGTGGAAAAGGTCTTTTTATTAAAGAACTTGAAGTCGCAATGACTGAAGATAGAGCAGATATCGCCGTTCACTCAATGAAAGATATACCAGTCGTAGTTCCAACTGGTTTCTGTATTGCAGCAACACTAAAACGTGAATCTCCTTTTGATGCTCTAATTTCGAAAAATAATCAATGTCTTTTAGAACTCCCCAAAGGTTCAATTATAGGAAGTTCTAGCCTTCGTCGCCAAGCACAAATTTTAAATATAAGGCCTGATATAAAAGTCAAAGATTTACGGGGGAACGTCAATACAAGAATAGATAAACTAGACAGTGGCGAATATGATGCAATTGTACTCGCTTATGCAGGTTTAAAAAGACTTGGTTTATCTGAAAGAATCTCTCAAACTTTCCTTCCTGAGGACATGGTTCCAGCTGCAGCACAAGGAGTAATAGGTATTGAATGCCAATCAGAAAAAAGTGAACTCATCGCAATATTAGCTCAGCTTAATAATAAAATATCAGAGCTAACTACATCCGCAGAAAGATCAGTTAATAAAGATCTGCAAGCAACCTGTCAATCACCTATCGGAACTTATGCAATCATTCAAAAGGACAAATGTATCATTGAATCAATTGTTGCATCTCCAGATGGCTCAAAAATAATAAGAGAGTCAATAGAGGGGCATAAAAAAGAAACAAAGACTCTTGGAGCAAGGTTAGCAGCTCGTTTAATCAAAAATGGCGCTGATGAGATTCTCAATAAAAATTCACTATGAAAAAAGCTGAACTAAAAAATATCGGTGTACTTATCACTCGACCCAATAACCAAAACCAAGAATTAAATAGCGCTATAAAAAACCATGGAGGTAACTCCATTTTATTTCCTGTAATAAATATAAAACCTTTTTCATATACAACTATTAAGTCTAATAAAGAGCAATTGAAACTTGCCTCTATTGTGATATTTGTAAGCGTTAATGCTGCTATAAACGGAGCAGATCATTTTGACTTTACAAATACAAAAGTCATTGCCATCGGCCCGAGCACAAAAAACTATCTTGAAAAAAACAATATAACGGTAAGCTATTACCCTAAAAAAGGATATAACAGCGAAAAATTACTCCAGCACGCCATGCTAAGTAATGTGAAAAATCAAATAATCACTATCATTCGTGGTGAATCTGGAAGAAGAATTTTAGGTGATGAACTGTCCAGACGTGGAGGGGAAGTTCAATATCTAGAAACATACAAAAGAGAGCAGCAAAGACATACAAAAGAAGAGATCACTAGTCTAAAGGAAAGTTTTCGCGATGGAATTATACATTTTATTGTAATAATGAGTTTTGAAACATTTGAATATCTATCAATAATATTAAACTCAAACCATATCAAACTTCAAAATTCGATAAAGTTTGTGGTCCCGAGTCAGCGAATTGCCGATAAAATATATGCTTGCTCTAAAAATAATACCTGCATCATTTCTCCTGATACTCAGATTTTATCGATTATTGGTGCGATTCAAAAAAAATAGGTTAGTCTAAATATTAATGAATAAAAATAACGATAAAAAAAATCTATCCATTAAAAATAATCCCGAAGATAAAAAACCTTGGATTATCATCATCACGCTTGTGGTTCTCTCAATATTTGTATTTGGACTTTATTTCTATTTTATCAATAACTATACAAATATGGATATTCCAAAAAACAATATCCGTTCTCTGGAGAGTGAAATTATCAGATTAGAAAGTTTGGTTGATGAAAATAAAAAAAATAATCAAACACTTTTTGAGCAACAAATACAATATTCTAATTTAATCGCATTATTATCAAAAAAAATTGATAGTAATTTAAATACCGCACAAATACAGCCCGAGCAAACACAGAAATTATGGCTTCTAGCTGAAATTAAGTACTTATTAAACCTTGCCAATACTCAATATCTCCTCTCTTATAATATCGATTTAGCCCTTTTAGCATATGAATTGGCGCTTGAAAAAATAAAGTCATCAAACCTACCCGATTTACTTAATATTGAGAACTCTATTAAAAAAGAACTCAATATACTTAATGACTTCAATGCTTATAACCCAGATAATTTACTTAAATTTTTTGAAGAAATTATGGAAAAGAGTAAATTTTTTCCTTTCAGTGAAGATGCTAAAGATAACACTGAACTGCCTAAAAATGACTCATCTTGGCCTACAAAAATAATGCAATCCATCAAAGATTCGATGCAAAAAATTATAATCGTTAGAAATACTTCAAAAATAAATCATAATGAAATATATCAACCATCTAATAAAATTATTTCTGCTCGACTCTTAACTTCATTCATGGATATAAAAGTAGCGCTTATAACCAACAACCAAAAGAATTATCAAAGATTACTGAAAAATACCATTAATTGGATTGAGCGCTTCTATGACCAAGAAGCATCCATCGTCAAAGATATTTTAAATGATTTAAATAAAAAATATGAATATAAAATTGTAGATCAAAAACCTGATATCTCTGCAACACTTCTCTTAATTAATGAATATGAGGATATGTTAAATAAAAATAAATTCGATACTGGAAATTCAAATAAATGAAGTATGGTTTCTTTATAGTTGCAACAATTTTAGCTAGTGCTTTTGTTTCAGAGTTGCTGTTAAAAGATTCCGGTTATATTGCGATTTATTACCAAAATTATGTCATAGAAATGTCCTTACTAATCTTTTTATTAGTTTTTTTCTTGGTAATTATTCTGTTGTTTTTTGTAAAAAAAATCTTCGGTACGCCAAATTTAATTTTTAAAAAAACTAATTTATATAAAAAAAGAAACGCCAATGACTTGCTCGAACAAAGCTATCTAATGATGGCACGAGGTAATTATAAAAAAGCCGAGAAATACGCAAAAAATTCACTCAAATATTCTGACACTCCTTTAGTAGCATACTTGCAAGGAGCAATAGCGGCAGATAAGCAAAATCTTCAAAAAAAGCGAGATGCTTGGATCAGCAATGCCTACGAAAATCATCCCAAAGGTAATGAAGCAATACTTCTGCTCCAAGCTAAATTTCAACTGTCTGACCGAAACTTCGAAGGAGCAAGTACGACATTAAATAAAATCAAAAAAATAAACAATAACAGCATAGAAACCCTAAATCTTTTAAAAAATTTGTATATTGAATTAAAAGATTGGCAAAAAATATTGGATATATTACCTTCACTGAGAAAGTTCGAAACATCGAATATATCATCTTTAGAAAAGATAGAATCCATAGCCTATATTCATATTATGAATACTACTAATGATACAAAAAAACTAAATCAAATTTGGAGTAGAGCACCTAAAACCCTCAAAAATAATGTCGAATTCACTAAAGTCTATTGCCAAAGATTAATTACAGATAATCAAGAAGATCTAGCATCAAAAACAATAACTTCTTTTTTAAACAAAGACTATGATTACACTTTAGTATCAATGTATTCGCAAATGAATATTGATAATGCTGAAATCAGTCAAAAAAATATAATGCGATGGATGAAAACTCATGGCAAACGCGATGAATTATTAATTGCTGCAGCAGCTATCTGCAATAAAGAAAAATTGTGGGGACAAGCCAGTCGCTATCTTGAAGAATCAATAAGCATATCTCCCTCTTCTGAAGCTTTATTTAAACTCGGTGAAGTGCTCTCTCATCTTGGTAAAACCAAGGCAGGAAATTTCGCTTTTGAAAGGGCCTTAAAAATCCAATCTAACTTAGAAATGAATAACCAAATATGAAATTTGTCATCGCAGGAGCCGGTTACACCGGTTTATCCGTAATAAAAAGATTATCAAAAGAAAATACGACTTACATTTCTAGAACCAAGCATGATTTTCCTGACTGTAATTGTAAAATAATTGATCTCGATAATGAGATCAATCCAATACAGCTTGAGACTCCTTATGTACTTCTTTATACCATCCCGCCTAACCCATCAATGGACATTGATATTAGACTCTCATCATTACTAAAGAATATTTCACCATCGCCAAAAAGAATAGTCTATATGAGCACTAGTGGTGTTTATGGCAATCAAGATGGAAAATTGATCAATGAGCTCATAAAACCAAACCCAAAAACCAACAGAGCGAAAAAAAGATTGGCAGCAGAGCAATTTTTGTATCATTGGTGCTCAATAAAAAATATCGAACTAATTATATTGAGAGTTTCTGGAATCTATGGCCCAGATCGTCTGGGATTGGATAGAATAGATAAAGATTTCACTATAATTAATGAACATGAAACTACCTCAAGCAATCGAATACATATTGAGGATTTAACAACTTGCTGTATCGCCGCATTAGAGAATATAAATGCCTCAGGTATTTATAATATTTCGGATGGTGATTTTAGGAGTAATACATGGTTTATTAAAAAACTATGCGAATTGAAAAATCTACCGCCACCAAAAGAAATCAAGCGCGAAGAAGCGCTGTCTTCTTGGAGTAAAAAGAGAATCTCGTTCCTTGAAGAATCGAGATGCCTAGACACTAAAAAATTACACAAAGAACTAAAAATTAAGTTACTTTATGGCAATGCCGAAAAAGGGATAAAGGCCAGTATTTAAAAATAGTTATTAAAACTATTAAATATTGTCAAAATATACATCGATAGTATTAATTCAGTTAATTGAGGAACTCGAATCAAATGACAAAGAAAAAAATCTCACAAAACAATCAATTAAATGAAAAAGAAGTTGAAATATATTTAGAGGAACATCCAGATTTTTTTATCAATAAAAACCAACTATTAAGCTCACTTCATCTTCCGCATAGCAAGAAAGGAAGTATTTCACTGGTTGAAAAACAAATGACTTTGTTAAGAGAGGAAAATAAGCGACAAAAGAACACTTTAAACGAATTTATAATTACAGCGACAGAAAATGATGCACTTACAAGTAAAATTCAATCCTTAACTATTCAATTAATTTCTACTGAAGACTTAAAAACAACCCTTCAAATCTGTCACGATACTTTAATAAATGATTTTAAAATCGATACTTGTAAATTTATTTTATTCACGGAGATGAATGTCAAGAAATGCAACTATGTGGATTGTCTCAAGAAAAATGATAGCTCATTAAAATCATTCCAATCTTTTTTAAAAAGTAAATCACCACGCTGTAATAAGTTAACCGTTGATCAATATAAATTCTTATTTACGAAATCAATAAATATTGCCTCGAGTGCTCTGATCCCACTTAATACAGAAAAGACATATGGTTTTCTTGCCCTCGGAAGTCTTAATGCTGATCACTTCAATCCCAGTATGGGTATGGATTATCTGTCTTTAATAGGGACTTTGATTTCAAAATCAATCGAACGAGATACTATTTAATAAGAAATAGAAATGAAAGATAAAAATAATAAACAACAACGCTGGATAGAAAAATTTATTGAGCACATAAAATATGAAAAAAGATTATCGCCGCATACGTGTAAGAACTATTCACGTGATTTGAATATCTTTTTAGTTTATTGCTTAAACAACAAACTTCAATCTTGGCATATCGTTGATGCAGAACATATTAGAGCTTTTAGTGCCTCACAATATAGAAAAGGTTTAAATCCCAAATCAATTCAACGTAATTTATCTTCAATAAGATCCTTCTTTCGTTATCTAATACGTGAAAATGAAATAAAAAATAATCCAGCACAATCCATCCGATCACCAAAAGTAGGAAAAAGATTACCTGAGAATCTTGATGCAGATAGCATGTCAAAACTTTTAGACATTAAAGACACGGGTTTTATTGCCGATAGAGATAAAGCAATTTTAGAGCTATTGTATTCCTCAGGACTAAGATTAGCGGAGCTTATAAATCTTAATATCACTGATATTGATTTGGCGGATGCCACAGTTAATGTTCTTGGTAAAGGTAATAAAGAGCGAATTATTCCAATAGGACGTTATGCGTTAGCTTCATTGCAAAAATGGCTCAATACAAAAAAGAACATTAAAACAATTGATTATGATGCATTATTTATCAGTAAAAGAGGTAGCCGCATAAGCCCAAGATCAGTTCAATCAAGGCTTAATTATTGGGCCAAGAGACAGGGTATAACCACTAAAGTATACCCTCATCTCTTAAGGCACTCATTCGCAAGTCACCTTCTTGAATCCAGTCATGATTTAAGGGGTGTGCAAGAATTATTGGGTCATGCCAATATAAGCACTACTCAAATATATACACACCTTGATTTTCAGCATCTTGCCCAAATATATGATGAAACTCATCCGCGAGCTCGTATAAAGCGGAATAAATAAATCTGTAATAATTAACTGGTTCTAAACCAATAGATTACTAACACAGGGGATAAAAATGGATCAATTCCGAGGCACAACTATCGTTTCAGTCCGTCGTAATGGAAAAGTTGCCATAGCGGGTGATGGTCAAGTCAGTTTAGGAAATACCATAATGAAAGGTAATGCCAAAAAAGTCAGAACCCTCGCTTCAGGTAAAGTTATTGCTGGTTTTGCAGGTGGAACAGCCGATGCTTTTACATTGTTTGAATTATTTGAAAGCAAGATTGAGCAATACGGTAATTTAACTAGAGCCGCAATTGAGCTCGCAAAAGAATGGCGTACTGATCGTCGCTTAAGACGCTTAGAAGCACTTCTATGCGTAGCTGATAAGGAATCTTCTTTTATAATTTCAGGCAATGGTGATGTAATTGAACCTGAAAATAATATTATGGCCATCGGATCTGGTGGAGCATTTGCTCAAGCTTCGGCACTAGCTTTGATAAACCATACCAAATTAGACGCAGCCACAATAGTTAAAGAATCATTAAAAATAGCCGGCGAGATATGTGTTTATACAAATCACAGCATTACTGTTGAAGAATTAGCTGGCAAATAACCCATACGGAAAAATAATTATGTCGCAAATGACACCAAGAGAAATAGTTCAAGAACTTGATAACCATATTATTGGTCAAGATGAAGCAAAGAGAGCGGTAGCGATTGCTTTAAGAAATCGCTGGAGAAGAATGAATGTTGATGAACCATTAAGAAGTGAGATCACTCCTAAAAATATCCTCATGATCGGGCCTACGGGTATTGGCAAAACAGAAATTTCAAGACGACTTGCGAAATTAGCTAAAGCGCCTTTCATCAAAGTTGAAGCCACAAAATTCACCGAGGTAGGTTATGTTGGTCGTGAAGTGGATAGTATTATTCGTGACCTCGTAGATATTGCCGTGAAAATTACACGTGAAACTGAAATGGAGAAAGTTCGGCATCGTGCTGAAGACTCTGCAGAAGAAAGAGTGCTTGATGCTTTACTGCCCCCCTCACCAAATAATAATGAAACTCATACCGATACTAAAGAAAATATGCCGGGTACAAGGCAAAAATTTCGCAAGATGCTCAGAGAAGGAAAATTAGATGACAAAGAAATTGAACTAGAAATTCAAGCTGCTCCTGTGGGCATAGAGATTATGGCCCCGCCAGGAATGGAAGAAATGACTAATCAATTACAAGGAATGTTTCAAAACCTTTCTAACAACAAAACAAAAACTCGAAAACTAAAAGTTCAAGATGCAATGAAAATCTTGATTAACGAAGAAGCAGCTAAAATGCTTGATGAAGAAAAATTAAAAGCTCAAGCTATCGATTCAGTTGAACAACAAGGCATAGTTTTTTTAGATGAAATAGATAAAATCGCCAGGCGTTCAGAGGGGATGGGAGCCGATGTCTCAAGAGAGGGTGTGCAAAGAGATCTTCTACCCCTTATTGAAGGCTCCACAATTAATACCAAATATGGAATGGTAAAAACAGACCATATTTTATTCATCGCCTCTGGCGCATTTCATGTATCAAAACCATCTGATTTAATCCCTGAGCTACAAGGACGTTTCCCAATTAGAGTCGAATTAAAATCACTCAAGACGGAAGATTTTGTTCGTATTTTGACGGAACCAGATGCATCTCTGACAACTCAGTATATGGCATTAATAAAAACCGAAGGCGTACATTTAAAATTTACCAGTGGAGGAGTTAAACGTCTGGCTGAAGTTGCTTTTCATGTGAATGAAAATACTGAAAATATTGGTGCCAGAAGATTGCACACTGTTTTGGAAAGATTATTAGAAACAATCTCATTTGAAGCTTCAGAAATAGAAGGCAGCAATATCAAGATAGATGAAGATTATGTTAACAAGCATCTTGCTGAATTATCGAAAGATGAGGATTTAAGTCGCTATATTTTATAATAAAATTCTAGCCTAAACATACCCAATGATAACCTCGCCAATCGAAATTAAACTACGCAATAAATCAAGATTGCTCTCAATTGAATTTAAAGATAATGAGATTTTTGAGCTATCTTTTGAGTTTCTGCGAGTTCATTCACCCTCTGCTGAAGTCAAGGGACATAGCCCTAGTCAAGCAGTGCTCCAGCTAAATAAACATGATGTAATGATTAAAGATATAGAACCCATAGGCCATTATGCGATAAGATTAATTTTTGATGATGGGCATGATAGTGGCCTCTATACATGGAAATATCTTTATGAATTAGGCCGGGATCATGGGGTACTATGGCAAGCTTATCTCGACCAACTTCTGGCTTCTGGATATAATCGCCCTAAAGTAACAGATGATTAATTAATGGATAAAAAAACAACTCACTTTGGTTACAAAACTATTGCCAGAGAAGAGAAAGCAGCGCATGTAAAAGATGTCTTTGACTCTGTGTCAAGTCGATACGATATTATGAACGACTTAATGTCGGTTGGCTTACATAGGCTATGGAAGAAATATACTATTGAAAAAGCAGCAGTAAAACGCGATCAAATAATTTTAGATCTGGCTGGAGGTACTGGTGATCTTGCAAAAGCTTTTTCTAAGCAAGTCGGTGAAGACGGTCATGTTATATTGGCTGATATTAATTTATCAATGCTCAAAGAGGGGCGCGCTCGATTAATTGATGCTGGTGTATCAAAAAATCTATCGATAGTTCAATTAAATGCTGAAAACCTTCCATTTCCAAAAAATAGTTTTGACCTAATCACAATAGCTTTTGGTCTTCGAAACGTAACTGAAAAACAACTAGCTTTAGAATCAATTTACAAAGCCTTAAAACCTGGTGGCAAGCTATTAATTTTAGAATTCTCAAAACCCATAAGTATAATGCAACCTCTATACGATCTTTACTCATTCAAAATCTTACCTTTTCTTGGTGAATTAGTAACTAATGATGCTGAAAGTTATCGTTATTTAGCAGAATCAATTCGCATGCATCCTGATCAAGATACCTTGATTGGAATGATGAAAAATTCAGGATTAGAGCGTTGCCGTTACCAGAATTTAACTGGTGGAATTGTAGCGCTTCACGAAGGGTATAAATTCTAGTGAATATTTTTGATAAAACATTACAACCATTTATAAATATGGTTAATAGGCAGATTGCAGAAAAAACTCCGGCCTTCGACCTTAGCAAAGAACTTGAAGGTAAAGTAATTTCAATGAAAATAAGAGACACTGAGCATCATCTAGATTTCATTATGATTGAAAATAAACTTCAAGCGGTTAATGATTCAGATGATCATGATGTACAGATAACGGGCTCGTTACTGACTTTTACGAGCTTAATCAAAAATAGTCCAGAAGAGGCTGTCAGAGATGGCTTATTAAATTTTCAAGGTGATATCGGTACAGGACAAAAGTTTCAAGAACTAATGCGATATGCAAAGCCTGACTTTGAAGAAGAATTATCACGAGTATTTGGAGACATGGCAGCACAAAATATTGGAAAGGTAAATTCTAAAGTATCTCATTGGGTAAAAGATTCAAAAAATATCTTAGAACAAAATATCTCTGAATATCTTCAAGAAGAGCAAAAAATACTACCGAGTCAATACGAGTTTAATAAATTTCAAGTAGCCGTAAATAAGTTACGTGATGACGTTGATCGTATTGAAATTAAATTCAAAAAAATAAATCATCTCGATTAAATAAAGTATGTCTTCATTTAAAAATTTAAAAAGGTTAATAAAAATCCAGCATGTTCTTGTTGGTTATGGTCTTGATGAATTGATTGATAAAACTGGATATTTAAAGCCTTTAAAGTATCTATTTTTATTATGGCCAAAAAGAGTTAATAAGAAACTCCCACTGGGACAAAGAATACGAAAGGCGCTTGAAGAACTGGGACCAATTTTTATTAAATTTGGTCAAGCCATCTCCACTCGACGTGACCTGCTCCCTCTAGAAGTAGCAGATGAACTTGCAAAGCTTCAAGACCAAGTGCCCCCATTCCCAAAAGAACAGGCTTTAGAGATGCTGGCCAAAGAATACGATCAACCACTCGATGAATTATTTTCAAGAATTGATAATGAACCATTAGCAGCAGCTTCTATTGCACAAGTTCATAGTGCGGCACTCATGGATGGTCAAGAAGTAATCATAAAAATTTTACGCCCAAATATTAAAAATCTTATCGAAAGTGATGTTGCCGTTCTTCATATATTGGCTCGTTTGGCACAAAAATACTGGCATGAAAGCGAACAAATTAAACCCATAGAAATAGTAAATGAATATGAAAAAACAATAATCAATGAATTAGATCTTAAACGCGAAGCAGCCAATACCACGAAATTAAAAAGGAATTTTTCTGGCTCTGACCTACTTTATGTTCCTGAAATATACTGGGATTTCTGCCGAACAAATATTTTAGTACAGGAGCGTATTTTTGGTACCTCAATACGTGATATTGATACCTTGAAGTCGAGCAACATGAATTTTAAAGTCCTCGCTGAAAATGGAGTAGAGATATTCTTTACACAAGTATTTCGACATAATTTTTTTCATGCGGATATGCACCCGGGAAATATTTTTGTTCTACTTGATGATCCAGAGAATCCAAAATATGCCGCTGTCGATTTCGGAATAATCGGTACGCTTACTGAAAATGATCAATACTATTTAGCTGAAAACTTTTTAGCTTTTTTTGAAGAAGATTATAGAAAAATTGCTCAATTACATATTGATTCAGGGTGGGTACCTCCCGATACGAGAGTTGATGAATTAGAAATTGCTGTACGTACCGTGTGTGAGCCAATTTTCAATAAACCATTATCTGAAATCTCTTTTGCTAAAGTATTAATAAGTCTATTCAACACAGCTAGGCAATTTAATATGGAAATACAACCTCAACTCATTTTATTGCAAAAGACTTTATTCAATATCGAGGGTCTTGGTCGACAGTTATACCCTGAATTGGATCTCTGGAAAACCGCCTATCCAGTCCTAAAAGAATGGATGGGAGAGCAAATGGGTCCTCGAGCGATTATTAAAGATTTTCGAAACAATCTTCCTTTAATGAGACAAACAGCTCGTAACTTTCCTAAAATTCTAAAACATCTCTCACAGCAAGCGGCGGGTAAAAATGACAACGATATTCAGTTAATTCAAATACAACAACAAATATCCCAACAACAACAAAAACAGTTTTATATCGGTCTTGGAATAACAGCCATTCCATCGAGCGTTCTAATTTATTATCTGGCATCACTACCTTGGATTGCTTATTCACTGCTTTTAATTGGAGTAATTAGTTTATATAAAGGCAAACCAACCTAAGTGCGTACCATAAAAAGTTATGTCAAACGCAAAGGAAGAATCACTGAAGGTCAAAACCAAGCGATTAATACACTGTGGACAAAATATGGAATTGACTATTCAAAAGAATTCTTAAATTTTCCTTTTATTTTTAATAACAACAATCCAGTACATTTAGAAATTGGTTTCGGTGATGGAGAATCATTGATTAAGCAAGCAGTCTCTAATTTTGAAAAAAATTATATCGGCATTGAAGTGCATGACCCAGGAATTGGTCGTTGCCTAATGAATATTAAAAAACATAATCTAACTAATATAATGATTTCTTCTCATGACGCTATTGAAGTTATCAATGATCAAATAAAAGAAAACACACTGGAAAGAATTAATCTCTATTTTCCAGATCCATGGCCAAAAAAACGCCACCATAAACGTCGAATCGTGCAGCCCGCGTTTCTGGATATGATCGCGAATCGCCTAAAAGAAGGCGGCACACTTAACATTGCAACGGACTGGGCGGCCTATGCAGAGCATATCGACGAAGTTTTTTCCCATTCGGATCACTTTTTCTGCACCGAGCGTCGCGAACACGACGGTGAGCTGCCATTCAAGCGTCCTCGAACAAAATTCGAACGTCGCGGACTAAAGAAAGGTCATCGAATATGGGATTGGTGTTTTAAAAAAATCTAATACTTAAATAAGCTTGCGCTTCGTCTTCCCCAATCGAAAACTCACGACAATCCGGATCATCAAGTTCGTTTAACTTACCTACCGTTATTTCAACGTCATGCATTGGTCCGATTCTCGTTCCATGGCGCCACCTTGATTAGTAGCAACATACCTGGAATCGCAAAAACCATACAGAGTAAAAAGAAATTCGTCCAACCAGTTTGCTCAACAATCACTCCCGTAACCGAGTTTGCGAATACTCGTGGAACTGCTGCAATCGCGGTAAATAAGGCGAGCTGCGTTGCAGCAAATGCCGGATTCGTTGTACGCGCCATAAATGCAATCAAAGCCGCTGTGCCAAGACCAACACCAAGGTATTCGAAAAAGACGGCTATGCCGAGCATCCATGGGTTGGGGCCTACTTCTGACAATATAACGAACCCAAGAATACTAACGATTTGCACGATGCCGAACAGCCAAAGAGCACGATTGATTGGCAACTTCACCATGATTATTCCGCCCACTATTCCACCGAGAATTACGGCGACGAGACTCGCCATCTTCGAGATCGTACCGATCTGCGTCCCGGTAAATCCCAGGTCTATGAAGAAGGGCGTCTGCAGCGCGGTCGCCATATTGTCACCGAGTTTGTAGAGAAATAGAAAAGTCAGGACTAGCAACGCGGAGCGTAATCCAGCACGTCCAAGGAAGTCTCGAAATGGCTCTATCACTGAATCTCTTAAGGTTTTCGGTGGTGTGGGTTCGGCTATCGCTTCGTCAATGACAAGAGTTGCAATGATTCCAACCAACATGAACAAGGCCACAATTACGAACACCATATGCCAAGGCAGATGATCCGCCAGAATGAAACCAAGTGCACCAGGTATTAACCCGGATAGTCGATAGGCCTGTACATGAATTGAATTTCCCAACCCAAGCTCTACGTCCGGTAACAATTCGCGCCTGTAAGCGTCAAGCACAATATCCTGACTAGCGCTGAAGAACGCGACAGCAATAGAAAGATAAGCGATGCTCCAAATCGACACGTCAGGCTTGAAAACTCCCATCGAGCCCATGGAAAACAACAAGGCCACTTGCGTGACGAGCATCCAACCACGGCGGTGACCCAGAAATGGCAAGGTGAAGCGATCAATAATCGGCGACCAAATAAACTTCCATGTAAAGGGAAACTGAACGAGCGCAAAGAAACCGATCTCAGCCAGACCGACACCCTCCATTCGTAACCAGCCTGGAACCAACTGAAACAATAGGTACAACGGCAGTCCCGATGTAAAGCCTGTGAAAACGCAAATCAACATTCGTCGATTCAGAATCGCTTCTTTGAAGCTTTCCGATCGCGAGCGATCATGTATGGCGTTATTTATCATGAATCCAATCGTAATCCATCGTTATGGGTGCGTGGTCAGAAAATCGTTCGTCACGGTAAATCGCGGAGTTTTTAACTTTATTCTTCAGTCCTGGCGTGACGGCGTGGTAGTCGAGGCGCCACCCGACATTATTATCCCAAGCGCGACCGCGGTTGGACCACCAAGTGTATTGCTCATCATCCTGCGACAACACCCGGAACGCGTCTGTAAACCCGTACTCTCCATATACCTTGTCTAGCCAAGCACGTTCCTCGGGTAGGCACCCTGAATTTTTCTGGTTTTGCTTCCAGTTCTTGATATCACCTTCTTTATGGACGATATTCCAATCACCGCATAAGATATATTCAGAATGACGCCGCCTCAATTTTATTAAATGCTCCGCAAATGCCTTTAAACATTTCATCTTAAAAGCTTGACGAACATCTCCGGAAGAGCCAGAAGGTAAGTAAACTGAAACAATATTAATCGAACCAAGTCTAACTTCAATATATCGCCCTTCATCATCGAATTCTTTAAAGCCAATACCAAAAATAACTTTCTTAGGTTTGTGTCGAGTGTATATCGCCACTCCGCTGTAACCTTTTTTTAGAGCATCCTTGTAATAACAAAAATAATCAGTCGGTTTGAAGCATTCGTCCACAAGTTGAAATTCTTGTGCCTTTGTTTCTTGAATGCATATGACATCTGCATTTTGCATTTTTAACCACTCAAAGAATCCCTTCCTTGCAGCAGCCCTAATACCATTTGCATTTAAACTAATAACACGAAACAATTTTCATTCCCTTTGGGTGCGTTTTATTATAAGACTTGGGTTAACTAACAATCCTACTGACTTCGACCTATAATAGGAATTATATCTTGGCATAATATTATATCGACGTAACAGAAACTATAGTGATCTCACAAAATGCAAATGTATAAAAGAAATTTTCTCGAATTAGCTATAAAATTAGGTGTTCTTAAATTCGGAGAATTTACCTTAAAATCTGGTCGAAAAAGTCCTTATTTTTTTAATGCAGGGCTTTTTAATACGGGTCAAGCAGTCGCAGATTTAAGTCAATACTACGCAAATGCTATAGTCGATTCTGGAATAAAATTTGATATGATATTTGGTCCTGCTTATAAAGGCATACCACTAGCTACTCTATCAGCGGCAGCACTTGCCGAGCACCACCAAATAAATAAACCGTTTTCCTATAATAGAAAAGAACAAAAGAAACATGGTGAAGGTGGAATTATTGTTGGTGCACCTCTAAATGGTCGGGTACTAATCATTGATGATGTAATTACTGCTGGCACAGCTGTAAGGGAAGCGTTCGATTTAATCGAAAATTCAAATGCAAAGATTGCTGGATTGGTAATTTCAATAGATAGACAAGAAATAGGGGTAAACGGAAAATCAGCTATTCAAGAACTGGAAGACAATCTTAATATACCAGTTGTCAGTATTGCCAAACTTGATGATCTTATCGAACTAATGAAAATATCGGGTGACTTAAAAGTTCACTTGCCATCAATAATTCAATATCAGCAACAATACGGCATCACAGTTTAAATAGGCTAGTATTCCGCTCAAATAAAATCTATATTTCGCGCATCATGTCTAATACAGCAATATTTTGCATTGGGGTTCCAGTAATTCTTAAGATATTCTTTTTTTCTGCCATATTTAAAGTCACATCAACATCCAAAATATCTTTAAGAAGAGTCACTTTTTTAAGATATCCAGCCTTATCTGCAATTCGCATATCCGAAGTAAATGACCGCGTGAGATCATAGTCAAATAATACGTTTACATCTTTACGCCCATAGACTTCGCCGGTAATTTCACCAGTTTGAGAGGTCGTACACAGCGAAGCAACAACTGCTCCATTTTTGATGGATTCTATATTTTTATCATCTATTAAGCATTCAGAGGTATTGGTCACCATAATAACGGTGTCGTAATCACTTAGGTCCATGACATCTTGAAATTTAGCACTTATACCTAAATCATTACATGAGGTCTCAAATGTATCAGCACGTTGATTTCTGGCATGATAATCAATGCAATCAATTAAAGGAAAGGCATAATTAAGATATCGAATTACCTCAATCGCCAATTTTCCTGCCCCTATTATTAGAATTTTATTTGGTTTATGTTTTAAACTTTCAAAGAATAAACAAACCATCGCAGCAGTTCGCTGTTGAATCTGTTCCTTAATATTACACTCAAAGATACATTGACCTTTTTCATAAATTCGACCAATAGTTGCGTATTCATTACTTATAACATCATAAGGGCCAGATACTTCATAAATCAACGGAGCCTGATTATCGCGTAAAAGAAAAGTCGTTTCAAAAACATTATCACCCAAAAAACTTCCGTCTATATTTTCGAATTCCAATAAAGCACGTTGGTATTTTAAGCGATGATTATTTATTAATAGTTGTCGAATATTAGCTATTAATCTTTCTTTATTAAGAATAATTTCACTCATATATTTCTTTTTGAATTAAACTGTTAATTATTAATTTGAAATAACAGAGAGCTTACAAATCAACTAAGATCTTCCAGAATGTCCGAATCCACCTTCGCCTCTATCGGTTTCTTCAAACTCATCAACTACCTCAAATTCAACTCTCACGACAGGAATAAAAACCATTTGAGCAATTCGGTCACCGGGTTTAATAATATAAGCCTTACCACTTCGGTTCCAACAAGAAATAAAAACTTGGCCTTGGTAATCCGAATCAATTAAACCTGTTAGATTACCCAATACCAATCCATGTTTATGCCCTAATCCTGACCTCGGTAACAATATGGCTGCTAAATTATTGTTGGCTATATAAATAGCTAAGCCTGTTGGAATTAGATGGGTTTCACCCGATTCAACCACCAATTCCTCATCAATACATGCTCGCATATCCATACCCGCTGATCCATCGGTTGCTAAATGTGGCAATGGAATATCAACACCAATCCGCGGATCTAATATTTTTAACTGTATGGATTTCATATTTTTTTCCAATCAACGAATAGAGGTTATATTTGAAGGATTTGTTTTTTTTTGTTCAAATTTAATTTGAAATTTTTCTGTAATTAAGAGTACTAATTTTTTTGCTAGAATTTTTTTTGGCATTTTTTTAAATATTTTTCCTGACGCTCCCCAGAAGACATGCACAGCATTATCATCTTGATCAAATCCATGATCTGGACCGACTTTATTCGCAATAATCATATTCAATGATTTGTCATTGAGTTTTTTTAAAGCATATTCTTTCAATCGGTGTGTTTCAGCAGCAAATCCAACAGTGAACGGTGCTATTTCTAATTTACTAACGGATGAAAGCACGTCTTCAGATTTTACTAACTCAATGATTAAATCATTCTTCATTTTTTTAATTTTATTCTTGTGAATGACAACTGGGCGATAATCTGCCACTGCTGCTGCTGCCACAAATATATCCACATCATTTATGTTTTTGTGTACAGCTTTAAGCATATCATCAGCGGTTTCTATATAGGTAAGTGCCATATGTTCAGGCTTAGGTAAATTAGTTGGCCCACTGACTAAGTGAACGTCTGCGCCTGCGGCTCTGAATTCGGAGGCAAGTGCATACCCCATCTTTCCTGAGCTTCTATTAGTAATATAACGAATTGGATCAATAGATTCTCGAGTTGGACCAGCCGTGATAAGAACTTTCTTACCTGTTAACGGCCTATCAATATTCATCACCTTATTGATTAAAAACGCTACTATGAATTCGGGTTCAGGCATTCGACCAATACCGGTTTCTCCACAAGCTTGATCCCCAGTTTCTGGATCAATAATCACTATCCCTCTGTTTAGAAGAATATTTCTATTTTCCTGAACAGCTGAATTCCCCCACATCACATGATTCATTGCAGGCGAAATTACAATCTTCGCTTTTGTGGCCAAACATAATGTGGTCAATAAATCGTCGGCTGATCCTCGCGCAATTTTTGCCATAAAATTAGCTGTAGTTGGAGCAATTAATATGTAATCAGCCCAGCGAGCTAATTCAATATGATTCATCACTGCTTCGGCTTCTTTATCCCATAAATTAGATCTCACGGGATTTAATGACACAGCTTGGAGAGTTGTTTCCGTAACAAATTCCTTGGCACTCTCAGTTAATACTACCTTTATTGAAAACCCATGTGCGCGCAACTGCCTCACTAACTCTGGTGATTTATAAGCTGCAATACTTCCAGTGACGCCGAGTAATATATTTTTCATAGTATAAATAAATTCAATAATTTCTTACATTAAATGCAAGCTTATACGCTGCTGTACCTATATTTCCAGTAAATTAAATAATTAATTAATACTTAATAAAATAGTTCTTTCTATTATCCGAAAAATAAGAGGCTTAAAAATTCAAGATAAATCAGGTAGAATCCTCTTATTAACCTTGATTACACATCAAGGTACTGGTATAAAGTTCCGCTGCTCGCTACTTATTAAGCGACTATCTTTTAACAACACAGCAAGAGACTGAGCCATGTCTAAAATTTGTCAAGTTACAGGCAAAAGCCCAATGAGCGGAAACAATGTTTCCCACGCTCACAATAAAACTCGTCGTCGTTTTCTGCCTAATCTTCAAAATAAAAGATTTTGGCTAGAGAAAGAGAAGCGATTTGTTAGACTAAAAGTGTCAGCAAAAGGTCTAAGAATTATTGATAAACATGGCCTAGAGAAAGTCCTAGCTGATATGCGCGCACAAGGTCAGCGCGTTTAATTTTATATCGGAAACTAAAATGAGAGAAAAAATAAAATTAGTCTCAAGCGCAGGAACCGGTCATTTTTATACAACAGATAAAAATAAGCGTGTTCATCCAGAAAAAATGGAAACCAAAAAATACGATCCTACAATTCGAAAACATGTTCTTTATAAAGAAGCAAAAATCAAATAAGCCTTTGTATTGATCGATCTATTGTTAGATGAAATAGATTTTTCCTGAAATAATTCAATCTTTAAAATCAAATGCCTGAATTGCCAGAAGTCGAAACCACGAGACTAGGCATAATTCCGTGGGTCCTCTCAAAAAAAATTACTGATGTCCAAATAAGAGAGCCTCGATTGCGGTGGCCGATACCTGCAAAGATTAAAGATCATCTAGTAAACAAAAATATTCTCTTTGTAAAGAGACGTGCAAAATATTTATTACTCGAGACGATTAATGGATCTGCCATCATTCATCTTGGAATGTCAGGTAGTTTAAGAATTATTAAAGATTCTGAGCCTGCCGGCAAACATGATCATTTTGATATTATATTCAGTGATGGCTTGGCCCTAAGGTATAGAGATCCACGACGATTTGGTTCTTTTTTATGGTCAATAGACCCTCTTTCGCATCCTTTATTAATTAAACTTGGGCCTGAACCACTTGAAAATCTTTTTACTGGTAACTATCTCTGGAATAAGGCGTATAAGCGCAAAGTATCCATCAAACAATTTATCATGAATGCTCAAATCGTTGTTGGTGTTGGTAATATTTATGCCAGTGAGTCACTCTTTATGGCTGGCATAAATCCTAAACGTCAAGCTGGTAGGGTTTCAAAAATACGTATGGAGAAATTAGTGGCTTCAATTAAAAAAATCTTATTACAGGCAATTGAAGCTGGTGGCACGACTTTACAAGACTTTCATACCACGGATGGAGGTGATGGATATTTCAAAGCTAAGCTCAATGCCTACGACCGGAGAGGCAAGCCATGTCTATTTTGTTCTTCTGCAATATCGATGATTGTTATTGGACAGCGATCAACATTCTACTGCAAAAACTGTCAAACTTAATTCTTGGATTTATTAAAACGATCAACAAGAATCCTCTCTACAACTGGCGCAACAAAACTGCTCACATTACCACCCATATTGGCAACTTCACGAACTAAACTAGAGGTGATAAATGCATATTCGGTTGGAGTTAGAAATGCCGTTTCAATCTCCTTAGCTAAATATCGATTCATATTCGCAAGCTGCAGTTCATATTCAAAATCTGACACAGCACGCAAACCTCTAACTATTACTGTAACGTCATTTGCCATAGCAAAATCCACAGTCAATCCTGAATAATCACAAACTTCAACATTATTTAAATCCTTCAAGACAGACTTGGCCATATCGACTCTTTCTTCCAATGAAAACATTGGATTTTTTTCAGGATTTGCAGCAATAGCCACAACAACCTTGTCAAAAATTTTTGACGCACGAATTGCCAACTCTCTATGACCAAGTGTCATTGGGTCGAATGTTCCAGGATACATCGCTTTTACTGTCATTAAAAAATCCTCGCTCTGTTTATAATAACTAATTCACTTTTATTAATGCAAAACAAACTTTGCCAATATTCTTTTGATGAGTAATTGCCCAATTCTCTGGAAGGACTGGAAACTCTTGTTTAATGTCAAGCTCAACATATATTTTAGCGTCAGGCGATAACCATTGACTATGATATAGAAGTCCAAGCACATCGGTTAATGTATTATCGGCAAAAGGAGGGTCCAAGAAAATTAAATTGAATGTTTGATTTACTTTAGATTTTAAAAAAAACAATGCTTTCTGATTATAAATGTTTAAATTTTTTGCCCCAAGTAACTTAGCAGTTTCATGCAAATAACTATTTGCCACCTTAGAATTTTCCACAAATGTTACTGATGAAGCGCCTCTTGATAGTGCTTCGAATCCTAAACTTCCAGTTCCAGCGAATAAATCTAAACATTGCGCATTTTCAATATCAGGGGCCAGCCAATTAAATAGAGTTTCCCTGATACGTTCAGATGTAGGGCGTAAATTTTCTAAATTAGCAACTTTCAAGAAGCGATTACGCCATATTCCGGATACAATTCGGATACGCCCCGGATAATGATTGTTGTGTAATGTATTTTTCTTTTTTGACATAAAGAACAAGTTATTTTTATATAATCAATAAATCTAAAACTAGGAATATACCAGTGACTAACGAACATAATGACATAGATGATAAGCCAAAAAACTTTTTTTCAAGGCTAACTAGTGCCTTAAAAGGGAAAAAAGACGTTCTAAAAAATAACTTAGTCAATATTCTAACAACAAATAAAATCAATGAAGATCTATTGGAAGAAATTGAAACTGAACTTATCATCGCGGATATTGGGGTTCATACTACCCAAAAAATAATCAATCAATTAAAAGAAAAAAGAAAGAAAAATTCTAAAAAAAATGAAGATCTAAAGCACAATATTAGAGATATTATGTTATCTATATTGGAGCCAGTAAGCACTCCACTTATTATAAAAAATAATGATGATCCTTTCGTGATTCTAATGATAGGAGTAAATGGAGCTGGAAAAACAACCTCTATTGGAAAATTATCACGGTACTTTAAAGATCAAAATCATTCAGTAATATTAGCTGCCGGTGATACATTTCGTGCAGCTGCTATAGAACAACTTCAAGTTTGGGGTCAAAGAAATAAAATTGAAGTAATATCTCAAGAAACTGGCGCTGATCCTGCTGCCGTAATTTTTGATGCTCATGCATCTGCTAAAGCAAAAAAAATTAATGTACTTCTAGCGGATACCGCAGGTCGTTTGCATACACAAACAGGTCTAATGGATGAATTAGTTAAAATAAAAAAAATTCTTAACAAACAATCCGATGCAGCACCGCATGAAGTTATGTTAGTTCTCGATGCCAGCCTTGGTCAAAATGCATTAATACAAGCTGAAAAATTCAATGAAGCACTAGGTATAACTGGACTAATTGTCACCAAACTCGATGGCAGTGCCAAGGGTGGAATCGTATTAAGTATCGCGGATAAACTAAAAATTCCAATCCGTTTTATTGGTATAGGCGAGAAACTTGAGGATATGCAAGTCTTTAATCGTCATGATTACGTCAATGCTTTATTGAATCTACCTCAAAATCATCAAAATAATTAAACTTTTTAAAAATGAGTAAATTTACGCATTTATCAAGTAAATTTTTTAGTATTTTATTGAAACTTCCTCATATCTTTAAACAATAAACTACTGATTTATATAGTTATTATTACTTATAGATGTATCTATTTGTAAAATCATTCACCATATTATTAGCACTCAATCTTGCTGACTGCTAAAATGTGTATCTTATTGATTAATATAGACATTGAATTTATGGACATAGCTCTACCAAAAGTAAATTATGATTTAATACAGGCAGGCCCTGTTGGAAGCCTTGATGCTTATATTCAAGGCATAGGTATTATTCCTGTTCTCAGTAAAGAAGCTGAACAAAAACTTGCGCGCAAATATAATAATGAAGAAGATCTTCAAGCAGCAAGAGAACTAGTAATGGCGCATCTTCGCTTCGTCATCCATATTGCAAAAGGTTATAAAGGCTATGGCCTTCCATTAGAAGATCTAATTCAAGAAGGTAATGTTGGGCTTATGAAGGCTGTAAAACGCTTTGATCCTGATTTTGGAGTGCGCCTAGTCTCATTTGCCGTACACTGGATTCGAGCTGAAATTCATGAGTATGTGCTTCGTAACTGGCGTATCGTGAAAGTCGCTACAACAAAAGCGCAACGTAAATTATTCTTTAATCTTCGTAAGCAAAAAAAGAGTTTGAGCTGGTTGTCCTCGGAAGAAACCAAAGCCGTAGCAGACGATCTTGGCGTCTCAACAACTGAAGTATCAGAAATGGAAAAACGTCTAAGCTCTCGCGATATGACATTTGATCCAACACCTAGCGATAATGATGACAGTAACAACTATAATCCTTCGGCTTATCTACCAAATCCTGATAGTGATCCAGCAACAGCGGTCGAAAATGAACAATGGCATAATAATGCTGTCAGTAAAATGCAAGAATCTTTAGCATCGCTCGATAATCGTAGTCAAGATATTCTTCGTAGTCGTTGGTTAGCAGAAAAGAAAGAAACATTGCATGAATTAGCCGATAGGTATGATGTCTCTGCGGAAAGAATAAGGCAAATTGAAGCCAATGCTATTAAGAAACTTCGTCACTCTATGCAATAAAAAATCCACTTTTAAATAGAAATTAATTCTCTAAAATTAGTTATTTTTTTTAATTCCATTAAAATATATTCATATGAATGATCCACATAAATGGTTAATTGACTATGGCAATAGTCATGAGAATATTCGATATCCAGTATTTTTTTGGTCGGCTGTAATTTTATTTCCAATTAGCTTGATAGGAATTTTATGGCATATAGAAATGCCGGTTTCTTTTTATATTTCTGTCTCACCAATAATCAATTGGGGGGTAATGTTTCTTTTAGCAACCATTATTTACTATTTTATTATTTCCATAACACTAGCAATTGGTATGATACCTCTCATTGTATGTATAATTGCTTTTTTTCTTTGGTTGGAAAACATAAATTACCCAATAATATCAATCTCGATTGGAATCAATATAATCAGTTTGTATGGTCTCTATCGAGGGAAAGATAAGCACACTAATTTTAACAATTTATGGCAAGACATACAGATGACCATAATTGGTCCAATTTGGATGCTGTCAAAAATATATAAAAAACTTGGAATACCTCAATAATAGAATAATATCTGGAGAAATAATGTCTACGCCAACAAAAGATAGCAAAAAAATAAATAATTTAGATCCTCTTGATCTATTAGATATAAAGGGTGATTTAACTGAAGAAGAATCTATGGTTCAAGATTCTGTGGCTCGTTTTGTGGATGACAAGATTCTACCCATGATTCAGTCATCTTTTGAAGATCATACTTTTCAGTCAGAATTAATTAAAGAAATTGCAGATCTTGGTCTGCTTGGCAGTTCTATAGAAGGTTATGACTGCGCTGGTTTAAATAGTATTTGTTATGGCCTAATTTGCCAAGAACTAGAGCGTGGTGATAGTGGATTCAGAAGTTTTGTTTCCGTCCAAAGTAGCTTGGTAATGTACCCGATTTATACCTATGGATCAGAAGATCAAAAAAATAAATGGTTACCGTCATTAGCTAGAGGTGAATCCATTGGCTGTTTTGGTTTAACAGAACCACACGGTGGCTCCGATCCCAATAATATGAAAACGCATGCGAAAAAAGATGGTGATGATTGGATTCTAAATGGATCAAAAATGTGGATAACTAATGGCTCTATTGCAGACATTTGTATTGCATGGGCTATGACAGATCAAGGAGTAAAAGGATTTATTGTTGAAAAAGATATGCCTGGCTTTGATACTCAAGAAATCCATAATAAATTTTCTCTAAGAGCGTCTGTAACAGCAGGACTTTTCTTTGATAATGTCAGAGTTCCAGACGCTAATGTATTGCCTAATATAGTAGGAATGAAAGGCCCTTTAAGCTGCTTAAGCCAGGCACGTTATGGAATTTCTTGGGGAGTTATTGGTGCTGCACAAGCTTGTCTAAATGAAGCACTAAATTATACCAATGAACGTATATTGTTTAATAGACCTGTCTCTCATACTCAAACTATCCAAATAAGACTCGCAGAAATGGCTCGCAGAATCACAACTGCCCAGCTACTCTCCTTCAAGCTTGGTAAACTTAAAGATTCTGGAAAAATCACCCCATCGCAAATATCTATTGCTAAATGGAATAATTGCCGGATGGCTCTCGATATAGCCAGAGATGCCAGAGATATTCTTGGTGGTAGTGGTATAAGCGCAGAATATGTTCCCATCCGTCATATGTTAAATCTCGAGAGTGTTATAACTTATGAAGGTACTGAAACTGTTCATCAGCTAATTGTAGGTAAAGAGTTAACAGGCGTTAATGCCTTTTAAACGAGTAAATTAATACTTTAGATTTAAATAAAAACATGTGGCGTATCGCAGCGCCCATGATTTTATCTAATATTTCTATACCTCTTGTTGGAATTACAGATACTGTCATTACAGGGCATCTAGAGAACCCAGAGTATATTGCTAGCATCGCTGTGGCCACAACGATAATTGGCTTCTTTATTGCTAGTATGAATTTCCTAAGAATGGGAACCACAGGAATAACCGCCCAATACTTTGGGGCGCAAGATCAAAATGGATTAAAAGTAATACTCGGACAAACATTACTTGTCGCCTTGTTGATTTCTTTTTTGGTCCTTTTGCTGCAATCCGATATAAATAAAATTGGATTAATGCTAATTGGTTCGAATGAGAGTGTCGCTTATTATGCAAGTCAATATTTCTATATTAGAATTTGGGGAATACCAGCTACACTCATAAATTTCTCCTTAATTGGATGGTTTATCGGTCTTCAAAATGCATCCGTGCCACTTAAAATGGTAATCGCGACAAATATTACCAATATCGTATTGAGTTTAACTTTTGTATTAATTTTTAATATGCAAATTAATGGCATCGCTCTAGCATCAGTCATAGCTGAAATTATTGGTATGTTAATTGGTTTTTACTATATAAAAAATGAACTAGCAAAATATCCAGGTGAGTGGCTTTACAAAAGCATTTTCCGATTAAGTACTTATAAACGATTTATTAAAATCAATACAAATATATTTATTAGAACTATTGCCCTTATTTTTACCTTTGCATTCATAACAGCCCAAGGCGCTAGATATGGAGGAGTCATTTTAGGGGCAAATGCCCTTCTCATGAATCTTCAAAGTCTTCTAGCTTATATGCTTGATGGTTTTGCTCATGCAGCAGAAGCATTAGTAGGAAAAGCTGTAGGTAAAAAAGATAATCAATTATTTAAAGCTGCTGTTAAAATTTGCTTAAAATGGTCAGTCTATATCGCGATTATTTTTACTCTACTCTATGCTATTACAGGTAAACATCTAATCTCCTTAATGACTCATCATCAAATTATTCGTGATACCGCCATCGAATATCTGCCATGGATGATTATCTCACCAATTGTTTCAGTCTGGTCTTTTTTATATGATGGAGTCTTCATTGGAGCTACTCGCTCTAAAGATATGCGAAATGCAATGCTAGGCTCATTATTTTTAGTTTTCTTACCGAGCTGGTATTTTCTTCAACCTCTTGGCAATCATGGTTTATGGTTGGCATTCACTCTATTTATGATCAGTAGAGGCGTCACTATGCATATACTTTATAAAAGAATCGGTCGTACTAGCGATTAATAATAATTAGTTTTCTGTACTTACATGGCATTTTCAAAGTACCTTTGATCATTTGATTTAACAAAGGTTATGACGTTTGTTCTTCCACAGCTCGCCATGCCGAATCAATTGCCGCATTGACATATGCATATGCTTCAGAGTCTGAATTTGCGATAGAGATATTTCCAAATTGTGCACGCCCTATTTCATGTGGTGCTTTCCCTTCTTCCCATTCCGGGTCATATAACGATGAATACTCATAAGCATAGCCATGCGGCCAACGGTTTACCGTAATAGCCCTGATATCAGTCTCATGATTGAAACCATGAGGCCCTAATAATGCTTGAAGCTGATCGCGTATTTGCTGCTCATAGGTAGCAAATGATGTTGAATACACAGCATGACGACCTGCTTTATATAATTCTCGTGCAGTTTCTTTGCCAGTTGCTTTTATCTCTGGAATGCTCATCATAAAGATTACCATTGAATCACTGGGTTTTTTAGGTGGCTGATATCCACCTGTTGAAGTGTAAGGAGGCGTTGTAACTACAACAAAAGGATCTTTTGGACAGTCAATTCTATTAACACCAAACTCAGAGAATGCAATGCCATCTTCTAAATGGATATTAGCCCAAACAAGTGGAACTTTTTCAGCATAACGAAGACCGTCTTTTTGTGATTCAGGTAACTCTGGGCATAGGTGAGGAATCATATTGTTGTAACAAGCTAAAATGCTGTGCTTCCCTATAACCCTTGATGCCTTGCCCTCCTTTACATAATCCACTTCTACCCTATTATCTTCTGTTTGTCGCACACCAACTACCGTGCTATTGAGTCTTAATCGGACTGATTGTTCATTTCTGTCAAGGACATTGTAATTAAAATGACTGGTAGAAATATTAGTAAAATCTACATCACCCAAGGTTACTGCTGGAATCAATTTCTTTACCAATAATCTTGGTAAAGTGGCATTTCCATCGGGAAAATATAAGGATTCACCGCCACTCATTGTCCGTAATAAAATTTTTTGCAAGAATTTTGCCAGCCTACCCATTCCTTGCATACCAGGTGCACCAGTTGCAAAAGCATCCATAATGCTAATATTTTTTCCGCCAACACCCCAAATTAATTTCATAAGTGAATAGAATATCGATGAGGTTTCATCATCTAAACCAACTCGATCTGATAAAAAATCTCCGTAACTTACAGACTGAACATATCGATATGATTCACGAAGAGAAAGATCATCTAGATAGTCTCGCCCTCCGCTTAAAAATTCTATTAATTTATCTTGCTCAATGACTGATATTGGCAATGCTTTAACAGCAGTCTCAATATCACCTTCACCTTGGTTTAAAGACATCCAATTAGCTTTAATAGTTACATGACCATCTGGACCTGGTATTGATAAAGCACTTTTTCCATCAATACTCGTTAGTGATTCATAACCATCACTTTCATTATCTTTCATAGCATCTAAATCAATACCTAAGTCCTGAAGCAACCCTTTTGCTTCCTTACTGTAATCTCTTGGATTTTCTAGATTGACAGATCCGCCAATACCCAATAATAATTTTCCATCATGCTCAAATTCATTACGTTTCGCGTGACCACCAAAATCATCATGATTATCCAATAGTAAAATGCGTGCATCTTGGCCCATTTTTTGTTGATAAAACCACGCTGCCGCAAGGCCACTGATACCCGCACCCACCACCACAAGATCATATTCTTGATCATGTTGATTGTAAGAGGACGGTTTTTGACCTGTCCATGCTAGTGCATGCGCTACCTCAAAAGAACCTTGATGGCTACCACGCATACCATTAAGCATGGGCGGGTAATTAGAGAAGGATTCACCTAATTCATGAGTCAATAAATCACTCTGTCCAAATAAATTAAGAGGACTGAGAACATTAACTCCTGTACCAATGATCACACCATTACAGAAATCTCGCCGTGTTACATTTTTCTTCATAACCAAATCCGATGTTTTACTTTATCAAGTTCATAGTCTAACATGTCATATGACATGTCAAATAATAACCAATCAATAACTGAACGAAAAATTCAAATAATCCAAAATGCTGTAGATATTATTGCTCATCAGGGTTATTCGCAATTAAGTATGCGAGCAGTGGCGCGAAAGAGTGAATTAAAGTTAGGCGCCTTACAGTATCATTATCCAAAATGGGAAAACCTACTTAAAGCTATAGCCGACTATATAATTCAGGTTTATTATTTAGATGCCAAGCAAGAATATAAAGGCTCAATGAATCTCGAAGAAATACTCATATTCATTTTAGATGACCCGCTAAAACACACAATACCAACAGATAAACTATTTCCACAACTATGGGCGATGACTCAAGTTGAGCCAATCATGAAAAATCTCATGAATGAAATTTATGAGATGTACTTTAATGAATTAAAAAAGCTATTAGAAAAAGGTGGCGCTGTAAAACCGCGAATCCAAGCACTTGTTCTTATGTCCTTCTTAGAGGGAACAACCTTATTTATTAGCAAAGACTCTAAATGGGAAAATGATGCTGATAAAGTGAAAGAATTTGCCCTTGATTACATAAAAAATATGAATAACTTTAATAAAGAAAAAAGAAATGATTGAAAAAATAGAAACGATAATTCTCAACTCATTAGTTGAGATCAATGACGAACTCGAAGGAAATCTCATTACAGCTATCCCATTCCCAAGTATATGAATCAGGCGCAGCGTGAGGCTTTAGTTGGAAAGATCGTCAGTTAAGTGTAGAACCTAAGTTAATATTTTGGAGTTAATATGAACAGTAACGAGACAATAGTTGAACAAGCTGCGAACCTGCAGCGTTTGCTTGGGGGTCAACGTGTGGCCCAGTTAAAGGACCCTTATCCTACCCTTGAGCTTCGTCTAGATCGTATTAACCGCATGATCGATATGCTAGTTCGTCATGAGCAGCGCCTGTTAGAGGCGGTGAAGGAAGATTTTGAAAATCGTTCTCATCTGATGACGCGTGTGTCTGATATCGTGCCGACATTAGAGAACCTCAAATATGTTCGTAAACATATCAAGCGGTGGATGAAGCCGGAGAAGCGCAAGAGTAAATTTCCCTTAGGATTATTGGGAGCTAAATCCAAGGTGGAATATATACCGCTCGGCATCGTGGGCAATATCTCACCCTGGAATTTCCCGGTACAGCTCGCTCTTGGGCCGATAGCGGAAATTTTTGGCGCGGGCAATCGAGTCATGTTGAAACCTTCTGAGCTTAGCCCCCAGACCTCCCAGGCGATGGCAGAGATCATTGCAGGCAGTTTCGATGAAACTGAATTCTCGGTGGTGTTGGGTGGCCCAGAGATAGCGGCAGAATTTTCCAAATTGAAATTTGATCATCTATTGTTTACCGGATCAACCAACGTCGCGCGCCTGGTTTCTCAGTCCGCAGCACCGAATTTAGTGCCAATGACGTTGGAACTGGGAGGAAAGAATCCCGTGGTTATTTCCTCTACTGCAGACATTAAGCTAGCAGCAGATAAAGTGATGTTTAGCCAAACCTTTAATGGCGGCCAAATTTGTCTGTGTCCTGATACGGTATTTGTACCTGAACACTTGGTGGAAGAATTTGTGACGGCGTGCCAGGCGAGTGTAAAAAAAATGTATCCTGATATTGCCAATGATGAAACCTATACCCATATCATTACCCAGAGGCATGCTGACCGCCTCAGGGAGTTGGTTGCCGAGGCCAAAACTACGGGTGCTCGGGTAGTCCCATTGTACGATACTGAAAGCAGTGGGCGTCGGGTATTACCGTCTTTAATTTTGAATGCCGACATGAACAGCCGGATCATGCAAGAGGAAATCTTCGGAGCTCTTTTACCGATAGTTGGGTACACGGAGATGCACGAAGTGGTCGACTATATCAACGAACGACCAAGACCTCTTGCCTTGTACTATTTTGGACACAATAAGCAAGAGATAGAAAAGCTCACTTTTCAGACTACGTCCGGCGGCATGGTGGTGAATGATATGGCTGCGCATTTCTTGCAGTCAGACCTACCATTTGGTGGTGTGGGAGAAAGTGGTATGGGGGCCTATCACGGCTTTGATGGCTTTAAGAACTTTAGTCATGCTAAAGCCGTTTATGTCCAGTCGAAGCTGGATCCTTTCAGACTGCTTCGCCCACCTTATGGGAAGTTTTTTGAATCTGCTGTTAGCAAGCAGATAAAACCATAAAAATGATGTTCCTCAGGTGTACAACACCATGTTGATCCGAATCTGCCGAACCTAAATATAAATAAAAAGGAAAAAATATGAGCACGAAAATCACACTAGATTACCAAATCAACCGGTTGGGCTTTTGGTCCGCCATTCTGCTGATCGTCTCGGGGGTGGTCTCCATGTATTTACCACTGGATATCCCCGGTGGTTCCACAGTGGAACACGCAGACCGTGTGGCCTGGCTGAGTACCAACCGAGGTGCATTTATCGCGGGCTGGGCAAACCAGATTGTCGCTATGTTCTGTGCATCTGGCGTTTTATTTGGGATTACCTGGCAGATTAGGGAGAGGAATCCACTGACCGCAATACTCGCGGCGATGGTGGTTCTGGTGTCCGTTATTGCCTATATTATCCCGAAGTTTATGGCGGTGTGGACCATACCTTTGTTAGTAGAAGTCCTTTCAAGCGGTGTGACGGGTGCTGGTGCTGAGTTGGCTGATCCCCTACTTCGCATACTGAATGTGAGCGCACACTTTTCGCTATATGCGGCTCTCGAGGAACTTGGTTTCTGGATGTGGGCGGTTTTTGGTCTGCTAGTGGCGGTCCCACTGTATGGCGATTCAGTGGCTTCAAAAATTGCGGCAGTTACTCTAGGATATATTGGTATTTCCTATCACGTTCTGGTGGCTGCGTTGCTGGTCGGTATTGTAGATCTGCCCTCGATTTACGGCTACCTCGAATTCTCGTTCAATATCATAGTAATCGTAATAATCGCAATGGGCTTTCAATTCAAAGCAGCGCTGGCTGCTTCTCGATAGATGGCTAGACTTGTGATCATTGGATAACTTATTGATATGAACTGGATGAAAATACTGTTTTGGGATAGCGTCTTGAATCTTTGCAAGATACAGTCGATCAAAGCCGAAGTTATAGCTCCTAGCAAGGCGTCAATCGCACAGCGATCAACTTTTGGATAATAAGGAACATAAACGACATGAAAGCTACGCAAAATAACTGTCTATTAAAAAAGCTCGCCGTGAGACTTGTCCTCGCCACCAGCTTGGTAGCCTTCTCCCTGAACGCCTCGGCACTCAATATCATGCTGAGTAACGACGACGGCCTGACCAGTAACATTAAAGCGCTCTACAAGACTCTCAAAACCGCAGGGCATGATGTGATTGTTTCAACCCCCTGTCAGGGCCAAAGCGGCATGGGTGCTGCAATATTACTTCTTGAGCCGCTCACACCGCTTACCAAAGCCTGCCTGAATAATGCAGCTACCGCTGGTGATGCGGGCGCAGGCCCAGTGAGTAAAGTCGAGAAAGGCTTTAACTACAGCGACTTCTCATATGTTAACGGCACTCCCATCATGGCCACCGCCTATGGCCTGGACATTCTTGCACCCGCGCGCTGGGGCAGCGCACCGGACCTAGTGATCTCTGGCCCAAATCAGGGTCAGAATGTGGGAAGCATCGTCGTTAGCTCCGGTACGGTTAGTAACGTTCAGTTTGCTGCCAGCAGAGGGATCTCAGCAATTGCTTTAAGTGCTGGCTTAAACACCGAAGGTAAAGAAGACAAATCCGGTAATCATGCCAACAACCGCTTATCGCTCATTGTCGCGGATCACGTCGTAGCACTGCTGAGCGAGTTAGTGAAAAAATCGAGAGATAAGCCAATTTTACCGGTCGGCTTGGCCCTCAATGTAAACTTTCCAGACGAGGTAACTTCGGCAAGCGCTTGGTCTTTCTCGCGAATTGGTAGCTATAACGCCTTCGGGGCCGTGTTTACTAAAGACTTGTCCAAGGACCCAGTTGCACAAAGTTATGGCTTAAAGGGAGTGGCTTACCCAGGTATTTCTATAGCCTTCAACACCAAAAAACCCACCCCCGAACAACGGGAAGACGAGGCTGTTGTCTACAAAACCATGATCGCTGTCAGCGCCATGCAGGTCGCATACGACCATAGCCCTTCAGGCCAGCAATGGCTGCGTAATCGCTTGCAAGGCCTGTTTGATCAATAAGGAATATTTGGGCATAAATGAGTAGCTATGGAGTGGAATAAATTTAAGTAATTGATTATAAAAAAGTTACAAAATAAAAAAATTACCTCTGTACAATTGTTTTCATGATTTCAAATTAGTTGCGATCAAGAAGAGGGCGAGAGACCACCGCAATAATAATGAGAGATGCCTGCGGCAACTCGATTTAATTAAAAGAATAGAGGTTTAAAATGTCAGAATTAAATGAGCAAGTTAAGCTAGATATTGATAATGCTTTTGCGCGTCAACAGAGCTATGCCTTAGAACTTCGAAAGTCAGATTACAAAAGAAGAATTGCGGTGCTTGATTGCTTTGAACAGGTATTTCGAGCCTCAGAAGAAAAAATATACAAGTCTGCCGCCGACGATTTTGGCAAGCCACAAGCTGAAGTGGATATGGCGGAGATAATGCCAGTTCTGATGGAGCTTAAGCATGTACGTAAAAACCTGAAAAAATGGATGAAGCCGGTTCCAGTTAGGGCGACCATGATGCTATTTGGCACTTCATCGAAAATTGTCAAGGAGCCAAAGGGCGTAACCTTGATAGTATCACCTTGGAATTATCCCTTTTACCTGACTTTTGGCCCTATGATCTGTTCTATTGCGGCAGGTAATACAGTCATCATTAAGCCTTCGGAGATGACGCCTAACATGTCTGCTATTATCAGTGAGATTGTCGAAAAAGCATTCAGTCCAGAGGAAGTTTGTCTATTTCAAGGAGAAGCTGACGTGGCTAGTTATTTAACTAGCTTACCCTTTGATCATATTTTCTTCACGGGTAGTCCGGCGGTTGGGAAACACGTGATGGCGGCCGCGGCGAGAAATCTAACGTCAGTAACGTTAGAGTTGGGCGGTAAAAGTCCGGTAATCGTCGACAAGTCGGTAGACATTAAAAAAGCCGTGAAGTCCATTGCCTGGGGTAAGTTTGTCAATAATGGACAAACTTGTATCGCGCCAGATTACCTCTATGTCCATGAGTCAATTAAAGGTGAATTTGTTACAGAAATGGTGGCCTGTGTTGATAAGCAGTATGGCCTAGGTAATGATGCTAAGGATAATGATGATTATTGCCAGGTCGTCAATGATAGTCACTACCAACGTATTAAACGGCTGTTGACCGATGCGCAGGCACAAGGTGGCAAGCTGATTACAGGAGGTCAAACTGATGATGCGGGACGATTTATAGCACCAACATTGATTGAAGGAATGTCGAGGAATTCAGCTATCATGAGTGAGGAGATATTTGGTCCTTTATTACCGATAATTACTTTTACTGATCTTGATGAAGTGATCTCATATGTCAACAGTAAACCTAAACCCTTGGCCCTATATATTTTTAGCAAAGATAGTCGCAATATTGAAAAAATACTGACTGAAACCAGCGCGGGTGATTCCTGCGTCAACCAAACGATGATGCATAATGCGCACCAGAACCTGCCGTTCGGTGGGGTTAACAATAGTGGCATTGGTAAGTCGGGAGGTGTATGGGGCTTTGACGCCTTTAGTCATGAACGAAGTGTATTAACTGATAAATTTAGCTCTGCATCAATGCTGCAACCACCGTACACGCCGAAGGTCAGGAAATTGATCAAAATGGCTATTAAGATGATGTCTTAATTAATTTCAAATGCTGTTCAGCTTATTTAAAGGCTTCCAGCTAGCAAAAATTGAAGCATGTATAGTCAATTCAGGTTTGCATAATCTTAGTGAGATTTTTAATTATGCCTCAAATCAGGCGGCACACACAAAAGGTGAACTAGAAGTTATGCATTGCAATCAACTCATCTTTTCGATCTGACCTTGTACTGAATTATTAGCCCATTTGTATGCAATCACAGCAGAAAATATATTAGCTATGGCATAAGCCATAAAAATACCGCTTATCCCATAGAAATATCTCAACAAATAAGCCAACGGAAGATACATAATAATCATTCGTGCCACACTAATAACAACTGCCGGTCCTGGCTTTCCCATGCCATTAAATGATGCATTCATAACCATAACAATTCCATAAGCTCCATAACTAATAGGCGCTATCAGTAAAAATAATCTAGCGGTCTCCGTCACTGTAGGGTTTTTACTAAATAATGACGGTAAAAATTCACTAAAGCACAATAAGAAAACGGCCATACCTATTCCTGACAAAAGACAGAACCTTGAACATAAACGCAAAGCTGAGTGTATTCTTTCGGCTTTTGCAGCCGATAAATTTTGTCCTATAAACGGGCCAATAACAGCAGAAAGCGCATAAAACATTACTAACACTAATGATTCAATGCGACTGGCTACACCAAATCCAGCAACAGCTTCTGTTCCATACTGAGCTAACATTGCGGTTATCACTGCAGTAGCAACAGGAATAATGGCATTAGTACCTGCTGCAGGAATACCAACATGCAATATATCGCCCCAAGATGATCGCAGTTCATCGAATTTAGGCACTCTAAAACTCAGCATATTTATGCGCTCATGCATCAAATAAATTGTCCCCAGAAATATAGCGCCTCGGGCTATTAATGCGGCCATTGCAGCACCTTTCAGTCCCATCGCGGGGATTGGGCCAAGACCAAAAATCATTATTGGATCTAATATAATATTTGCGATTGAAGCAATAATCATTAACAAGCTCGGTAACCGAGTATCTCCGGTTGCCCGCATACTGCTCATACCAACCATACCAACTACTACGAACGGAACTCCAACATACAAAACTTGCATGTATTCTTTAATCAAAGGAATCATATCGCTCGGTGCGCCCAAAGCGGTAAATAAAAAATCGATGGATAAAATTCCAACAAAACAAAAAGCGGCGGTAATCAAAAAAGACAGTAAGAGACTGTCTGTCGCCAATCTAGCGGCACGTTCGACTTTATTCGCACCGATCGCTCTTGCCACAACAGATGAAGTACCTGCACCTAATCCAATAGCAACACTTGTTACAATCATAAGAATGGGAAAAGCAAAACTGAGTGCAGCTAGTTCACGATCACCCAACATGCCAATAAAGAAAGCATCAACAAAACCCTGCAACATCATCGCAAAAACACCAAAAAAAACAGGGACTGTCATTTTGACTAAATGATTACCTACTGGGCCCGAAGTAAGGCGAGCTTGGTTTGATGCCATAGAGTTAACCGAGGAGAATTTATAATTTTATATTTTAGAGATTTACAAACCCATTATAACGAGCTTGATATTTTTAAACACCCTAAGAATTAAATCAAAATAAAGTGATTGATACCCCTAAACATTCAAAAAAGTAGCAATACTTTTAGCGGCCTCTCTTCCCTCAAAAACAGCTGTAACCACCAAGTCTGATCCACGGACCGCATCTCCACCAGCAAATATTTTTGCGTTACTGGTCTGAAAAGGTAGGTTTTTATCTGCTTCAACTTGAATACAGCCATTTGATTTTAAATCTACATTATTAACTTGGAGCCATTGAGGTGTTTTTGGCAAATACCCAAAAGCAATAATGACCGCATCTGCCGGCAAAACCTCTTCTGTCCCTTTAATTAATTCTGGGACACGTCTACCACTCTTGTCAGGCTCACCTAAACGCGTATCGATTACTCTAACTCCTGTGACTTGGTCTTTCCCAATTATTTCGACGGGCTGCTTATTAAACAAAAATTTAACCCCTTCCTCATAACTGTTGGCCACTTCTCGTCTTGAACCTGGCATATTTTCTTCATCTCTCCGATAAACACAACTCACGCTTTTAGCACCTTGTCTAATTGCGGTTCGATTGCAATCCATACCGGTGTCCCCGCCTCCTAAAACAACCACATTTTTCTCTGCAAGATCAATGAAAGGATCCTGGCTGCTATCAATATTAAGCTCTTTATTTACATTGCCAATCAAATAAGGAAGCGCTTCATGAACTCCCAGTAGATCTTGACCGTCAAATCCACCATTTACCGGATCATAGGTGCCTGTACCAACAAATACTGCATCAAATTCTTGATAAATCGAATCAAAACTCTTATCTGTTCCAATATTTGTATTTAAAACAAATTCAACCCCCATTCCCTCAAGAATTTCTCGGCGGGTTTTTACCACTTTTTTATCTAATTTAAATGGTGGAATTCCAAAGGTTAATAAGCCTCCAATTTCTGGATAAGCGTCAAATACCACTGAGCGAATACCATTACGAGCAAGCACATCAGCAGTTGCAAGTCCTGCTGGTCCTGCTCCAATAATTGCAACATGTTTTCCAGAATCAATGATATTTGACATATCAGGGCGCCAACCTTGCTTGAAGGCTTCGTCACTAATATAACGTTCAATATTACCGATACTGACAGCACCCACTCCATTATTAAGCGTGCATGCTCCTTCACATAGTCGATCTTGCGGGCAGACACGACCACAGATTTCAGGCAATGAATTTGTTTGATGTGAAAGTTCAGCGGCTTCAAATAATCGCCCTTCTTCAATCAATTCTAACCAATTGGGGATGTAATTATGCACCGGGCACTTCCATTCGCAATAAGGAACACCACATGAAATACATCTGCCAGCTTGTGCTGCAGCTTCCGCGCCATCATAGGATCCATATATCTCATCAAAATGCTTGATGCGTACTTCGGCAACTTCTTTATCGGGGTCGCGTCTTGGTAACTCTAAAAATTGTAATGGATGCTTAGACATAATCAGTCCTATGCCGCCTGTCTTAATGAGGCAATTAAAGTACTTAATTCTGCAGCTTTTGGTTTAACAACCCAAAATTTAGACAAATACGATCGATAATCTTGCAATATTTCCCTTGCCCACTCACTCCCTGTCAAATTAATATGCTCAGTAATAAGAGCTCTTAAATGGTGTAGATGTGTTTCCATACTTTCAGGTGTAATCCGATGAATATCGATTAATTCATGATTGTATAAATCGACAAAATTTCGATCGATATCTAGTACATATGCAAAACCACCTGTCATACCAGCACCAAAATTAATACCAGTGGGTCCCAACACAACCACTACGCCATCAGTCATATACTCGCAACAATGATCTCCGGCTCCTTCAATTACCGCTATGGCGCCTGAATTTCTGACTGCAAAACGTTCTCCAGCATGACCTGAAGCAAAAAGATGTCCTCCGGTAGCGCCATAAAGGCAAGTATTCCCAATAATTACGGTATCTTTAACAACAAACTGAGATTCAATGGGTGGTTTTATAATAATTTGTCCCCCACTCATACTTTTACCCACATAATCATTAGCATCGCCGATGAGGTTTAATTGCATACCAGAGACATTAAAAGCTCCAAAGCTTTGGCCAGCAGTTCCTTCTAAATTAATATTTATTGGTGCATCAATCATGCCATTATTGCCATGATATCGAGCTACTTCTCCAGCTAATTTGGCCCCTATCGACCTATTATAATTTGAAATTTTATAGGAGTAAGTACCCCCACTTTTATTTTTGATGGCAGGCAATATTTCAGCATTTATTGCATTGGCTAGTTCGCCTTTATCAAAAGGCTGATTTCTTAGGTCAGTACAATATCTCGCGCCATCTTTTATCAACGCATCCTTTGATATTATAGGAGTAAGATCGAGTTGCTGCTGACGTTGAGTTTCTCCCGGGAGCAATTCAATCAAATCGGCACGGCCGATAATATCATTTAATTCTTTAGCGCCTAATTTTGCTAACCAAAATCTCACATCCTCAGCGATAAAAGTAAAAAAGTTAATAACCATTTCAGGTAAGCCTATAAAATATTCGCTTCTCAATAGATTGTTTTGAGTAGCTACACCGGTAGCACAGTTATTTAAATGACAAATACGAAGATATTTACATCCCAACGCAACCATTGGTCCAGTACCAAAACCAAAGCTCTCAGCACCAAGTAATGCTGCTTTAATAACATCCAAACCAGTCTTAAGGCCTCCGTCAGTCTGCAGTCTTACTTTGTGTCTCATGCCGTTTGCACTTAAAACTTGATGTGTCTCAGCCAGTCCTAATTCCCATGGACTACCGGCATATTTCACAGAACTGAGTGGACTGGCACCGGTGCCACCGTCGTAACCTGAGATAGTAATTAGATCCGCGTAAGCCTTCACAACACCTGCAGCAATCGTTCCCACCCCGGGTTCAGCAACTAATTTTACAGATATCAAAGCTTTAGGATTTACTTGCTTTAAATCAAAAATTAACTGCGCCAAATCTTCTATTGAGTAAATATCATGGTGTGGTGGCGGTGAAATCAAGCCCACACCGGGCTTCGCAAACCTAAGTTTAGCAATCATTTCATTAACCTTATGCCCAGGTAATTGTCCGCCTTCCCCTGGTTTAGCTCCTTGCGCTATCTTGATCTGGATAACCTCAGCATTAATTAAGTACTCCGCGGTAACACCAAATCTACCCGAAGCAATTTGCTTAATTTTTGACCGACGTTCATTGTTATAGCGGGCTGGATCTTCACCACCTTCACCTGAATTTGAGCGGGCTCCAATTCTATTCATTGCAATAGCAAGAGCTTCGTGAGCTTCCGGCGATAAGGCGCCAAGTGACATACCAGCACTATCAAAACGCATCATTATGCTCTTTGTGGATTCAACCTCCTCAAGTAAAATAGCTTTACCTAAAGGTCGGGGTTTCATCAAATCTCTTATAGTCGAAACTGGACGATTATTTACTAAATTTGCATACTGAATATAAGTTTCATAATTTCCAGTTTTTACTGCTGCTTGTAATGTTGAAATAACATCGGGGTTATAACAATGATATTCGCCTTGATGAACATATTTAAGCAGTCCACCTTGAGATAAAGGCTCTTGAGGTATTCTCGAAACTCTGGCTAACTCCTTCTGATCATCAAGTAAATCAGAAAACTTTGCACCCTGGATTCGACTAACAGATCCAGTAAAGCAAAGATCAACTATCTCTTTATGAAAACCAATTATCTCAAATAATTGAGCTCCGCGATAACTCGCTAATGATGAAATGCCCATTTTGGACATTATTTTAAATAATCCCTTACGAACACCTCTGCGATAGCTCCTACCTAGTTGCTGAGTTCTATCTACATTTCCTCTTCTCGCTAAATCGTGCAAATTTTGATACACCAAATAAGGATATACAGCAGTAGCGCCATACCCAATTAGACAGGCAAAATGATGTGGATCTCTTGCTACCGCTGTTTCAACAATAATATTGGTATTGCACCTTAAACCTAATTTAACAAGATGATGATGAACAGCCCCTGTCGCAAGTAATGCATGGGCTGGGAGCATTGTGGGCTTGAGATAGCGATCGCTTAATAAGATGAATAATTTACCATCTTTAACTGATGCCTCTGCTTCATCGCAAATTCTTTTTAAGGCTGCTTCATAATCATCTGATTCAGGAAAATTTAAATCAATGAAAGCATGACTATCGCCAAACATATCTGGTTTTAATAATTGCCTTAATTTCTGTTGAGATAGGATGGGTGAATTTATTATTATTTGCTCTGCATGTTTAGCCGTCACATCGAACAAACCTACAGTTCTTCCAATATTAGTTTGCAGCGACATCACTATTCTTTCTCTTAAAGAATCTATAGGAGGATTTGTTACCTGAGCAAACTGTTGTCTTAGGTGATCAAATGGCGATCTTATCTTTCTTGAAAGAACCGCCATTGGCGTATCATCACCCATCGAACCAACAGCTTCGAGCTCTGTGGTCGCAAGGACGCTAATAATTTCTTTAATTTCCTCGCGACTGACATTGAACATTTTTTGATAGGACATTAACGTCTCTTTATCCATAGGTTCTGCCGCTGTTTTTCTATCAACCAACTCAGAATCTAAATAACGAACGCCATCTCTCAACCATTTCTTATACGGTGCACCGTCTTTGATTTGATCATGAATTTTCTGATTATCAAGTAACTCGCCCTTTAACAAATCAATCGCTAACATCTCTCCTGGGCCTAATCTGCCTTTTTTTATAACAGTATCAGCCGGATAGTCATAAACACCGATTTCTGAAGCAATGGTTATATGCCTGTCCTTAGTAATAACATAACGCGCCGGTCTCAATCCATTTCTATCCAAGCAGCAAGCGGCATACCTCCCGTTCATCATGACAATGCCTGCCGGACCATCCCATGGCTCCATTTGACAAGAATAAAATTCATAGAAAGCTTTTATATCTGCATCCATCATTTCATTAGCCTGCCAGGCTGGCGGAATTAGTACACGCATTGCCTGAATAATACTCATTCCTGAGGCTTGCATTACTTCTAGCATATTATCTAAAGTTGATGAATCAGAACCATCCAATGAAACAATAGGGTTGATATCACTAATATCAGGAAGTGAGTCAGAACGAAAATATTTGGTACGAGCAATAGCCCAATTCCGGTTTCCTTGGATTGTATTAATTTCACCATTATGTGCAAGATACCTAAAAGGTTGAGCTAATCGCCATTCAGGCAATGTATTGGTTGAAAAGCGCTGATGAAACAAACAAGCGGATGTTTTCATTCGTTCATCCAGTAAATCCGGATAGAATTCAGCCAATACATTTGGCATTACCATGCCTTTATAACTGATAGAATCTGAAGATAAGCTGTTGATGTAGGCGAATGAGTCCAAAGCTTCGAATTTATTCTCAGCCCTCCTTCGAGCTAAAAATAGTCGGCGATTAAAGTTTTCAACACTCATATCTTGTGGACAATTAACAAAAATTTGTTCGATATTCGGCATAGTGTTTAACGCCATTTCTCCACAAACAGATGAATTTACAGGTACTTCTCTCCAGCCTGCAACTTCCATACCCTCATTAATGAGTGCTTTCTCAATAATGCTTTTTGTTTTTTTTGCGATCTTAATATTTGGGTTCAAAAAAACTGTGCCAGCTGCAAACTGATCATTTAACTTAATATTTGCTTGAACAGTTATTGCCCTTAAAAATTCTATAGGAAATTTTATTAGTAAACCGCAACCATCACCCGTCTTGCCATCTGCTGATACCGCTCCTCTGTGAGTCAAACGAGTAAGTGCATCAATTGCTGTTTGAATGACCCAATGACTGGATTGATCGTCTATATTTGCAATGAGGCCAAAACCACAGCTATCATGGTCAAATGATGGATCATAAAGTCCTTTTACAGCTCTTTGGGTCATGTGTGCTCCGAGGCATCCTTTAATACAATTGCCTCATATTTATTTTTTCAAGTATCAGGTAACAAGCGTCACCGGTACATCGGATATATTTACCGACTCTCTTTAACAGAGAAATTCTTACGATGAGAATTTATTTTATTAAAAATGAAATAAATCTAAGCTTGTAAGTATATGATAATCTGGCACTTAACTCCAGTTGAGTTAATTACTACAAGATAAGATATGCTTTCTTGAGACACGATTGAATCGCCATGTTAATAAGCATGCTCCCACAGACAGTCCCAATATAAATCCGCACCAAATATAATTTGCCGGTAATTTATAGATAATGCCAAACAAATAAGATAATGGAAAAGCTAAAACCCAATATGAAATTATATTTACAAACATGGGTATTTTTGTATCTTTATAGCCTCGAAGTGCACCTGCTGCTCCAATTTGAACCCCATCAACAATCTGAAAGACTGCAGCAACCAACAACAAACTCATGGCCATCTCTTTTATTAAAACATCAGTTGTGTATAAATCTACGATGTATTGTCTGAACATCAGCAAGAAACAAGCCGAAAGAAACATAAATAAAGCGCACATTAAGATTCCTGTGGAGCCAAATAATCTTGCTGCCCTCACGTCATTAGAACCTAGAGATTGGCCAACCTTAACAGTAATAGCGGCACTAATACCAAGCGGTATCATAAACATTGTGGTAACAACATTTAAAGCTATCTGATGTGCACCTGTTATATTTGTGCCCAATGTTCCAATCATTATTGAAACAGCAGAAAACAAACCAGCCTCAGCCGTAACAGTAATAGAAATTGGTAACCCTAATTTTAATATTTCTTGCATGACAGATAAACGAAATGCAGTCATTCGATTGAATATATTTAATTCTTCATATCGTGAATCAAAATACACATACAGTGATAAAAAACAAAAAACAAGCCACATGGAGATAGCACTAGCGACTCCACAGCCGAATACTCCCAAGGCAGGCATTCCAAGATTACCAAACATAAAAATATAATTTAAAAATACATTTAATACCAAAGCAACTAGAGAGGCATACATGACTGGGCGGGTATAGCCAATACCTTCGGTGGTATATCTGAAAACAAGAAATAAATATATTCCAGGAGCGCCGAAAATAATTGCTTTGAGATAATCGACAACCAAGTGACGAAACTCAATATCTATTCCAATGATATCCATGATTGAGATAACATAATTATGCATAATAAATACTACAAAAACTCCAACCACTAAACTCATGCAACATGCTTGTCGAGTATATCGACCTACTAATGCAGCTTGTTTTGCCCCATAAAGCCTTGCCACAATTGGTGAGATAGCCATCAATAAACCATTATAAAACTGGAAAATAAGAAACCATATACTTCCACCGACAGCAACTGCCGCAAGTTCTTTTGAACCAAGACGTCCCGACATCACTGCATCTGTAAATTGAATACCCGCAATCGCAAGATTATTAACTATCAAAGGAGTCGCTAACTTCAATAAAGATAGAGCATTTTGATATCTAATTTTTAGCACAAAGTTTTTATATCCAAATATATTAATAACTTTTATTTATCAAAAGCCGAAGATTCGTTAGGATTCATGTAATGTTAACCGTTGATAAATAAAATTGAAGATATTTCTAAGGAGAATAACGCATGCTTAATGATGGAAAATCAAACAGAGTAGCTGTAATTGGTGGCTCAAGAATTCCATTTTGCAGAGCTAACACAGGATACAAAGATTCCTCAAATCAAGAAATGATGACCGCCACCATGAAAGCAATGGTCGAAAAATTTCATTTACATAATAAAATATTAGGTGATGTTGCGCTGGGTGCCGTAATAAAACATTCGAGTGATTGGAATCTATCTAGGGAATGCATTATTGATTCGGGTTTGTCTATAAATACGCCCGGCGTTGACATGCAAAGAGCATGTGGTACCAGCTTAGAGACCACCTTAAACATAGCAAATAAAATTGCCTTGGGGCAAATTGAGGCAGGCATCGCTGGTGGTGTTGATTCAATTAGTGATGCTCCCATCGTTTATAATGATAACTTTAGGAAAATTTTGTTGGCTAGTGCTCATGGTAAATCAATCCAAGAAAAAATTAAGCCATGGTTAGGTATGAAACTTCGGTTTTTGAAGCCAAAGTTGCCTGGTGTCAAAGAACCCAGAACTGGATTGTCTATGGGAGAAAGTACAGAAATTATCGCTAAAACATATAACATCAGTCGACAATCCCAAGATCAGCTCGCACTGGAAAGTCATGAGAATGCCGCAAAAGCATATGATGAAGGTTTTTATGATAATTTAGTGCACTCATTCAAGGGTGTAAGTGAAGACAATATCATTCGTCGAAATATTGCTATCGATAAACTCAATGCATTAAAAACAGTTTTTGATAAAAGCGAACAAGGTACAATGACGCCGGGAAACAGCACTTCATTAACCGATGGTGCTGCTGCGGTTCTGCTAAGCTCTGAAGAATGGGCGCATCAAAATAATCTCCAAATAGAAGCCTACCTATCTCATTGCGAGATTGCGGCTATTGACTATATTAATGATGAAGGCTTACTCATGGCTCCAGCATATGCTGTATCAAGTATGTTAAAAAAAGCAAACCTCAACCTTCAGGATTTTGATTTTTACGAAATCCATGAGGCTTTTGCCGCCCAAACACTTGCCACTATAAAAGCTTGGGAATCGGCAGATTTTTGTCGCTCGAAACTCAATCGAGATAATCCTATGGGCTCAATAGATAAAAGCAAACTTAATATAAAAGGCGGAAGTCTTGCCATTGGGCATCCTTTTGCAGCAACTGGAGCCAGAATAATCGCAACAATGGCAAAACTTCTTAACGATAAAGGTTCTGGTAGAGGTTTAATTTCAATTTGTACAGCCGGTGGTATGGGAATTACAGCTATCATGGAAAAATAGATTCATGATCTTAATACGGTAAATTTTATCGAAATTTTCAGACAAATCCTCACATCTATTAACAGTGTTCTCTGGAATGAGACTTGGATTTTCATCATTGCTGGAACAGGACTTGTCTTTACTATCTGGTCGGGTTTTGCACAATATCGGATAATCCTCGACAGTCCAAAAATTATTCGAGGTGATTTTAGCAAGCCAAATGACCATGGTGTTATAACTCATTTTCAAGCCCTTACTGCAGCTTTATCTGGCACTTTAGGCCTCGGTAACATCAGTGGCGTTGCTTTGGCGATAACTTTAGGTGGTCCAGGAGCTATATTTTGGATGTGGATTGTCGGGTTTCTAGGTATGTCTATAAAATTAATTGAAGTCACTTTATCCATGCTTTATCGAGATACGAAAGATCCAGATAATCCTCATGGCGGTCCAATGTGGGTAGCAGAAAAAGCTTTTAAAAAAAGTTTTCCAGAGATGGCTTATGCAGGAAAAATTTTAGGTGTTGTTTTCTCAATCAGTGTCATAGCTTCTGCTATAACCGGTGGAAATATGTTCCAAGCATGGAGTGTTGCTGATATTACTTATGAATATTTTGGTCTAGAAGGATGGATCACTGGCGCACTACTGTCTCTTATAGTTGGTACCGTGATTATTGGAGGAATTAAAAGGATTGGGGCAATTACTGCAACGATTGTTCCATTAATGGTATGCCTTTATTTATTTGCAGGCTCTTATATTCTATTTATCCATTTTAATGAGATACCAAATTTATTTAGATTGATCATTGCCTCAGCATTTAATGAGACTCAAGCAACTGGGGCATTTATTGGAGGTACCGCTATTTCTGCTTTTATGTTTGGTATGAAGCGAGCTGTGTTCTCAAATGAGGCCGGCCAAGGATCCTCAGCAATTGCACATTCCGCAGTAAAAACAAATGAGCCCGTCCGTGAAGGTTTGGTTGCAGGTCTAGAGCCATTAATAGACACACTGGTGGTATGTACTTTCACTGCATTGATCATTTTATCTACAGGAATCTGGAATCGTGCACCGGATATAATGTTTGAACAATTACCGAATATTAATAAACAATCTGATCATTGGTCATTCACAAATACAAAATACATTGGGGATTCAGGCAAAGTTGGGGACCCTGTGATCATGCTAGTTGAAGCATCTGCAAATAAACAAACAGGCCAAAATATTCATAAAATAGCAGGTATTATTACAATAAATCAGAACGACCTAGAAATAGAATGGGGTTCATTTACTTCAAATATCCCACCAAGAATATATCTGGAAGGTTATTTTTATGATTATGTAGGTGCCACTTTAACGGCAAAAGCTTTTGACACTGTTGGTATAGGTTTAGGTAAGTGGTTAATCACCATTGCGTCTTGGTTTTTTGCGATCTCAACCATAATGGCTTGGGGTTATTACGGTGAACAAGGAATAATTTATATCTTTGGTAAAAAAGGCATTAATTCGTTCAGATTGATTTACTGTTTATTAATATTTGTTTCTACATTGGGATTCATAGAAACCAGTATTGATTTGGATAATTTAAGTGGTATAGGTTTAGGTATCATAGTTTATGCAAATCTACCGATTTGTTGGATATTTGGATATCAAGCAATTAAAGCATACAAACAATATGTTACAAAAAATACAACTTGATAAAATCTTAATTAGATCTATTGTGCTAAATTAAAATAAATGCATTTAAATTTGAAAATAGAAGATACTAATGTCACGTTATAATTCAAAACCACAATACAAACATGGCGACAATGATGCTGTCGGGGTTTTGATGGTTAATCTTGGTACACCTGAAAAACCAACAACCAATTCAGTACGAACATACCTCAGGGAATTCTTATCAGATCCGCGTGTTATCGAAATACCAAAAATTCTCTGGTTAATAATATTATACCTCTTTATTTTACCTTTAAGACCGTCTAAATCTGCCGAAGCCTATAAAAAAATATGGACAAAAAAAGGGTCGCCTCTACTTTTTAATTCTTTAGATATTGCAAAAAAAACAAAATTAAATCTTAATAAAAGTAATAATAAAAATATTCATGTAGAACTAGCAATGTCATATGGCTCTCCCTCAATTAATGAGGTTCTAAATGGATTTCATGAAAAATCAATTCGACAAATTCTACTCCTACCTTTATATCCACAATATTCAAGTACCACCACAGGATCGGTATTTGAAGCCGTATCTAAATCTCTATTCACACGTCGTTGGATTCCTGAATTTAGATTCATCAATCACTACCACAATCTACCTATGTATATTGAAGCAGTAGCGACCAGTATTGAATCATATTGGGAGGTAAATGGTCGTGGCGAAAAACTACTTTTTTCATTTCATGGCCTACCACAAAAAATGCTTATGGATGGCGATCCCTATCATTGTCAGTGTCAAAAAACCGGTAGATTAATAGCTGAAAAACTATCGCTTAAAGACGAAGAATGGTTTATCAGTTTTCAATCTAGACTAGGTCGAGCAAAATGGCTTGAACCCTACACTGACGAAACCCTGATTAATTGGGGAAAAGAAAAAAAAGGGACAATAGATGTTGTTTGTCCTGGGTTTGCTGCGGACTGTTTAGAAACACTTGAAGAAATCGCAATGCAAAATAATGAATTTTATGTGGAAGCTGGAGGTGAATCGTTGCGCTATATCCCCGCATTAAATTCCCAACAAAGTCATATTTCCTTTTTAAGTGAATTAATTAATGAAAATATATCAGACTGGTTAAAAAATGATGCCCTTAAAAATTCAGATGCACATGATCTTGAACTTCAAAAATCATGTCAAAGAGCAGCTCAAAAAGGCGCTAAAAATTTATTAGGTATTAATCAATCTGATTCTTAATTCTTTCTGCTTGCCTTCTAAGAGCTGTACCAATACCAAGTTGATCATACATTGCATTAATACCTTCGATATCTGGAGTCGATGGCTTAAGATCAATATGTTTACTTTCAAATGGCGCATGACAATCAATTCCTGTTAATTTTCTTGCCAAAACTGCAGCTCCTTCATGCTGCTCAAGTTTTTTACCTAAAGTTTTAGCACCTCTAATATCAACTTTATCAATTACAGATAAGTTGGCATATATTTCCGGTAGATCTTTAAAGTAACTTAATAATGCTATTGCTGTCTTTTTCCCTACTCCTGGCACACCCGGAATATTATCAACACTGTCTCCAGCCAAGGCTAAAAAGTCAGCAACTTGCTCAGGCCATACACCAAAAACATCGGGTATCTTCTGATAATTAATTTTCCCTTTGCCGGCATAATCCCAAAAAATATCATCCTTACCCACCAATTGAGCCAAATCTTTATCACGCGTCACTATAGTCGATGAGCACCCATTCTCTCTTCCAATTCGTGTCAAAGTACCGATTAAATCATCAGCTTCATAGCGAGGATGACTCCAATTCATTAATCCTAATAATTTAACAAATTCTCGACACTGGATAAATTGCTTTTTTAACTCGGGGGGGGCTGGCTCTCGATTTGCTTTATAGGGCGGGTATATTTCTGAACGAAAAGAAGGGCCTTGGCCATCATCAAATAAAACTGCAATATATTTTGGATTTATTTGCTCCATAAAATCACCGATAAAACGACAAAATCCATAAAAAGCATTTATTGGATTCCCTTCATTATCCACTATATCTTCCGGCATAGAATAGTGAGCTCGAAAAATATAAACGCTGGCATCAATTAAATATTGCATATTATTTTTTTATTTTCCTAGTGCTATTAAATATTTTCATTTACTACAGACTGATTTAAATAACTTTTAATTCGAGTATGCAATGGACTAGATTTTGGCATATGAGCCAGTAGAAATTGCATTTGGTCAGCCAATACCTGTCTTCCTTTTAAATAAATATATTCTGCGTATGTGGGTGTAAATGGAACTGCGATCAACTTCATCTTAGCTTCTTCTGGTGTTTTTCCGCCCTTATGATTATTACAACGACGACATGCGGTTGCTACATTGGTCCATAAATCAAGTCCACCTTTTGATAGCGGTGTAATGTGATCCCTAGTCAATAAATCAACCTCAAAGTGAAGACCACAATATAAACAAATTTCAGCATCACGCTTAAATAGAGTCCGATTATTCAATGGCGGCATGTATTTATCTCTAGTAAAAGACAGTCCTTTACTGCGAGTTCGTGTTGAAATTATAGAATTAACATCAATTGAGCTACGGATACCAGTTACAGCCGAATAGCCACCATGAACAGTATATAACCTAGAACCAGATGAATACGCAACCTGCTTAGTGTGATAGAGCCTGATTGCTTCTCTATAATCAATCCATTCTAATGGCATGCCAGCAACATCCGTTCTAAGGACTTGTTGGTTAAGATCGCTTGATACACCCAGCAACATTTATTTATTCTTACATATCATACTGATACCTATAAACTAATAAAATATAAACCGAAAAAAAGAGGTTCCGAATTATTGACTGTTATGTCATGATAAAATTGAAAAAAATAATTTTTTCGACAAATAACAATATACCTAAATATACCTAAGAATGATTTATTTTCTCAACAATAATAAATATGGAGAAAGACGATGTCACTAACCATTGGCGTATTAAAAGAAAGTGCCATAGAGGAGACACGTGTTGCCTTAACTCCTGAAATTGCAAAAAAACTCATTCAGTTGAATGCCACTATTGTCATGGAAGAAGGTGCGGGAGAGCTCTCAAATCACCTTGATGAGGAATATGAGGGGGTAGAGTTTTGTGATGCACAAAGCGTTCTCAAAAAAGCAAATTTATTGTTGACGGTACAACCAATTACCAAGGAACAATCCAATCAACTTGGTCAAGGATCATGTGTTGTTGGTATGATTTTTGGTCATTTAAATAAAGAAGTTGTTTATTCTCTAAAGGAGAAAAATCACACCAGTTTTGCTATGGAATTAATGCCAAGAATTTCAAGAGCTCAAAGTATGGACGTGCTGTCCTCGCAAGCAGCGGCGGCAGGATATCAGTCAGTTTTAATCGCTGCAACTACACTTGATAAATTCTTCCCAATGCTAACAACGGCAGCCGGTACCATCAGACCGGCACAAATCCTAATTATTGGTGCCGGGGTTGCTGGTTTACAAGCAATTGCTACCGCCAAAAGACTTGGTGCTATTGTTAAGGGTTATGATGTAAGAAGTGCAACAAAAGAACAAATTGAATCTCTGGGAGCTAAATTCGTCGATACGGGTGTATCAGCCGATGGCGAAGGTGGTTATGCCAGGGAATTAACCAAAGAAGAAAAATCGTCTCAGCAAGCAGCACTTGAAAAAGAAATTGCTAATAGTGATGTAGTTATTTCTACTGCCGCCATTCCCGGAAAACCAGCTCCTAAAATAATCAGAGCTGAGGCTGTGAGAGCTATGAAACCAGGTGCCGTTATTATAGACCTTGCGGCAGAAACGGGAGGTAATTGTGAGCTAACCCAAGCCGGTAAAACAATTATCGAAAATAAAGTTAAAATCGTAGGACCAATTAATCTGGCAGCATCACTAGGAAAGCATGCCAGTGAAATGTATTCGAGAAATTTGTTTAACTTTATAGCGCCAGCAATTAATGATGGTGAATTGAAAATTGACTGGGAGGATGAGGTTTTTAGCTTATCTAATCTCACCCGCGATGGAAAAATAATTCATGCTTCCTCCAAAGAAGCAATTGAGGGAGGTTCAAAATAATGGATCAAATTATACAGATTGACGGCTTCATAGCGCTCTATATATTTATGCTAGCGGGTTTTGTCGGACACGAGATTATTGGAAAAGTACCAGCAATCTTACATACCCCGCTTATGTCTGGTTCAAATTTTATTCATGGAATCGTCCTAGTTGGTGCCATGGTTGCACTTGGTCGTGCCGTTACCCCATTAGAACAAACAATTGGTTTCATCGGAGTATTTCTTGGCGCGGGTAATGCTGTCGGTGGATATGTCGTTACAGAAAGAATGCTAGAGATGTTCAAACGTAGTAAGGATAAAAAATCATGAATATCTTAAATATGGCATTGATAATTGATGTGAGTTATTTTTTAGCTGCTGTTCTTTTCATTTACGGACTAAAAAGAATGGGCTCACCAATGACTGCCAGAGGCGGTATAGTATGGGCTGGAGCTGGAATGGTTCTCGCAACAGTTGTGACATTCTTATTTCCTGGGATGTCTAACTATATCCTCATGATGATTGCAATCGGGCTTGGTGGGATCATCGCTTGGATTAGTGGAAAAAAAGTAGCAATGACCGATATGCCTCAAATGATTGCACTTTATAATGGAATGGGTGGAGGTGCTGCAGCGGCAATTGCTGCTGTAGAACTTTATGGCGGAAATGACCATGGACTGACATTTGGGATTTTAGCCGTCTTAGGAGGTTTTATTGGGGCTGTATCTTTTAGTGGAAGTTTGGTCGCATTTGCAAAATTACAGGGTTTTAAAAATACAACTTTAAGATTTAAAGGACAACAAGTTCTTAATCTAGTCATACTAGTCAGCACACTAGTTATGGCAGTTATTGTCATTACTCAACCTGATACGGGCAATACCATTTCAATATTCTTTGTTCTTGCACTGGCATTGGGCATAACTATGACGGTTCCCATCGGTGGGGCTGACATGCCAGTTGTTATATCCTTATATAATGCTTTTACAGGTCTAGCAGTAGCTTTTGAAGGTTTTGTGCAGCAAAATCCAGCTATGATTATAGCAGGAACAGTTGTAGGCGCTGCAGGTTCATTACTAACCCAACTAATGGCCAAGGCAATGAATAGATCTCTTGCCAATGTGCTCTTCTCCGGATTTGGTGAAACAACTTCAGAAGAAACCGAAATCAATGGTTCAATGAAACCAATTGATGCCTCGGATGTGGGTGTTATGATGGCATTTGCAAATAAAGTTTTGATTGTACCTGGTTATGGTATGGCGGTAGCTCAAGCCCAACATAAAGTATGGGAATTAACGCAATTGCTTATTGATAGAGATGTAGATGTAAAATTTGCTATCCATCCTGTTGCAGGAAGGATGCCTGGGCATATGAATGTATTACTAGCAGAAGCTGGCGTCCCTTATGATATTATTTATGATGAAAATGAAATTAATTCTGAATTCGAATCAGCAGATGTAGCTCTGATTATAGGTGCCAACGATGTTGTTAATCCAGTGGCACGATCAGATCCATCCAGCCCCATTTATGGAATGCCAATTTTAAATGCTGATTATGCTAAGAATGTAATTGTAATCAAACGAGGTCAGGGAGCTGGTTTCTCGGGCATCGAAAATGCACTTTTCTTTTTGGATCAAACAAGAATGCTTTATGGCGATGGTCAAAAAATGGCGTCTGAATTAATTCAAGCTGTTAAATCATTATAAACCAGCCAGATAGAGAGAAGGGACGGCACCAGTCAATAAAAAACAAGCTAATGCAGATAACTGCATACTCAAAGTTGCAATAGATGTTCCATTATTCCAATTATTTGATTATGAGTTAAATAAGAAAAATCAACATCTGCCAAAAATAGGTTGTCGTGTTTCAGTCCCGTTTGGGCGACAAAAAAAAATTGGTCTGATATTAGACATCGTTCAAAAAAGTGATCTACCTAAATCAAAATTAAAGCAATGCATCGATATTATTGATCAAGATCCTATATTCAATGATTCAGATCTTTGGTTAATTTCATTTGCCAGCAAATACTACCAACACCCCATCGGAAGAGTCATATCAGCAGCGCTTCCCAGTCATTTAAAAAAAGGCAAGCCTGCCATAAACTTAATTGAAGCCATACAAATTACTAAAAAAGGCACTGAAGTAAATCCCAGCGAAATTAAGAAACGTGCACCAAAACAGGCGGTATTACTTTCATATTTGAAAGGAAAAGAATCAATAACCATAGATATTTTGGATAAAGAAGCTATTGAATGGCGAGGTCAAAGAAAAAGTTTACTTAAAAAAGAATGGATCAGAATATCTGATGTGAGATCGAATCTAAATGCAAAAATGAAAATGAGCACTCCAATTAAAGGGCCAGTTCTCAACTCAGAACAACAGTCAGCAGTAAATAATATAAATAAAGTACAGAATTTTGTCCCATTTTTACTTGATGGCATCACAGGTAGTGGTAAAACAGAAGTCTATCTGCAAGTTATCCTAGAGGTTCTAAAAAAAGGAGCTCAATGTCTGATACTTGTGCCTGAAATTGGATTAACAGCTCAATTCATAGAACGACTTATCAAAAGGATTGGAATTGAACCAGTCCTACTTCACTCGTCTTTATCAGAGCGTCAAAGATTCAAGGCATGGCAAAATATCAAAAATTCTCAAGCAAAACTTATTCTTGGTACCAGATCAGCAATTTTTGCTCCCATCCATAATCTTGGCATCATCATAGTTGATGAAGAAAACGATGTTTCTTACAAACAACAAGATGGATTTAGATACTCAGCGAGAGATTTAGCGGTAACAAAAGCAAAATATTTTAATATTCCAATCATACTAGGTTCTGCAACTCCTTCATTGGAAAGCTTAAGCCTTGTTAAGCAAAAAAAATATATACGACTCGGACTTGAAAAAAGAGCTAGTAACGCTCAATTACCCTCTATGCACCTCATAGATATGACTAAAGATTATGCTCCAGACGGACTAAGTCCTTCTCTAATTAGAATTATTAAACAGCATTTAAAAAAAAATGGGCAAATATTAATTTATATAAATAGAAGAGGTTTTGCACCCACCTTAATATGCCAATCCTGTAATCATATAGCTCAATGCTTAAGATGTGATTCTAGAATGACTGTCTATCTTTCAAGAAATAAACTGGTCTGCCACCATTGCGGTTCTTTTAGAAAATATACCGAGAAATGCATTATTTGTAATGCGGAATATAAAGCTCTAGGACAAGGAACTCAACGTCTAGAAGAAGTGCTCAATAATTATTTCCCTAACATTGCTATAAAACGTATTGACAGTGACTCAACCCGCTTAAAAGGAGCGATGGATGAAGCGCTCTCCATGGCCAATAGTGGAGAAGCAAAAATTCTAGTAGGCACTCAAATGTTATCAAAAGGACATCATTTTCCCTCCTTATCTTTGGTTGCTGTAATCAATGCAGATCAAGGACTATTTAGTAGTGATTTTAGGGGTAGTGAGCGTTTAGCGCAAAGTCTTATACAAGTCTCAGGAAGAGCAGGCAGAGAAGATCAAAAAGGTCAGGTGGTTATACAAACTGAATATCCTGAACATCCGTTTTGGCAAGCACTATTTGAAGGTGGCTATAAGAAAATTGCAGAAGATACAATGAAAGAAAGAGAAGCAGCATCATGGCCACCTTTTGCGTACCTTGCATTAATTAGAGCAAGCTCTCACAAGAAAGACTATACCTGGGATTTTCTAAACTCTGCAAATCAGATTATTGAAGAAGAAAAATTAAATGACGTCAATATTATGGGGCCTGTGAGTGCACCAATGGAAAGAAAAGCCGGGAAATATAGAGGACAACTTTTACTACATTGCGAGAATCGAAAATCATTACATCAACAAATATCATCATTTATTAAAAAGATAGAAAGAAATAAGAGTACTCACCGTGTAAAATGGTCTGTAGATATAGACCCAATCGAACTTTTTTAATATATCAAAATTATCTTATATAAGGCCTTACTTTGAAAACAGCAATTATAAATCTAGTTAAATCAGGATTACAAAGGGTCCCTGAACTTGAGAAATTTCTAGACGATCATATAGCTGATAATGCCGTGGAAAGAACAAAAGATCTCATTCATGGAGACTTTAGCTCCAATATAGCGATGCGATTTGCCAAAGTAACAAAAAAAAATCCACGTGATCTTGCCAGCATCATAATAAAAGAGATTCCTGAAAGTAATCTAGTAAAAAAAATAGAAATTGCTGGTCCTGGATTTATAAATTTTCATATGAGCGACTCAGCTTTCCATAAAGAAATTTCTAAGATCATTAAAACCAAAAATCTTTATGGTAAATCGCAGAATAAGACAAAAGAAAAAATCCTTCTTGAATTTGTTTCAGCAAATCCAACTGGCCCACTTCATGTTGGTCATGGAAGACATGCTGCTTATGGAGCTACCTTAGGCAATATTCTCGATGCAGCGGGATATTCAGTTAAACGTGAGTATTATGTTAATGATGCCGGTCGACAAATGGATATTTTATGTGTCAGCGTAATAATTCGCATACTGGAAATTAATACGCCAGATATCGTAATGCCTGCAGCTGGATATCAAGGTGATTATATTGGAACAATTGCTGCATCATTAAATAAGAAAATTAACAGTAGCCTTATAAAAGTTTTCGTGCATTTACAAAATGAAAGTGCCAGTCAAGATAAAGAACAGTTCATTGACTCACTAATAAAATCAGCCAAAGATACGTTAGGTTTAGAAGAATTTAATATAATAAAAAAAATCTCACTGGAACTAATCAGGAGTGATATTGAGGAAGATCTGAAGGAATTTGGGGTCACTTTTGATACATGGTTTTCAGAAAACAGCCTAGCTGAACAAGGTCATATTCAAACAACGTTATCCTTGCTAAAAGATAAAGAATTATTATACAAAAAAGACGGTGCAATCTGGTTTAAAGCAACAGAATTTGACGATGAAAAAGATCGCGTTGTTACAAGAGAAAATAAAAATAATACTTATTTCACCTCTGATATAGCCTATCATCATAACAAAAAAGTACGTGGCTTTGACCATCTGATTGATATTCTTGGATCAGATCACCATGGTTATATTGCTAGAGTCAGGGCTGGTCTTGTTGCAATGGGTCATCAGGCAACAGATCTTGAAGTTGAATTAGTTCAGTTTGTAAGTCTTTTTAGGGCGGGTGAAAAGCAGTCCATGTCCACAAGATCTGGCGAATTTATAACATTAAGACAACTTCGAGAAGAAGTTGGTAATGACGCAGCCCGCTTTTTTTATATCATGCGCTCCAATGAACAGCATTTAGATTTTGATTTAGAGCTCGCTAAAAGTAAATCGAATGAAAATCCAGTTTATTATATACAATATGCTCATGCTCGTATTGCAAGCGTATTTAGGCAGCTTGAAGAGAAAAAATACAATTATAATGAAGAAATAGGTATAGACAATATCTCCCTATTAGCAACAAATAAAGAGAAGTTAATAATGTCAGCATTATCTCGATTTCCCGAGGTAATTGAATTATCGGCCAACAACAGAGCTCCGCATAATCTAGCTCAATATTTAAGAGAGTTGGCCAATGAATTTCACTCTTATTATAATGACAGTATCTTCATAGTTGAGGATAAAAATACAAGAAATGCTCGGATGTTACTCATCAAAGCAACACAATTGATTATAAAAAATGGCTTAGAACTGCTTGGTGTATCAAGCCCAAAATCAATGTAAGTCTCTAATTTTTTGAAAATCAAACTTAAAAAAGACGATTTCTTTTCACATATTGAATTAATAAATAACTAAAAATAACAATATTAGTTACGCATATTGGCTCAAAATAACTCCCTAATATTGCTCTGTATTTAACACTAAAGAATAACGCAAAAAATAAATGCAGAGTAAATATAAAGAATAACCAAAATAAAATTTTCTTTGCTGACCTATTCTCTTTAAAGCCATAATAAGCAAGATTACCAAATATTACTGAGAGGGTTAAAAAACCAGTTGGAATAATATAGTGATGACCCATAACGAAAGTTTGGACTACTAATAAAATGCCTGTAGTTACCAATAACGATACAATTAAATCAAATGAATGGCTTAATGTGATGTAATTTTTCATGGTTATGTTCCTTGTTTATATCTCTTAATTATTATTTTATGTCTCTATTTTTGGTTCTAAATTAATCTCAAGTGCCTTTAATTTACGATATAAATGAGTTCGTTCTACACCTACTCTTTTTGCCAACTGACCTACCTTCCCATCACACAAAATTAATTGCTGTTGAAGGTATGCACGTTCAAACTTTTCACGTGCTTCACGTAATGGTAGGGAGAGCAGATCTTGCTTTACAAAAGAATTGATAGATACTTCTTGATTTTTTAACTGACCTTCAATTTCATCAAGAGTGACATCATCATCACGACCTTCAATGAGCAATCTTCTTATAATATTCTTTAATTCGCGTAAATTATCCGGCCAAGGATAATTACGTAAGCGATTTTGTGCCCCAATACTAAAACGACGGAACGTTAATTGCTCTATCTCTACAAAGTAATCAACATAGAATTTTATAAAATCAGGAACATCTTCGGCATGATCTCTAAGCGCTGGAACTCTCAATGCCTGGATACTAATATTTGAAATTAACTCACGTTTTAATTTTCCCTCTTGCATATCACGTATATAATTTTCATCCACAACAGCTATTACTCGACACTTCATTTGTAATGAAGAATTACCATTTATTCTATTGTATTGGCCGTTTTCTAAAATATTATGTAAAAGTTGTTGTGCTCTTATATTAAGATCAGATAAGCCATTAATTACTAACGTTCCCTCTTTTGCTTGCTCAATAAAACCCGGTATAATTTCGTGATCCATTTCTTTACCAAGAATCTGCTCCTCAGTATTTGTAGTAGTTAGTAAAACGGAAGCTAATTCGATACAAGGATTTATCGCTCTTTGGCTGATATCATGGAGATAACGAGCAAATGCAACCCTTGCCGTTCCTGCTTCACCAATCAACATAAGATTAGAATCAAGCGAAGCGACATGTCTCAATTCTTTTCTAAATTTCTTTAAAAGATCACTGTGCCCAATTGAGATAAAAGAAGCTGCATTCCCAACTTTTGCATAATTTCCTTTTGGTTTTCTTTCTGCGAGCGCATCCTCTACTGTGCGTAGTAATTTTGCAATTGACAATGGTTTTTCGATAAAATTACTTGCCCCCAGATGCGTAGATTCAATTGCCGTGTCTACATTTCCATGGCCCGACATCATTACTACCGCAGAATTCAATTGATCGTTATCAGACCACTCTTTTAATAAGGTAATACCGTCAGTTTCTGGCATCCATATATCAAGTAAAATAAGATCGAAATTCTCTTTATCTCTTGCCATTTTTGCTTCAATAGCACTAGCTGCTGCTGTGACAATGTACCCTTCATCAGAAAGAATGTCTTGAATCAATTCTCGGATATCGAGCTCATCATCAACAACTAAAATCTTTATCGACTTCATCTTGAATCTCTCCCGTTATCTTGATGATTCTGAAGGTTTGAAATTATTGCTTCCCTGATCTGTTCATTTGGCGGCAACAAAATACTTATTAGTGCGCCTTGATTTTTTGTATTTTTTGCCTCAATGGATCCCATATGTTCTTCAACCAATTTTTTTACAATAGCTAAACCCAATCCCGTTCCTTTCGGTTTAGAAGTAACATATGGATCAAATATTTGACCTAAAGATTCTTCTTTAAAACCACCACCATTATCTTCGACTGTAATTTGAATCATTTCTCTTTGTTTAACATTTACTTGTTTAATATCTATTTTAATAAACCCATTCTGCCTAGTATCAATGGCTTCTATAGAGTTTCTAATTAAGTTATGCATCATCTGTCGAATCCTTCCAGGGTCTGCATCAAAATCATCAATGGGAGTTTCTATATTAAACTGAATATTTATTGTTTTGGCTTGCTCTTTATACAAGTCAATGACTTCATTGATTAAATCTTCAATACTAAAAGAGCTTATATCCATATCAGGAGCTCGAGCGTAGTCACTAAAAGCATTTACCATGTCTCTCATTGCGGCAACCTGCTCAACAATAATATGCGTTGACCGATCCAATATCTCACCATCTTCTGTACTCATGGTATCAAGATATTTTTTACGCAATCGTTCGGCAGATAATTGAATAGGAGTCAAAGGGTTCTTTATCTCATGAGCTAATCGACGCGCTACCTCACCCCAGGCAGCATCACGCTGTGATTGTAATTGTAATGTAATATCATCAAAAACAACCACGAAACCAACCTCCTCGCCTGCTTCGCTTGATAAATTTGTACAAGCACAAGTCAATACTCTTCGTCCCTTAACAGCATGCACTACTATTTGATCATGCCAAATAGTAACTCCTTTATCGAGTTGCCTTTTGACCACATCATAAAGTTCTTGCAATACCGAGTTACCTGTCGCCATATCTGATAAAAGCTCTCCGGTTCGACCGTTAAAATCAACATTCAAGATTGCACCAGCAGCCTTATTAACGGTTCGAATCTTAAGATTTGATTCCAAAGAAATAACACCAGTAGACAGATTGGCCAATATAATTTCAAGATTAGCTCTTTCTGCCTCTACCAAATTTTGACTCATACTGGCTTGCTGCCTTGCCAATGACAACCCTTTCGTCATCTCATTAAACGAATTAACAAGAAATCCTATTTCATCGCCCGTGGGAATTGGCAATTGAGTATCAAAGTCCCCTTTTGCCACCGCACGTGTTCCCTCAACTAAATTTTGAATTGGCGAAACTAATCTTCTGGACAAAACAAAAGCACCATATATTGAAGCTAGCAAAGAGATCATCAGGACCACGGTTAGCGTTAAAGAGAATGTTCTTTTTAATGGTGCTCGTAAATAAACAATTTTTTTATAATCTGTATACGATGAATCGATGCTGTTAACCATTCTTCCAATACGTTGAGAAACTAAAAATCGTGACCTTATAGTACCTATAGCATCTAAATTCCTTCCCCCAATTAATGGTACAGCTGTTCTAATTTCATATGAGCCATCTGAAAGAGGGTCAAGGCTAACATAAGGGCGATTTTGCCTGACTTGCAATAAAAGCTCATCAGATAAACCCTTAGGTGCAATACCGGCAGTTTGATTAGAATTAGTTGCTATCATTCGCCCGTTTCTTCCAAACAAAGTTAATTCACTAGCGCCAATTTCTTGACGCAAAGAACCAATCTCATAAATAAACTGTTTTTGGTCAGTCAGTCTTAATCGCTCAGCTATTTGTTCTGTAGCCGCTAAATGATCTCGCATTTGCATAGCTAGAGCATTTCGGCTTAAAGTCAATGCATCATCTAAGCCTGCTTCAACTTCAACATTAAACCAGGTATCAATGCCACGATTAATAAATTGCATTGAAAAATAAAAGACAATTAATAATGGAATAATTGCCAATCCAACAAACATTCCTACCATTCTTGCTTTTAGCTTCGATCCAGGGACATGAGAACGATAATCTCGATAAAGTTTACTGAGATTACCGATCAGAAGGATCATCAGAACAAGCAAGCAAAGCACATTAACCCATAATATAGAATTCGCTAATTGATCAAAATTCTCTGAATTTTTTGCAACTTGACTGAGCATCAAAAGCGCTATAAATGAAAGGCCCACACCAAATGCGCCTAACATTCCATACAAAAGGGGCCTTATCTTCTGAGTTGCCATTCGAACCATTCACTTTTTAAATCCCACTGATTCCGCCAAAAAAATAGCAACCTCAATGGTGCTGAATATTGTTTTGTACCCAGTAAAGCTTGCAGCCTAAAACGATAATTAGTTAGAGGGTCAAGCGAACTATTTTGTGTCAAAACTAGATCTTGCACCTTTCCTAATTTATTGAGTGCAGAAAATAAAGTTGCATATGAATCCTGAGTACCTCCCTGGACATCCCTAACTATATAACGTTGACTTAAAGGTCTATATTCAAGTTCATACTGGAATTGCAATTCATCTTCTTTCGCATCAGGCATAAATCGTCTGCTTCTAATTATTTCAATATTCAACTCAATTGTAAGAGGAACGCCACTATTCAGAGCATTTAACGCTTCATCGCTCAAAAATAATTGCAGGCGAGCATCCAGCAAATAATTTTGCTTATCCAGTATTGTTGTTGCTGATCGAACATCAAAATATCCTTCATGATTCGGCCTCATCTGAGCGGAAACATTTAATGCGGAGAGAAATAATATCAGCGATATTAAATTCACTAATTTTTTATGAAAATTCAGTCTCATTATAATTTACAAAATAGCCTTTTCTAAGTAGGAAAAATAAAAACCATCCATACCTTTTATTCCAGGAAGTAATTGATAGCCATAATTAGTCTTATGCATTACATCGCGGATGTTGTTATTTAGCAACAAATTATTTATGAGAATATCTGGATGCAGGAGTTTTAGTTTTTTTATCACCAAGTCATTTTCCTCTTCTAATACCGAACAAGTCACATAAAGTAATTTTCCACCTGGTTTTAATAAGCGCCATAATGAATTAATAATATTTACCTGTATTTTATTCAAAGCATCGATATCTTTCTCTCTTTTTAGATGCTTAATATCTGGATGCCGTCTAATTACACCAGTTGCTGAACAGGGAGCATCCATTAGGATCAAATCAAATAATTGTGAATCCCACCAGCTTTTAGTATCAGCAACATCGGCGGTAATAATTTTTGCTTTTAATTCAAGGCGCGAAAGATTCTCTTTAATAATTTCAACTCTAAATGGATCTATATCAACTGCAGTAACCGTTGAATCATCATTAATTTTTTCTAGTAATTGACCTGTCTTTCCTCCAGGAGCTGCACAGGCATCGAGTATGTTCCCACCAAGATCGTTCAGTAAACATTCAACAGCAATCTGAGCGGCACCATCTTGAACAGAAACATAGCCATTATCAAAATCAGGTAATGATTTGACTGAAATCGGATTTTTCAAACAAATAGATTGATCTAAATCACCAATATACCCAATCTCATCAATAGATAAATTTTGAGAATATGCTATTTTTTTCAGATAATCTTTTGTGGCAATCTTTTTATGGTTCACTCTTAGCCACATAGGTGCTTGTATATTATTATTTTCTATAATTTCTTGCCATTTATGCGGCCAACTATTTTTCAACATTTTTATTAACCATGCTGGATGATTAAAAATAGCTTCTTCATTTGAATTAATACATTCTTTTGAGCTTGATCGAATAAAATTTCTCAAAACAGCATTAGCAAAAGCAGTTAAATTTGGTTTTTTTAGTAATCTCACCGCCTCTACTGTCTGAGCAACTATTGCATGAGAAGGAATCCGTGTCTTCTTGATCTGAAAAAATCCAATAATAAGTAACGTCTCAATAATATTATCTTTTCTTTTTATTGGGCGAGAAATATATTGCCCTAATTGTAATTTCAACTCCCAATAAAAGCGGATCGTTCCATAGCAAATGGCCTTAAAAAGTGATTTTTGAGAATTCGTTTCATCAATATTAGCCGTTTCTATGGCACGATCCAAAGACCTTCCCTTATTAACAACCGCATCAACGACATGAGCAGCTTTCGCTCTAATCATTGCTCCATTATTATTAATTTGCATGAGATCTTAGGTTAATTGTAAATTTTTCAAATTAATTTGCCTACAAAACTCAGCAGCTGTGACTTTATTTCTGCCTGGGCGCTGTAATATTTTTATAATCAGGGTGCCTTGAAGACAAGCAACTTCTATCCCAGATTCTCCCGCATGAATGACTTTACCTGACTCACCACTTTCTTTATTTGTATAATCAGCCGACCAACACTTAATCATTTCATTTTCTAAATTAAAATAAGCTCCTGGCGATGAATTATAAGCTCTGATGTGACGCGATATATAATCTGCTGGTTGATTCCAATTAATTTTTGCATCGGATTTTTTTACTTTCTTTGTCAAAATCATTCCATGTTGATCTTGTTCATTTGACGGAATATGGCCGTTCAATATAGATTCAAAATCAGACTTCAAGGCCATCCCACCTAATTTCGCGAGACGCATATTTAATTTATCAGCTGTTTCTGTTCGTTCTATATCTATTTTATGCTGAGTGAAGATCGGACCAGTATCAAGTCCAATCTCCATTTTCATAAGACTGATGCCGGTCTCATTGTCTCCATGCAGGATTGCCGATTGTATAGGTGATGCTCCCCTCCATCTTGGTAGTAGAGAAGCATGTACATTTAAACAACCAAATTTTGGGAGATTTAAAATCTTCTCAGGAAATATTGACCCATAAGCTGCAACAACAACAATATCTGGTTTAATGGATTTTATATTTTTGATGAATTGAGAATCTGACAATGATAATGGTTGCCAGACTTCTAGATTCTGCTCCTCTGCAAATACCTTAACTGGACTCTTAGTCAATTGCTTTCCGCGTCCCGCCCTTCTATCTGGTTGCGTAATAACTGCAATAGGAGAAATATCTAATTCTAATAAAGCTACGAGTGAAGGTAACGAAAAGTGTGGTGTACCTGCAAAAATTAGCCGACATTCATTTAAATTAATATTCATAATTTAAATGCAAATTTTAAAGCACCATTGAGGAATCAGACTGGACTCGTTTTTGTTTATGTAATTTTTTTCTTACTTTTTGTCGTTTTGTCTCCGACAGGTAATCAACAAATAATTTACCATCGAGATGATCTATTTCATGCTGAACACATACCGCAAGCATACCAGTCATCTCTTCTTCTTGTTGATTTCCGCCTCGATCCAAAAAACTAACACGGACTGTTTCTGCTCTTTTAACTGAATCAAAGTATCCAGGAACCGACAAACAACCCTCTTCTGAGACCTTCGAGCCGTCCTTTTCAATAATTCTAGGGTTTATTAATACATATGGATCGTCTTTTTCAGATGAAACATCAGCCACCAAAAGACGTTTATGAAAATCTACCTGTGTTGCAGCCAAGCCAATACCAAGAGCTTCATACATAGTTTCAAACATATTATCAATAATGACTCGCAAGCTGTCATCAACCGTTTCAATAGGGACAGCTTTAATTCTTAGTTTTGGATCTGGAAATTCTAATATTCTTAATATAGTCATAATTTAAATAATAAATATTACGCATTAGTTATCTGATAGGTAATTATATATAAACAATAAATCAGTTCATAGTTTCGTTTTTTTAAAATTTAGTAAAATTATTACTAAACGATATTGACGATTGCTGCAGATTACTACATGCTCCATGTTTTAGGATTTTACCATTCAATAATATCTAACTATTTGTAGTTATGATATTAAACAAGATAATGATTTGAGATATCAAAGGAATAACTAAAGCGATGAAAGAAGATGTCCTCGATGTATTAATGTATTTATTCGAAACCTATATCGAGACGGAAGATGAACCTGAAGCCGATCAAAATACACTCCGGATAGAGTTAATTAAAGCCGGTTTCAATAATAATGAAATTGACAAAGCTTTAGATTGGCTGGATGGTTTGGCGGAACATAATGAAAACTTCATAGAAAATAATGATACGGCCAATGCAACGAGAATTTATAATAGCGCTGAAATAAGTCAGCTTGATGTAAGTTGCCGGGGTTTTATCAGTTATCTTGAACAAATTAATATACTCACTACCACCCAAAGAGAGCTTTTAATTGATCGATTGCTTGCACTTGATACCCAAGATATTAATGTTGATCAAATAAAATGGGTTGTACTGATGGTTTTATTCAGTCAACCAGACCAAGAAAAGGCATACTCTCAGATGGAAGACTTGATCTTCGACACAAAAAGTGATTTTCTTCATTAACCATGGATGATAAATAAAGTAATGGCAAAGAATTTAGTAATCGTTGAGTCTCCCGCAAAAGCCAAGACTATCTCTAAGTATCTAGGCAATGATTATATTGTTAAATCAAGCGTAGGTCACATTCGAGATCTTCCAAAAGGTAAATCTAGAGCACCAACGAAAAGAAATGAAATACCAAAAGATATTTCAGAGGCAGAAAAACTAAGGCTTAAAGCTTTAAATGAAAGATCTAGGTTGGTAAGAAGAATGGGCATCGACCCCGATAAAGACTGGGAAGTTGAATATCAGATCATTCCCGAAAAAGAAAAAGTTATTAAAGAGCTAAAAAAAGCATCCAAAAATGTCAGTCATATCTATCTGGCAACAGATTTGGATAGAGAAGGAGAAGCTATTGCTTGGCATCTAAAAGAGGCCCTTGGTCCAAATAAATATGAGTTCTCAAGAGTTAGATTTAATCAAATAACTAAATCAGCAATCCTTGCCTCATTTGCTGATCCTAAAGAGATAGATATTGACCTTGTGCAAGCTCAACAGGCAAGAAGATTCCTAGATAGAGTAGTTGGTTTTGAACTTTCTCCTCTTTTATGGAAGAAAATTGCTAGAGGTCTATCTGCAGGAAGAGTTCAATCAGTGGCGCTGAGGCTTCTTGACGAAAGAGAACGACTAATACAAGAATTTAATCCCAAAGAATTTTGGGCAATTTCAATGGATCTTTTGACTAGTAATAAGGAGAATATTTTATTCTCCTTATTAAGAAAAAATTCAGACCCATTACTCTTAGAGGAAGAAGCTAGAGAAATAGAATCTCTAATCAAAAATAATCCATTAACAATTGATGAGATATCAAAAAAACCAATAAAAATAAAACCAAAACCACCATTCATCACCTCAACGCTTCAACAGGCAGCGTCAACAAGATTGAGCTTTAATGTAAAAAGAACTATGCGGGTTGCACAAAAGCTATATGAAGCTGGCTATATTACCTATATGCGAACTGATGCACCTAGTTTAAGCCCAGAAACAATCCAAGATGCCAGAAACTATATTACAGACAAAGTGGGTAAAAACTATTTGCCAAGCAGCCCAAGAATATATTCGGGTAAAGAAAATGCCCAAGAAGCTCATGAAGCTATAAGACCGACAAATGCTTTTTTGACAGCTAATGATTTAGTTGGAGCTCGTGAAGAAGAAACTCGTCTCTATCTACTAATATGGCAACAATATATTGCCTCTCAAATGCCAGATGCCGAATATCTTTCAACTTCAGCAAAAATTGCAGTAAATAAATATACATTCACCGCCAAAGGAAGAGAAATTGTCTTTGATGGATACACCAAAATTTCTAAAGATAACAATAAAAATTCCAATGAAGACATTTTACCCCATCTCTCAGAAGGTGAAGTTTTATCATTAGAGGAATTAAAACTTGAAAGAAAGCACACAAAGCCACCAGCGAGATTCTCTGAAGCTGCTTTAGTAAGAGAGTTAGAAAAAAAAGGGATTGGTCGACCATCTACCTATGCATCTATTATTTCCACAATACAAGATAGAGGCTATGTTGAGATCCTTAATAGAAGATTTTTTGTTAAAAAAATTGGCCACATTGTCGCCGAAAGATTGCTTGAATGTTTTGATGACATTATGAATTATGATTTCACCGCTAATTTTGAAAATGACTTAGATAAAGTGGCAAAGGGAGAGCTTGATTGGAAGGTTGTACTTGATAATTTTTATCTAGCATTCAAAAAAGATTTACAATCTGCATCAAATGATGAAGGAGGAATGAGGGGGAACAAGCCCGTTAAGACAGATATCCTTTGTCCAGATTGTGGTAATCACACTATGGTGATTAGAAACTCTTCCAATGGGGTCTTTCTGGGCTGCTCTGGATATGAGAATACCGGTGAAGATCAGTGTAAAAAAACGTTGAATTTAACCTCAGGGGATGAAGCAGTTAGTGTTGACGATCAAGAGGAAGCTGAAAACCTCTTAATTAAAGAAAGGTGCGAGTCCTGCTCCACAAGCATGGATAATTTTTTAATTGATGAACATAGAAAATTACATATTTGTGGAAAAAATCCTGATTGCGAAGGAAATAAGATCGAAGACGGCCATTTCAAAATAAAAGGGTATGACGGCCCTATCTTGGAATGTCATAAATGCTCTACAGAAATGCAATTGAAAACAGGTAGATTCGGGAAATACTTTGGCTGTTTAAATGAGGATTGTGGAACAACAAGACAATTACAAAGAAATGGAGAACCAAAACCATTAACGATGGAACCGATAAAACTGCCTGAACTTTTGTGCGTTAAATGTGAAGATCATTATTTACTGAGAGATAGTATGAAAGGTATATTTCTTGCTGCCAGTAAATTTCCAAAGAATAGAGAGACTCGAGCACCTAAAGTATCTGAAATTAATCATCTAAAAGATGAATTTGTCGAAGCATGTAAGTATTTACCTAATTCAGAAAAACATCTTTATCTCATGACTGCCCCGGAACACGATAAGGATCAGAATCCTTATGTGATTCGATATAATAAAGCTGAAGATGTTCATTATTTAGCCTCAGAAAAAAATGGTAAAAAAACAAAGTGGATGGCTATTTATAACAACGGAACATGGGAACAAAAACACAAAGATAGTACCTAAAACTAAATTTTTTCATCAAAACTAAAAATAACTCACGAAAAAAATTGGTAAAGAATCATTCCATCTGAATCAATAAAAAAAGCAAGTCGAGTAATACATGATGGGGGAGTAATCGCTTATCCTACTGAAGGTGTATTTGGGCTCGGTTGTAACCCGAATAATTCTGATGCTGTAAATCGTATACTTGATATAAAAAATCGTGACATAGCAATGGGGTTAATAATCATTGTCTCTAACCTAGAGCAGGTAAATAAATGGGCCAAATTGAGCGCTACTGATGTTAGAACGATCATCGATGGTCCAAAAAATACAACATGGTTGGCTGAAAAAACAGATCACACTCCCCATTGGATTTCAGGCAAACATTCCAGCATAGCTATCCGATTCACTCATCACCCAATTGCAAGAGAACTCTGTATTCAGTCAAAAACTGCCCTAATTTCCACCAGTGCAAACGCATCAGGGGAAAACCCACCAAGAAACACCATCATACTACGCAGAAATTTTCGTGGCATAGTAGACTATATAGTGCCGGGTGAATGCTTTAAAAATACTCCTGCATCGACCATAAAAATATTGAAAACTGGAAAAATTTTACGACCATAATTATGAATAATGAAACTCATTCCATTGATCTTGTAAAAAAATATTTACAAGGCCTCCAATCCTCAATTACGAATACGCTTAATGAGGTAGATAAAAAAGAGAGCTTTGTAATTGATAAATGGGACAGGCCCGAAGGTGGGGGTGGTGAAAGTAGAATTTTAAAAAATGGAGCAATATTTGAGCAAGCGGGTGTGAGCTTTTCGCATATTTATGGCCATGAATTACCCCCTTCCGCCACTAAATCTAGACCTGAACTTGCTGGTAAAAAATTTCAAGCCATGGGGGTATCACTGGTTATCCATCCCTTAAATCCTTTTATACCCACTACGCATGCCAATTTAAGATTTTTTATCGCAAAAGATAAAAAAGACAATCTTATTTGGTGGTTTGGAGGTGGTTTTGATTTAACGCCTTATTACCCATTCCATGAAGATGTAATTTCATGGCATCAAAATGCATATGATGCTTGTAATCCATTCGGCGAAGATTTATATCCGCGCTTTAAAAAATGGTGTGATGAATATTTTTTCTTAAAACACAGGAACGAAACTCGTGGTGTTGGTGGACTTTTTTTTGATGATTTCAATGAGCTTGGATTTGATAAATCTTTCGAATTTATAAAAGCTATCGGCGATCAATTCTTACTTGCTTACTTACCAATTGTTCAATCTCACAAATATCACCCCTATGGCGAGCGTGAGCGAAATTTTCAGCTTTATCGACGAGGTCGTTATGTTGAATTTAATTTACTTTTCGATAGAGGGACTTTATTTGGCTTACAATCGGGTGGCAGAACAGAATCGATATTAATGTCACTGCCACCGTCAGTTAGATGGGAATACAACTGGAACCCTGAACCTGGCTCACCCGAAGAATTACTTTATAAAAAATATTTAACCCCGACTGACTGGCTTAAAAAATAATAAAAAGCGACACTCAAATGAATGACAGTAAATCTAACTTACAAGGTGTTTACAGTCCTGTAATTACTCCTTTCCATAAGAATCTCAGCGTTAATAAGAAATTATTAATAAAACAATGCCAATGGTTGCTCTCACAACATGTTGGACTGGCTGTATTTGGGACCAATAGTGAAGCCAACTCATTATCTGTAGAAGAAAAAATAGATGTGCTAAATGCACTTATTGAAACTGGTATTGACCCAAATAAAACCATGCCAGGAACAGGGTGTTGCGCCTTATCTGACACTATTAAACTCACAGAACATGCTATTCAACTAGGGTGCAACAATGTCTTGATGCTGCCACCTTTTTATTATAAAGATATAAGTGATGAAGGATTATTTGACAGTTATTCTAGAATTATTGAATCAGTTAATAACGATGATCTTAGAATCTATCTTTATCATATCCCGCCTATTGCGAATGTGGCTATTACTCTTAATCTTATTGAAAAACTAAAAAAGAGATACCCAAAAATAATTGCTGGTATAAAGGACAGTTCTGGTGACTGGAACAATACCTTGGCAATGCTAAATGAAAATTGGCCAGATTTTAAAATTTTCGCTGGAAGTGAAGTTTTTCTATTAAAAACACTTCAAAATGGAGGAGCTGGCTGTATCTCTGCTACCGCAAATATAAATCCATATTCAATCTACATGCTTTATAAGAACTGGCTTAATTCCGATGCAATTATTCAACAAGAAAATTTGAATAAATTTCGAAATATAGTACAAAAATACCCGATGATTCCAGCTTTGAAATCCATTGTTGGTCATTATCATCAAGATACCGATTGGCATAGAGTCCGTCCTCCCCTAACCTCATTATCAGTATCAAACCTTCATTCCTTGATTAAAGAAATTGAAGCTATTGGTTTTACAATGATGGACACTATTTAGATTTCTAGTTAAATCTTAGTAAATTAATGTAAAATATTTATATTAAAAATAATTACACTACCTATTGAAGTTTGACATGAATAATAAGAATGGAATTTCATTCCCATCAACACGCATGAGAAGAACAAGACGCACAGATGCAATCAGACGTCTGGTCGAAGAAACGACCTTGAGTGCGAGCGATTTAATTTATCCTGTATTTCTTCTCAATGGTAAAAATAAATGTACACCTATTCAATCAATGCCAGGAATCAACCGACAAAGCATTGATGGTGTTTTAAAGACTGCCGAACAAATACTGAAATTAAATATTCCAGCCATGGCATTATTTCCGGTCATTGAAGAACACGAAAAAAGCCTAACGGGCGATGAAGCATATAATCCAAATGGTTTAATTCAACAAAGTATCAGAAAACTTAAAACTGAATTTCCCGAATTGATAATTATTTCAGATGTAGCGCTTGATCCATATACAACTCATGGACAAGACGGTGTTATTGATGCAAACAACTATGTAATCAATGATGTCACCGTCGATACACTAACAAAGCAAGCAATCTCACAAGCCGAAGCTGGGGCAGATATTATTGCGCCTTCAGATATGATGGACGGGAGAATCGGGTCAATTAGAAATGCACTAGAGGCAAACAATTTTCATAATACCTTGATACTCTCCTATGCCGCTAAGTATGCTTCTTCCTTTTATGGTCCCTTTAGAGATGCTGTTGGTTCAAAAAATAATCTTGCTACTGGAAATAAATTTAACTATCAAATGAATCCTGCCAATGCCCTTGAAAGTTTGAGAGAGGTCGAATTAGATATTAGCGAAGGTGCTGACATTGTCATGATAAAACCTGCAATGCCCTATCTGGATATCATCAATAAAATTAATCAAAAATTCTCAGTGCCTGTATTTGCCTACCAAGTTAGCGGTGAGTATGCCATGTTAAAATCTGCTTCAGAGGCCGGATATCTTAATCATAAGGAATCTACGCTTGAATCAATAATGTCAATTAAACGCGCTGGTGCTTCGGCAATTTTGACATATTACGCAATTGATGTAGCTCGCTGGTTACAACCATAAAAATAATATTTGACGGGTAACTTTAATGAATATAATTGCAAAAGAGCAATACGGTGTATTAGGTGACCCAATCTCACACTCACAATCACCTGCTATTCATAACTTGTTCGCGTCTCAATTACATCAAACAATAAATTACAAAGCATTCCATGTTATTCAAGATGAATTAAAAAAATTTATAGCTGAATATAAAAAAAGGGGCGGTAAGGGCCTTAACGTTACTCTGCCTCATAAAACTGCTGTCATGGAATATATAGATGAAATTAGTCCTAGAGCAGCGAAAGCAGGTGCTGTTAATACACTCATATTTGATGAAAACAAGATTATCGGGGACAACACTGATGGTATTGGTTTGATTAACGATCTGGAAAATAATTTTCATCATAATATTAAAAATAAAAATATCTTAATTATTGGTGCTGGGGGTGCTTCACGTGGAATTATAAGTCCCTTAATGGAGAAAGAGCCATCATCCTTAACAATAACAAATCGAACTGCCTCGAAAGCGAATCGACTTGTTTCAAGATTTCAACAATATTTAAATATAGATGCATGTGGCATTGATGCATTAAAGCCCAATCAGCCCTATGATATTATTATAAATGCGACATCTGCAGGAGTAACTTCAACATCGATTGATTTTCCTTGCTTTATTATTGCTAAAAATACTATCTGTTATGACCTTTCATATGAATCATCGCCAACACAATTCATGCTATGGGCAATGAAAAACGGAGCAGAGTGTGCAATTCAAGGTTGGGGAATGCTGATCGAACAAGCTGCAGAATCTTACCTCATATGGAAAAAAATAAGACCGGATACCTCTGCGATATTAAAACAACTCAATATTAACGCATCGTCACAAGTTCTTCGGCGCTTGTAGGATGAATTGCGATGGTGTCATCTAAATCTTGTTTAGTTACACCCTTTCGAATAGCTACAGCAAAACCTTGCAGCATCTCATCCGCACCATCGCCAATAATATGACAACCTATAACTTTCTGCTCTTCTCCCAGTGTAATTAATTTCATAGTGGTGGGAACCTTATCAATTTCATCACTGAGAGCATAGAGCATCGGATTAAAAGATGACGTATAAATTGTAATTTTATCGCCATGTTCCTCACGAGCCTGTGCTTCAGTCAACCCAACAGTTCCAATTGGAGGATGACTAAAGACCACTGTTGGAATAGTATGATATTCCAAATACCGCTCTGACATATTACCAAATAAACGATCTGAAAGTCTTCGACCAGCGGCAATTGCAACCGGCGTAAGGGCTTCTTTTCCGGTAACATCTCCAATAGCAAAAATATTTTCAATATTAGTTTGCTGATATTTATCGACTGGAATAAAGTCATTTTCATCCGTTAACACTGCTGCTGCAGATAAATTCAAATCAGTTGAGTTTGGCGCTCTTCCAACCGCCCAAATAACCTTATCGAAAGGTCCGTATTGTTGTTTATTTTCTGCGGTTAAAAAGCAATCATCTCCTCTCTTATCCAATGAATTTGGTATCACTTTTTCGATTATACTGACCCCTTGATGAATCAGTGCATTTTTCAAATTTTCACTTAACATGGCATCAAAAGAACGTAATAAGGATTCTTTTCTAATCAATAATGATACTTTAGATCCTAGCGCCGAAAGTAAACCAGCAAATTCAACTGCAATGTAACCACTTCCAATTATTGCTACCCTTGGAGGACATTCTGGCAGAGAGAAAAATCCATCTGAATCTGTCCCCAGAGTACTACCTTCAAGCTGAGGTACAATAGGCCGCCCTCCCGTAGCAATTACAATCCTCTTAGCAGCATAATCAATATTATCAACGGTTATTATGGTTTTATTTTTGAATTTAGCAGAGCCATTGATTATATGTATATTTCGATTTTTTAAATTACGTTCATAAATATCATTTAAACGTTCAATATATGCATCTCTACGTTTTTTAAGTTGCGCCCAATTGTGTGATTGGACTGTCACATTAAAGCCATAATCACCGGCTAAGTTTATTTGTGAGGCTTGATGCGCGGCATACCACATAATCTTTTTTGGTACACAGCCCACATTCACGCAAGTTCCCCCAAGTGGCGCATGCTCAATGACCGCAACAGTTGCTCCATACTCAGCAGCGCGTTGCGCGCAAGCTAATCCTCCACTACCACCGCCCATCACGATTAAATCATAATTATTATTCACTCTTCTTTTCCTTAAAGTTTCTCGTGTTTGCTTATATAGTCTTTGTTAACATTCATCTATCTTTTAATAAAAATAAAATACCAAAATGACTCAATCTAATTCTTACAAATCAACGCTTCCAGATTTTTCAAGTTTAACCGCTAAAGAAGCTCAAACAAACCTTAAATCTTTAGTAAAAAAACAACGTATGGCGATTGATAAATTATTAAAAAATAAACAAAAAATTACTTTCGAGTCAGTCGTTAATCCCATCGAAGAAATGCAGCATGAATTAAGTCGCACCTTTTCACCCATCAGTCACCTTCAGAATGTTCTCGATCAGCCTGAATGGCGAAGTACCTATAATTCTTGTTTACCATTACTAACGGATTATGGTACCGAATTATCACAAAATACAGAACTTGAAAAAGCATATAAAACCATAATTGATAATCTTGATGATCAAAAAGATCCTAAATTTAAGTTACTAGAGCAAGAATTGCGTAATTTTACTCTTAATGGAGTGAATCTCACAAAGACAAAAAAACAAAAATTTAAAGATCTTAAGACGCGCTTAAGTACTGCGGAGGCTAACTTTAGTCAGAATGTTCAAGACTCAACGGATGCTTGGTCATTGCATATCAATAATGAAGATGAACTAAAAGGTATTTCTCGTGAGATTCTCGAACAAGCAAAAGATAATCAGGATAGATGGAAGCTCATACTTGATTATCCGACATATCATAGCGTAATGACGCATGCTGAAAATCGTTCACTCCGCGAAAGATTTTATAAAGCTTGGTCAACTCGGGCCTCTGATCAGGCTGAAGATACTCAATGGAATAATGAAGAAAATATTAAAAATATTCTTTCATTGAGACATCAATTGGCCAATATAGTCGGATATAAAAACTTTGCGGAATACTCTTTAGCAACAAAAATGGCCAATTCCACTAATGAAATCATCGATTTCTTGGATGATTTAGCCAAAAAAACGAAATCAACCGCAAGAAATGAACTTACTATTCTTGAAAAAGCCGCCGATCATAATCTTGAAGCTTGGGATATTTCTTATTATCTCGAAAAAACAAAACAACAAAACTACGCTATTTCTGATGAAGAATTAAAACAATATCTTCCAAAAGAAAACGTACAGAAAGGTATGTTTAATGTAGCAAAAACACTTTATGACATTTCTTTAAGAAAAAATTCAACAGTCCCTGTTTGGCACGATAGTGTTGAATTCATAGAAGTAATAGATAACAAAGATCATATCATTGGTGGTTTTTATATTGATTTATTTGCTCGTAATGGGAAGAGAAGTGGCGCTTGGATGGATGAATGTGTCATAAAAAAAAATCTCAATGGAAATAAAGCTCTGCCTATCGGTTATTTGGTTTGTAATTTTACCCCGCCAGATAAAAACGGTATTTCATTGCTCACGCATGATGATGTAGTCACTTGGTTTCACGAATTTGGACACATGCTGCACCATCTACTAACAAAAATAGGCTTGCCCAGTATTTCAGGAATCAATGGTGTTCCATGGGATGCAGTTGAACTACCTAGCCAATTCATGGAAAACTTTGCTTGGAACTATGAAGTTCTAAAAGACTGCTCTAAACATCATAAAACTGAAAAGTATTTACCTAAAGAATTATTTTCTAAATTACAAGCCAGCCGAAATTTTGGTGCAGGTCTGGCAATGCTAAGACAAATTGAATTTGCACTCTATGATATGACCATTCATTCAGCTTATGATATTAAAAAAAATGACAACACACTTAGGACATTGGAGTCAGTTAGAAAGAAAATTACGCTCATCAAAACTCCTTCATACAACCGCTTCCCGATGAGCTTTTCGCATATATTTTCCGGAGGTTATGCTGCTGGCTATTACAGTTACAAATGGGCAGAAGTTCTAGCTGCAGATGCTTTTTCAGCATTTGAAGACAGCCATATTCTCAATAAGGAATTAGCCAATAAATTTAAGAGAGAAATTTTAGAGATAGGAGGAAGTAAAGATATAATGCAGGGATTCATTAACTTTCGAGGGCGAAAACCGTCTCTTGAGCCACTATTAAAACAATGCGGAATAGCCGGAGCCTCAAGATGAAAATTGCGACTTGGAATGTCAATTCACTAAACGTTCGTATTGGTCATGTACTTGAATGGTTGGATATAGCGAATCCAGATATATTAACGCTCCAAGAAATAAAACAACCAAATGAAGCCTTCCCTATAGAGGCTTTCAAAGAAATTGGTTATCACGCAATTTGCAGTGGTCAAAAAACGTACAATGGAGTTGCTATCATTACAAAAAAGAAGCCCGAAGACATCATTACAGATTTTCCTGGTTTCGATGATCCGCAGAGACGAATACTTGCAGCAACTATCGATAATACTCGAGTTATCAATCTATATGTCCCAAATGGACAAAGCGTCGATTCAGATAAATATGTTTATAAATTATCTTGGCTTAATGCATTAATTAAATTTTTAAAAGCAGAACAGAAGTTGCATAAAAATATAATTATTTTAGGTGATTTCAATATTGCTCCTGAAGATCGTGATGTTTATGATGCTGAAAAATGGGGCGAAGAAGTACTTTGCAGCCCAAAAGAAAGAAAAGCATTATCGGATATTATCAATCTAGGTTTTTGTGATGTTTTTCGTCAATTCGATCAAACTGAAAAACTTTTTAGCTGGTGGGATTACCGTGCTGCTGGATTTAGAAGAAACGCCGGTGTTAGGATTGATCTCATACTTGCCAGTAAAATATTAGCATCAAAATGTTTAAGCAGTTCAATAGATAGAGAGCCTAGGACTTGGGAAAGACCTTCAGATCATACTCCTGTTATCGCAGAATTCGATAATACATAACTACAATAATTTAGTTCGTATAAAATCCAATCGGTCATTACCAAAAAACATTTCGCCATCAATAAAAAATGTGGGCGCTCCAAATGCACCCCGAGCAACTGCCTCGTTTGTATTTCTTTTTAACTCATCCTTAATTGAACTCTCTGATGCCTTGATTATTAATTCATCTGAATTAAGTTGCTGTTGATTTAATATATCTCTCAATATATCCGTATTATTCAAATCTAAATTATCCACAAACATTGCTTTAAAAAATGCTTGATGGATCAATTGAAAGTTATCTTCTCGCTGACAAGCAATAGCTAATCTTAATGCTGTAAGGGTGTTTTGAGGAAATATGGAATTCAAGCTAAATGGGATACCATAATGACGGGACCATAGCTCCAGATCCTTTGCTATATAAATTCCTTTCGAGGGAATTATACCTGGCGGTTTATTATTTGTTGCTTGCATCACAGCTCCTAATAATATCGGTCGATAAATAATCTCAATATTATTAAATGAAGTGAGTTGAAAATCAGCTAAATAAGAATAAGGACTGACATAATCAAAAAAAAATTCTACTGATTTACTCACAAAATTCTCCTCACTATTAATTATTTACTTTCTTGATATTTACGAAAAGCAATAGATTGAGCCCTACTAAGATGTCTTTTTGCATAATACGCAGCGAGCATTGCGGCAAATATTGCATATATAAGCCCGACAATCGAAAATTCATTGATCATAAAAGTTTTTAAAGTATGCCATGTGATTTCATTAATGAGGTTCATAGCACCTGTATTAAATTCACGCCCCGTTAAATTTAACGCGCTCAAAAAACTTCCTGTTATTGATGCAAGAGTCGCTAAAATCGCAGCCAATATCGGAAAATACCAATCTAGGCCATGGCCATATTTCTTAAATGATTTACCAATCAATATACCTTGAATGATGGCGAGCCAAGGGAAAAATCGATCGAAAAACATCGAAACATAAACCCAGATAATATTAAAAATAATCGCAGTAATCAGAGCGCCATATAATCCATTCCATACAGATTGCTCATCATGCAAACTCCGGCCTATTTGGATTGAATCGAATGACATACTCAGAAAAGATTAAAATCCCATAACACTTTCAGGGATAATTACTCCATTATCTTCTTTATAAGACTGCCAGGCAGTTAGCATTTCTTGCATTTTCTCAGGCTGTGTTGATGCAAGATTATTCAATTCAGAAGGATCTTCTACTAAATTAAATAACTGCCAATCATAATTATCTGCTAGTGGCGTTTGCCATGAAAAGAACTCTCCTTTTGGTTCTTGAATGATCTTCCAGTCTCCTTTTCTAACTGCAGTTTTACCAAATAATTCCCAACCCTCAACATGATCTTTGTCATGAATATTTTCAACCTCACCGGATAATAAAGGCAGTATCGAACTACCTTGCATTGCCAACACTGCTCTCCCTTTATAAATAGATCCGGGATGATCAATATCTGCTAACTCCAACAATGTTGGCATAACATCCTTAACATGAACAAGGCCATCTTTTATACTGGCATCATTAAATGAGGGATAATGAGCGAATGCTGGTGCACGGATTCCACCTTCAGAGGTGAACCCTTTAAAACGACGCCAAGGACCCACTCCTGCTCTTGCCCATTCAGGACCATACCAAAGATATGAGTTAGCATTCCCCATATTCTCATAACTATGATCACAACAAGTAGCTAGCTTATTTGCAATACCGTACTCTGCAAAACTCTGGTCTAAAGGATGACCTTCTGCTCCATTATCAGACATAAAAAAGATAAAAGTATTTTCAAATTCGCCAATATCCTTCAAATGATTAATCAACTTACCAATATATAGATCGAGATCACTTACCATTGCGGCATAAATTTCCATTACCTTGCTGGATCTTTTTTTCTCATCATCATTGAGCTCATTCCAGGCCTTATCCTCTGGTAAGCTTAAAGCATCTGGCATATCTTGATCAATCAATCCAAGCGCTTTTATTTTTGCCATACGTTGCTGATATAAAACTTCATAACCTGCATCGTATTTACCGACATGTTTTTCGATTGACTCAGCTGGTGCTTGCAAAGGCCAGTGGGGAGCAGAATAAGCTAAATAGCCAAAAAAAGGTTTATTATCTTGATGGTTACTATCAATATATTCAATCATTTTATTGGTATAAAATTTTGTTGAATAGAAATCATTCGGAAGCGTTTTAATTAAATCGCCATCTTCTCTATAAGGAGCTTTATTTGACCCTAATATAGACATCATGTTACTAAAATGTCCAGCACCGCCAGCCAACAAAGCGAAAGAACGTTCAAAACCTCTGGCTGTTGGGCTGGTTTCTTCCTCATAACCAAGATGCCATTTTCCAGTCATATAAGTGTGATAACCATTATCTTTTAAGATATTTGGTAAAGCGGCAACTTGAAAATTTAAATACCCTTCATAACCGGGTTTATTTTTCTGATTTTCAGATTGCTCATTATACATTGTGCCCATGCCAGCTAGATGATTATCAATTCCTGAAAGGAGCATAGCTCGAGTCGGTGAACAAGTCGGAGCCACATAATAATTAGTCAAAGTCATGCCTGCATTCGCCAATGCATCTAGATTTGGTGTTGCAATTTCACTACCAAATACACCAATATCGGTGTAACCCAGATCATCTACAACAATTAAAAGAATATTAGGTTTTTTAATGCTGTCCATAAAGACGGTCTTTTTTTCATTTTCGGCAGAACAACCGATAAGTAAAAAACACAGTAGACTAAAAATAAACCATAATTTCCGAGTGTTTAATTTAGGTATGCTTTCCATTTATTACTCCTAATAAATCAATTCTTGAAACTCTAAAGATCAGTCCGCATAGACCATAACTCGGGGAAAAAACGATGGCCAGCCATAGTTTTAAGCCAATTAACTCCTGCTGACCCACCTGTACCAGGCTTAAATCCCAAAATACGTTCTACCGTTATAAAATGCTGAAATCGATATCTAGCAAAAATATCTGCAAATTCTGTCAATAATTCACCAAATAAATATAAATCATTCGTAGGGACAGGATTCTTATATATTTCTAGCCAAGCATTTTCGATACTCTTATTACTTTGATATGACTTTGTCCAATCGCGACTCAAGCATTCTGGATCAATATCAAAACCCCTTCTTTTTAATAATTTAATCACTTCATCATAAAAACTCGGCGTTTCAAGATTTTTTAGGATGGCAGGATAAACATGAGTGACGTTTTTATGCACCGCAGCCATTGCCTTATTCTTATTTCCTAAAATAAATTCTACATGTCGAAACATAAAAGATTGTTGACCGGAAGCAACATTTAAATAATCTCTAAACTCTTTAAAGCCTTCTGGTCTTATGGTAGCCAGTACATCCCAAAATTTAGTAAGTAAAAGCATAATTTCTTTTGATCGAGCTATTAACAATGAAGCATTAGGTAAATCATCAGCCATTACTCTTAGTCGGGCATTATACAACTCGTAATAGATTGATTTAAAAAGTAACTCTTTCGATTGCCCCATAACAATAAAACACATCTCATCATAGCCTTGGGAACGGGGATGCTGAAGACTCAATAATAAATCTACACTTTCATAATCAATATAAGGATTCGTATTGCCTTGAAATTCAGTTATTGGCTTTCCATCGGTTATCTTAACTTTTTCTTGCCTTGATGCCTCTGAGCCAATATTCATCTTGCGTGGCTTTGGAGAGCCATCCACTTGTTCTATATCAATGATCTCTGGAATTTCAAAGTCAAAAATCATCTTTCTTCTCCTAAGATTTGTTTCATCATCAGATCACTTAATGAGCAATTTTTATCCAACATAAAAAAAACTATATCAAAATGATTGGCGTGTTGAACCTCTAATAAACTACTTCTATTGCCCATATCTTTCCACTTCTTTTCGAATTCAATGCTTTGTCTTTTAAATTCAGAGGTTTCATTTTCACCCCAACATACAATTAGCTCGGTATCATTCTGTTTAATCTCAAATAATGGACTTATTCTTTTAGCTTCTTCGGAGTCTAATTTTAATGGCTCATTGATATAAGTTTTTACAAGTGGTTGAAGATCAAAAACTCCACTTAACAGGGTTCCCCCTTTTATCACATTCTCAGGTAAATCATATTTGCTCCAATCAGTAAGAATTGTCATAGCTGCTAAATGAGCACCCGCAGAACTCCCAGCTAAAAAAATCTGATCAGCGTTATAACCGTATTTTAATGCATTTTTATAAAGCCACTGAATTGATCTTCTGCACTGTTCAAGCATCTCACTAATACTCGCTTTAGGCGCCAATGTATAATCAATAGCACAATAAGCAATCCCTGAATCTGTAAGACTTTTTGCCGGAAATAAAGAATCATTTTTACCCAAGAACTGCCAATATCCTCCATGAATAAAAATTAATAATGGGGAATTTGGATTATTTGTAGTACATAAATCCAAACACTCTTTCGAATCCAGGTCATACATCAAGTCTTTTTTAAAATGGACCGTATCCTCAGCAACCAGTGATTCAGAGGTATATCTAGCAACTAACTCTTCATAGTCAGGAACACAGGAACTAGGAGAATATTCTCTTTCTAGAGTAATCTTATCCATCAATTCCCATTCAGTTCTCTTAGGTGTCATAAGTATCTTTAGTTAATTATGCGTTAACTATTTCATAAAATAATATGATCAGTAAGAAAGGTGCGATATAACGAACTAAAAATAACCAAATTTTATGCATATACTTATTTTTATTCTCGAATAGTTCCTCGAAACTGTATTTTGTTTTAACCACCCAACCGGAGAATAATGCAATCATCAAACCACCAAGTGGCATAATAATATCTGAGGCAATGGTTGCAAATACATCGAAAAATCCCTTATCACTGAACATAGATATTCCAGCTAATGGACGAATATCAGAAAATATATTAAACGAAAAAGCAGCTAAGGAACCAAGAATAAAGCCAACGGCACCTACAGTTACAGCAGACATACGTCGTGATAATTTAGTTTCGTCACATAGCCAAGAAACCGGCGCCTCTATCATTGCAATAGAAGAAGTTAAGGCTGCAAAAAACAACAAAATGAAAAACAACGCACCAAATATCATCCCCCCAGAGGTTTGGGCGAAGGCAAGTGGTAACGCTTGAAATACCAAGCCAGGACCCGCACTCGGCTCAATGCTATTGGCGAAAATTATTGGGAATACAGCCAATCCAGCTAATATGGCAACCAAACTATCTGCTCCAACTATAATCGCAGCAGATCCAGGTATATTCACATCTTTTTTCAAATAAGCTCCGTAGGCAACAAGGTTCGTCAACCCAACGCTAACGGAGAAAAAAGCTTGTCCAAAAGCTGTCATGACTACTTGACTGTCTACTTTAGAAAAATCTGGTGTGAATAAAAAATTTAGTGCGGCAGCGAAATCACCAATAATAGCTGAATATATAGCGGTAATTATTAACATAATAAATAATGCAGGCATCATCAATTTTACCGCAGCTTCTAAACCTTTATGTAAACCGCGAGATGATATATAAACGGTCATTCCGATAAAAACACAAAACCAAGTATAAAGCTCGATGGGGCTATTATTTAATTCATCAAAAAGATTTTTAATCTGCTCTACTTCTAAACCAACTAATTGGCCAGAAGCAGTTTTGACAGCAAAAGCAACTGTCCAGCCTCCGACGACCGAATAAAATGAAAGCGCAAAAACAGCTCCAACTCCTGCAAGGATAACGCCCATCCATCGCCAATTTTTTGAATGACCGGATTCTACCGCAACTCTCTCAATTGCATTTGGGGGTCCGCCACCACCGCGACGCCCAATCATCAATTCCGCTATACAGACAGGCAAGGCAAGTAAAATTACTGCAGCAATATAAATTAATACAAACGCACCACCACCATTGGTACCGGCCTTATAAGGAAACATCCATATATTACCAAGGCCAACAGCACCTCCAACGCATGCCATGATAAAAACCAGTCTCGATGACCATTCGAGTTTTGTGTTTGCTGTTTCCATTTGCAATCTCCAAAAAATTATACGAAGTAATTATATAGTCTCAGATAAATTTGTTAATACTAATTCTGCAGCGGCTAAATCCTCTAAAGCGGCACCGACAGATTTAAATAAAGTTATCTCATTTCGATTATTTCTACCTATCTTTTCTCTTTTAACAAGCTCTGACATCTCAGCAACAATATCTTCCTTTACAAAGACGCCTTTCTTTATAGCATCGATCAATTCTCCTGATTCACTTAATGCTCCTGCATAAGTATCTACTACTACATTTGCCAAAGTAACAGCCTGGCTATCAACTTCATGCATTTCTGGTGTAAATGCACCCACTAAATCAATATGCTGTCCTTTCTTAAGCCATTCTCCTTTTATTAAAGGCGTATTACTGAGAGTAGCACATGAGACTAAATCAGCCATTTGTACCCCTGAATAAAGATCTTTTATGGCAGTAACCTCTACTTCCTTATGGTTTAATTTTTGAATTAAGGCCATAGCTTTTTGATGATCTCTGCCCCAAATCATTACTTTCTTTATATCTCTTAATTGCATATGCGCCTCAATCAAATGTGGCGCCAAATTACCCGTTCCAACCATTAACAATGAACTAGCATCATCTCTAGCCAAATAATCCGCTGCTAATGCTGATGCACAAGCTGTTCTTCGAAGCGTTAATTCAGTACCATCTAAGATGGCTTTTGGTATCCCATTCTTTCCATCTAATAACAAGTAACTTGCATTGACAGCACTTAAACTATTCTTAGTATTCTCTGGAAATACAGAAACAACTTTAATACCAATGTGTTGACTTTTTTTCCATGCCGGCATTAATAGTAATGTCGCATCACTCGTCGCATCAGTTTCAATTCTGTATTGAGTTCTTTCTGGTGAATGAATCTGGTTTTTAAATGCCGCTCTTAATGCTTCAATCAGTTGATCATAGGGCAACATTTTTGCGACAGTTTGAGTATCAATAAATTGCATAAAATTAAAAACGCGATCTAATGAACATTTTTACACAAACCACTCTTCAATATCTTCTCATCAACAAACCAATTCGCATCCAATGCTTTTTGTAAGAACTCGCAACGCATATCATCATTTGGAATTCTAGAATCAAGCAATAGTTCCTCCATCAAACTTGAATAAGACGAAGCTTTTTTACTCATTCTTATACCTCCATCAGGCGGAGTGTCAATAATGACATATTTATTTTCATTCACCTCATTGTTCCATGCACGCCATGGAGCCTGATCTTTATCTCGACCTCTATTTGGGTCGCCGTTATAAGCAAATTCTGACCAATACGACATCATCGTTTCAGATAATCTTGTTGCCGCCGCAATATTATTTTTATCGAACATGTATTCCTCTAGACCGCCTAGCTTCATTCCTCCCATGACAAAAGGTATCTCAATAGCATGAGCAGCGCCTAAAATTTTTGCAAAATCCATCATTAGCAATTTTGGTTCTTCGTCCCAATCAAACCGATACCCAAATACTCTCTGATTTCCAGATTTTACGAGTTCTGAGGCCGGTTTATCAACTGCCGCAACCTTCCATCCTTTTGAGCCATATTCAGATGAGATATCATAAAAATCCTGGTTTTTTATGAATGTCATTGAAAATTTCTGCGACGTAAATTCAGGATCAAAAGCCAGGAATAATTTCATTTCATCCCTATTCGTTCCCAAAATAATAGGAATATCTTTCAATTTTTCGGTATTCATGAAATCCATACCTTGTTTTGGCAAAACAAAGCCATCATTGATTACGTGATGCATGTAATCTTTTTCATCTAGGTTATTGTAGTAAGTTTGGATGATCTGTTCTTTAGTTCGACTTTTTAAATAATCATAGATTTCAGAATCAACCATACCTTCTTGAAGTAAGATAGCTTCATCCCGGTTTAATGCCTGTTTATCTGCCACTAATAACTGATTCATTACTTCTTTCGAACTACTTTTATTTCCAGGACTCTCAATAGCATCAAAATAGTTAATCATTTCATCTAAGGTTGATGTTTTTGTGCTGCCACTCTGAGAAATAACCTTATGGAAAAGTCCAGTTGTCATGGGTGAAAACATCAGCGCATATGCATTATGACCACCAGCAGATTCACCAAAAATTGTGATGTTATTTTTATCTCCATTAAATTGATCAATGTTTGATTGCACCCACTTTAATGCAGCAATCTGATCAAGCGTGCCATAATTGCCAGATTTATCTTCCGGATCCAACGACATCGCTTTTATACTGGGATGTATGAACCAACCAAACATACCTAACCGATAATTAATTGTAACGACAATGACTCTTTGTGAAGAAGCCAATACGCTCGGATCATATAAACTGGATGTACCGATGGTATTTGAACCGCCATGAATCCAGAACATAACCGGTAATTTTTCATTAATAGCTATATTTTTAGGCGCAAAAATATTCAAATAAAGACAATCCTCAGATCCATGCACAGAACCAACCACAGACAGCGGATCTCCAAAAGTACTTCCTATTTGAGTGCAGGCCTCACTGAACTCAGTTGCTTTGTAAATTCCATCCCAAGGATCCAATGCTTTTGGTGACCTCCATCTGAGATCATTAAGTGGAGGTTCCGCATAAGGAATTCCTAACCATAAAGAAGTTTCATTCTGGCTATAACCAATTACGCTCCCATCAGTTAATTTTCTGAATGTATCCTGGTCGGTATTTACTCTAAAATTATCTTGGTTGGTAGCACAGCCAAACAAAATAATGCAAATTAATACATGTGAAATCGATTTAGTTATTCTAGTCATAATTAAATGGAACGGTAATCATTGATTCCGTATTTGCCTCTAAAGCTTCGATTTTAAAATAAGTTTCTTTCAATGTCTCTTCTGCGAATATCTCTACCTGATCACTATAATGTGGTGATAATTTATTTTGTGTAGCACTACCATATTGATGAATACTTTTTGCACTGATCATTCCATCTTGATCCCATTCTACAAAGACAACCAAACCATCTCCAGCGACTGCTTTCAGAGAGCCATCCTCTTGAGTTTCCCCATAAATAGCTCTCAATGTATCGGGACCTCCCTGAATGGGCACTTTTTTAGTTCCTCTGATCAGAAAATTCACTTCCGACCATAATGGATCAATTCTTTTATATTTTGAAGTAATGTTTTTCACGCATTGCTTAAAGACAGAAAAAACATCTGGAGGTGTTCTATTTTCTTGTTCGGCAAGCCACTCTGGGCTTAAAGAGCAAACACCCAACGGAGCTCCCCTACTATCTAAATCTGTTGTGAGATCCCATTCTCTCAGTACCGTTTGTGCTCGAACTAATTGATCGCTCTCGAACGAGTAATCAAGTACTGGTTTAATATACTGAAAAGCTCTCGATTGCTTCGAAAATTTATTATCAAATTTAATTTTCAATAACTGCTCTGATGATATAACTTGATCTGAATCTAGTAATTCTAAAGCTCGATAAGCTCTATTAGTCATCCGAGTTTGCAACCCTAGAGTTTTAGAATAATCTTCTCTATTAAGATTAGAGGTTTCACTGGTTACTCTAAATGGGTCCTGGTTGGTACTAACTAACCACCCAGAAGCTGGATTAATTATTAATGGTAACTCTTTCAATGGAACTTTTTTATGCCATATCAATGAACTGTCCGATCCATCAACAGGAAAAGACCAATCAATGGATTCATCTCTTATAGGAATGGCAGCATTGTGTAAAAAAAGTATATTTTTATCTTTATCAGCATAGATAGCATTAAAGGAAACAATAGACCGCATATCCATCGCGGCTAGCCAATCCTCAATATTTTTTGATTTATTCAGTCGATACCATTGTTCTACTTGTCGTATATCGGTCATTCCCGCAAATCTTATTGCGAACACACCTTGATCATTCTCTATAATCGGACCGTGCCTCGACTTCTTTACGGTTCTTTTAAAGGTCCATTTAATTGGCCCGAAGATCTTCACAGGCAATCTGATGGTTTCAACATCAAAATCAACCCATTCATTATCCAATAAATATTGATTCTCATTCTCAGGATTTAATTTTAATTCATATATATCAGTTAAATCTGGTTTATTAACCGTCAACCCCCATCCTAAATTTTCATTAAATCCAACAAAAATAAATGGTGAGCCTGGAAACAAACCACCCATCATATTCCAACCTTGATCACTTTGAATATGTGCTTCATACCAAGCAACAGGACCATCCAAAGGTTGGTGTGAATTAATTACCAATTGAGTACTGCCATTTTCAGTTTTATTAAAATTTAAAGCCAGTGCATTTGATCCCAAGATTTTCTCATGAGCTTGATATAAGTTACTTTGGTTTTTTGCTTTAGTACCAGTTGCGTCGACTTTATTACTCTGAAGTCTTTCAATTTCATTAACTACCCCAGAGAAAAAAAGATTTTGAATCACAAAACCAGAAATTACATCATACTCAGTAATTGGAAATATCGATTTGTACTTATGTTTTTTAGTGACGGAATTCCAATAATTTAAACCAGCTGTATAACCCTCAACGACCGCTCTGACTTCTGGTGAGAGGGCTGTTGTATAATCATTTTGTATCAGTTGTTTAATGTTTAATGCTTTGATTAGATAATCGGACGCTATGCCTTTAAACCCGTTTTTTAAACCCATTTCCGCTCTGTATAAGACCATATTTTCTGCAATATTTTGGATATCATCTTGTGCGTGGGCATAAGCCAGTCCAAAAGCAGCATCAGCATCCGTTTTGCCCGTGACATGAGGGACTCCCCACTTATCTCTCTTTATGGTTGCCTCATAAGAATCAAAAGCAAAACTATTTTTTGCATTAGCCTGAGGAATGCCTAATATTGCATAGAAAAAAATACAAAAACATATACTTAATAATGAATATCTCAAACGCTCTGATCCTTTTTAAAACTAATCAAAATAATATCTTATTTACTATTAACTTTACCTAACACTATATGAAATTTTTTACTTGATGAGAGACTGCCACCACGTATCAGGTTTTACTCTTTTTGCGATACCACTCTTCTTTTCCCACCACAACGCAACAAATTGAAGGGGGCTATCCACTAATCTCATAAATAACTTACCGCCAAGTGTTTCAAAATCACGATTAAATGGGCAGACGCGCATACAAATTGCACAATCTGTTTTTATCTTAGTCCAATAACCAAAACATTTCTCACAATCTGCCGACCACTTTTTAACGCCCTTGATTGTTGATTGGTTTAATCTTTCCGTGCTTGGCGGCCCTAAAGGGAGAGCTTTTGGTGGGCACGCGACTGCACATTTATCGCACTGAGTGCAATATTTCGTAATACCTCGATGTATTGGTTTATCGTGCGTTAAAGGCATATTTGTAAAAATTTTTGAGAACCGAACACGCGGTCCAAATTCTGGTGTAATAACCATTTGATTTCTACCGTATTCACCTAATCCCGCTTGAATGGCATAAGGTATAACTAAAGCAGTATCGTTCATAGATCCAAGAGCCTCATAACCCAAAGATCTTATATAGGTAGTTAATTGGGTAACAATGGCAGCTTCGCGTGAATATTCAAAGCCAGCCGCAGAACTTGCCAACGCGGAAGGATAAGTATCAACCAAGTCTTTATCCATAGCATGGCCCATTACAATCACATGTGAATAGTTACCCGGTAATTCATTACTAACTGGAATAAATTCACGAGTATCAACCCGTTTAGAATAATGCCAACGATTATCTATAGTGGTTATACCTATTAGGTCAGCGCCGAATAGCTTAGCAATTTGTTTAAATTCAATTGTGTATTCCTGAACGTTTTCAATGTGTAATTTCTCAGCGGCAATTTCTGCATCGCACTCCATCCAAGATTGAAATCCCTCTCTGGTACCTTTTTCTGCACCTCGATTTGAAAATGTATCCGAAATAGCCCAAGCTGCATTCCTTAAAGCAAAATCTTTTTGCCTAAAGCCTGGCGCTTTTTTGCCTTTAGGTTGGACACGATGACTATCAAAAAAAGCATCGCTCAACTTCGTGCGGACAGTATCATCCCAAAAAGCCCGAGAAAACATATCATTGATTTGATTAAATCGCTCAAAATCAGATGAAATTTCAAAACCAGTATCTTTATCTGAATGAGTATCTGAGTGTTTGATTTTTAATTTATTATTCACAACCATATTTTTTAATTTTATTTTAATACTAGTATCAATTTCGACCTAATATCTCTATTTAAAGAGAACTAACCACATAGAATACCATGAAAATTGGCATTTATGCCTGAAACAGTTACTCAGCATGCACTCAAATGAAAACTATTATTATCGTTATTACTGATCAAAATTATTCTATACTTATATT
>Ga0209709_10000040_pt1 | contig 108456 bp, 98 predicted proteins | sample ArcticOcean_MG_C_2_FD_187435 | JGI IMG/M metagenome (GOLD analysis project Ga0209709, IMG submission 187435) | Marine microbial communities from western Arctic Ocean - ArcticOcean_MG_CB4_136 (SPAdes) (version 2) | ecosystem: Environmental > Aquatic > Marine > Oceanic | place: Arctic Ocean...
TATCTATTCGAGAATCCGAAAGATTGGAAGATGAATTACGATGAATTTGTAGCAATTTTTAGGGACTGTAATATGCAAGATGAGAAGTCATTTGGAGATGTATATAGTGCTCGTCAGAAGAATCTCACAGAGCTCAGGTCAAATGGATTTAATCATCACTCAAGAATAGTCATTCCTGGTGCGGGCGTTCCAGCTGGTATTGGTGCCTATGATTTTATGATGCTCAGTGTTCAAGCAAGCCTTAAAGATTGGGGAATAAATTCCGATAAAGTTGAAAGCTTCAGAGACACGCTTACAAGTACAAGTGATGTCTATTCTTGCGGTAAACCAAGAGCATTTGTAGGTAAGAGAATCAGAAAAAGAAATTAAAATTAAAATTAAATAAAAGGATACACATGAAAAAAATAATATTTTTAATCATCGCAATGACGAGTGGATCAATTTTTGCTCAAGACATATCTAGACATGAAATGCATCAATTTACTCATATGCAAATAACAAATCTTCCGGCAGTAATTGCTGCAATGGATAGTTTCGCAAGCTCAGATTGCGGAAAAAAATATCCAGCAGATGTAGGTTTAATGCAAGAAGTAGTAAATGGCACTAAACAATCTACACACTTTTTTATTGTTTCATACGAAAAGATGTCTGATTTTCAAAAAGCGCGTGATTTAACAGCAACGTGTCCTGCAGAAGCTAAATTTTACGCGGATATTTTAAAAAGTGGATCAACGCAAATTACTGATTACACAATTGTTCCTGTTGTTGAGAAAAAAGACTGGTACATGGATACCGTATTTATGAAATATGATATGCAACTTAGTCTTGCTGATGAAGCGGCTTATGCTAAAGCTTGGTCAGAATTGATGGATAATAATGTTGCGGCAGGTTTTGTTAAAAGCTCGTACGGTCTAAATAGAGTTAACTTTGGATCGGATGCTCTTTCGCATTTTGTATACATTGGCGGCTCAAGTATTGAGGATGTTAATCCTGATCTCACCTCTACTAAAGCATATGCAAAATTTGCGAAAAAAGTGAGTGGCATGCGTGAAGTTGTGAATACTTCTCTTATCATGCCAGTCAAGAGTTGGCCTAAACAATAAGTTAAGATCTAATAAAAAAAAGGGCTTATCGCCCCTTTTTTTATGCAGAAATTGCAGCTTCTGCTGATAAATACTCGTAACCTAATTCCTGCGCCACGGCTTCAAAATTAATTTGACCGTTATGGACATTTAAACCATTAGCAAGGTGCTTGTCATTTTTAAGCGCCTCACGCCAGCCCATTCCAGCCAAGGCCTTAACAAAAGGCAAAGTGGCGTTTGTCAGAGCAAACGTTGAGGTTCTTGGAACCGCGCCTGGCATGTTAGTCACACAGTAATGGACGACATCGTCTATCACATATGTGGGTTCAGCGTGAGTTGTTGGGCGACTGGTTTCAAAGCAACCACCCTGATCAATCGAGATATCGACCATCACAGCACCTGAACGCATAGCTTTTACATGTTCTTTGGTAACTAATTTAGGAGCTGCAGCTCCCGCGATCAATACGGCACCAATGACTAAATCTGATTCAACCACTAACGAATCAATAGCATCTTTAGTTGAATATTGAGTATTTATTCGACTACCAAAAATATCATTTAATTGTCTTAATCTTGTAATAGAACGATCTAAAATCGTCACTTCGGCTCCCAATCCAATGGCCATCTCAGCGGCATGCGTACCAGAAACACCACCACCAATTACAAGGACCTGCCCCGGTTTAACTCCCGGAACGCCCCCTAATAATACGCCTCTACCACCATTGGCTTTTTGTAAAGAAAAAGCACCAGCCTGAATGGAGAGTCTACCTGCAACTTCACTCATAGGTGTCAACAAAGGCAGAGAACCATCCCGAGCTGTTACGGTTTCATAAGCAATGGCAGTGACTCCAGATTTAACCAGAGCCGCAGCTTGATCTGGATCTGCAGCCAAATGCAGATAAGTAAATAGAACTTGATCCGAGCGCAACATGCTACATTCTTGCAATTGAGGCTCTTTGACCTTGATAATTAATTCTGCAATATCAAAAACTTCTTTTGCGGTGGACAAAATAGTCGCTCCAGCATTTTTATAATCTTGATCCGTCATTCCAATACCCATACCAGCATTGGTTTCAACAAATACCTCATGTCCGTCACTGGCGAGCTCCTTAACACCAGATGGTGTCATACCGACACGATACTCTAGAATTTTTATCTCTTTAGGCACGCCAATTTTCATGATTATTTTCCTTAAATATTTTTTTTATTATTATTGATGCAATATACCGGGGAATTTACGCAATTTTATTGCTGAATTTAATCTTTTTTTATATATTTATGCAATAATATTGCTTATATTAATATAAATAAGACATTTTATGCCAATAAAAATTGATAATTTTGACAAACAAATTCTGTCTATTCTTCAGCGTGATGGGCGTATTAGTAATGTGGAGTTGGCGGATGCTGTTCATCTTTCAGAATCGGCTTGTTTACGTCGCGTAAGAGCTCTCGAAGATGATGGTTTAATCGATAGCTTTGTAGCTCTTTTGGATCAAAAAAAAGTGGGCTTAACCGACACAGTTTTTGTGCATATCGTATTAAAACGAGAAGAAAAAAGTGAATTGGTCGCCTTTGAAGAGGCCGTAAAAAATATACCGGAAATACTTGAATGTTATTTAATGACCGGTGAATTTGATTACTTATTGCACCTGGTCGTAGCTAATATGGCGGATTTTGAACGATTACATAATGAGTCGTTAACTCAACTTCCGGGTGTATCAAGAGTTAATTCTAGCTTTGCTATTCGGACAGTACAAAAAACAACCGAACTTCCGTTGAGTTAAATAATCCTATTTTTCTGGAACAAATTCCTTAGGTACAGCAGCGCCTCCACTAAAAAAGTATTTTTCCATTTCAGTTTCTAAAAATTTTCTGGCCTCAGGCTCGATGGGTGTCAATCGATACTCATTGATCAACATGGTTTGGTGTCCCAACCATCGTGACCAAGCTTCTTTGCTAACTTCATTGTAAATTCGCTGGCCTAATTCACCTGGGTACGGTGCATAATCAAGTCCATCTGCTTCTTCTTTCAAAATACAGCACATAATTTTACGAGTCATCTCAATTTACCTTTCAATGATAATTGTTCAACAATTTCTTAATGGGCGCCGCCAACCCAATTTCTGCCGGCTCATTTAATGCATACCATGTTTCGGTCGATCTAAGTTTTACTGTACTAAAAGAAACGTTAAGACGCACTTCAATTGGTTTTATTTCAATTGAATAGTGACTAAACGCATGTTGCAGGCTTTTACCCTTATTAATATTTTTTGGTAAGTATCCGATTCTTTCCTCACACCATGCCTCTAATAAAGACTCATCTTCGAGTTCTGGTAAGCTAAATAATCCGCCCCAAATCCCTCTTTGCGGTCTTTCTTCCATGACAATCTTACCCTTACAAATTAGCATTATTACTGGCAAAATCCGGTGAGGCTTTGCCTTTGATTGCTTTCTCGTGGGGTAAATTTCTTCTGCAGAACGATCGTGTGCAATACAAGATTGTTGAATCGGACAAACAGAACACTTGGGTTTAGTGCGAGTACAAACTGTGGCCCCTAAATCCATCATTGCTTGCGTATAAGAAGCGATATTTTCTCTAGGTAAATGTTCTTCTGCTAAAACCCAAAGTAAATTTTCTATTTTCTTTTTACCCGGCCAACCTTCAACCGCATGAAAACGCGCTAAGACTCGCTTTACATTGCCGTCTAAGATAGCAAAGCGCTGACTGTCGGATAATGCCAATATCGCACCCGCCGTAGATCGACCAATACCCGGTAATGCCAGTAAATTATCAAAATCTAACGGAAAAACCCCATTATGAACTTGTTCTATAAGTACGCTTGTTTTATGCAAGTTACGAGCTCGTGCGTAATAACCTAATCCTGACCAATGATGAAGGACGCTCTCTAAAGGAGCGCTAGAAAGAGCTTTTAGATTTGGGAACGATTCCATGAAACGTAAGTAATAGGGGATAACCGTAGCAACTTGAGTTTGCTGCAACATAATTTCTGAAACCCAAATACGGTAAGGATTTTTATTTTCTTGCCAAGGAAGATCTTTGCGCCCGTAACCATCAAACCAAGTCAATACCAATTCTGAAAACTCATGCACCTTAAATTATCTTCTCACTAAAAATAAATACCCAGAGAGGCTATATAATCCTCTCACCAATTGAACAGATTATTCCTAATCTTATTTTTTAGATTATCATTTTGTTTATTAAGTGTACTTTCAACTTCATCACGAAAAATCTCCTCGATATCCGGTCGAAACGTTACCGTCTTGCCGTCACTTCGAACTCGAATGGGGAGAGTCGCTGATGAGAAATCTAAAGATTCATCTTCACTTAAATTCAATATGGAGGTTAATCCTTTTTCAAAAGTAGCTCTTAAAGAGTAATCAAACAACCCATCAATTAAACTTAATTCGCCTCTTCCGTGGATGAGCGTGTACGGCATTTTCATCAGAAAATCAGCATTCTTAAATATACTGCTTTCAATAGGTCCACTTGCTTTTATAGAAAAAGTACTATTATTCTTTGTGATAGGCTGCTCGGGCGAGCCCTCTCTTTTATAAATCGAACGAGCCACTCTTAACTGATGCCAAATATCATAGTTTAACCATTGACCCTCAGTAAGCTCCATATTCATCTTGCCATTTAAGTTATCCATTAACTCGGAGATACTATTGCCTTCACCACTTAATGAAATTTCTCCAGTCATACGACCAATTAGATTTGTGTTGGACGCCAAAGCACGATCTAAATTGGTTAATTGATCGCTCACTAGGCGAAGATGAAGGTCTATTTCTTGTAGATTAATATCGCCACTAAACTGTCCCTCAGACATCAGAAGCTCTGTATCCAAAGTAAAATCAAAACGACCAATCTCAACAAAATCGGTCATTTGATCTAATTTTTTTTCACTCAAAGTCAATCCGGTGATTTTTAGATTCAGCTCAGGATATACATCAACATACACAGGCTCTTCAATCTGCAATTTGTAATCACTGAAAAGTTGAATACTCTGAATTGCCAGGGGGCGCACATCAATAGAGGTTACTAATAAAGCGCAGAAAAGAAGACTTACACTCAGTCCTGCCAACAAAGTTAAGATAACCGTAAATAATGATTTTATTTTTCGTATCATGAAGCTCATAGAACTTTAATTCTTAACGAAGGCGCTCAAGAAATCCAATCAAATCTTCTTCTCTCTCCATTGCTTCAACCAAAGCTGATCCGATAATCGCACCGGTTGCATGTTGACCAATCATCCTGACATCCTCTGCTGAACGAACTCCAAAGCCAGCACAAACAGGAAGCTTAGAGATTTTAGAGATTTGTTCCAAATAATTCGATAAATCCGCTGATAGTCCCTTATCACTGCCAGTTATACCCGTCATTGTAACCGCATAAATGAACCCTTTTGAGGCAGCACATAATTTCTCCATCCGGTCCACTGATGAAGTAGGAGTAATCAATTGAATGAGCCCTAACTTCCTAGATTCTAATGCTGCTTGAAGTTCATGGCACTCCTCCAAAGGCAAGTCTGGGACAATGAAACACCCAATACCAACTTCTTGTGCGCGCTTTGCAAGCGCCTCATACCCATACGCAAGCAATGGATTAAGATATGACATCATCACCATTGGCGCTTGTAATTCATCAGCGACCATTTCGATCTGGTCGAAAATCCATTTAAGATGCACTCCATTCTTTAGAGCTATATGACTTGAACGTTGGATGGTCATACCATCGGCCATAGGGTCTGAAAAAGGCACGCCAATCTCAACAACATCACCAACTTTACAAATATCAATTAGGGCCTGCTGAAAAGATTCAGCGTACGGATATCCTGCGGTGAAAAAAGGGACTAAGGCAACATGATTATTCTTCTTTGCTGCTCTCAATATTTGTTCTATTTTTTCATATGAAGACATATCGATTATACCTTGATGCGTTGAGATAAGGTGCTCATATCTTTATCGCCACGCCCAGAATTACCAATTAAAATACGTTTACCTGGATTTAATTTAGCCCATTTCTTTGCCGCCGCAAAAGCATGGGCAGTTTCCAATGCAGTTAAGATACCTTCAGTCTTGCATAATTCAGCGAGCGCAGATAAAGCTTCTTCGTCAGTTGCACTAACATAACGCACTCTATTCAAGTATTGCAAAAGAGCATGTTCCGGACCAACACCCGAGTAATCTAGGCCGGCAGAAACCGATTGAGTTTCTTGTATCTGCCCATCATGATCTTGCAATATCATAGTGTAGGCACCTTGCAACACTCCTGGTGAACCTGTTGCAAGAGTGGCTGCATTTTCTCCAAGCTCACTCCCGACCCCGCCTGCCTCAACCCCAATTAACTCAGTATTACCATCACCTATTAAAGGGTAAAACAAGCCAATAGCATTAGAACCGCCACCCACACAGGCAAACACCGCATCGGGTAAGCCATCAGCTTGTTCTAGCATTTGTTTTCTTGCTTCCTGGCCGATGACCGATTGAAATTCTCTTACCAAATAAGGATAAGGGTGAGGGCCAACAGCCGAACCAATAATATAATAAATATTATTTGGATCAGATACCCAATTACGCATTGCTTCATCAATTGCCGCACGCAATGTTTGATCGCCTGATTCAACAGCGCATACTTCTGCGCCCAGTTGACGCATCCTATCTACATTAGGTGCTTGTCTCTTAATATCAACAGACCCCATGTATACTCGACAAGGCAAGCCAACCCTAGCACAAGCAGCAGCTGAAGCGACTCCGTGTTGGCCTGCACCGGTTTCTGCGATGACTTGTTTGGCCCCCAATTCTCTTGCAAGTAATGCTTGCCCTATCGCATTGTTAATTTTGTGAGCACCAGTATGAGCCAAATCTTCACGCTTTAACCAAATCTCAACACCCCATGCCTGACTTAATCGAGACGCATAAGTTAATGCTGTAGGTCGACCAACCCAGTGATTTAATTCATACTGCCAAGCTGAGATAAAGCTAGAGTCATTGAGATATTTTTTCACCCCAAGTTCGAGTCGATCAAATGCGGGAACTAATGTTTCAGGAATGTAGCGTCCACCGAAAGGGCCGAAACGCCCTCTTTCATCGGGAAATTCCTTATTTAGAACAGCCTGATATAGAACCTTTTTATCAAATTTATTAAAATTTACAGCCATGAATTTTTCCTTAATAAATTAACCACAGATCTTTGCAGCCTTAATGAAGGCTTTAATTTTATCGTTATCTTTCTTGCCAGGTTCCGTTTCCACTGCACTGGAAACATCCACACCAAAGGGACGAACCAGTGATATTGCATTACCTACATTCTCACGGTTTAAACCACCCGCCAGAATTAAATCACCTTTTTTGGCTATGCTGGCGGCTCTATGCCAGTCAACTCTCTCGCCATGGCCACTGTTCTTTCCTTCGTAGATAAATTTCTTATTATCCGGCGGATCTATAATGGCCTGATTTTCTCTAAATACTGGCCATATTTCTATATCCGATGGAATCTCCAAATATTCAAAATCTGAAGCATCGGACTGAATAACATCCGGTTTAAATAATTTTACGATACATTCACATTCTTGTTTTTTGGGATGAAGCATTACCGCAACACGAATAACATGACTGGGTATATTCTGTGTAACTTTTATCGCCTCTCTTATTGAAATCTGACGAACAGAATCAGCAAATACAAAACCAATAGCATCCGCTCCAGCCTCAATGGCCGTTTCAACATGCCGGCGCTCAGTCAAACCACATATTTTCACGAAAGGTTTCAAGAGAATTCTTTCTTTCGAGCTGATTGAAGTAACTCTCGTATTAGCTTCTCTGGTCGTTTACTGCGCATTAAAGCAGTTCCAATTAACGCCATCGAATATCCATTATTTTTCGCTGTAAGGATATCCTCTATATTATACAAACCACTCTCAGCAACTGATATCAAGCCATAAGGTAATTCTTTACCGAGCACCTTTAATCGGTTTACATCCACTTCTAAAGTTTTTAGATTTCTGGTATTTACACCAAATAATAATTTTTTTTGCTCTGCCAGTGTTTGATACCGACTTTCTTTTAATAAAGAATTCGATTTAATAACATCTTCTTCATTAAATGATTCTAATAAAACAAACAATGAATGAGCGAAAGCGCAATCTAACATGGATCTTAACTTTGAAGCGTCAAACAAGGCGGCAATGAGAAGAATACCGCTCGCGCCAAAAACTTTCGATTCAAGAATTTGCCTGTGATCAACCAAAAAGTCCTTACGCATGACAGGCAACGATAAATTGCTGACTGTGGAAGCAATTTCTTTCAAGTGCAACAAACTGCCATCGAAACGAGACGGCTCTGTCAAAACTGATATTGCCGCAGCACCACCATGAGCATAAGACAATACACGATCAACTCGGTTAATGTTTGGTTCGGCAAGGAGACCTTCTGCTGGAGAGTTCATTTTATATTCTGCAATAATATCGAAATCAGAAAATCGTATATCAAAAGAAGGTAGATCGTATTTTTTTGATTGGTATTTTTCCGGCAAAAACTTTGCTCTTGCCTTACTTTTGATTGCCATTTCTTTTAAGAAATCACTCATTTTACTAAAAAATATTTCCTAAATTTCATAAGAAAATTCATTGCTTCACCATTATCAAGAATTTTTTTAGTTGCCTGTATACCCTCAAGCGGAGTTTTTACTTTGCCCATTAATTCCATGACCAAAGACACTCCCATTAACAATGCATCTCGATGCGCTCCCTTATCATGGCCACTGAAAACGCGTTCCAACTCTTTGGCATTATAATTAGCGTCCCTACCTAACAAAGCTTCGGGAGAACATCTCTTTAGTCCATAATCCTCAGGCTGGCGAATATACTCAATAACCTTTCCTGGACTAACATCAAATAAAAGAAAACTCCCAACAGGCGTGGCTTCATCCCATCCTGGTTCACCATGCACCACGAAAGCGCGAGTGATAGGTAAGCCAGATAATGTTTCAGCCATTAATTTAGCCGCCGATTCACTAAATGCGCCAATCAATTGATAAGGAGGGGTGGCTGGATTAGTTAAAGGTCCCAGTAGATTAAACACAGTTCTTACACCCAAGGCGTTTCTTACTGGCATAATCGCTTTCATGGCTGGATGAAAAACTGGTGAAAACAAGAATGTAAACCCTAGCTGATTTAGTGCAGCAACAGCCCTTTCTTCTGAGTCAGGTATCGACATACCTAAACTTTCCAACATATCAGCACTGCCAGAAAGGCTAGAAATAGACCGATTGCCATGCTTAACGACTCTAATTCCATTAGCAGCAGCAAGCAACCCTGTTCCTGTTGATAAATTCAAACTGCCAGAACCATCTCCCCCTGTTCCAACAGTATCAACCGTTGGGCTGCCATCTGGGATATTTGGATGTATAGCAAGGTCTCGCATACCTCGTGTGAATCCCCTTATTTCATCGGCAGTTTCGCCTTTCGCGCGTAAACTTGCTAACAAAGCTCCCGCCAAACTGGGCGACAACTCCTCTGCTGCCATGCCAATCATTAACTTATAGGATTCATCTTCTGATAATGAATCGCCTTCTAATAAATGATTGAGCATTTCCGAAAATAACTTACTCATTATTATCGATCCCTAGAAAATTTCTTATAATTATAGATCCATCCGGAGTCAGGATACTTTCTGGATGAAATTGAACACCTTCAATAGGTAAATTTCTATGTCTTATGCCCATAATTTCTTGGTTGTCCGTGGTAGCAGTAACTTCCAATAAATCTGGCACACTTAGAGCTTCCACAGAAAGCGAATGATATCGCCCAGCTATAAATGGATTAGGTAAATTTCTAAAAATTGTTTTCTCATCATGATTGATTTTCGAGGCTTTACCATGCATTAGTTGTTTTGCACGAATAATATTACCACCAAAATATTGCACCAAGCATTGGTGTCCCAAACACACACCAAGTATCGGTATTTTTTCATAAAATGCTTCTATTAGTTTTATAGAATTTCCCGCATTTTCAGGATTACCTGGGCCCGGCGAAATCACTAGGTGTGATGGCTTCTCTTTAAGGGCGTCAGCAACTCCAATTTTATCATTCCGATACACAACTACCTGCGCTTCTTCTGCTTGAAATGCTTGCACCAAGTTATAGGTAAAAGAATCATAATTATCGATCAATAAAATGCGATTTTTCGTCTCAGTCATAATCCTCTTCCGGCCATTGTGAGTGCTTTTTTAAGTATCGCGCTTTTAGCAAAAACTTCGCTGTATTCATTTTCTGGAACACTATCTTTGACAATACCCGCCCCAGCTTGAAAACTATATTCATCTTCATTAAAGACAATAGTACGAATGGTTATTGCTTGATCCATGTCTCCATTAACATCAAAATAACCTGCTGTACCGCCATAAAAACCTCGCCCCTCTGTTTCCATTTCTTCTATAATTTCCATGGCGCGAATTTTAGGAGCGCCGACGAGTGTTCCGGCTGGAAAACTAGCTGCAAACAAATCAAACGCGTCTTTATTATCGCTCAACTCGCCTTGCACGCCACTAACAATATGCATTACATGACTATAGCGTTCTATCTTACGAAAAGGAGCAACCTTAATTGATCTTCGTTTAGCAACCCTGCCTAAATCATTTCTAGCAAGATCAACCAACATTATGTGCTCGGCTGATTCCTTTGGATCAGCTAATAATAATGTTTCAATATTTCGATCTTCCTTAGCTGTTTTACCTCTGGGCATTGTTCCTGCAATTGGACATAATGACGCCTTATTGGCATTCAATTTCACCAGAGCTTCAGGTGAAGACCCAGCTACTCTAATTCCCCCAAAATCAAAATAGAACATATAAGGCGAGGGGTTCAATAAACGCAGGGCACGATATACCTCAAATGAATTCACTTTTGATTGGCCTTTAAAAAGAACAGATAAAACAACTTGATAAATGTCCCCAGAATCAATCCATTGTTTGCATTTTTCTACTCGTTTTATAAATTCAACTTGAGTCATACTAGATTGAGGCTCTTCTAATTTGACAGCCTTTTGATTATTCGGCAGTGGGCCGCGTAAGTTTTTTATTACCTCTTCCTTGAGATCGATCCTATCCCTTTCTGATCCGGCATGAAGTAGTGCAACTCTTCGGCTTGTATGATCAAAAACCAAGACTGAGGTCGGCATAACAAACATGGCCTTAGGTAATTTTTTTTGAGGGGTAGTTTTCAATGGAAGCTTCTCAAATAATCTTACTATGTCATAACCTGACACGCCTACCAGCCCTCCCGAGAAAGGTACCTCATCCATATCTGGTTTTAATTTAGGTGACGCCTTCAAGAAACTACGCAAAGTTTCCAAATATTCCTCTTGATTCTTAGGCTGGCTTATCCATGCATCGTTTAAATACAAACCAGAATCGTTAAAATGCACTTTTAAAACATCCCCAAACCCCAAAAATGAATAGCGAGACAATCGCTCTCCACCTTCCACGCTTTCTAATAGAAAACATGGTTTAAGTTTTCGAAGCTTTAAAAAAGCCGATACCGGGGTATCTAAATCCGCGATAATATCAAACGGTGATGATATTGACATATAACCTCTTTTTTATTGCAAAAAAAAACCCATCGCCTTTAAATTAAAAAGGAGATGGGTTTTTTTTAAATTATATAGCTGAACGTCAGCCTAACTCCCACTCCTCATGTGGACGCCATGACCAATTCAAAATATTTTTATTGTAAATTTTCATTAGAACGAAAGTATCCTCCGAGATTACAAAAAGGTCAACCCCATAAACCATATAATGTTGGTAAAACCAGAGAAAAACCTAGCCACATAATAATTGTCAATGGAATGCCAACTCGCAAAAAATCGGTAAATTTATATCCGCCGGCACTCAGTATAAGTAAGTTAGTCTGATATCCAAAAGGTGTTGCATAGCTCATGTTGGCACCAAATAGAACCGCCAACACAAACGGCTCAGGATCAACATTCAATTGAGTCGCAATGCTAATAGCAATGGGTGTGCCAATAACCGCTGCAGCATTATTGGATACAATATTAGTCATCACAGACATAATTAGCATGAACAAACTCAATATTAATGGAACTGGCAAACCAGCAGAAAGTGCGACAAATGAACCAGCCAAATAACTGGCCATACCTGTGATCATTAACGCTTTACCGAGTGCTAAGCTGGCCACAATAATCATAATCACTCGAGTGGATAATGATTTTGACACATCTTGCCAAGTCAAACATTCCAAGACCAACAAGAATCCTACGCCGATAATGGCGCTTACCGAAATTGGCATCAAGCCTAAGGCAGCCACTAATATTACGATTCCCATCACTGTGAGAGCGCGTTTGGCCTTATGTTTTTGTGGTAGATCTTTGGCGCCATCCAATACCAACATTGTGCCAGAGGCTTTTAAAGTCTCAATAGCTTCACTGGTACCTTGCACTAATAATACGTCACCAGCTCTCAATCGAATTGTACTCAAATCTCCACTCACCTGAGGATTAGGAGTTCTCGCTCGATGTATTGCTAATGCAATTAAGCCATAATTAGCGCTAAATCTAACTCCATCTAAACTCTGTAAATGCAATGGCGAGCCCCTGGTAACAACCACCTCAGCTATTTGCTGTCCCTCTGCATTCAATGGAGTCTCTTCATTTATCGGGTGATCAGGATCAGATAAACTGTATAAAGTGGCTCCTAATATTTCCTCAAAATGTTTTAAGTTCTCTGAGGTGTCTTTAACAAACAGTCGATCTCCCGGTAATATCAAAACGGATGGGAAAGGAGATAAAAATAATGATTCGCTACGTTGTATCTTTTCTATACGGATTTCGCCATTAGTCTTAGCAAGTATTTCGGAAAGTTCCAATCCAGCTGCAAAACCCTCTTCATTGATCAATAATTGACTATTGAAAATTCGTGGTGAAGTGTCCGCCATAGGTGGCGTTCTTTCTGGCAATATTTTTGGCGCAATTAGCCATAAAAATAATATTCCCGCACTACCAACAATCACTGCAGGTAACATAAATTCAAATATAGAAAACTCTTTGAAACCAACATCTCTGGCAATTCCCACAACAAGAAGATTGGTTGATGTCCCTATCGTTGTAGACATTCCACCAATAATTGTGGCTAAACCCATGGGCATCATAACCTTTGAAACAGGAAATTTTGCTCGTAATGAAACCCCAACCAAAATAGGCATCAAGAGCACCACAATGGGTGTGTTATTCATGAACGCACTCAAGATACCTGCTGCAATTAACGTCAACAATGAAGCTAACAAGGGTTGTGATAACCATGCGCTGCTAAGTAATGACGCCAATGGCTGTAAGGCACCAGTCCTCTCAATAGATTGACCAATAATCATTAGCGCGCAGATAGTAATTAAGGCTTCATTCCCAAAACCAGAAAAAAATTCAACTGGAGAGAAAACATGCCCATCAATAAGATAGGGGAAAATTTGAAAGCCGGCTGCTAACAAAACCAACACAACTAAACTGGTGGTTTCAAGTGGGATCTTATCGCGAGTAAATAAGACTAACGCAATACCAGTCAGCATGAGCACCGCTAGGCCGTGATAATCAGGACTTATAATTTCCAATATAATTCACTTTTAAATATCTAATTACTTTGTATATTCATATATATTATAGCCTAATTCAATTAATGCATTATTCGACGCAGTGACATCAAACGATAACTAGAGTTTATAATCGCTGTAGATCTAGTATAGTTTTTGTTAAGGTCTCGTGATTGTTATTTATTAATGGACATTAATATGCCTTCATTCGATGTAGTAAGTGACTTCGATCAACACGAAGTAACTAATGCGATAGATCAAAGCAATCGTGAAGTGACGACGCGCTTTGATTTCAAAGGATCAAACTCAAGATTCATCTTTGAAGAAGCTGCAATCAAGCTAACCTCTCAATCTGAATTTCAATTGCAACAAATGCTGGATATTTTGAAACAAAAACTTTCGAAACGCGGCATTAATATTGGCTGTCTGAAAGTTGAGGATCCTGACCTGAGCGGCAATGAAGCCCACCAAAATGTTATCTTAAGGAAAGGCATCGATAGTGAACTAGCCAGACATTTAGTAAAGAAAATTAAGGCCAATAAAATTAAAGTTCAAGTTGCTATTCAGGGTGAGCAATTACGTGTTTCAGGGAAAAAAAGAGATGACCTTCAAAATACAATCAAATTCCTCAAAGAATTGGATGTTGATTTACCCTTACAATACGAAAACTTCCGTGATTAATCATAGATAAATATGAGGGTTAATCGCTTGCGCAGAGAAAATATACAATTCGCAGAAAAAGATCAGGCATTGCGCAGTGACGTGCATATGCTTGGAGTCCTTATTGGTGACTTAATCAAAGAACAGGGCGGACAAAAGTTGTATGATTTTGTTGAAAATGCGCGTCTCACCGCAATCGAAAATCGTAATCAGGACGTTTCCGACAATCCCACTTTAAAAGACTTACTTAAAAATCTAGAGCCTGTTTTTGCTATGGAAGTAATTCGTTCTTTTTCGACATATTTTCAAATGGCGAATACGGCTGAAAAAGTACATCGTATCAGGAGGCGGCGCGCTTACACTCAAGACCCAGGTCAATATCAGCCAGGTGGCATGGAAGAAACACTCGTAAAATTAAAAGCCAACGATATAAATATAGAGGAATTGGAACGATTATTTAAATCAATACTCATACAACCAGTATTTACCGCGCACCCCACCGAACCGACAAGGCGCACTATCTTACAGAAAGAACAACGCATCGTAAGGCAACTCATTGAAATGTTGAATCCAACCATGACATTACAAGAAAAAACCGTATGCATGGAAAATATTAAACTTGAGATATCGACAGCTTGGCAAACACAAGAACACCCCTCTGATCAAATGACCGTAGCAGATGAGCTCGAGCATATTCTTTTTTTTATAACCGACGTTCTCTATAGAGTCTTGCCCCCCCTTTATGAAGATATGCAAAATGCAATACATCGAGTTTATGGCGCAGGAGCAAAAGATATACATCTGTCAAATATTCTTAGTTTTGCAAGTTGGGTTGGTGGTGATATGGATGGCAATCCAAATGTTAATGCTAAAACGATTCGCGCAACAATGGCAAGGCAGCGGGCACTCATATTGAATCTGTATTTCAATGAATGCGCCTCTCTATCCGCCAAGCTCAGCCAATCATCCTCAAGAGTGCAAGTGGACCATGCTGTTCATAATAAGATAGAGGAATACAAAGAAAGTTTCCCGAATGCTTACCACTCCCTTCCACTGCGGCATCGAGGCATGCCTTACCGGGTCTTGTTGCGACTCATACAAGAAAGGTTACAAACGACTCATGATGACGAGGCTTTCCCTTATACATCTGCTTCCCAATTTTTGGAAGACGTTGAAATCATTGCATCAAGCTTAGCTCAAAATAAAGGACACAGTGCTGGGTTGTTTGCAGTTAATCGATTGATAAGAAGAATCTCTACTTTTAATTTTCATTTGCTGTCCTTGGATGTGAGACAAAATGCTACGGTTCATAGAGAGGTCGTTGGTGAATGTTTAGGCGAGGATGATTGGTTACAATGGAGTTCTAAAAAAAGAACAGAGCGCATTTCATCTGCACTTAAAAATAAAGAGTCACCGTTAAATAATCAAAGTACTTTGACAAAAAAAACCTTGGCAGTGTTTCAAGCAATAGCTTTTTGTAAACGCAAATATGGCAAGGAGTCGATCGGTCTTTTTATTGTCAGCATGACTCAAGACATCGATGATATTCTCTCTGTCCTTTTACTCGCGAGTTGGGGTGATCTTCAAAATCGTGATGGTCAAATTATGCTCGACATAGTGCCATTACTAGAAACAGTGGATGATCTTAAAAATGGCCCAGAAATCGTTAAGTCACTCATTGAAAATGAGCCCTACAGCAATCATTTAGCTCTTCGTAAAAACAAACAAACAGTGATGATTGGTTATTCTGATAGCAATAAAGATTCTGGTATCGCGTCAGCAAGATGGGCGCTTCAGGAAGCTCAAATTGCTTTAGTCAAAACCGCAGCAACTCATAAATTTGATCTATTTCTCTTTCATGGAAGAGGGGGAACTATCAGTCGGGGCGGTGGAAAAACAAATGCCGCCGTCTTGGGATCACCGCCGGGAACAATAAATGGCTACCTACGTGTTACAGAGCAGGGCGAGATTATAAATGAAAAATACGGTCTCAGAGGTATTGCTCTTAGGACGTTAGAGCAAGCCGCCAGTTCAGTAGCTCTTGCCAGTGCCATCCCTCAGTATCAAAAAACTGACATGCCAGAATGGCAAACCCTCATGCAAGTGATTGCTGAAGAGAGTCAAAAAAAATATCAGCATTTATTGCATCAAAGTCCAGGTTTTAATGATTATTTCCGTCAAGCGACGCCCATAGACTTAATAGAAAAAATGCGTATCGGCTCTCGTCCATCCTCTCGTAGTGATGATAATAGTATTGAAAACTTACGTGCCATTCCTTGGGTATTTGCATGGACGCAAAATCGTTACATAATTCCCGGCTGGTATGGTTTTGGTAGTGGCATAAAAGCTGCCGCAGATCAGTTTGGAGATGAAGCAATTAAAAGTATGTTTCATAATTGGTACTTTATAAAAGCGTTGTTATCAGATGTTGAAATGGTGTTAGCAAAAGTAGATTTAACTATCGCAAACCATTATTCGAAGTTGTCTGATGAGTGGCACCCTCATTTCTCGAAAATTATTGAGGCTGAATATCATCTCACGCGTGAATCCATACTTAAATATTCTGGAAATAAAGATATTCTAGATAATGACCCTACTTTGCAAAGAGCGATTATGCTTCGAAATCCATATGTCGACCCAATGAGTTTGATTCAAGTGGATTTACTTAAAAGATGGCGTAAAACGGGATGCACCGATGAAATCTTGTTTGAAGCATTGGTAGCCAGCGTTAATGGAATTGCACAAGGACTTCAAAATACCGGTTAATTCAATCCGACATCTTTTGTAGGATCGTCCATTCACCTTTCGGGTCATCTGATATAACTCTATTTTTCACTGAGATTCCTGAGGTATGCACCGTTTGTTTGTCGCCTGATATCAACGGATGCCATGCAGGAAGATCTTCTCCATTATGAATTAATTTATAAGCGCAAGTGGAGGGCAGCCATTCAAACGGAGCGGTATCTTCAACGGACAAGGGAATACAATCTTTAACTCTTTTAGAGCGATTCTTATAATCACTGCAACGGCATGTTTTTGTATCAAGGAGCTTGCAAGCAACATCACTATAAAAAACTTCGCCCGCTTCGGTTTCTATTTTTTCAAGACAACATAACCCGCAACCATCGCATAATGATTCCCATTCATCAGGATTCATTTGTCGTAAATTTTTTTCTTCCCAAAATTTTTTTTTCACTAAATGCAGCCTTAAACAGGATAGAATAGTTCTCTTAACTTCTCGCTATTTGAAATATTATGAAAGCAGTTTTTCTAGATTATAACACCATAGGTCCAAAGGAATTGAACTTAGCGCCACTCTTTAAGTGCCTGCCTGAATTGGAACTATTTGATGCTACCTCATCTGATGAAGTACAAGAACGTATACAAGACGCTGAATATATATTGACCAATAAAATCGAATTAAATGAAACCAATTTAAATGCCGCAAAACAATTAAAATTTATCGGCCTAACAGCAACAGGTTCTGACAATATTGATTTAACATACACCAAAAAAAATAATATTAGAGTATGCAATATACGCTCTTATTGCTCTCAATCAGTAGTAGAACATGTCTTTGGTGTCCTCTTGAGTTTGTCACATAATATCGGGCATTACCAAGAATCAGCAACCAATGGTAATTGGCAAAAAGCAGATGATTTTTGTCTCCTCAATCACCCCATCAAAGAACTTTCTTCAATGACAATGGGCATCGTTGGTTATGGAGAATTGGGTCGGAATGTAGCAAAAATGGCAAAGAACTTTGGTATGGATGTACTGATCAATACTCGAACCACAACCAATTTAAATGATCATGAACAATCTATTTCGTTGCCATCGCTTCTTGAGAAAGCCGATGTCATTTCATTGCACTGCCCCTTAACCGACATAACAAATAATATGATCGGTGAAAATGAGTTAAAAATGATGAAATCATCGGCCATTCTAATCAATACAGCAAGAGGAGCACTTATAGATTCACAGGCTTTATTTAACGCCCTTAATGAAAGAATAATTGCGGCGGCAGCCATTGACGTATTACCTCAAGAGCCCCCCATCAATGGCAATGCTTTACTCGAATACAAAGGTAAAAATCTTATCGTAACACCGCATATTGCTTGGGCCACAATAGAAGCTAGACAAAATGCAATCAATCAACTTGCTGATACCATTGAAGCATTCCAAGCTGAAAAAAAATTAAATGTATTAACCTAATTTAGAATATTTAATTAATCTAATTATTTCTTAATACAATGATTGGTGGTGATTTAATGGCCACTCTGGTGGCAAAATAACCACTGACACAAACCAACAGTAAACCGCCCAGTAGACCTTTCAACCACAAAGAGAAACTGAATACGTATTGCAAATCAAATAAACGTTCTGCAATCTGCCAAGCAAGAATAGACGATCCTGTCGCAGCCAATAAACCAGCAGCAAGACCGATGGCTGCGAATTCAGACAATAAGCTCATCAATATCATCCGTTTTTTCATCCCTACAGCCCGTAATAAAGCACTTTCAAAACGCCGCTCATCAATGGTCGAATGAACCGCCGAAAACAACACCGTCACCCCTGCTGCCATTGTAAAGATAAATACAATTTGGATTGCTAAGCTCACTTTTTCAATAATTTGACGAACCTGCTGCAAAATTGGCTCAAGATCAATAATGGAGATCGTTGGAAATGCCTCGGATAACATGCTCAATATATCACTTTTATCATTATCTAAGCGTAAACTCGTTATAAACGTCATTGGAAATGACTCGAGTGCATTACTTGAGAGCACCATAAAGAAATTAGGTTGAAAGGAATTCCAATCTACCTGCCTGATATTTGCGATGGTTGTTTTAACCTCTTCACCCGCTACTAAAAAAGTTAATGTGTCGCCTATGGAGACACCCATGTCTTGAGCTGCACCCTCTTCAACTGAAACCAATGGGATCCCCGCATAATCTTCTGACCACCAACTACCTTTGACAAGTTTGTTGCTGGTATTGATGGAATTTGACCATGATAAGTTAGCTTCTCGATTGGCCATCCATTTGCCTCTTTCATCTGGATAGACCATTGATTTAACGTTGGTATCATTAATGAATGACATGCGCGCCCTCACCAGAGGAACAAAATCTGGAGAGGCTATATTATTTTGCTTAAAAATCTTTTCTACTTCTGGTGTTTGTTCGGGTTGAATATTGATTAAAAAATAATTGGGTGTGTTTTCATCCAATGTTTCTTGCCAACCTTCAAGTAAATCGTTACGAATAAATGACAATAAAAGTAACACTGTTATGCCAAGACCAAATGCGACAATTTGAATGGCGCTCTCTCGACCACGCCTAGAAATATTTGCCAATCCATAACGCCAAGCAGCCCCGATGTTGCCTCGCATACGCGATAACAACGAAACCAAAAGACGCCCAACAACGTAAAGCAAGAATGAAATAGTAATTGTGCCAATCATAATGATTGAAAGTAAATAAGCATCGCCAATTAAATAATACAAAAGCAAGCCAATGGCAACTACAGCAGTGCCACCTATCATTAATTGTGAGGGCGGTGGTGGCATACTGTCCCGTCTTAATACCCTTAGCGGCGAAGTCTCACATAACTGAAGCAAGGAAGGAAAAGCAAATCCGGGCAATAAAATAAAAGCCGCAAGAAAACCAATCTTAAGAGGTTTCAGACTTGGCTTTGGAAGCTCTCCAGAAAATAATTCAGCCAAAATATTACTTACCGTATTTTCCACAACAAATCCCATGATGCAGCCTAAAACCACACCAACCAAGCCAATCATGATCAATTGCAGTGACATTACATTAACTACAAATTGCTTTTTCGCACCCAAGCTTTTCATCAAGGCAACGGTATCCATACGTCGTTTCATAAACCGACGCGCAGACATAGCAATAGCGATGGCACTTAATAAAATACTAATAATGGCCGTCATAGATAAAAACTGCTGAGATCTATTAATGGCTTGATTCGTTCTTTCGTTACTATCAGATCGATCACTGATTCGAGCAGATTCACTCATCAGACCAGCAATATCGTTTGTATAATCTTCAAGCAGCTGTTCTTCTCCTGCTAACAACAAAGAGTAATTTACTCGACTTCCCTCAGTAATAAGATTGGTAGACGGAATCGCTGCAAGATTGACCAAGATTGAGGGTGCCAATGAGGCAAAGCCAATGGATTGATCGGGACGATATCTTAAAACAGCATCTATTTTGAAATCATTATTACCAATTGAAATAAAATCTCCAATCTTGGCTTTCAATCGACTCAATAACGCACTATCAACCCAAACACTGTTTTCATTCGGAATAGAGTGAGCAACATACTCATCGCCATACTGTGTCTTGGATATTCTAACCTTGCCTCGAAGTGGATAGTTATTGCTGACGGCTTTTATGGTCGCTAGAGCGCTCTTACTGCCTGCATAAACTACCGTTGGAAATGATTGTGATAATGCTACGTCTAGACCTTGTTCTGAGGCAATTTCTATCCATGTCGCTGGAATTTCCTCAGGTGACCGAATTCGCAAATCGGCAGCCAATAATTCATTCGCTTGCCTTTCAATCGATGTGCTAATTCGGTCTGTCAAAAAACCAACTGCTGTTAATGAAGCAACTGCTAATGAAATAGCAACGATCAAAACAACGACTTCACCCGATCGAATTTGCCGGTAAAAGGCTCGTAAAGCAAAAACTAAGAGCTTCATTTTTCTATTTTACTGTCCTTAACCAATAAACCAGCATCTAAAATAATTTCTCGCTTACACATAGAGGCTAATGCTTTGTCATGAGTAACTAAAATAAGGGTTGTGGTTGATTCTTGATTTAACTTAAACATTGTTTTCATTATATTTTCGCCCGTTTTCGTATCCAGATTTCCTGTTGGTTCATCGGCAAATAATACTGTTGGTTCTGAGGCAAATGCCCTCGCTATTGCTACTCTCTGCTTTTCACCTCCCGATAATTGATGCGGGTAATGAGAAATTCTTTGCTTGAGACCCAGTTCAAATAAAATTTCTTGGGCAATTTTCTTTGCTGATTGTTTACCAACTAATTCAAGTGGCAACATCACATTTTCGAGTGCATTTAAAGAGGGTATAAGATGAAAAGACTGAAATATAAAGCCTACATTTTTAGCTCGCACATCCGCTCTTCCATCTTCATCCATATCAGATAATTCATGGCCATTTAAAAAAATCTTGCCTGTTGATGTTGTATCGAGACCCGCCATTAATCCAAGTAGAGTAGATTTTCCAGCTCCAGAAGCACCAACTATTGCTACCGATTCTCCTTTAGTTACAATAAAATCTATATTCGATAAAATAGTTAGCTTCCCTTCCGGGCTACTAACTGTTTTACTTACATTTTTGACAACCAGCGCATTATTAAGTGATAGATTTGACATGAAAAAACTCTTTTTTTACTTTTGCTTTATGGTATTTGTAAATCCTAATATTAGTGATGCAAAAACATCTAATATAATAATCTTTGGCGACAGCCTAAGTGCAGGTTATGGTATCGACATAGATCAAGCGTGGCCTACATTACTGCAGCAAAGGCTTACAAGCAAGAACCTCGATTATCATATTATCAATGCGAGTATCAGCGGCGAAACTACGGAAGGTGGCGTCGCCCGTATTGAAAGTATTCTCAATAAATACACTCCAACATTAATCATACTTGAACTAGGCGGTAATGATGGCCTACGAGGATTTCCTCATTCACGAATACAAGGCAACCTCGATAAAATAATTAAGCTGAGCCTTGATAAGAATTCGTCTGTCCTGCTGTTAGGTATTAAAATACCCCCGAATTATGGACCAAGATATACAACGGAATTTGAAAATATATATATCCATCTTGCGCAGGAAAATAACATTCCACTGATTGAATTTTTTATGGAAAATGTGGCTCTTGATAAAAAACTGATGCAAGATGATGGTATTCATCCTAATGAAACGGCTCAGCCTATACTTTTAAAGAACATATGGGATACATTGTTACCACTGATTCAATAGCACTAACTTATACTGACAGGAGTTTATAAATGGAAAAAATTTGGCTTTCATCTTATCCAGAAGGTGTCCCAGAAAATATAACTCCGCCGCCATTTAATTCATTGAAAGATCTGATCGAATCGTGTCTGGTTAAATATTCAGAACGTACTGCTTATTCAAACATGGGTGCCACTCTGACATTCAAGCAGCTCGATGAAATGTCATTAAAATTTGCCTGTTATTTACAGCAGGATTTAAAACTAAAAAAAGGCGACCGTGTTGCCATCATGCTGCCAAATATTTTGCAATATCCTGTTGCTCTCTGTGGCATATTGCGTGCTGGATTGGTTGTTGTGAATGTCAATCCACTATATACCCCACGTGAATTAAAGCATCAATTGAGTGATTCTGGGGCACAAAGTATTATCATTCTTGATAATTTTGCCCATGTACTTGCAGAGATAATTGACGATACCGCAATCGATCAAGTGATTTTAACCAAAGTAGGCGACCTACTGAGTTTCCCAAAAAATCACATCGTTAATTTCGTTCTTAAATACATTAAGAAAGTTATTCCAGAATACAAACTTAATTCTGTAGTTAGCTTCCAAGATACATTAGACAAGAAAGATCATCAGAATCTTGATCCTGTGGACGTTAGTGAAGACGATATAGCGTTCCTGCAATATACCGGAGGTACCACTGGACTTTCAAAAGGCGCCATGATCACTCACAGAAATATGGTCTTTAATTTACACCAATCAAAAGCGTGGCAAGGGAATCTATTTGATGATGTTGAAGTCATTATTGCGATTACAGCCTTACCTCTTTATCACATTTTTTCTCTGCAAAGTAATTGCTTGGCAATGATGCTCGACGGCGGTGAAAACGTATTGATAACCAATCCAAGAGATTTTCCAGCCTTTGTTAAAGAACTCAAAAAACATAAATTTGTCTATATCACGGGCGTAAATACACTGTATGCCTCATTACTCAATACTCCTGGCTTTGATGAAATTGATTTTAGTCAATTACGCTTTACCGTTGGTGGTGGTATGGCTATTCAAAAAGCAGTATCAAAAGACTGGGAGAAAATTACTGGGCAACCCATTCTTCAGGCTTATGGATTAACCGAAACATCGCCAGCAGCCGTAGTTAATCCAATAAATATTACTGAGTTTAGTGGCTCAATTGGCCTGCCCATATCTTCTACAGAAATTTCAATTCGTGATGATAATGGGGGGAATCTAAACATTGGTGAGCTTGGTGAAATCTGCATTCGTGGCCCACAAGTGATGGTGGGCTATTGGGAGCAGCCTGATGAAACAGCAAAAGTCATGCTGCCCGATAATTGGTTTAAAACCGGTGATATCGGTCGAATGGATGAACAAGGCTATATTTATATAGAAGATCGCAAAAAAGATATGATTCTTGTTTCTGGTTTCAATGTTTATCCTAATGAAATTGAAGGGGTTGTTGTTGAATTAGATGGAGTATTAGAAGCTGCAGCTATTGGTGTAGATAATGAACAATCAGGCGAAGTGGTCAAGTTGTTTGTCGTGAAAAAAGATCCTAAAGTGACTAAGGATGAAATATATGCTCATTGCAAAAAAAATCTAACCGCCTATAAAATGCCCAAGGAAATTGAATTCCGTGATGACTTACCAAAAACTAATGTTGGTAAAATACTCCGAAGAGCATTAAGAGAAGAATAATTATATTTCGACCAATCAAGAAAAATTAGTTTTTAATAAGTTTTTAGCCACAAGAACGAGTGATAAAAAAATATTAATAGGATTGATGATATTGCTTGCTAAGCTCATGAACTGTATCGACCAATAATTTTACTTTAGCAGGGTCGATATCAGGCGTAATCCCATGACCTAAGTTAAACACATGGCCTGGATTAGCCCCGTAATCAGCTAATACATCGGCAACTGCTTGCTGAATTTCAACCTCTGACTTTGTTAAAATCTTTGGATTAAGATTACCTTGTAATGCCATTTTATTTTGGGTTAAGTCCCTCGCTTTACTCAGAGACATGGTCCAATCAATCCCTAACGCACTACAGCCAGTATTTGCCATATCGCTAATCTTTGAGCCAGCCCCTTTGGTGAATAAAATCACTGGAATCTCAGATTCCATTTGTTTTAAATGTAGTCCATCAATTATTTGTTGCATAAATGATAACGAAAATTGACGATAGTCATCCGCCTCTAAAATACCGCCCCAGGTATCAAAAATCATTAACGCTTGAGCACCTGCTTCTATCTGGGCATTTAAATAATCAATGGTGAGTAAAGCGATCTTATTTAAAAGCACTTTGAGTGCCAATGAATCTTCATCTTTTAATGCTTTTATTTTTAAAAATTCTCTCGAAGAGCCACCTTCCACCATATACGTTGCCACTGTCCAAGGGCTTCCAGAAAAACCAATGAGTGGCACCGCACCATTCAGTTCTTGTTTAATTAGTTTCACGGCAGAAAAAACATAATCTAACTTCTCATGCACATCAGGCACTATAAGATTTTTAATATCGCGAGATGAAACGATCGGTGATTTGAACTTTGGCCCTTCCCCTGTTTCAAAATACAAACCCAAACCCATGGCATCAGGTATGGTCAAAATATCTGAAAACAATATGGCGGCGTCTAATTCAAATCGTCTTAATGGCTGCAAGGTTACTTCGCAAGCTAATTGCGGGTTAGTACAAACACTCATGAAATCACCCGCCTCTTCTCTAACAGCTCGATACTCCGGCAGATAACGTCCTGCTTGGCGCATAATCCATATGGGCGTATAGGGGACTTTTTCTTTTTTCAAAGCCCTTAGAAAAATATCGTTTTTTAAATCAAAACTCATGATCCTAGAAACACTCAGCAATCGAACTTTGTATCGCTTCTGCAGATGCCCGAGGATTAACGGCATCACGGATGGGTCGACCAACCACGATGTAATCTGCACCATTGTTGAAAGCCTGAGTCACAGTGACCACTCTTTTTTGATCTTCACTGGGCTTATTGTCAACCGGCCTTATTCCTGGCGTAATTACCAAGAGTTTGTTATCAATTTGAGCGCGGAGTTTTGCAACCTCCATGCCGGACGATATCACTCCATCACAACCAGCCTCCAATGCTCTTCGGGCACGCGAAAGGACTAAGTCCCCTACATCACAATCGAAACCTAAATCATCAAGATCACCACGATCTAAACTCGTCAAAGCAGTAACCGCAAGAACCTTAAGATCATTCCCTTTATTCTCAGCAGCAGCTTCCATAATTGATTGATTGCCATGCACAGTAACAAAGCTAGCACCTCTGTCTTTCAATCTATTTACCGCGGCACCAACTGTGGCTGGAATATCAAAAAATTTTAAATCAGCAAATACTTTTTTTTCTTTGGTCAACATCCAATCTAGGAGCTCAAAATAATCTCCTGTCATCATTAGTTCAAGACCTAGCTTATAAAAATGAACGGAATCACCCAACTCCTCAACTAGATTTTTTGCTAGCTCACAATCGGGTACATCCAAAGCAAATATTAATCTGTCTTTGGTAGAAATATTATTCTCTATCACTCACTCTTCTCCCTTTGGATAATCTAGCTTCGCATTTATCCCGTAAAATTTTATATCAAACGTTTGAATTCTGCGATAGCAAAACGATCCGTCATTCCCGCGATATAATCTGCAATTTTTCGTGCTCGAAGCATCTCTGTCTTGCCTTTTAATATCTCTTTAAAATCATCTGGCAAGGCATCATTGTCCAGCATGTATTTATCAAATAAACCCTGGATCATAATTTCAGCTCGATTCGTCATCTCCATGACTTTTGGGTGCTTATATAAATTGGTATTTAAAAATCTTTTTAATTCTAAATGCTCAAAATTAATATTGTCACTGAATTTTGCAAGCTTATAACTTTGCCCTCGAATATCATCGATAGATTTTGGATTTAACTCTTTAATGGCAGCTTCGGTATTACTAATCAGATCATGAATCACAAGACTGATCATTTGACGTAAGGTCTCGTGTATCATTCGTCTCTCATCAATATTTGGGTATTTTTCTTGTACTCCATAAAAAGGCTTTTTAAATAAATTTACTTCCATCAATTGGTCTAATGTAATCAATCCCGCCCTATACCCGTCATCAATATCATGGTGATTATAAGCAATCGCATCTGCAATATTCACCAATTGCGCTTCCAGTCCTGGCTGGTGTCTTTTAATAAATCGTTGGCCTAGTTCATCTAGTTGTTTCGCATTATTTAATGAGCAATGCTTTAGTATTCCTTCGCGTGTTTCAAACGTAAGATTTAAACCATCAAATTCAGCATATCTGTATTCCAAATGATCAACCACCCGTAAAGATTGTAAATTATGCTCGAATCCCCCGAAATCTTTCATGCATGTATTTAACTTATCTTGGCCGGCATGACCAAACGGAGTATGTCCTAGATCATGTGCAAGGGACATTGCCTCTATTAGCGTTTCATTTAAATTTAAAGATTGAGCGAGCGTCCTTGCAATTTGAGACACTTCTATAGAATGCGTCAATCGAGTTCGATATAAATCGCCTTCATGATTTACAAATACTTGAGTTTTATATACGAGACGACGAAAAGCACTGGAATGAATTATTCTATCTCGATCTCTTTGAAATTCACTCCGATATTTTGGTTTTGACTCTTTATTAAGTCTGCCTTTGCTATTTTTTTCTTGAGCGGCATAACAAGCCAGCAAATTATCATGCCTAGACATTTAATCCACTGACTCTATTGGTGATGACGTCTCGAACATTTTCTGCAGAAACATCTTCATCAATAAATGCCTCACCCAATGATCGTAACAATACATACCTTAGTTTGTTTGCTTTGACTTTTTTATCCATCAGCATTACTTCATACATGGCGTCTACATTGATTGAATCAATTTTATGAGGTAAGCCAGCACTCATGATGAGAGCTTCAAGTCGATTTATATCGGGTTGATTCAGCGAGCTTATTTCAGCGGCCAATACCATGCCGATAGCAATCGCCTCACCATGCAAAATTTCACCGTAGCCTTTTATATTCTCAATTGCATGGCCGAAAGTATGGCCGAAATTGAGGATGGCTCTTCTGCCATTTTCAAATTCATCGTCACCAACTACTTGTGCCTTTATTGAGCATGATTTGAGAATAGCTTTAATTAATATTTCTGGGTCTCTGTTTAATAATTGCTCCATCTGTTTTTCTAGCCAGCAAAAAAAATTATAATCTGCAATGGCTCCGTATTTTATTACCTCAGCTAAACCCGAAATTAATTCTCTTTTTGGTAAAGTATTTAATGTATCGATATCAATGAGCACTAATTTTGGTTGATGAAAAGCGCCTACTAGATTTTTTCCTTGAATATGATTGATACCGGTCTTGCCACCAACGGAAGAATCCACCTGAGATAATAATGTTGTAGGCACTTGGATATACGGTATCCCTCGCATATAAGAAGCAGCTGCAAATCCAGTAATATCTCCAATCACTCCCCCACCAAGAGCAATAACAGTGGTATCTCTACTGGCTTTCATTGCAACTAACTTATCGATTATTTGCGACCAAATAGTGAGTGTTTTATTTGATTCTCCATCTGGCAAGATCAAAGACACAACATTTTTATTTTTTAGCTGTGATACTAACGATTCTAAATAGAGTGGAGCAACCACCTCATTAGTAACGATCAAACAATCCTTACCAGAGACCCATTCATCAAAAATAAATCCGTTCTTAAAGAATTCAGAACCAATTATTATTGGATAAGTTCGTTCACCCAATTCAACCTGAAGTGTTTCTTGATCTATCAATCTATTAGCCTATTTAATTTATTTTTATTTACTTTAACTCAACGCATCAAAAATCTCTTGCGCTACACTGTTTATTTTTCTGCCATCAGTATCAATAATCATATCCGCGATTGATCGATATAATGGGTCACGAATCTCCATTAAATCTTTTAAAACTTTCTTTGAATTTTTATTTGTGAGTAGTGGTCTTTCTTTTCCTCTGCTCGTGCGCTCAACCTGTTTCTCAATACTTGCGTATAAATAAATGACAGTTCCTCTTGAGCCAAGGAAAATTCGATTTTTTTCCCGCAATATTGCGCCGCCGCCAGTGGCTAGAGTAATACCTTGTCTTTCAGATAACTCTTCAATTACCTTCTCTTCACGTATTCTAAAACCATTTTCTCCCTCTTTTTCAAAGATAAATGGAATATCAACACCCGTCCTTAATTCAATCTCTTCATCACTATCAACGAATTGATGATGTAACAGTCTAGATAATTGACGGCCCACGGCTGTTTTACCAGCACCCATTGGTCCTACAAGAAAATAATTTCTTGATTGCTTCATAATTATCTCTATATCTACGTTAGTGATAATTCTACCGATATAGTTTAGATACACAAATTTGCTTAGAATTGCATAAAATTAATAAAAAAAGGCTTATAATTTTAACTACACAATAAAAAGTAAAAAATGAAGAAATACCCAAGAGAATAGTACGCAGTAATTTCTAAATTTTAATATGAATTTAAACATCAAAAGATTTAATAAAAAAAATATAATCTCGCTATTTTGCTATTGGTTATCATTATTCAGCGGACTCGCTGTAATATTTTCTATTATCATGACAGCAGGCATATTGACTGCATATCTATATGTGAAACCAAGCCTACCGCCCGCTGAAACAATTCGTGAAATACCTCTAGAGACGCCGCTAAAAATTTACAGTCGAGATGGCAGACTTATTGATGAAATAGGGGAACGAAAACGTATTATTGTTACCTACGATGAACTGCCTGAACATGTCATACAAGCTTTCATTGCGGCGGAAGATCGCCGTTTCTTTGATCATCCTGGTATTGACTACCAAGGAACACTCAGGGCCGCCTTAAATATTCTGGTTACTGGAAAAATCAGTGGCGGTGGCAGTACCTTAACTCAGCAACTAGCTAGAGATTACTTTCTTAACAGAAAAAGGTTATTTACTCGTAAAATTCTAGAGGCATTTTTGGCATACAACATCGAACAAGAGTTTACAAAAAAAGAAATTATGACGCTTTTTGTAAACAAGATGTTCTTTGGGCAGCGCGCTTATGGTGTTGCCGCCGCAGCACAAGTATTCTTTGGAAAAAACATCAGTAATATCAATATTGCAGAAGCAGCCACACTTGCTGGCGTCCTGCCTGCACCATCAAACTATAACCCTGTCAGAAGCCCAAATTTAGCTAAAATTAGAAGAGACTATGTCCTCTCAGGAATGCTTCAATTGGGATTTATAGACGATGAAAATTATAATAATTCTATTGAATATCCTGTTATTTCAAAACTGCATGGAACGGCGAGTGAATTATCTGCTCCATATGTAGCAGAAATGGTTCGTATCTCCATGATTGAAAAATACGGAAAAAATGCTACACGAGATGGCTACAAAGTGATCACCACTATTGATTCTAAAATACAAAAAGCGGCCACTTACTCATTGAGGAGGGGCTTATTAGAATATTCTCATCGTCAAGGCTTTCAAGGGCCAATTGGTCATATTAATATTGCAAATTTAAATGCCTCACTACCATTTGAAAAATGGCCAGAAAATATACGAATTTCAATTGATGAGTTTAGTGATCTTGCTGTTCTAAGGCCCGCGCTGGTCTCGGATTTAAATTTCGACAATTCTGCCGATATAATATTCAGTTCCGGAGAAAGATCCGATCTATCTTGGCGTAATTTAAAATGGGCCAAACCCTATGGAAGTATTGGCGCATCTAAGTTGCCAAAAAATATAGATGATATATTAAAAATAGGTGACGTAATTTATGTAATGTTAACCACAACAGGTGAGTATGCTTTAGCAGAAATTCCTGCAGCAAATGCTGCAGTAGTTTCTATAGATCCATTTGATGGAGCAATAACATCACTTAGCGGTGGTTTTGATTATAATATTAATAAAATTAACCACGCTCTAAATGACAGAAGGCAACCCGGATCCTCGTTCAAACCTTTAATATATTCTGCGGCCCTTGCAGAGGGTAATACGGCCTCTACAATTTTACTTGATGCCCCGGTTGTTATGAGCTCAAAAGAACTAGAAGAAGACTGGCGGCCGTCAAACTACAGTGGTAAGTTTTATGGTGAACAAAGATTAAGAGAAGCTTTAGTTCGATCGATGAATTTAGCAACAGTAAGACTGCTTCTAGAAAAAACCGGTATAAATAATGCCATAGAACATATCAAACCATTTGGCTTTAGCAAGGACGCCCTTCCTACAAACGGAGGTCTTGCATTAGGCGCAGGATCAGCATCAGCTTTAGATATGGCGCAAGCTTATGCTGTATTTGCCAATGGTGGGTACTCGATTAGTCCATTTATAATAGATTCGATTAGAAATGCTGAGGATGAATTAATTTATCAAAGTTCTAATCCCATTGTATGCTCCATGTGTGAGCAAGATATATCAACTACAAAAAAGATAGCTCCTAATCAAAAACAAGCAGCCGAAGAAGAAGAACTTCTTTTAAAACAAATGGCAGAAATTGTTGATATCTATAAACCAAATGCTAACTTCTCTCCTGAATTATATAAAGATATTAGTTTAGCTCCCAGAATTATTACTGCACAGAATGCATTTATTATGCAGGACATGTTACGTGAAGTAATAAGGAGGGGAACTGGGGTTAGGGCGAGGCGAGAATTAGGCAGAAAGGATTTATCTGGAAAAACTGGCACTACAAATGACTATCGAGATGCTTGGTTTGCAGGATTTAATAACGATATTTCAGCGGTAGTGTGGGTTGGTAATGACAATAATGAACCTTTAGGAACTGGCGAACAAGGATCTAGAACCGCTCTACCCATATGGATTGAGCTGATGAGAACAACACTAGAGAACGCTCCGGAAAGTAGCATGAATATGCCTAAAGACATGGTAACGGTAAGAATATCGAAAATAACTGGCTGTCCTGCAAATTCAAATGACACAGACGATGTAATGTTTGAAGTTTTCCATAAAGATAATCTCCCGAGCTGCGAAGAGAATAATCAATCTCAAGATATATTCAATTAAATCAACTGACGCTAGACTGACGCTAGTATGCAACTGAAAACAAAATCACAAATAAAAAAAATGATCGCTCAAGAAACCGCTCGCATTATGGTGGAACAAGGCATTGAAAAATATCACACTGCAAAATATAAAGCAGCAGAGAATCTCAATTTTCAAAATTTAGGTTGTCTGCCTCGTAACTCTGAAATTGAAGATAAATTAAAAGAATACCATCGATTATTTGATGGTGAATCACATCATATTTCACTATTCAAATTACGTAAAATTGCATTATCTGTAATGGAGTTCTTTGGCAATTTTAAATCATTCCTGGTTGGCCCCGTAGCAAATGGAACTGCTACTGCTGGGTCTCCAATCAATATTCACTTAAGCGCTGAAAATATTGAAGAAGTAATGAGTCAATTAGATAACCAATTGATCGCACATAAACTTTACGAAAGACAATTAAAAACAGGCCATCAAACAACGAAGAATTTTAAAGGATTAACTTTTATTTACAAAAAAATTGATATTGAAGTAACAGTATTTACGCATAAGGAAATAAAGCAAATCCCTATTAGTAGAATTAATAATAAACCAATGAAAAGAATCAAAGCAAAAGCGCTAAAAGAGCTTCTAGTTATCTTAGGTTCGAGCCTCTAAAGATAAATAATCTCTTTCAGGTTGGCCAGTATAGAGCTGTCTTGGGCGGCTTATCTTTCCATTAGGATCAGCAATCATTTCTCGCCAATGTGCAACCCAGCCAACAGTCCTGCCTATTGCAAACATCACAGTAAACATAGAAGTCGGAATACCTAGAGCTTGATAAATTATACCAGAATAAAAATCAACGTTCGGGTAAAGGTTCTTTTCGATGAAGTATGGATCGCTTAATGCCACTTCTTCTAGCTCTAGGGCTAACTCAAGGAGGGGTGAATTATTTCTTCCTTTTTGATTGAGTACCTTATGACACGTTTCTCTAATAATTTTAGCTCGAGGGTCATAGTTTTTATAAACACGATGCCCAAAACCCATTAAACGAAAAGGATCGTCTTTATCTTTTGCTTTAGCTATATATTTTTGTATATTTTTTTTGCTGCCAATATCTTCTAACATTCTTAATACAGCTTCATTTGCACCGCCATGTGCTGGACCCCATAACGCAGATATACCAGCGGCGATTGCTGAATAAGGATTGGTTCCTGAGCTTCCAGCCATTCGAACCGTTGAAGTTGAACAATTTTGTTCATGATCAGCATGCAATATAAATAATAAATCTAGTGCTTCTGCCGCGACTGAATCTATTTCTTGATTTTCCGCAGGAACAGAAAAAAACATATGCAATAAATTTTCGCAATATCCTAAATCATTGCGAGGATAAACAAAAGGCTGCCCCACTGAATGTTTATATGCAGCAGCAGCGATGGTTGGCAGTTTAGCAATGATACGGTGTGCAAAAATCTCACGAGCATGAACACTGTTGATGTCCATAGTGTCATGATAGTAAGCAGACATCGAGCCAACAATAGCAGATAACATTGCCATTGGATGAGCGTCATAACGAAACCCATTAAAAAATCGCAACATACCCTCATTTAACATGGTGTGATGGGTTATGGATGAAGAAAAATCATTTAACAAATTTTTATTAGGCAGCTCTCCATAAAGCAGCAAATATGCAACCTCAATAAAATTTGATGATTTTGCTAGCTGTTCAACTGGATATCCACGATAGAGCAATATGCCTTCATCGCCATCGATGTAAGTTATTTTGCTATGACAACTGGCGGTAGAAACAAAACCAGGATCATATGTAAAAACATTTTTCTCTTTATATAACTTGGTTATATCAAGAACATCTGGGCCTATTGTGCCAGACTCAACGGGAAGCTCAATTGGAGCAGAACCATCAGATGATTTTAATACGAAGACATCTTTTGTCATTATTTACTTTCTGCTCTATTAATTAGGGCCATAAATTTTATGTTTTACCGTACTTACGACGGAATTTATCAACTCTACCACCAGAATCTAATATTTTTTGTTTACCGGTATAGAAAGGATGGCAAGCTGAGCATACTTCAATGCCTAAATCACCATCGAGTGTTGAGCGAGTAGCAAATTTATTACCACAGCTACATGTGACATTTATTTCTTTATAATTTGGGTGAAGATCTGCTTTCATAAGGTTTTAATCCCGGACATAAAATATCTCAATAATTGGGCGCGTAGAATAGCTGTAAACCAATGTTTTTTCAAGCTATTTTTCTGATAGATATTTATCCACAGATCCTGTGGATAAACCTGTGGAAGAAAATTGGGTGAACGACCTTAGTCTATGCAATTAAAGCATTTTTACTAAAATGCTTAAATTATGTACATTTTAATAAACCTATATATTTCAATGGTTTGTTTGAACTATATTGTCGTAAATATGAAACTAGGACAATTTTATAAGTAAAACATAGCAACAGCATTTTGATGTGCATAAAGATTTTCTATGTTTTACATTATTGAAGACTATGTTCAATAAAAAATAAATCAAACAGGTAAGAATTCAGCCTGAATATCATCTAAAAATCGAAAGCCAAGCGCAGTTGGAACCCATTGCTCTTTTTCTGTCTCTTTCATTAATCCTAATTGATCGAGATTATTGAGTTTTCTTTCAATTAAATCAAAAGATAATCCGGTACACCTTTCAAAATGATTTTTGCTAAAGCCAGACATTAGCCTTAAATTATTTATCATATACTCAATTAAAATATCAGATTGATCGAGTGTCTTTAAAACATCTTTTTCTGTATTTTCAAAACTACAGTTCATATAAGCCCGTGGCAATGCTGGTTTTTGATAACGTTTTATCTCATTATTGATGGCAAATTTACCATGAGCGCCTGCACCAACAGCAATATAATCACCAAACATCCAATAATTCATATTGTGTCGGCACTCTAATCCAACTTTTGAAAAGGCTGATATTTCATATCTGTTATATTTGGCCTTATTTAACAAGGCCAAACCTTCTTCTTGAATTGAATAAAGTAAATTATGTGGGGGTATATTTTTAGGTCTTTTTTTATAAAAGAGCGTATTAGGTTCTAGGGTAAGTTGATAATAAGAAATATGCTCTGGGTTCAAATCGATCAATGTATAAATATCTTCCATGGCCATTTCTAGTGTTTGATTGGGTAAACCAAACATGAGATCTACATTGATACTCTCAAAATTAGCTAATTGTGCCTCTTCATAACAAGAAAAAATTTCCGCTGGTCCATGTATTCGACCTAACAACTTCAAAGAATCTTGATTAAAACTTTGAGCACCAATTGATAAGCGATTAACTCCTGCTTGCCTATATTTAGATAGATCTTTGTATTCCAAAGAGCCTGGATTAGTCTCCATCGTTATTTCAATATCATCTGAAAAAATGAATTGTGTTTTTATATATCCCAAGATTTCACTGATTTCGCTAGGCTCAAAAAGACTTGGCGTTCCTCCACCGATAAAAATTGTTTTCAATACAGCCCCAGCGAATCTTTTCCCTTCCATAGTAATATCTTTCTGAAGAATACGAATATATTTTTTTCGATCCTCTAGAGAACCTGCTACATGTGAATTGAAATCGCAGTAAGGACATTTTTTTACACACCATGGAAGATGAAGATACAATGAAGAAGGAAGGGACATCTTTTTAATCAAATGTATTTTTAAATATTAATTTTTTACTTAAAAGTTCTTCGACAAGTTGCTTATTAGCTTTACCTCGATGGCTGTATTTATTTTTGAGCTCAACTGAAAGTTCAGCAGCTGTTAATTGTAATTCTGGCACGAAAAATACTGGATCATAACCAAATCCTTTTTGGCCAGTTCGTTCACGACAAATCAAACCGTTCCATTCTCCCGTAACAATAATAGGCTCCTTATCATGATGAGAACGTAAATAAATCAAGCAGCAGTGAAATCTTGCTTGTCTTTTATTTTCGTTTTTCATTTCTCTTAAAAGTAAATCAATATTTTTCTGATCGCTCGAATTTAATCCGGCGTATCGAGCAGAATAAATACCTGGTTTACCATCTAAGCAGTCAACAATTAAGCCTGAGTCATCAGCAATCACAGGATAATCTGAGAAGGAGGCCGCGTGGCGTGCTTTTTGCAACGCATTATCTAAAAAACTTTCCCCTGTCTCCTCTACAGGAGATATACCAATACTACTTTGAGTGATGATATCTGCATGATAATCACTAAAGTATGTTTGAAGCTCTCTTAATTTACCCTGATTATTACTGGCAAGAATAATTTTTTGTTTATTAAGCACTGATTATCTCTAGTCATTTAATTGAGAAATTACCATTTATATTGCTCAATAATTTTTCTTTGTATTGAAACAATATCTTGAATCCCATGTTCAGCAAGTGAGAGCATTTTATCGAGCTCCTCTTTTTTAAATGTTCGTCCTTCCGCGGTACCCTGAATTTCAATAAATTCACCAACATCATTCATTACAATATTCATATCAGTTTCGGCGGAACTATCTTCTATATAATTCAAATCCAGAATAGGTTCATCTTGATAAATACCAACAGATATAGCCCCTATATAATTAGTGAGTGGATCAATTTCTATTAAATCTTTTTTTAACAAATTATTGACAGCTATTTTCAATGCTAAATATGCGCCACTTATTGCCGCAGTCCTAGTGCCTCCATCAGCCTGAATTACATCACAGTCTAAAGTAATTGTTTTTTCTCCAAGGGCTTTTAAATTTATGGCGCCCCTCATTGCACGTCCAATCAATCTTTGTATTTCTTGAGTTCTACCACTTTGTTTACCTCTTGAGGCCTCTCTGTTTGACCTAGTATGAGTTGCTCGAGGCAACATTCCATATTCGGCTGTTATCCAGCCAGAACCTTGTCCTTTTATCCAGCGAGGCACTCTAGATTCAACTGATGCTGTGCATAAAACTTTTGTATCACCAAAAATAGCTAACACGCTTCCTTCAGCATGTTTGGTATAATTAATTGTGAAATCTATTTTACGTAATTCATTATTTTTTCTACCATCTTGTCGCATTACTTGCTCCTAATACTTAATATTCACAAATACATGTGATTTATTAGTTATGACGCTATTTAAAATTAAATATCTTTAAAAAAATAAAATTATCTATTGAACAAATCACGGAACCTATCCAAACTATTCATTTAAAAGTTACAAAAAAATATTATATGAATATTTCAACGAATTTATTTGTTATTTCTGCCCCATCCGGTGCTGGTAAAACTACGTTAGTTAAAAAATTAATTTCTAGAAATAAGCAATTAAAGTATTCGGTATCATATACCACCCGCACTCCTAGAAAAAATGAAATTGATGGTCATGATTATTTCTTTGTGTCTATTGATGAATTTAATCACTTAAAAAACAAAAAAGCTTTCATTGAACATGCAAATGTCTTTGGGAATCTTTATGCCACCAGTGAAGAGCAGGTCCAAAATATTTTAAAAGATAACCATCACGTAATTTTAGAAATTGATTGGCAAGGAGCACAGCAAGTTCGAAAATCAATGCCTCAATGTATTTCAATTTTTATTTTACCGCCATCCCAAGAATTATTAAATAAGAGATTGGTTAATCGAGCTACCGATACAAGAGAAATTATAGAAAGACGCCTAAATGAAGCGCTCGATGATATGTCTCATTGGGGCGAATTTGATTATTGTATTATTAACGATGATCTGGATATAGCTGCCGATGAATTAGAAGCTATTTTTTTAGATAAAAATAATTACAGCAGTACAAGAAACCCAGCATTAATAAAAAAAATTAGAAAGATACTGGTGTAGTGTCCTTAGAAGTAGGATAGAATCTAACCTTTAAGTAGTTGGTTAAATTTAATTAACAGGAAATATGATGGCCAGAATAACTGTAGAAGATTGTATGCACAACGTCGATAACATATTTGATATGATTCTCATGGCTGCAAAAAGAGCAAAAAAAATAGCTCATGGGGCTGAAGTGCTTGTAGATCGGGACAATGATAAGCCAACGGTAATTGCGCTGAGAGAAATAGCAGCCGGTGAAATATCGCCTAGCGTTCTTGAAAAAATGGATCTAATGGAAGCTGAAGCATTACTTCACACCGATGAATCAGATGAAATTATGCCCCTTCAAAGTTTATCTATTGGAAAATAATTAATCTTTCATTTTGTATAGTCATAACTTCGCTTTATCCTGGTTAATCAAATATAAACTAATATGGATTACGCGAATCTAATTCGTCAAAAAGTCAACACTGGCTCAAAAAAAGAAGAGAAACTACTTCAGCAATTGCTTGTTTCTCTGTCGGGCTATATGCCCTCTTCTGAAATTAAGATAGTTGTCAGAGCCTATGAATATGGTGCGAAAGCTCATATAAATCAGCGACGATTGAGTGGCGAACCATATATATGTCATCCCTTATCAGTTGCTCAAATTTTGGCAAATATGCAAATGGATAATCAAACCATTTCTGCTGCCTTACTTCATGATGTTATTGAAGATACTGATATAAATTTAATTGATTTAGAAAACATCTTTAATAAAGAAATTGCCATATTAGTTGATAGTGTCAGTAAACTTGATCAAATAAAATTTAACAATCGTGCTGAAGCGCAAGCAGAAACTTTCCGCAAAATGATACTCGCGATGGTTGAGGATATCCGTGTGATATTTATAAAACTATCTGATCGTTTACATAACATGCGTACCTTAGAACACCTTCCAGCGCAAAAAAGAAAACTGAAAGCTAAAGAGACACTGGATATTTACGCGCCCATCGCAAATCGATTAGGGATCAATAAAATAAAAAATGAACTAGAAGATCTTGGAATCCAACATCTTTTTCCTTATCGTTACCGCGTTATTAGTAAAGCTCTAAAGAAAAGCAAAGGTGGCCAAAAAAGAATTGTAAAAAAGATTTCCTCCCGAATATTAGCGGCAATGACTAATGAAAATATTAAAGGTGAAGTCATCGGGAGGGAAAAACAACTTTATAGTATTTACAAAAAAATGAAAATAAAGAAGCGATCCCTAGAAGAGGTAGCTGATGTCTATGGATTTAGGATTATTGTAAATGACGTCAATAATTGCTATAGATTGCTTGGAATTATCCATGGGTTATACAAACCTATGCCAGGGCGGTTCAAAGATTATATTGCCATTCCAAGGATTAATGGATATCAATCATTACATACCACTCTCTTTGGACCAAACGGCCTACCACTAGAAATTCAAATTAGAACAATAGAAATGAATCGATTAGCAGAGTCTGGAGTTGCGGCTCATTGGCAATATAAAGCAGTTGATAAAAATACAGCTATACCTCACTTGCGTATAAGGCAATGGTTACAAAATATTGGTGAACTTGAAGAAAGCATGAGTTCAGCAGAATTTTTGGAAAATGTAAAAGTAGATCTATTTCCCGATAAAATATATGTTTTTACTCCCAATGGAGACATTATGCCTCTTCCAAAAGGAGCAACTATTATAGATTTTGCTTATGCTGTTCATACAGACATAGGTAATCAATGTGTTGAGGCTGAGATAGATAGAACTCTGGTGCCACTAAAATCCATTTTAGAAAATGGTCAAACGGTAAAGATCATTACCGATAAAAACGCTAACCCAAATCCAAATTGGATTAATTTTGCTGTTACGGCAAAAGCACTCTCAAGTATACAAAATTATTTAAAAACCATTCGTAAAAGTGACGCTTATGAACTTGGGAAAAAATTACTTAATTCAGCACTAGGTGACTTAAATACATCACTTCGTAAAATTGGGAAAAAAAGACAAAATGAAGCATTTAAAGAGCTGGGAATAGAAAGTTTAAATAAATTATATCAAGAAATTGGATTGGGCGATCGACTTGCGCCACTAACAGCAAGATATCTAACCAGCGAAAAAAATGAAAATACTAAATTAACAAAAACTAATTTAGTCATCGAAGGCACTGAGGGGATGATAGTGAGTTATGGGCATTGTTGTTATCCTATACCTGGTGATGATGTAATGGGTTATATGAGCTCAGGAAGAGGCGTGGTTATTCACAAGAATAGCTGTCGAAACTTAAGAATATTTCGAAAACATCCAACGAAATGGCTGTCTGTAAGTTGGCAGAAAAATATAACAAGACAATTTTCTAGCCAAATTCATGTTGAAACAGAAAATAAAACTGGGGTATTGGCAGAAGTCGCTAGCACCATTGCAGATTCTGACTCAAATATTGAATCTGTAAATCTTGCAAGTCATGAAGATTATTCTGAATTAACATTTATATTAAATGTAAAAGATAGAGTTCATCTAGCACAGATAATAAGAAATATAAGAAACATGAAAGAAGTGCATCGTATTACACGCGAGAAAACTTAATAATTAAAATTTGGAGAAAGTAAAATGAAAAAAATTATTCATACTGACAATGCACCAGGCGCAATTGGCACCTATAGTCAAGCAGTTGTAACTGACAATCTAATCTTTATTTCAGGCCAAATACCACTCGATCCGAAGTCAATGGAAATTGTTTCAGGTGACTTCAAGGATAGGACGCATCGAGTTTTTAAAAATCTAAAAAATATAGCAAATGCAGCAGGTGGAAATTTAGATGATGCGGTAAAAGTAACCATTTTTCTTACTGATTTAGATAATTTCGCAGCTGTAAACGAAGTGATGGCAGAGTATTTTCAAAAACCTTATCCAGCCAGAGCAGCAGTCGGTGTTTCTGCACTACCAAAAGGGGTTGATGTTGAGATCGAAGCAATACTCGGTATAACAGGATAGAATTAATTAATATTACCAGATAATGCTAAAACTAAACGCCGAAATAGATGCATTAAAAGGAGTAGGTCCAGCTCTAAAAACAAAATTAAACAACCGTGGTGTCAGGAGCATTGAAGACATATTATTTTTATTGCCTAACAGATATGAAGATAGAACTATTTTATATGATATACAAAATGCACCGATCAATGAGCACGTTTTAATCGCAGGAAAAATAATAGAATCCAAAATTCTATTCTATGGACGAAGAAGTCTATTTGTTAAAATTCAAGATGATTCGGCTGTCCTTAACTTAAGATTTTTTTATTTTTCAAGATCACAACTTCAACAATTCAAAAAAAATACTCACCTCATATGCTTTGGATTATTAAAATCTAATGGCAAAAAATTTGAAATGATTCATCCAGAATATCGATTTATTGAATCAAGCAAGGCATTTAAACTAGACGATAAGCTCACCCCTATTTATCCATCAATAGAGGGTATACAGACTGGAAGACTGCGTAATCTGGTAGGCCAAGCTTTGAATATAATGAGGACGTCTCAACCAAACGAATATTTACCAGAATATATTCTTAAAGAAATTAAAATGCCAAGCTTACCCGAAGCTCTAACTAATCTACATCAGCCTCCAGCAAACCTAAAGCATGCTGATATTAATGAAGCAATGAGGAGTTACAAAGAAAGGTTATCTTTTGAAGAGCTATTAGCTAATTATATTAGCCTCAGACAGCTTAAATTACTTGCAGCAAACACAACTGCAGATTCTCTTCAAGATGGAAAGAATGAGGTTAGTCAATTCGTTCAAACGCTAAACTTTCAATTAACAGCAGCTCAAAAACTAGTGTGTAAAGAAATCTTAGCTGATCTCAATAAACCTCAACCAATGATGAGAATGTTACAAGGTGATGTTGGTTCTGGAAAAACAGTTGTGGCTGCGATTGCTTGTCTAAAAACAATCGCCAATAAAAAACAAGCGGCTATTATGGCACCGACCGAATTACTCACCGAACAACATATGGAATCATTTTCTACATGGTTTGCAAAACTCAATATCAATATAGTCAAATTAACTGGAGGACAAAAGAAATCAATTCGTGAAAATAATCTTCGTCAAATCGAGAAAGGGGAAGCCAATTTAATTATTGGGACGCATGCACTATTTCAAGAGGGGGTTATTTTTAAAGATCTAGCACTAATAATAATTGATGAACAACATCGATTTGGAGTTAATCAAAGAGTCGCGCTTAGAGAAAAAGGCAGTCAGTCAAAAAAGCAACCTCACCAATTAATTATGACCGCAACACCAATACCTAGAACGTTGGCAATGGCAGCTTATGCCGATCTAGATTCCTCAATAATTGATGAACTTCCTGTCGGAAGAAAATCCGTTGAAACACTGGTTATTCCTAATGATAAACGTCCATCAGTCATTGAAAGAGTTAACGATGCCTGTACAAAAGGGCAGCAGGCTTATTGGGTTTGCCCATTAATCGATGAGTCAGAATTAATCAAGGCAGATGCGGCAACAGATCGATATGAATATTTGAAAAAGATAATTAAACCTCTAAAAATAGGTCTAATTCATGGCAGACAAAAGCAAGCAGAAAAAGAAAACACTATGCGTTTATTCAAAGAAGGTAAAATCGATCTTTTGGTAGCAACTACTGTCATAGAAGTTGGGGTCAATGTTCCAAATGCGAGTTTAATGATTATTGAAAATGCAGAAAGAATGGGTTTAACCCAACTGCATCAATTAAGAGGTCGGGTTGGACGTGGAAATCAAAAAAGTCATTGTATTTTATTGTATAAAAAACCGCTTGGTTCGCTTGCCTATGATAGATTGTCTATATTACGTGAAACTAATGACGGATTTGTTATTGCGCAGAGGGACCTTGAACTACGAGGCCCTGGTGAGTTATTAGGAACAAAACAAACTGGCTTACCACAATATAGAATTGCAGACTTAATGAGGGACGCACACCTGCTTCCAAAAGTACAAAAAATAGCCGAAACATTGATGCATGATTTTCCCAACAAAACGAAAAAAATTATCATGCGTTGGTCTAGTGATGATCAACATTATGGAAAAGTTTAAACATAAATATGGAATTAATTTCAAGCAAAAACCTTAAGAACTATCTACTTTTAATGAGACTGGATAAACCCATTGGGATCTGGTTAGTAATGTGGCCAATGCTATGGTCTTTATGGATTGCTAGTGAGGGACAGGTATCGATAAAAATCTTATTAATTTTCTTATCTGGAACCGTTATTATGCGATCTGCTGGATGTGTATTAAATGACTTCGCTGATAGAAAAATAGACCCTCATGTAAAAAGGACTCAAAATCGACCTATAGCTTCAGGGAAGGTTTCTGAAAAAGAAGCAATAATTTTATTTATTATTTTAATGTCTTTAGCTTTTACTTTAATATTTTTTCTTAATCTAACAACAAAATTTTTTGCTATAGGTGGCGCCCTTGTTACCGTCATATATCCATTTGCCAAAAGAGTATTATCCGCCCCACAATTAGTGCTTGGTATTGCTTTTGGCTGGGGCGTCCCTATGGCTTTTGCGGCAGAAATTGGTCATGTACCTCTTCTTGGTTGGTTAATTTTTTTTATCGCTATTATTTGGGCCTTAATATATGACACTTATTATGCAATGGTTGATCGTGATGATGATTTAAATCTTGGCGTTAGGTCTACAGCTATTCTTTTTGGTCGATATGATTTATTTATTATCGGATTACTTCAATGCTCAATGCTTGTCTTGTTATTTTTTATGGCACAATTAGCTGCTTTGGGAATGTGGGTATATTCAGCAATCATGATCTCGATGCTGATCATGATTTATCACCAATGGTTGACCAAAGAAAAAGATAGAGAATCGTGTTTCAAAGCATTCAAGCACAATCATTATATTGGTATGACCGTCTTTATTGGCATAATTCTTCACTATCAAACATAAATCGAAAATAGCATGATTGATAATATATTTTTTCAGCACAATATAGAAAGAAAATCCAATGCTGCGGCGAAAACATTCGCAAAGCATGATTTTATTCATCATCATTGTCGCAATGATCTGATTGAAAGAATGACGTTAATGAACTTAAATCCAAAAATAGCTATCGATCTAGGGTGCGCTAATGGTTCAAGTTCAAGATTTTTAGCGAAACACTACAAAAAATGCCATATCTTTAGCTTAGATTTATCTCAGGGCATGCTGATAGAGTCAAGAAAAAAACGCTCCATTTTAAATCCAATTACAGAAATACAGGCCTCTGCATATTCTTTACCATTCAAAAATAATTCCATTGATCTAATTTTTGCAAATCTGCTGATGCCCTGGATTGAAAATCTTCCCCTATTCTTCATTGAAATTAGTCGCATACTCAAGAATGATGGATTATTTATTTTTTCTACTCTTGGGCCCGATAGCTTACAAATTATCAAATCTATATGGAGCAAGCTTGATAATTATGAGCATATTAACCCTTTTATAGACATGCATATTATTGGTGACCAAATATTACAATCCGGTCTTGGTGATCCTGTTTTAGATGCCGAGAAACTCACTATTAATTACAAAAATATTGACTCGCTTTTCTCTGATCTTAGAAATTCTGGGGCAAGTAATTGTCTGAAAAATAGAAATCCAACATTGACTGGCAAGAAAAAAATTGAAGAATTTAAACTAGGGCTGAAAAATAATATTAAAAACGATCAATTTAATGTCGAATTAGAACTAATATATGGCCATGCATGGGGCAAACATTTAAACTCAAATCCCAATGAATATTCAGTCGATATTTCACAGATAAGAAAACAGGCACCATAAAAATACTCATGTCAGAATTAAAATTAAATCGGCACTTAACTTTTATAATGCCTTATATTCTTTTACTACTATTAATATATTGTTTTGCGTCACTCGGATTTTGGCAATTAGATCGAGCTAAAGCAAAAGATACCTTAAATGAGGCATATTTATCTGAAACCAGTTATTTGAGCATTCAAAATGATTTGCCTATAGATGAATATCTGCAAATCCAAACAACAGGAAAATATATTGCTGAAAAACAAATTGTAATTGATAACATCATTAGAAATGGTCAGCTAGGCCAAATGATCATTACGCCCTTTGAGATTAACAACGAACTGCCATGGCTGCTTGTAAATCGAGGCTGGGTTAAGAAAAATATTAATTCTAATTCAAAGCCAGATATTAATATTAATACAATGCCTAATTCAGTCAACGGAAGATCTGGCAACCTACCCAGAATGGCAATTCGAGATTCTGAAGCGTTTAGTGAAACTATCACCTGGCCTGCCATAGGTATATATCCAACAATAAAAGAAATTGAAATCCTTTTTGGACGTAAATTATTTTCTTATATACTATTATTAGATCCAGAAGAAAAAAACGGGTTTCAAAGAAATTGGGAGCCCAGAGTGTCAAGCACTTCCACTAATTATGGCTACGCCATTCAATGGTTCTTAATGTGTTTTGGAATAATAGTTGTCTTAATAATTAAACTGAAGAGATTATTAATAAAAAACAAATAATGAGCTTCTAAATTAAGTCAAATTAAAATTAATGATATAATTAATCATGATTAAGATTTATTTAATAAACTAAACTAAGGCAAAAAAATTGCAAAATATATCACACACCAATCAAGCAAATTGGCAAGATTATTATGAGCTAACAAAACCGCGTGTTGTGGTATTAATTGTCTTTTGTGGCATTGTTGGAATGCTCCTATCAACCAGTGCACTTCCTCCTTTAGATGTGGTATTTTTTGGCGCATTAGGAATCGGTCTTAGTGCTTCATCTGCCGCCGTGATCAATCATGTTCTTGATGCGAAAATTGATGAAAAAATGACTCGAACTAAAAATCGACCATTACCGCAAGGTAAAATCTCTCAGCAGAAAGCATTATTTTTCTCTTTAATTTTATGTGTTATTTCAATGCTAATACTTTTATTTAGGATAAATCTACTAACTGCAATTTTAACTTTTTTGTCTTTGATCGGTTATGCGGTGATCTATACCGTGTATTTAAAAAGAACAACTCCTCAAAATATAGTGATCGGAGGAGCCGCCGGAGCGGCACCACCCGTTCTTGGTTGGACTGCAGTAACTGGAGAAATTCATAGTGACGCCTTAATTCTCTTTCTTATTATATTTCTCTGGACTCCACCACATTTCTGGGCTTTAGCGATTGCAAGAAAAGATGATTATGAAAAAGCTAATATTCCAATGCTTCCAGTCACTCATGGCAATGCCTTTACACGCTTATTTATATTGAATTATACAATTCTATTAGTTGGTATAACTATATTGCCTTATCAAACTGGTATGAGTGGGCTAATTTATTTAGTCACAGCAATTGCATCTGGAGCAGCTTTTTTATGGTATGCAATAAAATTAAAAAAAGACGAAGATATTGAATTACCAATGAGAGTCTTTCGTTTTTCAATTCATTATTTAACGATCTTATTTACGGCTTTGCTTATAGATCATTACTTACCATTAAGAATCAGTGATTTTTTGATATAAATGGATGTAACCCCAATACTTGACTCTCTAAATGAGCCGCAGCGTAAAGCAGTTTCTGGGCCCGCTTCACCTATGCTTGTAATTGCAGGTGCAGGTAGTGGTAAAACAAGAGTTTTAACCCATCGCATTGCATGGTTGATAGATGTAGAAAATACCTCACCACACCATATTATGGCCGTTACCTTTACGAACAAAGCTGCCAAGGAAATGAGGAATCGTATCGAGAGGTTGCTTGACATACCAGTTAATAATCTTTGGATTGGCACTTTTCACGGTATAGCTCACCGCTTTTTAAGAAGGCATACAACTGAAGTAAACTTACAAAAAAACTTTCAAATCATTGATTCCGGCGATCAACTACGAATAATAAAAAGATTGGTCAAAAGTCTTGGGCTAGACGATGATCGATATAACCCTAAAAATATTCAACACTTTATTAATAAACAGAAAGATGAAGGATTACGCTCAGATCAAATAGACAATAAGAATGATCCAGATTTAATTCAACATATCAAACTATATGAGAGTTATCAGGTTATATGCGATCAAGGAAGTCTTGTTGATTTCGCTGAATTATTATTAAAGTCATATGAACTGTTCAGAGACAATCCATTAGTACTTGAAAAATATCACAGAATATTTAAGCACCTTTTAGTCGATGAATTTCAAGATACAAATACTATTCAATATGCTTTTTTGAGACTCTTAACAGGCCCTGAGGGAATTCCATTTGCTGTGGGCGATGAGGATCAATCAGTATATGGATGGCGTGGTGCGAAAATTAAGCACATTAAACAATTTCAAAAAGATTTTCCCGCAACGAAAATAATTACTTTGGAACAAAATTATCGCTCAACTGCAACTATTTTAAAAGCCGCCAATGCGATTATAACCAATAATGAAAAAAGGATACCAAAAGAGCTTTGGACGGATGGAAAAGCTGGAGAATTACTAAAAATATATTCAGCTTTCAATGAAAGAGATGAAGCAGGATTCATTGTAGGGAGAATTTCTGATTGGGAAAAACAAGGAAACAAGCGATCAGAAGCAGCCATTATTTATCGATCTAATGCTCAGTCTAGGGCATTAGAAGAAGCTTTAATTAGTGCATCTATGCCATATAGAATATACGGTGGACTGAGATTTTTTGAAAGATCAGAAATAAAAGACGCCCTAGCTTATTTAAGGGTGGTTACATATCAAACTGATGATACTTCTTTTGAAAGAATAATAAATAAACCAACGCGCGGTATAGGCGCTAAAGCACTTGATGGTATTAGAGTGTGCGCTAAAGAAAATAATTCTTCACTATGGGAAGCTGCCTGTCATCTTGCCAAGAATGATCCAACTGGCAAAAAATTTATCAAAATCAGTCATTTTATTTCTCTCATAAATAAAATGAAAAGAGAAACAGAAGATTTAGAGATACATGATAAAATTGATCATTTGATAAATCTAAGCGGCTTAATTGAGCTCCACCAAAATGAAAAAGGCGAACGAGGTCTAACTAGGATAGAAAATTTAGAGGAACTCGTTTCAGCAGCAAAAAGCTATGAAATAGATAATGATGATGACATGACTGTTCTGGATGCTTTTTTAGCGCATGCTGCACTGGAAGCGGGAGAAGAACAAGCAAGTGCATGGGAAGATTGTGTACAGCTGATGACCATGCATTCTGCAAAGGGTTTAGAGTTTCCACTAGTCTTTATGTGTGGCATGGAAGATGGCCTATTTCCTCATCAAAGAAGTATAGTTGACCCAAGAAGCTTAGAAGAAGAGCGCAGACTTTGTTATGTAGGGATAACCCGAGCCGAACAAATATTGTACCTAACTTACGCGGAACAAAGGAGGCTTCATGGACAGGACAATCATGCACCGCCTTCACGCTTTATGACTGAAATTCCTTCTGAATTAAAAGAAGAAATAAGACAAACACGTATCAATCATTATCAAACTCAAATACATACTAGAAAAAAAACCTCGCACCAAGTGACTGAACCTCCGGTTCAATTGGGCCAGAGAGCTCATCATGCTAAGTTTGGCGAAGGAATAATACTTGCTTATGAAGGTCAAGGAGTTCACGCTCGCGTACAAGTTAATTTTGAAGATGCTGGAACAAAGTGGTTAGTTCTTAGTTATGCTAACCTTGAACTTAAATAAATTTAATTAATAATTTGTAATTTATTTTTCAAAAAAATAGCATAAAGATTATATGAAAATACTTATTTTAGGTGCAGGACAAGTAGGCTCATCAGCTGCGGAGCATCTTTCTCGTGAAGAAAGTAATGACGTCACAGTCGTTGATACGAGAAAAGATATATTAAGGGAGCTGCAAGATCGTCTCGACATAAGAACAATTTCTGGTCATGCATCTCACCCCGATGTTTTAAAACGAGCAGGTGCTGAAGATACTGATATTGTCATTGCATTAACAGATTCTGATGAAACTAATATGTTGGCTTGTCAAATTTCATCTACCATCTTTAACATTGAGACTAAAGTTGCTCGTATCCGCTCTGCCGCATACATACGTACTGAGGGCCTATTTAATCTGGAAGCTATTCCGGTTGATGTTTGTTTGAGCCCTGAACAACTCGTTTGCGAACATATAGAACAATTAATACATTATCCTGGTGCGTTGCAGGTACTTAAATTTGCGAATGGCGAGGTACGATTAGTAGCAGCAAAAGTAAATAAAGATGGCTCACTCGTTGGACAAAAAATCTCAACACTTAAAGAGCATATTCCAAATACAGAAGGAAGAATTGCAGCTATTTATCGTGATGGACAATCTCTTCAACCGGAAGGAGATACAATAATTCGTTCTGGTGATGAAGTATTTTTCATTGCTGCAAAAAAAGATATCCGCGCCTTTTTGAGCGAAATGAGAAAAATTGATAGCCCTGTCAGAAGAGTATTAATCGCGGGTGGAGGTCACATTGGTGTTCGCTTAGCTTCGGCTCTAGAAGAAACAAATCATGTAAAAATTATTGAACGCAATCCAGAAAGAGCTAAAATAATTTCCGAACAACTAAATAAAGCTATTGTCCTAGTGGGTGATGCAGCTGATGAAGAGTTGCTGCTTGAAGAAGATATAGATGATGTCGATATATTTTGTGCACTAACAAATGCTGAAGAAGCTAATATTTTATCAGCGATGTTAGCCAAAAGAATGGGTGCCAGTAAAGTTATGGCGCTCATAAATCGGCCAACTTATGCTGATTTAGTTGAAGCTGGAACAATTGATATTGCCGTTTCCCCCAAACAAATTACCATAGGATCACTTTTGGCTTATGTGCGAGGCGGCGACGTAGTCAAAGTACACTCATTAAGGAGAGGGTCAGCAGAAGCCATTGAAGCAATTGCTCATGGTGATAATAAAAATTCACCCGTAGTAGGGAAAAAAATTGAAGATATTGATTTACCTCATGGCTGTAATATTGTGACTATTGTTCGCGGTGAAGAAGTTATCATGGCTCACCATGACACCATTATAGAAAAAGATGACCACGTCATATTATTTTTAACAGATAGAAGAAACATCGCTCATTTAGAAAAACTATTTCAAAAAGATAATGTTCTAACTAAATAAGATATGAACAAACAATGAACTGGCAAGTCATACAAAGAATAATAGGTATTTTATTAATGATATTCAGCATTACAATGCTGCCGCCAATCATTATTAGTTTTCTTTATGAGGATAATGTCTGGGTATCTTTCCTCTTTGGATTTTTCTTAACTGTACTTTCAGGTCTAATCATTTGGCTTCCTGTCCGTCATTCGGGTAATGAACTTAGATTGAGAGACGGATTTCTCGTAGTAGCATTATTTTGGGTGGTATTAGGTGTTTTTGGGGCTTCGCCATTGTATTTTTCATCTCAACCCAATATGTCACTCACTGACGCAATATTCGAATCAATGTCAGGGCTTACTACGACAGGTGCAACGGTATTATCAGGCCTTGATTTTTTACCTAAATCTATATTGTATTATCGACAGCAGCTTCAATGGCTCGGAGGTATGGGTATTATTGTTTTAGCAGTAGCCGTTTTGCCCATGCTCGGAATTGGCGGAATGCAACTTTATCGGGCTGAAACACCTGGGCCAATAAAAGACAATAAGCTAACCCCTAGAATTACAGAAACGGCAAAAGCATTATGGTATGTATATCTTGTTTTCACCATACTTTGTGCTGGTAGTTACTATATAGCTGGCATGAGCGGTTTTGATGCTATATGTCATGCATTCTCTACTGTAGCAATAGGTGGTTTTTCAACACATGACCTAAGTATTGGATATTTTAATAATACGGGTATTGAGCTTATTGCTATTTTCTTTATGTTTGCTGCCGGGATCAACTTTTCACTCCATTTTTTTACCTGGCGCAATAAAAACATAGCACATTATTTTAGTGACCATGAATTTCAAGCTTATTTAAAACTTATATTATCTATTTCAGCTTTCGTTATTATCGCGCTGTTACTCAGCGATCACTTGGATAACAAAAATATACCCATAACTGGCATCTTTCATGCTGTCTCAATTGCTACTACCACGGGCTTTACTACTACCGATTTTGCTAATTGGCCAGGAGCTATTCCAATTGTTCTGATTTTAGCTAGCTTTATTGGTGGCTCAGCAGGATCGACCGCAGGCGGTATTAAAGTTATAAGGTTTCTATTAATTTACAAACAAGGAATTCGTGAAATAAAAAGATTGGTTCACCCAAACGCAGAAATTCCTGTCAAATTAGGAAAAAATGCTGTGTCGTATCGAATCGTTGATGCAGTTTGGGGTTTCTTCTCAATCTATTTGATTGTATTTGGATTCATGCTAATCGCGATGATGATGGTTGGTTTAGACCAGGTTACTGCATTTTCGGCTGTTGCCGCCACACTCAATAATCTAGGCCCAGGACTAGGCGAAGTTGCCAATGGCTTCATGACCATGCCAAATAGTGCTAAATGGATTGCAATTATTGGTATGTTACTTGGTAGGCTTGAAATTTTTACATTACTCGTTTTGTTCACACCCACATTCTGGCGTCATTAAAACTATCTGGTGACCCATCAATAAACTTAACGTCATTGCGAACCTAATAGATAGGGCCATACAGATTATCGGAAAAACAGTATCTTGGCTGACTTTAGCTATGGTTCTAACGACAATGCTTATCGTTATACTAAGATATGGTTTTAATCTCGGAGCTATTTATATGCAAGAATCACTAGTGTGGTTTCACAGTGCTATATTTTTGCTAGGATCAGCTTATACCCTTCAACAAAATGAGCATGTACGCGTAGATATTTTATACAGAAGCTTCTCCCAAAAAAAACAAGATTGGATAAATATAATGGGTATTCTTATTTTTGTATTTCCAGTTTGTATCTACTTCATCATTGTTTCATGGGGCTTTGTTTATGCTTCATGGTCAGTCAATGAAATATCTAGGGATGCCGGTGGATTGCCCTATCCAGCCATTCCGATTTTAAAAAGTATGTTAATTATCATGCCAATAACATTAATATTACAAAGTTTATCCATCCTAATTAAAACTAAAAGCTCAAAAACATAGACATGGAGTGGATGGCCTTACTATTATTCGCCACAATTATAATAGTGCTGTTATTAGGATTTCCTGTGGCTTTTTCCTTGGCTGGAACCTCATTAATTTTTGCAGCAATTGGAATTACTACCGGATCTTTTGAACAAGCTTTTTTAACTGGTCTACCAAATCGTGTTTATGGAATAATGACGAATACAACACTTTTGGCGGTCCCATTATTTATCTTTATGGGCATCACATTAGAAAAATCTCGGATTGCCGAAGACCTCTTAGAAAGCCTCTCTGATTTATTTTGGCGCCTTAAAGGTGGTCTGGGTATCGCAGTGATGATAATTGGCATGTTGCTCGCCGCAAGTACCGGAATCGTAGGTGCGACAGTCGTGACATTAGGTTTACTTGCTTTACCAACGATGTTAAAAAAAGGCTATTCGCCAGAAATATCAGCTGGGACGATCTGTGCGGCCGGCACTCTTGGTCAAATAATTCCGCCTTCAATTGTGCTGGTTATGTTGGGTGATGTTATTTCTTCTTCTTTTCAATATGCCCAGTTATCTCAAGGCAACTTCTCTCCCCGCACGGTATCTGTCGGTGACCTTTTTGCTGGGGCCTTAATTCCTGGATTTATTTTAGTTGTATTGTATTTACTCTATATATCAGTATCAGGATATTTTTATCCTGATACTGCAAATCAAATTAAGACTCAAAAACCTCAAAGTCAAAGTTTTAAAAAAATCTTCAGTGCCCTATTTGCACCACTCTTTTTAATCTTCTCGGTACTTGGTTCAATATTATTTGGTTTTGCAACACCCACAGAAGCAGCTGGAATAGGAGCTTCTGGCGCGCTATTTATTTCTTATATTAGAAATAAAATGTCTCTCCTACAATTATCTAATGTTATGCAAACCACCTTAAGAATTACTAGTATGATTTTCTTTATTTTGATTGGTGCTTCTATTTTTTCTTTGGTATTCAGAGGTTTTGGTGGTGACGATAGCATCCGAGATTTTTTACTAGCATTACCTGGCGATAAATTTACTGCCATATTTATTGTGATGTTAGCTATTTTTGTTCTCGGCTTTATATTGGATTTTATCGAGATAACATTTGTTGTGGTGCCTATTGTCGCGCCCATTTTGCTCACAATGAATATAGATCCAATTTGGCTGGGTATAATGATAGCAATTAACTTGCAAACCTCATTTCTCACCCCGCCATTTGGTTTTGCACTTTTTTATCTCCGTGGTGTTGCACCCGACGCCATTTCTACGAAACAAATCTATTTAGGTGTTATGCCTTTTGTTTTTATTCAGATGACGATGCTCATAATACTCTGCATTTTTCCACAACTCGTAACCTGGTTACCTGAATATATTTATTCCTAACTACCTATCCTCAATTTCTTTATCTCCAATACGCATCCTTAAGTAGGCAAGCTCAGTAATACTCTGATTTGCTGATGAAATCTTCATAAATTTACTTATTGAATCCTCAATTTCTTTTGACATAGCATCTTTTGCTACTAAATCTTTAATAGCATCCTCGGTATGCAACTTCAAAGTATCAAATATTATTTGAGGAATTTGCTTAAGCTCAATGTTTGGATCATGCGTCAGTTGCTCTAATGCCACAGCATTTCCCCACATATATTCTGATGTCATATTTAAGTTAGCGCCCTGACAGGCGATATTCACAATTTGCTGCAAATCAGCTGGCAAGGAATCCCAAGCACTTTGATTGACTATACATTCTATATTGGGGCCAGGCTCATGAAAGCCGGGATAATAATAATACTTTGCTGCTTTATGGAGACCTAAAGAAACATCATTATAAGGACCGACCCATTCAGCAGCGTCGATTGCCCCAGTTTGCAGTGAAGTAAATATTTCAGATCCGGCCATAGTGACCTGTATTGCTCCTGCTCTTTGCATAATCTCCCCACCAAGACCTGGCATTCTTATTTTAAGTCCAACAATATCATCCAATTCATTTATTTCTCTATTAAACCAACCAAGCATTTGAACGCCAGTATTTCCAACAGGAAATGGAACGAGATTAAAAGGGCGGTAACATTTTTGCCATAATTCAAGTCCGCCACCAAAATACAGCCAAGCGTTCATTTCATTAACATTCAATCCAAAAGGAATCGTAGTAAAATAAGGTGCAGCTGGTAATTTACCACGATGATAATAAGAGGAATCATGTCCCATTTGAACCGTACCCTGACTCACCGCATCAAAAACCTCTAATGGGGGCACTAACTCACCACCGGCATACACTTTGATTTTTAATCTACCATTGCTTGCTTTTTCAATGTTTTTAGCTAAATTATCTGCGCCCACACCTAACCCTGGAAGATGAGGCGGCCATGAAGTAGCCATATTCCATTTAAATACTTTATCATTTGTAACAAGCTTATTTGTTTCAGTTTGCTCTTCACTACATGCAGAAGCCCCTGCAGCTAATGCCACGCCGGTTACAAATTCACGTCTTTTCATTTAAATTATCCTTATGAAGTCGAGTAAAGAGTTTAATGTGTCACCAATTTAGTGCAACTGAAATCTTTTAATTTAATATAATCCCACAATTAATCAATTTAATAATTAATCTGGAAATTTATTACCACATAACTATAAAAATAATCAATGTGGTAAATTTAATCAATTTTAAGTCATAAATGACCTTCACAGTAAAAACATAATAAAATAGTTGAATAAAAGTACAAATATCATTTAACCTAATTAATTAGTAAAAACGATCTGGAGAAGCTTATTATTGCATTGCTACAGCGTGTAAAAACATCATCCATAAATATTGAAGGAGATCATATTGCAGCCATTCAAGAAGGGATACTTGTTTTTATTGCCTTCGAAAAGAGTGACTCAGAAAATCAAGTTACAAGGATGACTAAACGAGTTCTTAATTATCGAATTTTCTCTGATTGTGATGAAAAAATGAATAAAAGTGTTCGAGATAAAAATTTTGATCTCTTAATTGTTCCTCAGTTTACGTTAGCCGCAAATACCAATACTGGAAACAGGCCTAGTTTTTCTAATGCAGCAGACCCTATTAAAGGTAAACAACTATTTTTAAAATTCATTGATTGCATCTCAAATCAATATATAAATACTCAGCACGGAGTATTTGGTGCGAATATGCAAATCACCCTTGTTAACGACGGTCCAGTAACTTTTTGGTTACAAGTTAAATAACAAATATATATTAAATTCTTTTGCATATTGTCATTACAAAAAGCAATATATTCATTAATTATAATAAATTGTTATACTAAACTTATTATAAATTAAAATAATTAGGAGTATTAAAGATGTTATCAAACATCGGACCGTTTCAATTACTAATTGTTCTTGCAATTGTATTGGCCATATTTGGCACCAAGCGACTAAGAACACTCGGCTCAGATTTAGGCAGTGCGGTTAAGGGTTTTAGGTCAGCCGTTAGTGAGGCCGACAAAGAGCCTGCTGAAATTGAAACTAATGAGTCTACTGAATCTACTGATTTTTCTTCGGCCAAAACCACACAACCCGAAGAACAAAAATAACCATTCATAACTAAAATAAAGGATTGCTATGTCTGGTATTGGTTTTTGGGAATTAATTATTCTGTCCCTTATTGGTCTTATTGTCCTGGGTCCAAAACGCCTTCCACAAGTGGCAAATCAATTGGGCGAATGGATAGGTCAGGCCAAAAGAATGACCAGGGTCATGCGCAGACAACTAGAGGAAGAAATTGATCTTAGCGATCCTTTAGATCAGAAATCATCTAATTTTCCGCCAGAAGATATAGCAAGACCGCAATTTGTTAATAATAGTCCTGACTATAACGATAGGCCTGAAGACCCGGATTCAATATCTTCGCCTGAACCTGCTGAGCCTTCAAACGAAAATAATTCCTAACTTAATTTAAATATAATGAATAATAAATCTGAAGAAGAGGAATTAGCCGAAGGTACTTTACTGTCCCATCTAATCGAACTGAGAAGTAGGCTGCTGATAATTGCAATATCAGTTGTTGTTGTTTTCATTTGTATGCTTCCTTTCTCTAGAGATATTTTTACGGTAGTTTCAGAACCGCTGCGGGAGGTTCTTCCTGGCAATGCAATGATTGCAACTGCGGTAGCCTCGCCCCTCTTAACACCTTTTAAGTTAACCTTTTTTGCTGCTTTGTTTATAGTCATGCCTATAGTTTTGTTTCAAATATGGACATTTATAGCGCCAGGGCTTTATAAAAATGAAAAGCGATTTGCGGTACCTTTATTTATGACAAGCGTCGTTTTATTCTATCTTGGTATTTCATTTGCATATTTTGTCGTATTTCCTTTGATGTTTAGTTTTTTTGCTTCTGTAGCTCCAGAGGGTGTAGAGGTTCAAACAGATATTGCTCAGTTTTTAGATTTTATCACTACCATTGTATTTGCGTTTGGCATTGCTTTTGAAGTCCCTATTGCAACGGTACTCGTAGTTTGGGCGGGCTTGACCGATACCAAAAAACTTGGAAAAGCTCGGCCATATGTGTTTTTAATGGCATTTATAGCTGGCATGTTTTTGACTCCGCCTGATGTCATCAGTCAAACATTATTGGCTGTTCCGGTTTATCTCTTATATGAATTAGGTATTATTATGGCGAAGGTATTTGTCATAAAGAAATCCACTGACGATGATTAACGTCATATTTAAAGCCTTAACTACTATATCATCAAGCCACCAATCATGAATGACACCGTTTTTGGGCATCCTAAAGGATTAGTAACTCTCTTTTTCACTGAAATGTGGGAAAGATTAAGCTATTACGGGATGAGAGCTTTACTCGTATTATTCATGACCGATCAAGTCATGAACGGCGGTATGGGTATGACCGATGCAGATGCAACAGCAATTTATGGTATCTATACCGCACTTGTCTATTTGGTTGCATTACCAGGTGGATGGATTGCTGATCGTATAATTGGCGCACAATCAGCTATCTTAGCCGGTGGAATTATTATTATGTGTGGGCATTTTGTGCTTGCTATCCCATCGATAAATACTTTTTTTTTGGGCTTACTCTTGGTGATTTTGGGTACAGGGCTTCTAAAGCCGAATATCAGCGCAATTCTTGGTGCCCTATACTCTCCAGGCGACCATAGAAGAGATGCTGGCTTTTCAATTTTTTATATGGGAATTAATTTAGGTGGGATGCTTGGCCCAATAATATGCGGCGCTTTAGCTCAAAATCAAAATTATGGATGGCATTATGGTTTTGCAGTTGCTGGTATTGGCATGTTATTTGGCGTCATTCAATTTTGGAAAACGAGACATTATCTCGGAATAGCAGGCTCACAATCCGTTAATATCAATAGCCAACAAAAATGGATTTTAATTTCTATTTGCTTAATTTTAAGCCTAGGATCATTCTGGTTTTCACGTATTAATATTGAAAATATTAATTTTATAAAAATTTCAGAAGTAACTACTTATATTATATTATTTGCCGCTTTTGGTTTTTTCACCTACATTCTGCTATTAGGCAAACTAAACTCCCAAGAACGCAATCGTGTATGGGTAATAATAGCGCTTTTTCTCGGTGCAGCAATGTTCTGGGCTGGTTTTGAACAAGCAGGTTCATCTTTAAATTTATTTGCGAGTCGATATATAAAGCTCGAGTTTGGCTGGATTACTCTTTATTCATCGTGGTTTCAGTCAATCAATTCTATTTTTATAATTATCTTTGCTCCTATGTTCGCTTATATGTGGATTTGGCTCGCAAAAAAAAATCTAAATCCATCCACTCCTACTAAATTTGCAATTGGTTTATTATTCTTGGCACTCGGATTCTTTATGATGGTTATAGCTTCCTCTATTGTTGCCAGCGGTAGTCAGGCCATGCCTACATGGTTATTATTAACTTATTTATTTCATACTTTTGGTGAGTTGGCGCTATCCCCAGTAGGGCTATCTGTTACAACTAAGCTCGCACCCAAACGCTTTGTTGGACAAATGATGGGCATCTGGTTTGTTGCCTCCGCTTTAGGAAATCTCATAGCTGGACGCATTGCCGGTGAATTTAATGCAAATGATATAACTAGCTTTCCTGATCAGTATTTAAACATCGTATTGACCTCAGCTGGTGCTGGAATTATCTTATTAATTATTAGCAAACCACTTCAAAAACTCATGGGCAATGCTGAATAATTCGAACTTTTCCAATCACTAATATTTTAAGCTGATACAGATTTCTCTTTTCATCTACCACCTCATCTAAAGCAATACTGTTATTGGGCTTGCCCCAAACAAACTCCAGCATAGGCGAGTTTTATTTTGGCATTGTCGAGAAAACAACGATTCTCATAAGTTTTTTTATCGACACCGCAAACTGGAATATATTCATTGGAACAATTTTTGCCTTGCTCCTCACATAAACCAGCGTGCATAATTCTTTCTTCTGCTCTTTCAGCCACGCATGCATTTAAAAATGTTTTATTATTATCACTGCATACTGGAGCATATATTCCGGTGCAAGAACGTGTGTTACATGCGCCTTGTGTAAATTTTTCATACCCTGAAGATTCAGCCATACAGGCATTATTGTAGGTTGTATTTTGAGCGCAAACAGGGGCTATTATTTTAGGACAGGAATTAATATCACACACCCCTAGATTCTGTAGTTGCATTTTATCTTGACCGGCTTCACAACGATTTCTATAGGTCTGTCCATTTATTCCACAAACAGGTTCATATGTATTTTTACATGCATCTTGCCCTGGACATGCAAATGGTTCAACTATCTCAATACCTACTGAAACTGCTAGGCAGGCATTATTATAGGTTTTGTTATCGACGCCACAAACAGGTGCATATTCTTCTGAACAAGAAATTGAAGGGTCCTTGCATACGCCTAAATAATCTATTTCTATTGCTGATACATTAGCAAAACATACATTGACGAAAGTATTCCCATCGATGCCACAAACTGGTTGAAAATCTTTTTTGCACTGTATTTGAATGTTGGTTTTTTCATCTTGAGCTAGACTATTGAATGAAAAAATTATTAGAAGAAAAATAAATATATACTTAAACATAAATTAACTTTTAACCGCCGTGCCCCAATAATTATAGGAAAAAAATCTAAACCCTGGAAGATACATTCGCTCATCTTTTTGCAAAATAAATCCTGCTTCTTTTAATAAATTAGGTATATGACGATTTAGGTTACACCCTCCCGCCACTCTTCGCCAAAAAGGATTTACTAAATTTTGTAAAAACTTGATATTCGCATCTGGGGCTCTACCATGCTCTGAGAATAATAATTTACCGCCTGGCTTTAGCACTTTAAACATCTGTTGCAATGCTATGCGAACATCTGGGATCGTACAGAGAACATAGGTGATTACAATAGTATCAATACTAGCTTCATCAAAGGGAAGCTCCTCGCTAGATAATGTTATAAATTCGATATTCAAGCATGGGTCTCTTGGTGCTTTTTTTGCTAAAACTTGCATTCCTTTAGATGGTTCTAATGCCCATATTTTGGTTATTTTTTGAACATCATAAAATGGAAAATTTAGTCCTGAGCCCACACCTACCTCAAGTACCTCACCCTCAGCATAAGGCACAACTTTTTTTCTTTGTTTACTTGCTGATTTTGAGGAACAAACCAAATCAACTAAATAAGGAAGCACTTTTTCTTGATAAATACTCATACAATTAATGATAGTAATTGATGTTACGATTTAATGCATTTATTGCCTCAGACAATTGGATATCATTATTACGATCATTTTTTTTCTTAACAGATAAATATTTCTCAATATTGGTACTCTTAACCAATATATCAGGTCTAATGCCTAGTTTATTTATTGGCGCACCTGAGGGCCTAATATAACGCGCAGTTGTTAATTTTATTGCACCACCGTCAGACAAAGGAATTACCGATTGTATCGATCCTTTGCCATAAGTTGCGGTGCCAACTACGATGGCACGATTGTTATCTTGTAAGGCTCCTGCAAAAATCTCAGACGCCGATGCAGAATATTTATTAACAATTATGGCAATGGGTAAGCCTTCTAAAATATCAGTTTTATTAGCCGAATGAATGAACATTAAATCATTGTTACGTCCTTTTGCCGACACAATAATTCCCCCATCTAAAAAAAGATCAGATACATCCACAGCGCTTTCCAGTGTCCCTCCTGGATTATTACGAATATCGACAATCAAGCCTTTAATAGAAGAATTAGATATCCTAACAGGAAGGCAATTATTGCTTATGATTCGCGTTATTTCTGTTTTTGTTTGATTATTGAACTTATCAAGTTTGATATAACAATAGCTCGAAGCCAGCATTTCTGAATATACACTTGGAATAGATATCTGCTCTCGTACCAAATTTATTTGAGTAAGTTTGTTAGTACTCAATTTTTTTACTAATAGAATAACTTTTGAACCAATTTTTCCATCAAGTTGCTGCGAAATATCAGATAAATTACTGGTTGCTATACGCTCACTATCAATTTCAATAATTTCATCATCAACTTCAATGCCCGCATAAAATGCCACCGAGTTCTTTATAACATGAGCAATCTTAGTATGGTCGGCATTCTGATATAGAGTAACACCAATTCCTGAATAAACTCCCTCTGCTGAATTCCGAACTTGACGGTAATCTTCATCGTTCAATATTTCAGAATATTCATCCAGATCAGTTAAAACTCCTGTAATAGCGCTATTAATCAAAATATCATAATCAACTTTATCGATATATTCTGATTCGATCTGTGTGATGATTTCATTAAATAATGAAGGGGCTGTATATATTTTTTGCTTAGTATAATAAGAGGGGAAAAAATTATTACTTAAAATTAAAATTAAACTTAGAATAATACTTATAATAATAGTCAGTAAGCTTCGTTCTTTTATTGTCATATTTAAATAACTTCTTAGGGTAATTATCAAGAGAGACGAATTTTAATTAATAAATTTCAATCACTTTTAGATTAAAAGAGCTGTATACTGCAATTCTTAAGACAATGATGTCATAAAATAAACAAAAAATATTATAAAATATGAATATCTACGAATTTATAAGCGATCATCTCGTCCTAAGTTTTGGTTTAATACTGAGCTTCCTTTTATTGGTTTTCAATGAGTTAAAAATAAAGCAACAAAATATTGCTAATATTGATCCTTTTAAAGCAGTTAATTTAATGAATGCTGGGGCTAATCTTATAGATATACGATCTCCAGAAGCATTCAAAACTGGACATATAGTCAACGCAAAAAATATGACGCTCGATCAGCTCAATGGCCAGAAAGAAAAATTAAAAAAAATTAAAAATCGATCCATAATAATTATTTGTGACACCGGTAATGACTCTAGTAAAGCGGTAAATACACTCAGGGCATCGGGTCAAGAAAACGTCTATGGTATAAGCGGAGGAATCGCGGGCTGGACAGAAGCTAATATGCCATTAATTACTAAAAAGAAAAAATAAAGTGGCTATTAAAGATAAAGTAGTAATCTATACTGCCGGGTATTGTCCATATTGCGTTGCTGCAAAAGACTTACTAGACAGTAAAGAAATAGCTTACAAGGAAATTCACACAAGCAAAAATGACGCCGCATGGAAAGAGATGGAAAAACTAAGCGGTAACAACACAGTGCCTCAAATCTTTATAAATAATATGGCTATTGGAGGTTTTGACGATCTAGCCCTCCTCGATAGTAACAATGAACTCAGTAAACTTTTAAATTAATTATTACCCAAAAAAAAGGAACTTGAAATGGCAGAAGCAGAAGCTCCCATAAAACAAATTATTATCCAAAAATTATATATAAAGGATGCCTCCTTTGAGTCGCCAAATACACCGAGTGTATTCAAGGGCGGGGAATGGAATCCAAAAACTGACCTTAATTTAAGCAGTAGTCATGTTCCGTTCGAAGATGATACTCATGAAGTAATTTTAACCATTACTGTTGAAGCAAAAGATGATGATAATGTTATATTTCTAGTTGAGTTAAAGCAGGCTGGGCTTTTTCAAATAAGCGGTTACGAAAAAGAGGAACTTGAAACAATTATTGGTATATTTTGCCCAAATACTCTTTTTCCTTATGCTCGTGAGTCAATCGCCAATATCATAGCGAAAGGAGGTTTTCCTGAGTTTTTGTTACAGCCAATAAACTTCGATGCTCTTTATAACGAATCAAAAAAAAGAGCGACTTCAAACCCGGCTGATTCAAAAGATGAAAATAACTCGGAAACTACTCACTGAACATGATTGAACAAACATCCGAACATAAGTCAATTTCAGTTATTGGCTCTGGTTCTTGGGGAACCGCATTAGCATTACAACTATCAGGTAAGAATAATCCAGTTAAACTGTGGGGAAGAAACCCCGCTAATATCAAAAATATAAATAGCACTCGTGAAAATAAAAGATATTTACCTGGTATTACAATACCTAATAATATTCATTTGTCTTCTGATCTTAAAGAAGCAACAGAAGGTTCTGAGATTGTTTTAATTGCCACTCCCAGCAATAATTTCAGAGAAATTCTAATCGAGTTAAAAAACTTAAAAAGAAAATTTAATATCTGCTGGGCAACCAAAGGTTTTGAAGTTAATACAGGTCTATTACCGCATAATATCTGCGAAGAAATTTTTGGTATAAAGCAAAATATGGCCGTCATTTCTGGCCCATCGTTCGCATCAGAAGTTGCACGAAAAAAACCCACGGCTGTAACGATTGCATCGAATAATCTTACGTTTGGTCAATATATTGCATCAAGCCTTTCTGATATAAACTTTCGTGCTTACACCACGCAAGACATCACAGGGGTTGAGATTGGTGGAGCCGTTAAAAATATACTTGCTATCGGTGTTGGCATATCTGATGGTTTAAATTACGGAGATAATGCACGCATTGCTCTAATCAATCGTGGCTTAGTGGAAATGCAGAGGCTTGGAGTATCTCTTGGAGCAGATAAAAATACTTTTCTTGGCCTATCAGGAATGGGTGATCTAGTATTAACTTGCACAAGCAATCTGTCTCGAAATAGGCGTTTTGGTCTGGCAATCGCAAAAGGACAATCCATATCAAAAGCTAAAAGTGAGATTAATCAGGTGGTCGAAGGTATCGATGCAACAGCCGCTGTATCAAAATTATCAGATAAAATGAGTATCGATATGCCTATTTGCAAGACCATAAGCCGCATAATATTTAACAACCTCAAACCAGAGATTGCAGTTAGAGAGTTAATGTCTAGGGATCTTCAGGCTGAATAATTTTACTACCTAAATAATCTATTTGTCGCCAAGCCTCGTAAATCACAATCGCAGCCGCATTAGATAAATTTAAACTCCTATTTCCAGGGCGCATAGGAATCTTCAATGTATCTTTGACCATACTGGAATTTAAGATATCTTTTGAGAGTCCTCGGGTCTCTGGTCCAAACAGAAATGCATCATTTTTTTTAAAATTCGGAGCATCATGACTGACCGCTCCTTTTGTACTAAATGCAAATAATCGAGGTGAATCTAATGATTCATAACAATCAGCCAATGAAGAATATACCTTAATTTCAGCAAACTCAGAGTAATCAAGTCCAGCCCGTCTTAATTTCTTCTCATCAAGGCTGAAGCCCAGTGGCTCTATTAGATGAAGCTTTGCACCTGAGTTCGCACATAAGCGAATAATATTTCCTGTATTAGGCGGAATCTCTGGTTCAAATAAAATTAAATTAAACATATATCCCTTATGAAATATTTATTCGATGTAAAATACATTATTATCTATAATTAATCTCAATTCTTTCGTCAAATAAAACTCTGACGTAGAGTAAAGTTTATATGAAACCTACAACTCTTGTATTTAAGGTGAAATTTTGACAATTTTTTTAAAATTTATTAAATATTTACCTCCTGAACTAGCTCATTCTCTTTCTTTAATTTCTCTTAAAATATTGCATAATTTACTAATCCTTAAATTTTTTTATAAAAAACCAAAACCAAAACCATTTTCTTTTCTAAATCTTAGCTTTAATAATAAATTGGGTACTGCTGCAGGACTTGATAAAAATGGCGATTATATTGACTGTCTCGGCGCTCTTGGATTTGGATTTCTTGAAGTTGGGACAGTTACTCCACTGCCACAAAATGGCAATATAAAACCAAGAATTTTTAGAGTGTTTGACGAAAATGCCGTTATCAACAGGCTTGGATTCAATAACAAAGGGATTGATCATCTTTTAAATAATTTAAAAAATAGATCTTATGATGGTATTGTTGGTGTCAATATAGGTGCGAATAAAAACTCTAAAGATGGCCAACGAATAGAAGATTATTTAATCTGTATTAATAAAATACACAAATATGCGGATTACATTACAGTAAATATTTCTTCGCCGAATACACCAGGATTACGAGATCTTCAAAGTGCCAAAAATATATCCCAACTTATAGATAGAATTGATAAAGAAATTAAATCTTTAAATTACTTAAAACCAATATTTTTAAAAATTTCACCCGATGAATCTCAAAGTACCATACTTAATATTGTTGAAAAAATAGATAATTCCTCATTTAGTGGCCTTATCGCTACCAATACTACGATTGAAAAAACATTATTAAAAAATGTTATTTTTCATGATATTGAAGGTGGTCTCTCAGGTATGCCGCTATTCAATAAATCAACTGAGATGATTGCCTATATAAAAACAATTTCCCCAGAAATTCCAATCATTGGTGTTGGAGGTGTTATTTCTAATGCAGACTATCAAGCAAAACTAGATGCGGGTGCTAATATTGTGCAACTGTATACAGGCTTTATAATAAAGGGCCCAAGCATCATAAACGATATTCTTAGTAAATAAGAAAATACAATTATTACTTAGCAAAATATAAATACTTACTCGCCTAATTTATAGAGGCAAGTAATTATCCATGATCTTTTACAAACTATAATACATATCAAATTCTACAGGATGAGGCGTCATTCTTAATCTAGTTACGTTTTCTGTCATTAAGGAGATGTAAGCATCAATTAATTCGTCACTAAAAACGTCGCCTGCTTTTAAGAATTCTCTATCTTTATCTAATTCTGCCAGCGCCTCATCAAGAGAAAATGCGACTAAATTTAATTCTTTTTCTTCTTCAGGAGGAAGGTCATATAAGTCCTTATCCATCGCATCACCAGGATGTATTTTATTTTTAATGCCGTCGAGCCCTGCCATCATCAATGCAGCGAAACATAAGTATGGGTTCGCCATTGAATCGGGGAATCTAACTTCAATCCTTCTTGCTTTAGGATTTGCTTCATGAGGTATCCTAATAGAAGCTGAACGATTTCGAGCTGAATAAGCCAATATAGTCGGAGCTTCAAAGCCCGGCACTAGCCTTTTGTAACTATTCGTGGCCGGATTGGCAAAAGCATTAATTGCTTTTGCGTGTTTAATAATACCACCGATATAATAAAGAGCAGCCTCAGAAAGCCCGCCATAACCATCGCCTGTAAAAAGATTTTTTCCATCTTTAAAAATAGACATATGAACATGCATGCCGTTTCCATTATCATTTACTATTGGCTTTGGCATAAATGTAGCTGTTTTTCCATAACTATGGGCAACATTATGTATAACATATTTTAATATTTGTACCTCATCTGCTTTTCTAGTTAAGGTATTGTATTTAGCGCCTATCTCGCACTGTCCAGCGGTGCCTACCTCATGATGATGAACTTCTGTTTCTACGCCCATTTCATCTAAAGCGATACACATAGCTGACCTTATATCATGCAATGAATCTACCGGGGGGACTGGAAAATAACCGCCTTTAACGTTTGGTCTATGTCCGGTATTACCTTCTTCATATTCTGTCCCTGAGTTCCATGCCGCTTCTGCAGAATCAATAGCATAAAAAGCACCTTTCATGCTGTCATCCCAACGAATATCGTCAAAAACAAAAAATTCATTCTCTGGGCCAAAATAAACATCATCACCAACACCTGAAGATTTAAGATAATTTTCAGCGCGCTGAGCAAGTGACCTTGGGCACCGATCATAACCCTGCATTGTGGCGGGCTCAATTACATCGCATCGCAAGTTTAATGTTTCATCTTCGGCGAATAGGTCAATGACTGCAGAGCTAGGGTCTGGCAAAAGAATCATATCTGAATCATTAATGCCTTTCCAACCACCAACAGAAGAGCCATCAAACATTTTTCCATCTTCAAATAATTCATTTTTAACGGTATGCGATGGAACAGTAACATGGTGTTCTTTTCCTCTCGTGTCCGTAAAACGAAAATCAATAAATTTGATTTTTTTTTCTTTAATTAGTGCTATTACATCGGCGGCCGTCATGTTGATTACTCCGTATTTATTGAAGATAACTTTTATTTAAAAATAACTTATAATTTTACATTCATGATAATTCAAAATAATATTTTTTTATATATTAATATTAGAATATGAAGCTTTTATTTAAAAATAACTATTGATGCAATCCTCCACTAGATATTAAATGCAAGGTATACTATCAAATGAAATAGAAAACTTATTTATCAATAACTAAATTCACTTAACTTAAGATATATCTAATAAATATGACTGCAAAAACAATGGAAGAGCTAGTTGCTCTATGTAAAAGACGGGGCTTTATTTTTCAATCTAATGACATCTATGGTGGCTTACAGGGCCTCTATGATTATGGCCCTTTAGGCGTGGAACTTAAAAACAACCTAAAAAAATCTTGGTGGAATTCCATGGTTTATGAAAGAGATGACATAGAAGGACTAGATGCTTCAATTCTAACCAATCCAATGGTGTTAAAGCAATCAGGTCATGAAGATACGTTTTCTGATCCAATGGTTGATTGCAGAGATTGTAATTCAAGATGGAGAGCGGACCATCTTACCGAAGGACAATGCCTATCGTGTAAATCAAAAAATTTAACAGAACCAAGGCCTTTCAACTTGATGTTTAAAACCAGTGTTGGCCCTGTGGATGATGGCAGTTCATTTGCTTATTTAAGACCTGAAACAGCTCAACAAATTTTTATAAACTTCAAAAATGTCCTAGATTCAACCCCTCATCACCTACCTTTTGGTATAGCACAAATTGGCAAAGCCTTTAGAAATGAAATAACACCAAGGAATTTTATTTTTAGAGTCCGAGAGTTTGAGCAAATGGAACTTGAGTTTTTTGTAGAAGAGGGCTCAGACGAAAAGTGGCATAAAATTTGGACTGACCTAAGAATGACGTGGTGGTTAGAACAAGGAATAAGCGAAGAAAATTTAGAGCTTCTAACTGTTCCGCCCAATGATCTTGCTCATTATTCGAAAGCTACTATTGATATAATGTATAAATTTCCGCATGGACTAGAAGAGCTTGAAGGTATAGCAAATCGTACTGATTTTGATTTAGGATCACACACGAAAGGACAAGAAAGCTTTGATATTCAAGCCAAAGTCTCGAAAAATAATCACTCAAATAGCAAGCTAGCTGTACAAGATATAAATACTAAAAAATGGAAAATACCTTACGTAATTGAACCCTCTGCTGGTGTTGATAGGGGTGTTTTAGCTTTACTAAACGAAGCTTATAAAATTGAAACTTTAGATAATGGAAAAGAAAGAACTGTACTTTCTTTTAAGCCTCATCTCGCACCAATAAAAGCTGCTGTCATACCACTAAAAAGAAATAATGAACAACTAGTTGCGGCCGCAACATCGTTAAAATCATCCCTGCAAAAAAAACAATTAGGTAGAATTATTGTAGAAAATTCAGGCAACATTGGAAAAAGCTATCGCCGTCACGATGAAATAGGTACTCCACTTTGCATAACAATCGATTTTGATTCGCTAGAGAACAATACTGCCACCATAAGAGACAGAGATACTATGGAGCAAAAAAGAGTGCTGATAGAGGAGATTCCTCAGTATGTTGCTGACCATATCAATAATAATTAATCGTCATAAATCCAAAGACTAAGGAATGATTTTAATACGTTCTTTAGTGTTTCAGATCTATCTATATATCTCTATATTATGTGCCAGCATTCTAGTTGTTTTATCATTTCCCTTGCCATATTCAATGAAATTTTCGATTGCCCGAAAATGGGGAGTGAGCATGCTCTGGATAGGCGAAAAATTATGTAATATAAAATTCGTAGTTGAAGGACGAGAAAATATTCCTCTCGAGCCTAGTGTAATAATGATAAAACATTCCAGTGTATTCGAAGCATATGCTCAGCTTATTGTTTTTCCTGAGCAAACTTGGGTAGTAAAAAAAGAACTTCAGTGGATACCAATTTTCGGCTGGGCCCTACATGCCCTAAACGCCATATGTATTAATCGTAAATCAGGACGGACTGCGGTTACCCAGGTTATAGAAGAGGGTAAAATACGCTTAAAAAAAGGCATATGGGTTACGATCTTTCCAGAAGGGACAAGAATGAAACCCGGGGAAACCAAAAAGTTTGGTATTAGTGGTGCCGCTCTAGCTAAAGCGGCCAATGTAAACATCGTCCCAGTTGCACATAATGCTGAGGATGTCTGGGAGAGTCATAGCTTAGAAAAAAAACCCGGTACAGTTCGTTTTTGCATCGGCAAGCCAATTGAAACAGAAGGAAAGGAAGCTAAAGAAATTAATTTTGAAGTTAAGCGATGGATTGATTCAAAAATGAAACTAATTAGTCGGTCACACTTTTAGACGTCTAAATTAACCGTTGTAAGTGCATTTTTTTCAATAAATTCACGTCGTGGCGCGACAACATCACCCATTAAAGTTTCAAAAATTTCATTAGCTTTAAAGGCATCGCCAACTTTTACTTGTAACAATTTTCGATTCTCTGGGTTGACCGTTGTTTCCCATAGTTGATCTGGATTCATTTCACCAAGACCCTTGTATCTCTGGATATATTGTCCTTTTCTTGCATCTGTTAACAGCCAATTAATTGCTTCTTCGAATGATTGAATTTCTTTTTTCTTTTCGCCTTTTAGTAAAAAAGCATCCTTACTCAGTAAATCCTTAGTTTTCATTTTTAAGCTAATAATAGATTTATAATCATTAGTTCCAAAAAATGAACGTGGAATATAACGTAATGAGACGACACCATGGCGCGTCTTCTTAATCATGATCTTAAGGCTTTTGTTCTCTGGGTCATTATTCTCGAAAACAACAGCCAAAGACTCGCCTTTGTTTTCTTGATTATTCTTTTTAGCAAGAATTTCATCCAAAGCTTTCGTAACTTCTTTTATATAACTTGCTAGTTTCTTATCATCTTGAACATCTTTCGTGCTGATTTGTTTTACATTACATATTGCTTGCATAACTTCTGGGTCATATCTTTTTGATAAATTCTGAATAATGTCTTCAGAATTAACATGCTCATTAGCTAACTCCTCAAAAGCAACGTCGGAGAGTGCTGGTGATGTTTTAGAAACATGTAACTTAGCATTCTCCAGAGCAAGCTGAAGTAAGTATTTATTTAGTTCTGCATCATCTTTAACGTATATCTCTTGCTTCCCCTTTTTTACTTTATATAGCGGCGGCTGGGCAATATAAATATGGCCTCTTTTTATCAATTCTTCCATCTGGCGATAAAAAAATGTTAGCAGTAATGTTCTTATATGAGAACCATCCACATCAGCATCCGTCATGATGATTATTCGATGATAACGTAATTTTTCAGGATCAAAATCGTCTTTTCCTATTCCGCAACCCAATGCTGTAATTAAAGTGCCCACTTCAACTGAAGATAGCATTTTATCAAAACGCGCTTTCTCCACATTTAATATTTTTCCTTTCAAAGGAAGAATTGCCTGTGTTTTGCGGTCTCTTCCTTGTTTCGCTGATCCTCCAGCCGAGTCCCCTTCCACTAAAAATATTTCCGATAACGCAGGGTCTTTCTCTTGGCAGTCTGCAAGTTTACCTGGTAAACCAGCAATATCTAAAGCGCCTTTTCTACGAGTCATTTCTCGAGCTTTTCTTGCGGCATCCCTTGCACGTGCCGCATCGACAATCTTACCGACGATAATTTTAGCTTCTTGGGGATGCTCTAATAAAAATTCAGATAATTTTTCTCCCATAGAGGATTCTACGATCCCTTTAATTTCAGAAGAAACTAATTTATCTTTAGTTTGAGATGAGAATTTTGGATCTGGAACCTTTACGGATAAAACAGCCGTTAACCCCTCTCTAGCATCGTCACCACTAGGAGTAAATTTATCTTTACTGCCTGATATTTCTTTTTCAATATAGTTATTCAGCGTTCTTGTGAGGGCGCCTCTAAAGCCTGCGAGGTGGGTACCTCCATCTCTTTGCGGTATATTGTTTGTAAAACAAAAAACATTTTCCTGATAACCGTCATTCCATTGAAGCGCAGCTTCTACGACAACATCGTCTTTTGTGCTTGTAAAACTAAAAATCTCTTTATGTACTGCTGTTTTGTTTCTATTTAAATGCAACACAAACGCATTAATTCCACCTTGATACTCAAAAACGTCATGTTTATCATCTCGCTCATCTATTAACTCTATTTTTACACCAGAATTTAAAAAAGATAGCTCTCTTAGTCTTTTCGCTAATATTTCATATTCAAACTCAATATTATTAAAAGTTTTGTCACTAGGCTTAAATCTAAGCATAGTGCCAGTCGTTTTTGATTTTCCAATTTCTTTAATTGGTGCTTGTGGGGTACCTTCCCTGTATTCTTGCTGATAAGTCTTATTATCACGGTTAATAGTTAGCACCAAACTCTCCGAGAGTGCATTTACAACCGAGACACCTACACCATGAAGACCTCCGGAAACCTTGTATGAGTTATCATCAAATTTTCCACCGGCATGAAGAACGGTCATAATAACCTCTGCCGCCGAGACGCCTTCTTCTGGGTGTATATCAACCGGAACACCACGCCCATCATCCGTAACAGTAATGGATTCATCGTTATGGATAATTACTGATATCAAATCACAATGGCCAGCCAACGCCTCATCAATAGAGTTATCAACAACCTCAAAAACCATATGATGTAAACCAGTTCCATCATCAGTATCACCGATATACATTCCTGGTCGTTTTTTTACAGCGTCAAGACCTTTTAAAACCTTGATATTGCTACTATTATACTCTTGTTCGGACGCCATAGAGTTACCCTTGAAATTCTAATAATAAGTATAGCATTTTGATGGAAAATTAGGTTAAAAATATATGATAGATCGTATTTTTTAAAAAAAACGATAGATCTAATTTAATCAAGAATAAATATAAAAAATAATTATCTCAAAAAAAACAGATATTTTTATAAGTAATTGATTTAAATCAATATTTTAGATCATATAATTTGTTTTATTTGTCCATGTTCCACGTGAAACACGTGTGGCTCACCTGGAAGCAGTGTTTTATTAAAATCTATAGACGTTGCTATTACTTGTGCGCCCAACAAAACCACCTCATCCATTAATTTCTTGATTGAATTACCGTCTAGTTCTGCCGCAGGATCATCTAAAAGCAACAATAAAGGTTGTTCTGTATATTCTTGAACAATTTCTATGGATCCTAAAACCATGGCGCAAGCTAATAGTTTTTGCTGTCCGCGCGAAACCTGTTTTTTTGCTGTTCTCGCATCAAACGAAATACTTATATCAGCCCTATGCGGTCCTACTTGTGTGCTCTTAAGGTGTGAATCTCTAGGCTCATTCTTTATTAGTGCCTGCTCCAAACTGACGTCGTCATGCCAACCTCTTTCATATGAGAAATTTACCTCATCACCCAAAAAGTTCGATGTGATTTGTGCTAACGAAGGCTCTAAAATCTCAAACACTGAAGACCTTAGTAAATGAATCGATTCACCTAGCCCCGAAAACCCTTTATTCCAACTTCTAATCTCATCTAAAGAGCCATTGTTTTTTAGTAACAGATTTCTTTGCTTTAAAGATCGTTTATAGTTCCTCCATAATTTTAAATAGCTTGGTTCCACGTGAAACACAACCCAATCAAGAAATCTCCGCCTCTCTTCTGGTGATCCAGCGACCAAGTTATGTATATTAGGATCTATAATTTGCAAGGGCAACGCTCTAGCCAGAGACTCTAAACCACCCTTATGATTACCATTCACACTAACGCCCAAACCGCCCGATCCGTTAGTAAGCCCTAGTTTAGCGACTTGTTGTAGGTTTGAGGTTTTACCAAAAAGCAAGAAATCGTTCGTATCGTGTTTTAGGAGCTCCTTGGTGTTTGCCTCTCTAAACGATCTACCCCTTCCAAGATAGGCAATAGCCTCCAGTAAACTAGTTTTACCTGAAGCATTGTCGCCGTAGATTAGATTATACTGAGGATGAAGATTTACCTCGAGGTCTTGAAATACCCTAAAGTTTGTTGCCTTAAAATAAGTTAATGACAATTACCAACCTAAAGCCGCATGGGCATGACAACGTATTTTGTTTCAGTGTCATTAGGATCCGTGATTAAGCAGCTTGAATTACCATCAACCATGGACAGGCTTACCTCGGTTGCATCTATTGCATTTAGTGCATCAATTAAATAATTCACATTAAAGCCAACCTCTATATCGCTCCCAGAGTATATAACATCGATTGACTCTTCCGCCTCTTCCTGCTCTGGATTATGTGCCTGAAGTGTTATTTCGTTTTCACTAATAACTAAACGAATACCACGATATTTTTCGTTAGACAATATGGCGGTTCGTTGTAAAGATGTTTTAAGGGCCTCTTTATTTGCCAAAAGATGGTTGCTGGTATCGCTTGGTATTACCCTTTCATACTCTGGAAAGCGCCCATCTATCAGCTTCGATGTAAAGCAAATAGAATCAAAAACTATCTTTATGTGGTTGGAACCGAGCTCAATCTCGATATCTGACGTACCATCAAGCAGTCTCTGTAACTCTAAAACGCCTTTTCTAGGTATAATTACTGATTTGATTTCCGGTGAGCTTAAACTGAGTTGTTTTTGACTAAAAGCAAGCCTATGCCCATCTGTTGCGACCGCTTTAAGTTGATTGCCATCTATCTCTAATAATAAACCATTCAGATAATACCTTACATCTTGCTGAGCCATAGAAAACTGAGTATTTTCAATGAGTTGCCTTAATTCATTTTGGTTTATATTGATTTTATGTTCGCTATTGATGCCTGGAATCAAAGGAAACTCATTGGCCGGAAGTGTTGTTAAGCTAAATTTACTTTTTCCAGAGGTAACCACCGCCTTACTTTCTGAAACAGCTATAGTCATTATAGCTTCACCGGGGAGAGAGCGAGTAATATCTAATAATTTACGGCCCGGAAGTGTTATGCTGCCTGAATCGGTGTTTTCAACACTAATTGTAGCTATTAATTCAACCTCAAGATCGGTCGCTGTTAAGGTTACCGTGCCCCCCTCAATGGTCAACATTATATTGGCTAAAATTGGCATCGTTTGTCTTCTCTCAACAACACCGATAATGGATTGTAAAGATTTCAATAAATCTTCTCTTTTTATGGCTATTTTCATGAGCTTACCTGTTTATATAAATAGGATTATATATATATTATTATTATTATTAAGGGTAAGGACCCCTGTGGATAACTATTTTTTATATAATATAATCAATGGTTTATTTTAATTTTTTTCTCTTTAAACATTATGGATAATTGGTGTTATTTTTGTTTATAAGGTGTGGATAACTATTTTGTTTTATATTATTCACACCTTATCCACACTATCCTGTCAGTGTTCTCAACAGGTTTAAATAGTCTTCATTAACTCTATTCTCTGTTTCTCTTAACTCCAGTATACGTCTATAACCATGTAAAACGGTAGTATGATCTCTTCCGCCAAAAGCATCTCCTATTTCAGGTAAGCTGTGGTTGGTTAACTCTTTTGCGAGCGTCATAGCGATTTGCCTTGGCCTGGCGACTGACCTACTTCTTCGTTTAGAGAGTAAATCTGCAACCCTAAGCTTAAAGTAATCAGCTACAGTCTTTTGTATGTTTTCAATTGAAACCAACCGCTCTTGGAGTGATAAGAGGTCCTTAAGGGCGTCTTTTGCAAATTCTAAAGTTATATCGGCACCTGTAAACTGGGAGTTAGCAACAACCCTTCTCAGGGCGCCTTCTAGCTCTCGAACATTTGAACGAATTCTTTTTGCTATAAAGAACGCGACTTCTTCTGGGAGGTCGATTGACTCTAGGCTAGCTTTTTTCATTAAAATTGCAACAGATGTTTCAAGCTCGGGGGGCTCAATAGCAACAGTTAGACCCCACCCAAATCTTGATTTTAGTCTTTCTTCGAGGCCGTTAACCTCTTTTGGATAGCGATCACAAGTTAATATGATTTGTTTTTGCCCCTCAAGTAGCGCGTTGAAAGTGTGAAAAAACTCTTCTTGAGATCTCTCTTTGCCAGCAAAAAATTGAATATCATCGATTAGTAAAGCATCTAGTGACCTATATGAGCGCTTAAAATCCGAAATTGTATTGTGCTGTAGGCCTCTTACCATATCTCCAACAAAACGCTCTGAGTGGACGTAACTGATTCTTGCGTTTGGTTTTTGAGTTATAAGTGCATTACCTACAGCTTGCATTAAGTGTGTTTTTCCAAGACCTACTCCACCATAAATAAATAGGGGGTTGTAAGAAGTGCCAATGTTTTCTGCAACTTGCATGGCCGCTGCTCTGGCTAGTTGGTTGCTTTTACCCTCAACAAAACCATCGAAAGTAAAGCCAGGGTTTAATCGACTTTGAATAATTGGCAGTTTTTCTGACGATCTTTGTGTTTTATAGGGAGAATGAGATTTAGTACTGTTGGAGTTTCTTGATCCAACCTCAAGGTTGACCCTCATTTCGTTATTTATATCTGAAATCAACTCGATAATTCGTGATAAATATTGATCATTTAAACGCTGTACAACAAATTCATTGGGTGCGAGTAATCTCAATAAATTGTGATCCTCGATTGATTGTATGGGTCGAATCCAGGTATTAAATTGCTTTTCTGGGATTTCACCACTCAGTAATTTTAGGCATTTTAGCCATGTAGATGATTTTTCTGTCGACATTATTTTAACTAAGTAATTTAAGGCTAATAATTAAGTTAGTCTATAACGTATACATAACCTTATCCACAGGTTAAAATAAGAAAATACAAAATAATTAATTATATTGTCTATTGACACTTAATTTACACACAAGTAACCTTGCCGCCTTGAAAACTTAAATAGCATTAGAGTCTAGGTAGAATAAAATGAAACGGACGTTCCAGCCAAGTAATTTAAAAAGAGCACGAACTCATGGGTTTCGGGCTCGTATGGCAACCCCCGGTGGAAGACTGGTTATTAAGCGCCGGCGTGCGAAAGGCCGCGTTCAGTTAACACCTGCTCACAGTTGAGCTAACTAGCTGCGCAGATAGCTACGAACAAAATTACAAAGAAGCCGTTAGTTGATAATCGATTTCAGCGTTTTAATCGAATATTCTCAGCGCATGGCTATAGAAAAGTTTTTTCTGGTGGTTTAAGGAGCCGGGGCAAATTTTTCCTTGTAATTTTTAAATCAAATAGCAACCAACAAACCAAATTGGGTTTAGCGGTATCTAAAAAATACTGTCGATTAGCAATTCAAAGAAATACAATAAAAAGGATTATTAGAGAGTCATTTAGAAAGAATAAAGATAAACTGCAGGGGTTTGATATAGTTGTATTAAATAATAAGTTAACTCATACCACCGACCAACAAAGCTTGCATACTGACTTATCAAGACAGTGGGACGAAATAGAAAGGAACCAAAAAGCATGGACAATCAAAGGTTAATTATATGGTCATTTTTTGGTTTCATGTGTATTTTGACTTATCAGGCATGGACCATTGATTCAACGCAAAATGAAATTGTTGTTGAACAAGCATACGAAGAAAATGAGCTTAGTTTTGAAGCATCCCCACAGTTAAACAACAATCTACCTAAATTAAGCCAACCAGATAGAAATAATGTAACACCAGTAATAATTTCAGATAATGATTTCTCTGAAATTATTACTGTAAAAACAGATGTATTAGAACTAAAGATTAATAGTAAAGGTGGAACAATAGAAGGCGCCAAACTATTAAAGTATCCAAAATCCAAAGATCAGCCCGATGATGTAATAGAGCTATTAAATACTAATTCAAAAGATTTGGGTCTAATACAAACGGGCCTGAGATCTCTAGCGGGTGCTCCTGAGCCAAACCACTTAGCTAGTTATTCTTCAGATTCGAATAATTACGAGTTAACTCATCAGGGCGAATTAATCATACCCTTGTATTGGACCGACGGAAATGGAATCAAAGTTGAAAAATCATTTCGTGTTTCTCAAGGAAGTTATAGGGTTGATATCGAGCATCGATTAACTAATGACACAGCTCAGGACTGGAGCGGTGCTAGTTATTCACAAATCACCAGACGAGTCACTGATAAAGAAAGATCTATGTTTGATGTCGAAAGCTTCTCTTTTGATGGACCTATTATATTTAACGGTGAGAAAATTGAAAAACTAGATTCATCTGATCTTAATGAAGATGGACCCAACCAATTTGTTTCCTCTAATGGTTGGATTGGTTCGATCCAACATCATTTTTTAAGTGCTGTTGTTCCAGAAAAAGAAAACGAACAGAGATATCAGGTTAGTGCAAATAAAGTTCGGGTGGTTTCTAATATGATAGGTCCTACAGAAATAGTGTATTCCAATCAAACTAAAACATTCTCAACTACAGCATATATAGGGCCTAAATTACAATCACAACTTAACGCAATTGATCCCAAATTGAGACTTTCAGTTGATTACGGAATATTAACTATGTTGTCTCAGCCATTATTTTGGCTTTTAAATTTTGTTCATTCTTTTGTTCAAAATTGGGGCTTAGCGATTATTTCTGTAACCGCAATAATTAAATTGCTTTTTTATAAGTTAACCGAAAAAAGTGGGCACTCGATGGCTAAAATGCGAGCCATTGCTCCCAGATTAAAAGCCATACAAGAGCGTTACAAGGACAATAAAACAGAACAAGGAAGAGCGACAATGGAGCTCTATAAAAGGGAAAAAGTTAATCCAATAGCTGGTTGTGTTCCTATGTTGATACAAATGCCTTTTTTCCTGGCATTTTATTGGGTGCTTCTAGAGAGTGTTGAAATGAGACAAGCTCCATTTATGTTTTGGTTGACTGATCTTTCTTCGCGCGATCCTTATTTTATTCTGCCTTTAATTATGGGGGGGGCGATGCTATTTCAACAAAAGTTAAACCCACCTCCTGCAGATCCTATGCAAGCTAAAGTCATGCAAATAATGCCAGTTATGTTTTCTGCCATGTTTGCCTTTTTCCCATCAGGGCTTGTTTTATATTGGGTAACAAACACCCTCCTCTCAATACTCCAACAATGGTCAATTAATAAAAAGTATGCTCCAGGTGCCTCGGTTTCAGGATCTAACTAACGTTGACTTATCAGGAGATTCCCGGATTTTTTTATAATTAAGTAACTTTTGTGATAAATCAAAATTTATATATTCAAGATACAATTATCGCCTCTGCATCTGCGTCCGGTATTGGTGGAATCAATGTTATTAGAGTGTCGGGACCTGATGTTGAGATGGTTGCAAAAATAGTTTTGGGAGAAATTCCCAGAGCTAGAATGGCAACATATAAGAAATTTTTGAATGAACAAAAAGATCTTCTTGACATAGGTGTAGCAATTTATTTTCCTGCTCCAGACTCTTTTACTGGAGAATCTGTCCTCGAGCTACATGCTCATGGCGGCAGCTTTATAGGCGCTAATATTATAAGAACAATAATCTCCTTGGGGGCTAGATATGCTGATGCTGGTGAATTTTCAAAACGCGCCTATCTCAACGGAAAGATTGATCTTGTGCAGGCTGAAGCAATAGCTGATTTAATTGCAAGCGGCACTAAAAAATCTGCACAAGCTGCCATGAATTCATTATCGGGGACTTTTTCCGATGTTTTGAAAAATCTTAATGAGCAATTAATGTATTTGAGGCTTTATGTTGAGGCGGCCATTGACTTTCCTGAAGAAGAGCTTGATTTTTTATCAGACGCAAAATTACACAATCATTTAGAGGGGTGTGAGCGATTATTTTATAAAATAAAAAATAATATCAAACAAGGACAAATTTTAAATGATGGCTTAAAAATAGCTATCATTGGGCTCCCAAATGCAGGAAAGTCCAGCCTATTAAATTTAATTAGTGGTCAAGAAACAGCAATTGTAACGGACATAGCTGGAACGACACGCGACATCATAAAAGCACAAGTAGACATAGATGGTCTTGGGGTAGAATTTTTTGATACTGCAGGATTACGAGATAGTCCAGATCTTATCGAAGCCGAAGGAATCAAAAGAACAAAGAAAGCTATAAAATCTGTCAATTTGGCGCTATGGGTACATGACGCATCAACTGCACAACCTTTTTGTGCAGATAATCTGCCTTCTGATGTTTCATCAATCGTCATCTATAATAAGATGGATTTGATTAAATCAAATCAAGAGTATGTCGATAGTAAAAATCAGTATATATATCTGTCAGCCAACACCGGGAAAGGACTAAAAAAACTTTATGCAGCCATTAAAAAAAGTGTTGGATATCAAAATGCAGGAGAAGGTGCATTTACCGCGAGAGCGAGACATGCAGAAGCAATTGGCAAAGCGCTTAATCATTTTATTAGTGGAAAAGATAAGTTAATCAAGGATCGTGCAGGAGAAATTTTTGCTGAGGAAATGAGATTATCTCAAGAGGCGTTAGGTGAAATTACAGGAAAAATTACGAGTGATGAATTGCTCGGAAAGATTTTTTCAGAATTCTGTATTGGAAAATAATTTTCAATCTCGATTTTGAGTTTCTGGATACCCCACTCACATCAATATACAATTCGTCCTCTTTTAAATAGAATACACACTATGCAAAGAGATAAAACATTTGATGTAATCGTCATAGGTGGAGGGCATGCGGGCACAGAAGCCGCGCTTGCTTCTGCAAGAGCGGGCGCGAATACATTATTGGTTACTCATAAATTTTCTACATTAGGACAAATGAGTTGCAATCCGGCTATAGGTGGAATTGGAAAAGGTCACTTAACAAAGGAAGTTGATGCACTTGGCGGTGCTATGGCTCGAGCTATAGATGCAGCCGGAATTCAATTTAGAACATTAAATGCCAGCAAAGGGCCAGCAGTTCGAGCTACCCGTGCACAAGCTGACAGAGAACTCTATAGAGCTGCAATTCAAAAAATACTGAGTATACAAAAGAACTTATCTTTGCATGAAGATAGCGTAGAAGACCTTTTGATTGTTGGCAATAAAATTACAGGCATTCAGACAAAAAATAATGATAGTTTTTATGCAAGATGTGTTGTGCTAACTACGGGAACTTTTTTGGGTGGTAAAATATTGCGCGGTCAATATTCTGAGCAAGGCGGGAGAGTTGGCGATGCACCTGCAAATAAATTAGCAGCACATATTCGGAGTCTTCCGTTTACCGTTAATCGATTAAAAACTGGAACCCCTCCGCGCTTACATAAAATGAGCCTTAATTATGAGTTAATGGCGAGTCAACCTGGAGATATACCTCGCCCAGTTTTTTCATACCTTGGCCGAAGAGATGACCACCCCAAACAGTTAATGTGTCACATTACAAAAACCACCGAAAAAACTCATGAAATTATACGAAAAGAAATACATCAATCACCAATGTTCAGCGGCTTAATAAAAGGAGTTGGCCCAAGATATTGCCCGTCAATAGAAGATAAAGTGGTTCGTTTTGCTGACAAAACTTCTCATCAAATATTTGTGGAGCCCGAAGGCCATCATTCTGATGAAATTTACCCTAATGGAATATCAACAAGTCTGCCAGAATCGGTACAAATGGATTTTGTACGCTCAATCATTGGCTTTGAAAATGCTATTATTACTCAACCAGGTTATGCAATAGAGTATGATTTTTTAGATCCTCGCGACTTAAAGCTTACACTCGAAACCAAGCAAATAAAGGGCTTATTTTTTGCAGGTCAAATCAACGGCACTACGGGCTACGAAGAAGCAGCAGCCCAAGGGTTGATTGCGGGACTCAATGCTCAAAGGAAAGCCCATGAACAAGATCCTTGGCATCCTTTGAGACAAAATTCATATATGGGCGTAATGATAGATGACTTAACTACTCGTGGGGTCACCGAGCCCTATAGAATGTTTACAAGTCGCGCAGAACATAGGTTGTTATTGCGCGAAGACAATGCGGACAAGAGATTGACTTCAATTGGTCGGAAACTAAATTTAGTTGATGATGTTCGTTGGAAGGCTTTTAATCAAAAGATTGATGTGGCCGAGAAAGAACAGTTAAGACTCCAATCTATTTTTATTCGCAAAAAAGATTTAACAAAATCTGATATTAAAATATTAGGTTCAGATTATAAAAAAGAGGCGACTGCTGCCGATCTCTTAAGGAGACCATTATTTTCTCATGAAATGGTAACCTCATTATCTGCTGTGGGAGCGACCCCTTGGGTAAAGAATAACCTACACCAGGAACTCATTGAGCAAATACAAGTGCAACTTGAAACTAAGGCAAAATATGCAGGTTATATTGATCGGCAAGAGCGAGAAATAATTAAGCACTCTAAACAAGAAATGTTGGTTTTACCCTTAGATATAAATTATGTCTCAATTAATGGACTCTCGAATGAGGCTCGTCAACGTCTCGAAGCAACCCGTCCTGAGACATTAGGGCAAGCATCAAGAATGGAGGGCATTACTCCGGCGGCTATTTCTCTATTACTTATTCATTTGAAAAAAAGATATTTAGATAAAACAGCATAAAAAACTTAAGGGTTTCTTTAAAATTAAAAATGATAAATAACAATATTGTCGCTGTAGATACTAATTTTGTGCGACCCGGTTTAGATGCAAGCCATCTGATAATAGAAAATAGCGACGCGGCGTTCGTAGATGCTGGAACAAATTATAGCGTTCCTTATTTATTAGAAGCATTAAAAAATAATAATTTAGATGTTGCAGATGTTAAATATGTATTTGTCACACATGTTCATTTAGATCATGCAGGTGGCGCTGGAAAGTTATTGCAATATCTACCAAATGCAAAGCTAGTTATTCATCCCCGAGGAGCAAAACATCTTCAAGACCCAACGAAGTTGATTGCAAGCGCTATTGGAGTTTATGGAAAAAATATTTTTTCTGACCTTTTTGGAGATATTAAGCCCATTCCATTAAATAAAATGATTCTTGTGGAAGACCAGGAAATTATAAAGATGGGAAATCGATTATTTTCTTGTTTTTATACAGAGGGCCACGCTCGTCATCATTACTGTATTTTTGATGAGATGTCTAAATCTGTTTTTGCGGGGGATAGTTTTGGGGTTTCTTATAGGGAACTAGATACAAGTCAAGGCGAATTTGTATTTCCCTCCACTTCACCTACGCAGTTTGATCCTAAGGAAGCACACAAAGCCATTGATAGGATATTATCTTATAATCCAAATACTATTTACCTAACACACTATAGTCATATTGAATCAATTGATCGGCTAGCTAAGGATCTGCATCGTTCGATTGATGTTTTTGTCAAAATTGCTATGGAAAATAGAAATTCAACACAAAGAACCACTTTAATGCGAACAGCAATGGAACAATATTTAGTTGAGTCATTGTCATTACATAATTGCAATTTTACGGAAAAGGAAATCAGTAAAATTTTAGCGGTTGATATAAAAGTTAATACAATGGGTCTAGAGTATTGGTTGGACTCAAATAAATAAGTCAGTAGAGGATATAATGGAAAAATTTCGCGCTTTTCAAATCAATGAACATGAGCATCAAATTATTGGGGCACTAAAGGATATAACTATCAGCGATCTCAATGAAGGCGATGTAATTATAAAGGTCACGCATTCAACGATTAATTATAAAGATGCTTTAGCGGCCACTGGTAAAGGAAAAATTTTGAGACGCTACCCATTAATAGGCGGGATTGATTTAGCTGGTGTAGTTGATAAAAGTTCAACTGCGGATTTCAAAAAAGGCGATGCTGTATTAGTGAATGGTTGTGGCTTAAGTGAAACTAGGGATGGCGGTTACGCGGAATATGCAAGAGTAAACAAAAATTCGATTGTATTAATCCCGGATAATATGAATGCATATCAAGTGATGCAAATAGGCACTGCTGGCTATACGGCGGCACTTGCAATACATCGTATGGAGCAAAATGGTCAAACACCTAATAAAGGACCAATATTAGTCACTGGAGCGACGGGCGGGGTTGGCAGTATTGCGATAAATATGCTGTCATCAAAAGGATATGAGGTCGTTGCTTTGACCGGTAAAACAGATAAGCTTGATTATTTAAAAAACATAGGAGCCCATCAAGTTTTGATGCGAGATGATCTGGATTATGGCAAAAGACCACTTGAAAAAGCTGTCTGGGGTGGAGCAATTGATAATCTAGGTGGAGAAGCGCTTACCTGGCTAATGCGAACTATAAAATACAGTGGAAATATTGCTTGTATTGGCTTGGCGGCGAGCCACAAACTAGAAAGCACGGTGATGCCATTGATACTGCGTGCAGTGAATTTATTGGGCATCAATTCAGTAGACACGCCACGAGAGCTAAGATTGCAAGTTTGGGAAAGAATCGGAAGGGATTTATTTCCTAAACAATTAGATATAATTGCGCCCAATATGATTAGTTTTGACGAATTACCACAAGCATTTGATGCGTTTATTGAGGGTAATGTTACAGGGCGTATGGTCGTAAAAATTCAATAATTTGATCTAGATTGGCACACTAATATAAAAATCAACGCCAAAATAATAATATTATGATTTGGGAAATAGCTGTCACCTAGTTTAGACTTTAATTTCTTTCTTCGCGTGAAAAAAAGAAAATAGGAGTGATCTATGCCCACATTATTTTGGGAGGCGCTTGAAAAAGAACAGCCGTTGCAAGTGGTCGGAACTGTAAATGCCTATGCCGCTTTACTAGCAAAAAAAGCTGGTTTCAGAGCAATTTATTTGTCTGGTGCCGGCGTAGCAAACCATTCCTTTGGGTTGCCTGATCTGGCGATGACGACTTTAAATGATGTTTGTGAAGATATTAGACGAATTACTTATTCTTGTGACTTGCCCTTATTAGTTGATGCCGATACAGGTTGGGGTGATGCATTTATGATTGGAAGAACAGTCCGTGAAATGTTACGAGCAGGCGCATCTGGCTGTCATATTGAAGATCAAGTGTCATCAAAAAGATGTGGCCATCGGCCCGGTAAGCAGCTGATTTCCACTGATGAAATGACTGATAGAGTTAAAGCCGCGGTAGATGCAAGAATAGATCAATCCTTTGTTATTATGGCGCGAACTGATGCATATGCATCAGAAGGACAGGCCGCAGCAATAGAGAGAGCTCGGGCTTATGTCGACGCTGGTGCAGATATTATATTTGCTGAAGCATTAACCACGCTTGATGAATATAGAGAATTTACTTCAGCGATAGATGTACCTGTGCTTGCTAACTTAACTGAATTTGGTATGACGCCTTTATTTACTGTAACTGAACTGGCTGACGCCGGAATTCGTGTTGCGTTATATCCGTTGTCAGCAAGTCGCGCCATGTCAAAAGCAGCAGAGATTATCTATAAGGAAATTAAATCACAAGGAACGCAAAAACAAGTGGTTAATAATATGCAGACCAGAGCAGAATTATATGAAGCCCTTAATTATCATGAGTATGAAAAAAAATTAGATGCATTATTTATCGAAGAAAACAGCGCCAAAAAGAATAGCAAAAAAGAAATTAATAAAGCCAAGGAAAAAATATGAATGATAAGAAAAAAACAGGTGGCTTGGCTGGAATATCAGCAGGAGAGACTGCCTTATGTACAGTTGGAAAAGAAGGGGCAGGGCTTACATATCGAGGTTATGATATCTATGATTTGGCGGAAAAAGGGAGCTTTGAAGAAGTAGCTTACTTATTATTAAGAGGGAAACTACCTAATAAAAAAGAACTCGATAGTTATATTGAACATCTAAAGGTTTTGCGAGATTTACCTGAACAATTGAAATCAGTATTAGAGATGACGCCCAAAGACTCGCATCCAATGGATGTATTAAGAACGGGCGTTTCTTTTCTTGGTAATATTGAGCCTGAGGCAAAAGAATTTAGTGACCAAGAATTGGTTGCAGATCGACTTTTAGCTTGCTTGCCGTCAATGTTATTATATTGGCATCGTTATCACCAAGATGGAAAAAAAATTAATGTTGTAACTGATGACGATAGTATTTCAGGACATTTTTTACATATGTTACATGACAGCCCTCCCTCTGAACTGCATCGAAAGACTCTAGATACAACGTTAATTTTATATGCAGAACATGAATTTAATGCTTCTACTTTCACGGGCCGTGTAATTACTGCAACACTTTCTGATATGCACTCAGCAGTTACTGGGGCAATTGGAGCATTGAGAGGCGCTCTTCACGGCGGTGCTAATGAAGCTGCGATGGCATTGATAGAACAATATAATAATGCCGATGAAGCCGTTGAAGGAGTGTTATCCCTTTTGAAGCACAAGCAAAAGATAATGGGGTTTGGTCATCGTGTTTATACAACATCTGATCCGCGCAATAGCGTTAATAAGAAAATGTCAAAAATTCTCTCAGAGGAGACGGGCGATAAAACGCTTTATGATGTGTCAGAGGCAATTGAGTCTGTGATGTGGAATGAAAAAAAATTATTTGCTAATGCTGATTTTTTTGCTGCTAGTGTTTATCACTTTATGGGAATTCCTACTTATTTATTTACACCGATATTTGTTTGCTCACGAATAACTGGATGGGCCGCTCACATTATGGAGCAAAGAGCGAATAATAAATTAATTCGGCCTGCAGCTGAGTATACCGGACCCAATTTACAAGAATGGAAAGCGATAAATAATCGATTATAAATACGATTAAATGTTTATTTGTTGCCAGTAAAAATATTTGGAGATTCTATGTCACAGTTAGATATTCGTTCGGCAAGCCGAGCTGAGCCAGATGAAGTTTTAGTTAAAATTGCTGAATATGTTTGTTCTGATATAGAACATTCAGAGCTTGCTTACGAAACAGCACAATATTGCTTAATGGATACACTGGCCTGTGGTTTTCAAGCTTTAGACTATTCAGCATGTACAAAAATGATGGGACCGATCGTACCAGGAGCCACGTTAAATGGAGGTGCTAGAGTTCCGGGTACGTCTTTTGAGCTCGAGCCGGTTATGGCTGCGTTTAATATTGGAACGATGATTAGGTGGCTCGACTTTAATGATACTTGGTTGGCTGCTGAGTGGGGTCACCCCTCTGACAATCTTGGCGGTATTCTTGCGGTATCAGATTATTTAAGCCGTCAATCGCGCGCCCAGGGTAAGACATCATTAAATATGAAAGACGTATTAGATGCCATAATAAAAGCTCATGAAATCCAAGGGATTTTGGCACTAGAAAATAGCTTTAATAGAGTTGGCCTAGATCATGTCTTGCTGGTAAGAGTTGCTTCAACAGCAGTAATTACAAGACTACTTGGCGGCAACAAAAATCAAATAATTAATGCGGTATCAAATGCTTGGATTGATGGTGGAGCATTAAGAACATATCGCCATGCTCCAAATACTGGTTCGAGAAAAAGCTGGGCTGCCGGAGATGCGACCAGTCGCGCAACTCGACTTGCTTATATTGCTATGTCAAATGAAATGGGTTATCCATCCGCTTTATCAGCTAAGACCTGGGGATTTTATGATGTCCTTTTTAATGGAGAAGAATTTAAAATTGAAAGAGAATTTAGTTCTTATGTAATGGAAAATATTTTATTTAAAATCTCATTTCCAGCAGAGTTTCATGCACAAACGGCCGTGGAAGCTGCCATGGAGCTTCACCTTAAAGTAAAAGATAGGCTTGATGAAATTCAATCTATAGTTATTGATACTCAAGAAGCTAGCATGAGAATCATAGACAAAACAGGACCATTAGATAATCCAGCTGATCGTGATCACTGTATTCAATATATGGTAGCCATACCATTAATATTTGGCCGGTTAACGGCAGCTGATTATGAAGATGATATAGCAACTAACCCTCTCGTTGATGTGTTACGTCAAAAAATGGAGGTTAGAGAAAATAAGTCGTTTACTGAAGATTATTTTGATCCCACTAAAAGATATATTGGCAACGCGATTCAAATATTTTTTAAAGATGGCTCTAGTACAGAAAATGTCAGTATTGACTTTCCTATTGGTCATCGTGAAAGGCGCCACGAAGGCATACCCGTGCTTAAGAAAAAATTTCAATCTAGTATTCAACCAAAGCTATGCGATAAACAATGGAACATATTGAATGAAATTTTTACTGATAAAACACGTTTTGATAAAATGACAGTAGATGCATTTATGTCATTACTAGTAGTTTAGTGTCATATTTTCGATGCTTTGATGCGATGCAGAGTAGAATTATAATAATAATTGATCACTTAAAAAGTCTGTCACTTTATTGCAACTAATATTCTGGGGAACTAAATTTCAAAAAATATAATAGAGCAGCTTAATATTGGTCTTGTCAAGATGGGTGAGATTCAATCTCAGGAAAAATTAGAAAAACTAATAGCTTTAATCGAAGAGCTAGAGCGGTGGAATAAAAAAATAAATCTGACGGCAATACGCTCAACTCAAGATATGGTGAGCGGTCATTTATTAGACAGTCTTGCTGTAAGACCTTTTCTTCAAGGCAAATCAATTATTGATGTTGGTTCTGGTGCAGGGTTTCCGGGGCTGCCTCTAGCAATTGTTGACCCTAGTCTGAATTATAGGTTGCTGGATAGCAATGGGAAGAAAATAGCGTTTATTACGCACGCCATCAGTTTATTGAATTTAAAGAATGTTGAAGCAATAAAAATTCGTGCTGAAGACTATTTTCCTGCCAGTGGTTTTGATACTGTAATTGCTAGGGCATTAACAGACATTCCAAGCTTGATCGCTTTAACTGAGCATATGCTGAAAAAGCGAGGTGTGATAATTTCGCTAAAAGGGAAAAACCCAACTAAAGAATTAAATAAAATTCCAGATAATTGGAAATATTCTATAACCAAAATTATGGTGCCAGGATTAGAAGAACATGAAAGACATATTATTTCATTACGAAACCCAAAGATGCAATTAAATGATTAAAATACTTGCAATAGCGAACCAAAAAGGCGGCGTTGGCAAAACAACAACATGCGTCAATCTGGCGGCATCATTGGCTGCAACAAAACGTCGGGTGTTGCTTATAGATCTGGATCCGCAAGGCAATGCGACAATGGGGTGTGGTGTAGAAAAAAGTGATTTAGAGTTAACCGCATGCGATGTTTTGTTGGGTGATTCTAATGCTAAAGATGCCATTCTTCCGGTCCCTGAGGGCGGCTTTGATTTATTACCTGGAAATGAAGAATTAACTTTAGCTGAAGTAAAGTTATTACAAGAAATTGGCCGAGAAATGCGATTACGACAAGCAATTGCACTTATTAGAGATAAATATGACTTTATTTTAATTGATTGTCCGCCATCAATAAATATGCTCACTGTTAATGCACTCACCGCGGCTGATGGTGTTCTAATACCAATGCAGTGTGAATATTATGCACTCGAAGGGCTCACTTCTTTAATTAAAACAATAGATCAGGTGAATAAGACGGTTAATCCAGAGCTAGAGATATACGGGTTATTAAGAACGATGGTAGATCATCGCATTAACTTATCTAATGAGGTTTCAGATCAATTGATCGATTATTTCGGTGATAAGGTATTTAGAACAGTTGTTCCAAGAAATGTTACATTGGCAGAAGCGCCAAGCTTTGGCCGGCCTGTATTGTTCCATGATCCTAAATCCAGAGGTGCTTTGGCGTATTTAGCGTTAGCCGGTGAAATGCTAAGAAGAGGAGACGAGGCAGCTCCTTCAGAGGTTTAAATAGTTTATGCAAAAAATGAATATCTCAATATCGAAATCAATGGTTAAAATATAATGATCACATGACAACAAAAAAAAGACTTGGTAGAGGTTTAGATGCCCTTCTTGGGGCTCCCAATACAAACGCTACTCTAGATTATAAACAAGAGACTGGGGACTCTCTTAAGAAAATTCCTATCGATCAATTACAAAGAGGGCAATATCAACCTAGGATTGATATGCGGAAAGAGTCGTTAGAAGAATTAGCCAGCTCAATAAAATCTCAAGGTATTGTGCAGCCCATTATTATTCGTCCATTGCATAATCAAACTACTACTAAGTATGAAATTATTGCTGGTGAACGACGATGGCGTGCAGGACAAATTGCAGGCCTGAGCGAAGTACCTGCTGTTATTAGAGATATTCCAGATGCTGACGCCATTGCTATGGCTTTGATTGAGAACATTCAACGTGAAAATTTAAATCCTCTGGAGGAAGCACGGGCATTAGATAGATTAATCAAAGAGTTTGAGCTTACGCATCAAGAGGCTGCAGATGCGGTTGGGAGGTCTAGAGCTGCTGTAAGTAATTTGCTGAGATTGATGGATTTACCAGAAACGGTTGCTAATTTACTAATTGCTCGAAAAATTGACATGGGCCATGCGCGCGCCCTTCTGGCTTTGAAAGATACATCACAACAAATAACTGTTGCTTTGTTAATAGTTAAAAAATCACTTTCAGTGAGAGCGACAGAAAGTTATATTCGCAATTTTAATGATATTAAACAAGTGAATATTGATTCAAGAAATGACGTTAACCCAGACATAAAAAGGCTAGAAATAGAGGTTTCAGAAAAATTAGGCGCTAAGCTTAGTATTGAACATAAAGCAAAAGGAAGCGGTAAAATAGTTATAAATTATAACGATCTGGATGAGCTTGAAGGAATATTAGAGCACATAAACTAGTTTTTTATTTAGAGAAATTTTAGTTAGTAATAAAAAAAAAGACAATATCAAGTGATCAGCGTTGCCATGTTGATTCTACATAACTATAATGCTGTTGCTGGTTAAAAATTCTAATGAGAAATTTTGGATTTAGACTCAAAATTTTAATGAAATTTATTTTCTAGTACAGGTAGGGATTGTGCAAGAAAATAAAGAAAATTTGCAGAAAAATAATAGTGATCTAGGAATTATTAGAATCTTATTAATGCAGATAGCGACAACATTTTTTTTGATGGCAACCTTTTGGTTGTTTGATAATAAAATAGCTGCATATTCTTCATTTTTGGGCGGAATGTTAAGTATAGTTCCAAATATTTTTTTGGCAGCAAGATTAATTGCATCACTTAGAAGCGCGAAAGCAGTTTTAAGAGCTGCATATATTGGTGAGGCAGGAAAAGTAATATTAACTTTTTTGTTGTTTGGATTGGTGTTTATTATTGTTAAACCGCTGGATGCTAAGGCCCTTTTTATAAGCTTTATAATTGTTCAGTTTGTAATAAGCATCGAATTGCTTCGCGGAAAATAGAAAATTATTGACATAAAAAAGAATCAAATTGATGGCTACTGAAAACGAACATGGACCAATAACTTCTGGAGAGTATATCCAGCATCATTTGCAAAATCTGCAAGTCTGCAAAGCAGATAGTGGTGATTGGATTTGGAATCAATGCGCTGGAAACCCCATGGCGATAAATATTGATTCAATGTTTTGGTCAATACTATTGGGTTTGGTCTTCATATGTATGTTTGGCGTAGCTGCAAAAAAAGCCTCACCCAAGACACCTTCAAAATTTCAAGCATTTATTGAGATTATTGTCGATTTTATTGACAGTAGTGTAAAAGATACTTATCACGGTAAAAGCTCTTTAATTGCTCCACTAGCCCTCACAATATTTGTCTGGGTATTTTTAATGAATCTTATGGATTTGATTCCAGTTGATTGGATTCCAGAATTATCAAAAATGCTCGGAACGACTACAGGATACGATCAATTGTATTATATGAAAGTAGTTCCAACAACTGACGTCAACATCACCTTTGGTATGTCTATTGCTGTATTTTTCTTAATAATTTTTTATTCGATAAGAACGAAAGGCATAGGTGGCTTTCTAGCGGAATTGACGCTACACCCAATAGCACCAACTTTTAAAGGCCCCGGAATCATCGCAGCTCCATTAATTATTACTTTTAATTTTATCCTCGAGTCTGTTTCATTGCTCGCAAAACCGCTATCATTGTCCTTAAGGCTTTTCGGTAACATGTTTGCTGGCGAATTAATTTTTATCCTGATCGCGTTATTAGGTGTGTGGCAATTACCTCTCCATTTTGGATGGGCGGTTTTCCATATCTTAATAGTAACGTTGCAGGCTTTTATATTCATGATGTTAACGGTGGTTTATCTAACGTTAGCTTCTGAAGAGCACTAGTTTTATTTGATTAACTTTTGATCCTTTACTGGAGATACTGATGGAAACTGTTATAGGCTTTACCGCGATCGCTGTCGCGCTTTTAATTGGGCTTGGTGCCCTTGGTGTTGGAATTGGAATGGGTTTATTAGGTGGACGCTTTTTGGAAGGCGCTGCTAGGCAACCTGAACTAGCTCCAATGTTACAAACGAAAATGTTCCTTGTCGTTGCATTGCTAGATGCGGTTGCAATGATTGGTGTGGGCATTGGGTTGTATTTTGCTTTTGCAAATCCGTTTATTGCCCAACTGCAAGCAACAATGTAAGAAAGCTAATCGTTATATGAATTATTTTCATAAAATTATTATAGGAGTGCCTCTTGGATATTAACTTGACTCTTATCGGTCAATCTATCTCAATGATATTGTTTGTATGGTTCTGTATGAAATTTATATGGCCGCCATTAATGCAAGCAATAGAAGAGCGTCAAACTCAAATTGCTGATGGATTAGCTGCCGGTGAACAGGGGCAACAAAAACTCGACAAAGCGACTGTTGATTCTCAAGAAATACTCGATGAGGCCCGGAAACAAGCCACAGGTATTTTGGGACAAGCTAACGCCAGAGCGAATGAGATTGTTTCAGATGGAAAACAAGATGGACAACAAGAAAGAGAGCGTCAATTATCATTAGCAAAAAATGACATCGAACAAGAGTCTAATCGTGCTAGAGATGAATTGAGAGGCCAAGTTGCCCAAATTGCAATTGCAACAGCTGAGAAAATTCTAAAACGAGAGATCGATGCTAAGGCACATAAAGACATACTGAATAATTTAGCAAAAGAACTTTGATTTAGCACCTAGGAATATTTGATATATGGCAGATAATAATACAATAGCAAGGCCGTATGCTCAGGCGATATTTGACTTAGCTCAGGAGAATAATGCTCTAGATTTATGGGCTGGTGGCCTTGATATTGCTAAGTCAATTCTAGCTGATGGCGCTGTGATTGAATTTTTATCTAAACCAGAACTATCAAATAAACAAAAATTAGATTTTATTTGCGATCTATTTTCTGCATTCGAACAACATTCTTCTTTGTTTTTGGGTGATGATAAATCGGCGATAAATTTTTTAAAACTCTTAATTGAAAATGACAGAGTTTCTATTTTACCTGATATTGCAGAACATTTTAATGTGCTTAAATCTAATGTAGAAAACTCGGTCGATGTGACGGTAACTTCTGCTGTTCCTCTAGATGAGGATCAAAAAATAGCAATTAGTGAAGCGCTTAAAAAACGCTTCTCCAGAGAAATACATATGCAAACTGAAATAGATGAAACTCTCATCGGTGGTGCGATTATTCGTGCCGGTGATGTTGTTATTGATGGGTCTCTTCGTTCTGGGCTTTCTGGCTTGGCTAACGAATTGACTACTTAAAAAAAGGAAAGTAAAAAATGTCTTTAAAAGCTTCTGAAATCAGCCAATTGATTAAAGAGCGTATCGAGAATTTCGAAACCTCTGCTGTAGCACGCGATATTGGAACCGTCATTGGAGTGACTGATGGTATTGTTCGTATCCATGGATTGACAGATGCGCGTTATGGAGAAATGCTTGAATTTCCAGAGAATACTTTTGGGATGGCTCTGAACTTAGAACAAGATTCAGTAGGTGCAGTGATTTTAGGTGATTACAAGCATATCTCTGAAGGCCACACGGTTAAAACGACCGGTAAAATCCTAGAAGTACCAATTGGAGAAGCTCTATTAGGTAGAGTTGTTGATGCTTTAGGAAATCCAATTGATGGAAAAGGCGCAATAAATACTGATGAAACAGCACCAATTGAAAAAGTAGCACCTGGTGTTATTGAAAGAAAATCGGTAGACCAGCCAGTTCAGACAGGATTAAAAGCAATCGATGCAATGGTACCGATTGGTCGAGGTCAACGCGAATTGATAATTGGTGATAGACAAACTGGAAAAACAGCGGTTGCAATTGACGCCATAATTAATCAAAAAAATACTGGTATAAAATGTATCTATGTTGCAATAGGTCAAAAATCATCATCTATTGCGGGAGTTGTGAGAAAACTCGAAGAAGAAGGGGCGATGGATCATACCATCGTTGTTGCCGCCGCCGCCGCCGATTCAGCAGCTATGCAGTATATTGCTCCATATTCAGGCACCACTATGGGAGAGTATTTTTTAGATAAAGGCGAAGATGCATTAATTATTTTTGATGATTTGACTAAACAAGCTTGGGCTTATCGTCAAGTATCGTTATTGCTCAGACGCCCACCAGGAAGAGAGGCGTATCCTGGGGATGTGTTTTATCTACACTCGCGCCTACTAGAGCGTGCTTCAAGAGTAAATGCAGAACATGTGGAATCTGTTACCGGTGGCAAAGTAAAAGGCAAAACGGGCTCTTTAACTGCTTTACCTATTATTGAAACACAAGCTGGCGATGTATCTGCTTTTGTGCCAACTAATGTAATTTCGATTACAGATGGACAGATTTTCTTAGAGACAGATCTTTTTAATGCTGGAATTAGGCCGGCAATTAATGCTGGTTTATCAGTATCTCGAGTTGGTGGCGCCGCACAAACAAAAATAATTAAAAAATTAGGGGGCGGTGTGCGACTAGCGCTTGCTCAATATCGTGAACTTGCTGCATTCTCTCAATTTGCTTCAGACTTAGATGAAGCAACAAGAAAGCAGCTTGAGCGAGGACAACGTGCTACCGAATTGATGAAACAAAAACAATATTCGCCTCTTTCTGTAGCTGAGATGGCATTTTCTTTATATGCGGTTAATGAAGGTTATTTGGATGATGTTGATGTTGTTAAAGTTGGAGACTATGAAGCCGCTTTGCATGATTATGCAAAATCAAATGCCAGTGAACTCCTGGACACAATTAATACATCTGGTGATTTCAGTGATGAAATTGAAACAGCCATGAAAAAATTATGTGATGATTTTGCCAGTAAAGGCGCTTATTAACTTTTGAATATTATTAGTTCTGACCTAGGAAAATATTGTGGCTGGCGATAAAGAAATTTTAAATAAAATTCGTAGTGTTAAAAACATGCAAAAAATTACCAGTGCAATGGAAATGGTTGCTGCCAGTAAAATTCGCAAAGCACAAGCACAGATGAATGCTTCTCGGCCCTATGCGGAGCGTATTAGAAAAGTTATTGGCCATCTTGGCGCAGCCAACCCTGACTATAAACATCCTTTTCTAGAAGAACGAGAAACAAAAAGAGTAGGAATTATCATAATTTCAACCGATAAAGGTCTTTGTGGCGGACTCAACGTAAATTTATTTAAACGTGTAATTGCTGAAATGTCTGCTTATCAAGAAAAGAAAATAGAGGTTGATTTGGTATTGGTTGGCTCGAAATCTGTTCAATTTTTCAAAAGGTTAGGTGGAAAAGTAGTTGGAACAGCAACAAATTTAGGGGATCGCCCTCAAGCTAGTGACCTTATCGGCGCAATTAAAATTATGCTGGACTCATATAATGAAGGAAATATAGATAAACTTTTTTTAGCTCATAATGAATTTGTTAGCACAATGAATCAAAACCCTAAAATAAATACTTTATTACCAGTTAGTACAATTAATGAGGATTCAGATTCTCTTCAAACGCATTGGGACTATATTTATGAGCCTGATGCGATTGATTTGCTCGATGGTGTATTAATGCGTTACATAGAATCTCAAGTCTATCGTGGAGCGACTGAAAATATTGCCTGTGAAATGGCAGCAAAAATGGTGGCAATGAAATCGGCAACAGATAATGCAGGTGACATTATTGATAAATTACAGCTTGTCTATAATAAAGCGAGACAAGCCGCTATTACGCAGGAAATTTCAGAAATAGTCGGTGGTGCAGCCGCTGTTTCGGGATAGAAATTTAATTAAAATGACGACGGTAATTACGTCGCAAAGGAAATGAGGAATAAATATGAGCACCGGAACTACTGTGCAAATCATTGGGGCGGTTGTGGATGTAAAATTTCCAAACACCGCTATACCAAAAATATATGACGCTTTGAAGATTGAGGACGCTGATTTAACTTTAGAAGTTCAACAGCAACTAGGTGATGGCGTAGTCAGAACGATTGCCATGGGATCCAGTGAAGGACTCAAACGAGGGATGTCAGTCACTAATTCGGGCCAACCAATATCTGTGCCAGTAGGAGAAGAAACTCTTGGGCGTATTATGGATGTACTTGGCAAACCAATTGATAATAAAGGCGATATTGGCGCTAAAAAAGTTATGCCAATTCATCGTGCCGCTCCCACTTATGAAGAGCAAGCTACCAGTACAGAAGTATTGGAGACTGGAATAAAAGTAATCGACTTAATTATGCCGATTGCTAAAGGTGGAAAGGTCGGTCTTTTTGGTGGTGCTGGTGTCGGTAAAACCGTGACGTTGATGGAGCTTATTCGTAATATTGCTGCAGAGCACTCAGGCTACTCGGTGTTTGCAGGTGTTGGAGAGAGAACTCGCGAAGGTAACGATTTCTATCATGAAATGACAGATTCCAATGTTATCGATAAAGTATCTCTAGTTTATGGACAAATGAACGAACCTCCTGGAAACCGTCTACGAGTTGCATTAACTGGGCTCACTATGGCTGAAGCTTTTCGAGATGAAGGTCGTGATGTATTGATGTTTATTGATAATATATATCGTTATACATTGGCTGGAACAGAAGTATCTGCTTTGCTAGGCCGTATGCCTTCAGCTGTTGGTTATCAACCAACGCTTGCGGAAGAAATGGGAGTACTACAAGAAAGAATCACATCAACAAAAACAGGTTCGATTACTTCGTTTCAGGCTGTATATGTGCCCGCTGATGATTTAACAGATCCATCGCCAGCGACAACGTTTGCTCATCTTGATGCAACTTTGGTACTTTCGAGACAAATCGCTGAATTAGGTATTTATCCAGCAGTTGATCCGCTTGATTCAACCAGTAGATTATTGGACCCAAATGTTATTGGGCAAGAGCATTATGATTGTGCACGAAAAGTTCAGGGCGTTCTGCAGAGATATAAAGAACTTCAAGATATTATTGCTATTTTAGGAATGGACGAATTATCTGAAGAAGATAAACTCAGTGTAACGCGTGCTAGAAAGATTATTCGTTTCTTTTCTCAGCCATTTTTTGTTGCGGAAACATTCACTGGGGCTCCAGGAAAATATGTTCAGCTCCCAGAAACTATTCGTGGCTTCAATGGAATTGTTAATGGTGAATATGATGATTTACCTGAACAGGCTTTTTATATGGTCGGTTCAATTGATGAGGCCATCGAGAAAGCAAAATCAATGTAGTTTCATTGAAACGAGATACTAATTATGATTAGCATTAAAATTGATATTGTTTCAGCTGAGGGTGAAATTTACAGTGGTGAAGCAACTATGGTTTATGCTCCCGCAAAAATGGGAGAAGTTGGTATCGCCCCAAGGCATGCACCTCTCCTAACAGCCCTTAAGCCAGGTGATGTAAGGGTTCAAGATGTAGATGGAAAAGAACATTTTTTCTATATTACAGGTGGTATGCTAGAGGTTCAGCCGCATCTAGTTACAGTATTGGCAGACACGGCATTACGTGGTGATGAACTTGATGAAGCCGCTGCCCAAGAATCACAAAGACAGGCTGAAGAGGCCTTAAAAGGCGCTTCTGCAGAAACCGACATCAAACGCGCGCAAGCAGAATTAGCTGAAGCTAATGCAAGATATAGGGCAGCACAAAAATTGAAAGGCATCAAATAATAATTTGTTTTTGTAAAAGACATATCATTAATCAATGATAGAGTTTCAATAATATAAATATTCTAGTATTTTATAATGTTACGGGAGTAGCATTGTATGTTAATTGTATTTTTACAAGGCAATAAATTAATTAAGCCGAAGATAATTATTTGATATGCCATTAGTAGCTCACAATACGTTACCTACATTTACTCGCTTAGCAAGCGAAGGTCATACGGTGCTCACTCAAGAAAGAGCAGTGAGACAGGATATTCGTGAATTACACATTGGTTTATTGAATATGATGCCTGATGCTGCTTTAGCAGCAACAGAAAATCAATTTATTCGGCTAGTTGGCAACTGCAATCAAATAGCACAGTTTTATGTATATCCGTTTTCATTGCCAGGGCTGCCTAGGAGCGATAAGGCTGCCGAGCATATCAAACAGCACTATTTTACTTTTGAAGAACTGCAAAAACAGGGTCTTGACGCCTTAATTATTTCAGGCGCGAATGTTCAACAACCTCAACTGACTGACGAACCTTTTTGGAAGCCACTTACAAAAGTGATGGAGTGGTCATTGGAAAATGTGGCATCAACTTTATGTTCTTGTCTGGCAACTCACGCCATTGTAAAGCAATTATATGACATAGATCGAGCTCCTCTTGAGAACAAGAAATGGGGAGTATATAGCCATCAAACTATAGAAAAAAATCACCCATTGATGCGTAATATTAATACTCGTTTTGATGCACCTCACTCTAGATATAATGAGATTAGTTCACAGCAGTTTCTGAAAGCGGGTCTTTCTGTTTTAGCGGCAAGTGAAGAGGCAGGAGCGCATATTGCAGTTAGTCGAGATAAGTTTCGTGTTGTTTATCTTCAAGGGCACCCTGAATACGATATAAATAGTTTATTAAAAGAATACAAAAGAGAAATAACTCGTTATATGGAGAACGATATTAATGAGCTTCCTCCATTACCTGAGCATTATTTCAATAATGATGCTCAAGATATAATTGATGCTTTTGTTAATAATTTTAATGAATGCAGGGATAAAAAAAAGACCCTTCCTTCGTTTCCAGAAAGTGCTTTAGATTCATGTATCGATAATACATGGGGAGATACAGGAAAGGCGATATTCAATAATTGGCTAGGCTTAGTTTATGGGCTCACTAGTCATGACCGATTGAAGCAATATATGGATGGAGTTGATCCTAAAAATCCATTAGACATCAAGATATAGTGGCGATCGAAGATTGACTGTCTTATTATATGTAACAAGTAAATAACTAATAAAAGCAAAAATTAAAACAATGTCTGATTTTTTTTCATTTGATACTTTAAGTCTTCATGCTGGACAGACGCTCGATCCAGAATTTGGTTCACGGGCTCAGCCCATTCATCAAACTACTTCTTATGTTTTTTCAGATACGGATACGGCGTCTTCTTTATTTAATATGGAGCGTGGTGGCCATGTTTATAATCGTATTTCTAACCCAACTGTGGGCGTCTTAGAGCAAAGAGTTGCAGCTCTTGAAGGCGGTTCAGCGGCAGTTTGTGTGGCTTCAGGCATGAGCGCGGTATTTTGTGCAATCACAGCATTAGTGAGTCAAGGCGATCATATTGTTGCCTCAGCAAATATGTATGGCGGTAATATTAGTCTGCTAAAGAACACATTGCCGAGATTTGGAATTACAACTACTTTTGTTGACCCAACGGATTTAAATGCGATTGAAGCGGCTATTCAAGACAATACAAAAATTATTTTTGGTGAATTAATTGGTAATCCTGGGCTGTCTGTAATGGACATAGAGTCAGTCGCACAAATCTCTAAAAAACATCATGTACCATTGATGATTGATGGAACTTTTAACACTCCCTACTTATGTCGTTGTTTTGATTATGGGGCCAATATCATAGTCCACTCACTCACTAAGTGGATGGGAGGCCATGGAACCTCAATAGGAGGGGTTGTCGTAGATGGCGGTAATTTTGATTGGGGAGCAACTAATAAATATACAACTTTGACCGAAGCGTATGCGCCATTCTCGGGCATTAATTTTTGGGAAGAATTTGGACCAAGCGCTTTTGCTACAAGAATTCGTGCTGAAGCAATGAGGGATATTGGGCCTTCGATGAGCCCGATGAATGCATTTTTGTTACTGCAAGGAATAGAAACCTTATCCCTAAGAATGGATCGCCACTTATCTAATACAAAAGAAATACTTCAATATCTTGATAGTCATGAGCAGGTTTCTTGGGTTAATCATCCAGATATGCCTGATCATAACAGTCATAACATTGCTAAGAAGTATATGCCAAAGGGCGCAGGATCAATTATCACTTTTGGTGTTAAAGGTGGGCGAGATGCAGGGCAGGCGTTTATTGAAAACGTGAAGTTAGCCTCTCATTTGGCAAATGTGGGGGATGCAAAGACATTAATTATTCATCCAGCCACCACGACCCATTCTAGGATTGATGCTAAGGCGCTCGTCGCAGCTGGTATTACAGAAGATATGATACGAATATCTGTAGGCATAGAAAATGTTACTGATATAACACAAGATTTCAATAATGGCTTTCGTGCTGCCAAGAAATTTATCTAATGTATCTTACCGTCAATGAGAAAAAAGTATTTGCATCCACTGGTGGTAAACCTTTTGAGAAAAATCAACCTGTCGTACTTTTTCTGCATGGCAGCGGCTTAGATCATACATTTTGGGGCCTACATTCTCGTTTCTTTGCATTTAGAAAGTATTCTGTTCTCTGCTTAGATTTTCCAGGGCACACACATTCTGATGGGCCACCGCTTGAAAGTATCGAGGAAATGGCCACTTGGGTAAATGATGTCATTATTGAAATTCAAGCCTCCGCGGTATCTGTAGTGGGCCACTCTCAAGGGTGCTTAGTATCAATGGAATATGTATCAAAATTTCCCGAGTTAGTAAAAAGCGTATCTTTTATTGCCAGTGGATATGAGACCCCAGTAAATTCTTTTTTGCTGGACGCCGCAGAAAATAAACCAAGGAACGCTATCGATAAAATGATGTCTTGGTGTTTTGATAAGGCTGGGCATATGCATCAAGGGACAATCCCCGGAAACTCTATGATTGCCGGTGGATATAAAATTATGCAAGGTAATGTGCCAAATGAACTTTTTGCTGATTTAAATGCATGCAATAATTACAAGGATGGCAAAAAAGCTGCCAGTAATATCAAAGCTCCTTGTCAGTTAATAATAGGTGGAAAAGATAAAATGGCACCACGTAAGTCGACTATGGCTTTAGCAGAAACTCTACCATCATCGACAAATATTGAGATTATCCAGGAAAGCGGACATATGGTTCCATTAGAAACTCCCAATCAATGTCGAGACTTATTAAAGACATTTATCTTTACTAACAACCCAACGAGCTAAAACACATGTATAAAATTCAAAAAGCATCAGTTATTGGTGCCGGGACAATGGGGCTTGGTATTGCCGGTCAACTGGCAAATGCTGGTATAGAGGTTCTTTTGTTGGACCTACCTAGCGAAGAAGGGAACCGAAATTCGGTTTGCGAAAGAGCACTAGAGAGATTATTAGATGAACAACAGCCAGGGCTATTGCATAAAAATATTCAGGATAGAATTACCATAGGCAATATTGAAGACGATATGCATAAAATAGCTGAATCAGACTGGATTGCTGAGGCTATAGTGGAGCGATTAGAGCTTAAGAAAGCATTGTATAAGACTATTGATGATATAAGGCGCCCAGGATCTATTGTTTCGTCCAATACATCTACAATTCCTATTTCATTGCTGGTCGATGGTATGTCAGATCAATTTAAAAAAGAATTTGCCATTACTCATTATTTTAATCCGGTTCGATACATGCAACTTTTAGAGATTGTCAAAGGCGAATTAACCAGCCCAGAGGTGATCCAGTGCCTTGCGCAATTCAATGAAGAAAATATGGGTAAAGGTATTGTGCTATGCAATGACACGCCAGGCTTCTTAGGAAATCGAGTCGGTGTTTTTGCAATTCAAACGGCACTTCATACTGCATTTAAGCTCGACCTAAGGCCTGAAGAGGCTGACTCTATCTTTGGGCGACCAATGGGTATTCCAAAAACTGGTGTGTTTGGTTTGTATGATCTTATTGGCATCGATCTAATGAGCGATGTTGCTAAAAGCTTGATCAATATATTGCCAAAAGATGATGTATTTCATGAGGTATCAGATGAAATACCCATTATGAAAAGAATGATGGATGAGGGATTGAAAGGTAATAAAGGATTGAAAGGTGGTTTCTATCGTTTTATGGATCCTGAAGATAGCGCAAGTAAACAAACCCTTAATTTTGATGATTTTATGTATCGAGATTTTAGTTTTGAAAAACCAGCGATCGCTATTGAGGCTGAACAAAAAAATGATTTTACTCTTTTACTAGATGGGAATAGTAAATATGCTCAATATGCTTGGGAGATTTTATCAAATACGTTTTGTTATGCGGCCAGCTTGGTTCCAGATGTTAATAAATCACTCGTCGCCATAGATGATGCAATGAAGCTTGGCTATAACTGGGCACAGGGTCCATTTGAGATGATGGATAAGTTGGGTGTGGATAATTTTATTTCCAGGCTAGAACAAGAAGGAAGAGATATTCCTTGGATCATAAAAATGGCCTCAGGGAAAACTTTTTATAGAGTTAATAAAAGGCATCTCGAATATTTAACAGCAGAAGGAACCTATACAAGAATCCAACGTGATGATGGGCTCAGGAGATTTACAGAAGAGCGAAAAACTCTTGATCCAGTTTTAACAAACAACGCCGCTAGTTATTACGAAATTAATAATGATATTGGTATGGTTGAATTTCACAGTAAAGCCAACGCACTAGATACAGACTCAATGGAGCTCTTAGGTGCTGCAGTAAAACATGCAGAAAAAAATTACAGCGGCCTTATCATCCATAATGATGCTTCGCATTTTTCATGCGGAGTAAATCTTGAGGCTATTGGAAATTTTATTGACTCTCAAGATTGGATTGGACTAGATGGTTTTCTTGGCCATTTTCAAAAAACAGTCAAAAAAATGAAATACTCTAATATACCAGTGATATCAGCACCATCAGGCCTATCTATTGGCGGCGGCTTTGAGGTGGTTTTGGGTACTGATATGACAATTTATCATGCAAACTCAGTGACGGGCTTGGTTGAATCATTAGTAGGAGTTGTTCCTGGTGGTGGTGGTGTTAAAGAATTGCTATATCGATGGCGAGATATTAAAGGAAATGAAACAGAAGCTGCGTGGTCAACATTCATGAATGTGGGTTATGGTAAAACAGCACAATCTCCATTAGAGGCAAAAGAATTAGCGATGTTTAGAGAGGGAATAGATAGTTTTGTGATGAATCGCGATAGATTGTTAGATACAGCTGTAAATGCAATACAAGAATTAGCGAAAGATTATCAGCCAACCTACCGCGATAATTTCATTATGCCAGGCAGAGAAGTTTGGCAAGAAATGCAAAATTGGTTACAGAAAGCTCACACAAAAGGTTACTTAACTCCGCATGATGTGACTACGGGTACACAAATTGCTCGAATTGTTACTGGTGGGGATGTAGATGCCGGTACCGTGATGAATGAAGATGACTTATTTGCTCTGGAGAGAAAAGCTTTTTTGACCTTGGCTAAAACTGAACAAACCAAAAGCCGCATTCAACATATGCTTAGTTATGGCAAACCACTAAGAAATTGAGAAAAATTACATGATTTACAGGCCCCCCATTGAAGATATTACATTTTTGCTTAAAGACTGGATTGGTATAAAAAATATCAATCAATTAGATGGTCATGAAGACATAGAGATTGAAGATATTAGTTTTATTCTTGGTGAAGCTGGAAAGTTCTGTGCCTCAGAATTACTTCCAATAAATAGTGTTGGCGATAAAATTGGCGCCCAATTAATAGACGGCAAAGTAATAACCCCGCCAGGGTTTAAAGAAGCTTATAAACTATATATAGAAGCTGGCTGGACTGGAATTGATGCGAATATTGAACATGGTGGGAGTGGATTACCTAAATTAGTTCAGTTTTATTTTGATGAAATGTTAAGCGCCTGTAATTTGTCATTCAAATTGTATTCGGAACTCAGTCATGGCGCCTATCAATTATTATTAAATAGCGCTTCTAAATTCATTAAAGATGCCTATTTACCAAAATTAGCCTCAGGAGAATGGTCAGGTACTATGTGCTTAACTGAGCCACATTGTGGAACTGATTTGAGCCTAATAAAAACTCAAGCCAGTTATGAGGACGGCAGATATCTAATTAATGGCACAAAAATATTTATCACTTCGGGCGATCAAGATTTAACCGAAAATATTTTACATATGGTACTAGCAAGGATCGATGGAGCTCCAGAGGGAAGCAAAGGAATTAGCGTATTTATGGTTCCTCGTAATCAACTTAAAGCTGAAAAGGCAACAGAATTATTAAATGGTGTGTCAGTAGGTTCAATTGAGAAAAAAATGGGTATAAAAGGCTCTGGAACTTGCATTTTAAACTTTGATGATGCGGAAGGTTACCTCATTGGCGAAGAAAATAAGGGCTTAGCCGCTATGTTCACAATGATGAATGCCGAAAGAATTACGGTAGGAATTCAAGGCTTAGGATTTGCAGATATCGCCTATCAAAATGCAAAAGATTATGCTCAAGAAAGGCGTCAAAGTAGGGTGCCAGGAGTAAAGCAGGACAATAAAAAAGCCGATCTCATTATTGAACAGCCAGAAATAAAAAGGATGCTGCTAAGAATGCGCAGCCAAATTGAAGGCGGCCGAGCCCTTGCTACTTATGTTGGTTATCACGTTGATGTGATGCAGAAATCTAAAGATCAATCTTCAAGGCAAAGGGCTGATAATATAGTTTCATTATTAACTCCGGTGGTGAAATGTTATCTATCTGATCTTGGGATGGAAAGCAGTTTAAATGCACAGCAAGTATTTGGAGGTCATGGGTATGTTCATGACTATGGAATGGAGCAACTAGTAAGAGATTGCAGAATTACAACAATTTATGAGGGAACCAACGAGGTTCAAGCGGCTGACTTGGTGTTTCGAAAGCTCATGCTGAAGAATCACCAGTTAATCGAAGGCTTTATTGAGGAGTGGGAGACTTCATTATTTGCAGGGAATTCAGCGGGTGATGCAGAGCTTGATTTCGTTCTTGATAAGACTAAAGAGTCTTTTGGCCGTTTTAAAAAGGTCACGGCTTGGATTATGGAGCAAGTTAATACTAACCCGTTATCTGCAATGGGGGCAGCATCAGCCTATACTCGTTATTTTTCATTGAATATAATCGCTCTTTTGTGGACAGATATTTTGGTAACGATCCTTCATAAAAAAGGAAATTTTTATAGCAGCAAAAGAAAACTAGCAAAATTCTTTGTATTGCATGTTTTGCCTGAAACTCTTAGCCTAGAAAAACAGATAGTTGATGGTGGTTCAATTCTATCTGAGTTTGAAAGTACAGATTTTTAATCGTTAGACGATGCCGTCTTTATCGATTTTGATCTCTGCTGGAAACCAGGGCTTATCACAAACTATCGCACCAAGTGTTCCTTGAGGCGAATCTATTGAAATTTTTGTACCAATATCGGCATAATCAACTGGAACATTAGCATAACCAATATTCTTATTTAATCTTGGCGAATGTATACATCTGGTTATGTGCCCAATAACATCATCAGAATCTTTGACCGGCCAAAGATGTTCTGGGGCAGATGTAATAGGGTCCCCATCAATCTCAATACCAACGAGTTTTCTTTTTGGCCCTTCAGCCTTGATTTTCTTTAATGCTTCTTTGCCAATGAAGTCATCTTCACGATCTAGATTAACCAATCTGCCCATACCAATTGTATAAGGATTGTCATAACGACCGATGTCAGATGCATATGAAAGCATCTCACCTTCAATGCTTCTAATTAACTGTGGAGCTGCTGGTTTAATATTGTATTTTTCTCCTGCTTTTTCAACCAGATCCCATAATTCGTTGCCACGAGACCCATCTTGGAGATAGAGTTCATAGCTCAATTCACCGCTCCAGCCTGTTCTGCCAAGTATTAAAGGAATTCCATTAACTTCAGTTTGAACGGCCCGATAATAACCAAGATCTATAGCTAGATCCCCAAACAGTGCATGCATAACATGCGGTGATTTTGGGCCACCCATTTGCAAGGGCGAGACATCTGGTTCGAAAACTTTTACATTCATTCCAGAATTAATGGCAACTCCTTCAATCCATAGCAGAACATCTCCATCGCCCGGCGAGATCCAAAATTGTTCTTCTCCTAGTCTTAACAAAACAGCATCATTAATGATGCCTCCATCCTCGCCAGTTAAAAGAACATAATAACATTTGCCCATATCACAATTTGATATGTCTCTAGGAGTAATAAATTGAACTAATTTATGTGCGTCAGGACCACTGATTTCGATTTGTCTCTCAACGGCAACATCAATCATCACCACATCATTAACCATGCTCCAATATTCTTCGATAACACTGGTATAGAGTGTTGGCATATACATGTGATTGTAGATGGAGAACGCTTTTGCACCACAACGTTTGGTGGAGTCAAAATAAGGAGATTTACGAACTCTTGAACCTATGCTAATGAGTGGTTTGAAATTATCTGAAGCCATTATCGTTCTCTTACTAATAGTTAATTTTGAAACAAAAACGAAGCATGCCGATTGTTGATTATTGAGTCAATATAATTATTAACAGATATGATATATTTTTATAATGATATTGTTGATACGGTGTATTTTCTCTTAAAGGAAACAGCTTATATGAAGACGACTCGTTATATTGTACTAACTGCCATGATGCTTTTTTCGCTAAATGCGTGCCTCAACCAAGAGGCTTCGGAAGAGATAGCAATTACCAATGTTACTGTCATCGACGCTAAAAATGGTTTGCGTGAGCGACAAACTGTTGTCTTTGAGAAGGATCGTATTATCAGTGTTGCTGCAACAACCAATAATTCTCTGGATGTTAATAAAATTATTGATGGAACGGGAAAATTTCTAATTCCAGGGTTATGGGATATGCATGTTCATTTAACTTATGATGATGCTTTTACAGAAGATATGCCGTCTTTATTTTTGTCTTACGGCATCACGAGTGTTAGGGATACCGGCGGTCTAATTAATAAGTTAAGGCCGGTTATCGAAAAGATGCGCACACCCGATGCCCTTGCACCTCGTGTCTTTTTCAGTGGTCCTTTACTGGATGGAAAATTTGTCGTTTATGATGGTGGTTTAGTGCCTGAGATTGGTACACAAAACGCTACGGTTGAGATGGCTAATGAAAAAATTGAAATACTTAAAAATGAGGGCGTAGATTTTATAAAGATTTACGAAATGGTTACTCCTGAGGTTTTTTCCGCCCTTACAGATGCAGCCACAAAATTTAAATTACCTGTTGCTGCTCATATTCCACTTTCAATGACAGCAAGCATGGCTGGGCCCAAAGTAGATTCAATGGAGCATTTACGTAATGTTGAATTAGATTGTGCAATTAATTCCGCAACGTTACATGAAGAGCGTTTATCTCGATTAAATTCTCATATAGAGGGTGCAGGTTTAACTTTACGCTCAAGCCTTCATCAGCTGCAAAGATTACCTGCAATAAAAAATTATGATGAGCAGCGATGCAATCAAACATTGGATAATTTAAAAGCCACCATACAAGTACCCACATTAAGATTAAATTCATTTTCAATGTGGCCAAGTTATGAAAGAGAGGACTGGAATGAAGTGCTTATGCAGGTGCCTATGGGCGCTCAAGCGAAATGGATTGCTGCTACAGAGGATTGGTTTGAAAAACAAAAAGATCAAGATTGGTATGGCTCAGATTTTGCTAGATGGAGTATTAAATTAGTTGGAGATATGCATAAACGGGGGGTTCCCATAGGTGCTGGGACGGATACACCCATTGGTATGGCCTTGCCTGGTTATAGTTTACATACAGAACTCGAGTTACTTGTTGAAGCTGGATTGAAGCCCATTGACGCGTTGTATTCAGCCACAATAAGGCCCACTGAATTTTTCTCTCTGGAAGAAACTATGGGGACAATTGATAGTAATAAAGTGGCCGATATGGTGTTACTGGACGCTAATCCACTGATAGATATAAGCAACACACGTAGAATTAATTTAGTTATATCAAAAGGGGTTGTAATCAACCCCGAAGAACTTTTATAGACTAATTGTGCATTAAATAATTTCACTTCAACAGTCACTAAGAATAGGTATAATCTCGCTTCTACTAATATTAATAAGATATTTATTACAATGAGGTTCAAAGCGTGAGATTGATTAAATTAGTTCAAAGTATGTTGTTTTTATGCTGCTTTTCTTTTTTAAATGCAGATGAGATTAAATTAAGTGATTTAGAATCTATTTCTGAGGCTGACACTATGGTCATGGTACCAATGCGTGATGGTATCCGCCTGGCTACAGATATTTACCGCCCCAAAGATATTAATGAAGATTTACCGCTTATCTTTATTAAAACCCCATATAATTTTAATGAGATTCGAGGGGCAACATTACAGTGGACCCATGAAGCGGTTAAGCGTGGTTATGCTGTAGCAATTCAAAATGAAAGAGGACGTTATTATTCAGAAGGCGAGTGGGAGATTTTAGGTAATCCCCGTACTGATGGATTTGATGCGTTAAGTTGGTTTACTGATCAATCTTGGTCAAATGGAAATGTTGGCACTTTAGGCTGCTCCTCTTCTGCTGAGTGGCAGATGGCACTTGCATCACAGGATCATCCGGCACATAAAGCCATGGTACCAATGGCATCTGGTGCGGGTATTGGTCGTGTGGGTGAATTCTATGAACAAGGTAACTGGTTCAAAGGCGGCGTTCACCAAACTTTATTTTCTGTGTGGTTATACAGTGTTCAACAACAAATTTATCCGCGTTTTCCAGCAGGTATGTCTCAAGAGGATCTTCAGCGCCTAAGAAAATTATACGATCTTGCTCCTGACATGCCTGAGGTGGATTGGATTAAACAATTACGTAAATTGCCATCAATTGATTGGTTAAAAGATGCCGGTGCAAATACTGGACCTATGGAAACACTCATGAAAAGAACGCCAGATCATCCTGACTGGTATGACGGGGGTCTCTATCATGATAATGAAGAATTTAATGTCCCGGCTTTTTGGTTTAATAGTTGGTTCGATGTGAGTCAAGGCCCTAATCTTGCGGTTTTTAATCATGCCAGAGAAAACGGTAAGGACAAGGTAGTCAGAAACGGACAATACATGTTGATGGCACCCACATTACATTGCGGGTTTTATCGAATCCCAAAAGATAAAGATTTGATTGTTGGTGAGCTTAACGTAGGCGATGCTACATTTCCTTTATACGATCAAATGTTTGGTTTTTTTGATTTTTATCTGAAAGATGATAAAAGTAAAATTTTTAAAAAATTGCCAAAAGTTCAGTATTACACAATGGGCAAGAATATATGGCAATCGGCGGATGCTTGGCCACCAAAAACAGCTAAGCCAATGACATTATTTCTAGCAAGTAATGCCGGCGCTAATAGTTTATTTGGTGATGGTGAATTGATTGACCATGCCCGTTCACCCTCTGCAAATGATCAATTTACTTATGACCCCATGAATCCAGTTCCTGCACTTGGTGGTGGAGTATGTTGCAATAAAGATGCAGCTTTAGGCGGAAGTTATGATCAGCGGGGTATAGAGGCTAGGCAAGATGTCTTGGTTTATAGCTCGAATGTAATGGAGCAAGATCTTGAAGTGACCGGCAATGTCAGGCCAGTTATCTATATTTCCTCAAGCGCTAAGGATACAGATCTAACGGTAAAACTGGTTGATGTTTATCCTGATGGAAGAGCTTTTAATATAGATGATACTATTTTTCGAGTTCGTTATCGTGATGGATATGATAAACAGGTATTTATGGAAAAACAAAAAGTATACGAAATTAAACCCACACCTATGTCAACCAGTTACGTATTTAAACAGGGACATAAAATTAGAATTGAAATTTCATCCAGTAAATTTCCTCAATATATGAGGAATTTAAATACGGGCGGTAATAATTATGATGAGACTATTGGGGTAGTGGCTGACAATACGATTCATCACTCTTTTCAATACCCATCTAAAATTATTTTTTCAGTGATTCAGGATTAGCTCATCTAGGAGCATCAAAAGCTAAAGAAAAGAATAAACTGTTTAGAAATAACTTGTTTGTACCAAGCCAAGTAGCCCGAAAATTTGGATCATCTGCAAATAGAATAACGCTTCCTTTTCCATGTCGTTCAGCTATAAGTGCAGCCGTATTGGCAATAGCATGCTGATTATTTTCAGAGGCATAGCCCGATAATACTGGCTCATCTTTATAAGCGATGACAGTTCCATAAGGATTAGTAGGTTTGCTTAAAATTGATGTGGTGTTTTTATGTAAGGCAATATTTTTATTGGTATAACCAAAGCCAAGCGGGTGTGTGATATCTAAGTCACCCGCAAAAATAGTACCACCGATAAATTCTAACGGATCACGGCTCTCCTTTTCGGCATACGCATATCTGGTATTGCTATCTTGTTCGAGCAAATTTTCTTTTATATTAATCTCAAGAAGACTTTTCTGGATCCAATCAGCACCTTGTCTGATGCCAACAATCGTGCCACCTTTAATAATCCACTGATCTAGTTTTTCAGTAAAATTAGGATAGTAGTTTTTGTATTTACCACCTGCAAAAATTATATGTGTATAACGATCAAAATTAGTATTTTGCATTAAATTTCGATCGCTTATGGTGACGGGGATTTGCATTCTCTGGTCAAGAAGATGCCAGATTTC